>Ga0208934_1000008_pt1 | contig 372808 bp, 303 predicted proteins | sample MalvirDeepMed_s2_FD_184243 | JGI IMG/M metagenome (GOLD analysis project Ga0208934, IMG submission 184243) | Marine viral communities from the Global Malaspina Expedition - Malaspina viral metaG DeepMed_s2 (SPAdes) (version 2) | ecosystem: Environmental > Aquatic > Marine > Oceanic | place... | reverse complement strand
ATAGGCCTTTCGACCCATAACCCCGGACAGAAGCTACGCTGTCTGTCAATATGTCAATGAACTTTTTTCTGTTCCTCGCATCCAGGTTTTACCCCGAAAAGCGGGTGCAAATATAGAATGCTTTTTTTGAAAAACAATCACATAAATGCGTAAAATTTTTTTCTTTTTTCCGGCCTGACACCTAACCCGCTTAGAACGAGAAATTTGGTTGTATCAACCCCAAAAAAAGGACAAGGAAGATAACGGAAAAAAAAGAACCCTGCAACTAATTTTCCTTCTTTTTGGCGCTGCTCCACTGGTTGGTCAGGGAGGCGTAGTCGTAATCCAGTACGGATTCCTGCCGCTCCAGTATATTTGCCGCGAAAGCCCGCTGCAGAATATCCTCGATCAGGTAATCCTCGTGGACGCTTTCCGGGTGGAACTCCTCCTTGATGCTGATATCGAACAGGCTTGCGGTAGTCTGGTACCAGAAGGCCCGCCAGCCGCTCCTGAGTTGTTTCACCAGGTCAAAAGCGGTAATGCCCGTCTGCCGGTAGATCAGTTTCACCAGGATCTGGCCCTCGGTCCGCGTGAGCTTCTTCAGCTCAGCGGCGAACTCGTCTTCGATGAACCGCTGTACAATGCGCGTGTAGCGTTTCTGCTTCCGCCTGGAGGTGATGCTCTCGAGGCGGCTGTTGAGTTCTACGAGCCGCTCCGAGGCGAGCTTCGCGTACGGATACACCTTGATGGTCTTCCTTCTGAGGATCAGGTACCGGAGTTTGTCGTCATAGGAGTCGAACTTCAGTTTTCCGAAAATATACACCGCGTCCAGCTCGATGGAGCTGCGGAAAATACTATCCCCCTCCAGGATGATCATTTGCTCCTCCACCGAATCCAGTTCCTGTTCGGGCACCTGCCCGATAAGCCAAGCCGGCAGCAGGGAGATCTGCAGGATCGCCAATAAGGTTTTACGGGAAAAACGCATAGACATATTCAATCAAAGGCCTTGCCAAAAGTAACGATAAAGCCAGGCTGGAAGTATTAAATAAAAGTGAATATTGCTAAGTTTGCAGCAAACAAAGCTACATGAACGCAGACAGCATTCTCACTCCGGAATCCCTGGAATTTTTTGAAAAATATCTGAATAACGCCTCCCCGACCGGCTATGAATGGGAGGGCCAGAAAATTTGGATGTCCTACCTGAAACCCTATGTGGACACCTTTATCACGGACACCTATGGAACCGCTGTAGGCGTCATCAACCCGGATGCCCCCTACAAGGTGGTTATCGAAGGGCACAGTGACGAAATTTCCTGGTATGTCAACTATATTACGGACAACGGACTGATCTACGTGATCCGCAATGGGGGCAGCGACCACCAGATCGCCCCGTCGAAATGGGTGAATATCCATACGGCCAACGGCATCGTTAAGGGAATTTTCGGTTGGCCGGCCATCCATACCCGCGACAAGTCGAAAGAGGAGCCGCCCAAACTCGAAAACATCTTTATAGATATCGGGGCCAAGGATAAAGAGGAGGTTGAGAAGATGGGCGTGCATGTAGGCTGTGTTATTACCTACCCGGACAACTTCCAGGTTTTGGCCGGAAACAAGTTTGTCTGCCGGGCCATCGACAACCGGGCCGGAGGCTTTATGATTGCCCAGGTAGCCCGCTTGTTAAAGGAAAACGGCAAGAAACTACCCTTTGGTCTCTATGTGACGAATTCGGTCCAGGAGGAAATCGGGTTGCGGGGGGCCGAAATGATCACCCAGCGGATCAAACCGAATGCCGCGATAATTACGGATGTCTGCCACGATACAACCACCCCGATGATCGACAAGAAAAAAGAGGGGCATACCGAAATCGGGGCGGGGCCGGTGATCTCCTACGCCCCGGCTGTTCAGAACAAACTCAGGGAACGCATCCTGCAAACCGCCCAAAAGAATGACATTCCGTTCCAGCGCCTGGCGGCTTCCAGACAAACCGGGACGGACACGGATGCATTTGCCTACAGCAACGGGGGGGTGGCTTCCGCCCTGATTTCCCTGCCGTTGCGGTATATGCACACCACGGTGGAAATGGTGCAAAAGGAAGATGTGGCGAATGTCATCCGGCTCATTTACGAAACGCTTTTGACCATCGAGGAAGGGGAAACGTTCAGCTACTTCGATTAACCAACCCGCAGACAAGGTGGATGAGCGGATAGACATCTGGGACGCAGACGGCAATCCCACCGGCAAAACGGCGCTGAAGTCGGAAGCCCACCGGGAAGGCTGGTACCATCCCACCGTCCACGTCTGGTTCTACACCTCCGATGGACGCGTCTTGCTGCAGCGTCGCGCCGAGGACAAAGCTACCGACCCGGGCGTCTGGGACGTTTCCGTTGCCGGTCATGTCGGCGCAGGGGAAAGCCCGCTGGAAGGGGCAGTGCGGGAGATACGCGAAGAGATTGGCCTGGAGGTATCCGCGGACCAGCTCATACCGATAACCATTGTGAAGGATTCCCGGGACCACCCCGGGGGAATCCGTGACCGGGAGTTCCGGCATGTATACCTCTGCCGGCTCAGCCAGCCCTTTGGGGCGCTCACCCCCCAGCAATCCGAAGTTGCGGAACTCCGGCTTATCCCCCTCCTGCAATTTGCCGAAGAAACCTGGGGGCTGGCCCGGCCCGGGGAATACGTACCGCACGGGGCCCAATATTATTCCCGGATCGTCAAAGAGGTCAAAAAAAGGCTGTAGTAATACAGGCTGTTGCCGTTATGCGGAAAGGGTATCGGCAAAGTCTTCCCATGCATCCAGCGGGTAGGATTGCTGCCCGCCCCCGCGCATGTCCCGGACGGTAAACTCCCCTTTGCGCAACTCCTCGTCCCCGATCAGGACGACGAAGGGAACGTCCCGTTTATCTGCGTATTTAAATTGCTTGCCCACCTTGGCGTCATTTGGGTAGAGGTCTGCCCGGATCCCGCGGGAACGCAGGCGCATGACCAACCGGAGCGCTGCCCGCGCCTCTTCCGGGCCAAAATTGATGCAGAACACATCCAGGGCGCGGTCCAGGGTTTCCGGGAACAACCCAAGCTCCTCCATTACCAGGCAAATCCGGTCCAGGCCAAAGGAAATACCGACCCCGCTCACATCCCTGAGGCCAAAGATGCCCGTCAGGTCGTCGTAGCGGCCGCCCCCGCCAATGGACCCCATTTGCACCGTTTCCGGGGCTGCCACCTCAAAGATGGTCCCGGTGTAGTAGTTCAGGCCGCGGGCCAGTGTAACGTCGAGCACGCACTTACCCGCTTCCAATCCCATCTGCCGGGTCAGGTCGAGCAATTCTTCCAATTCCTCCACGCCCTGCAGCCCAGTCGGCGATTCGGCGAGCAGCCCGCGCAGTGCGGCCAGTTGTCCGGAAGCCTCCCCGCTCAGGTCGAACAGGGGTGCCGCTTTGCGGATGGCCTCCCGGGAAATCCCCTTTTCCTCCATCTCGGCTTCCACCTTTTCCCGCCCGATCTTGTCGAGTTTGTCCAGGGCTACGGTAAAATCCGTCAGCCGGTCGGCAGCCCCGATGACTTCGGCAATGCCGGACAACACCTTGCGGTGGTTCAGCTTGATGGTTACCCCATTCAGGCCCAGAGAGGCAAAGACCCGGTCGTATAGCTGGATAAACTCCGCTTCCTGGATGAGCCCGGTGGCGCCCACAACATCCGCATCGCACTGGTAGAACTCCCGGAACCGCCCCCTTTGCGGCCGGTCTGCCCGCCAGACAGGCTGGATCTGGTAGCGTTTGAAGGGAAAATCGATTTCGTTCTGGTGCATCACCACATAGCGCGCAAAGGGCACGGTCAGGTCGTACCGGAGGGCTTTTTCCGCTATTTGCGGAGTGAGCCCGGCGGAGTCTTTATCCTGCAGGACGGTCGCGTCTGCCTTTTTTAAAAAATCCCCCGAATTCAGGATCTTGAAAATCAACCGGTCGCCTTCCTCCCCGTATTTGCCCATGAGGGTGTCGTAATTCTCAAAGGACGGGGTTTCGATGGGCTGGAAGCCGAACCGCTCAAATTGTTCGCGGATGGCCCCGATGATATGGTTGCGCCTTGCAACCTCCTGCGGGCTAAAATCCCTTGTACCTTTCGGGATGGATGGTTTTCTTGCCATAAGGCGGCTTGAATTCGTGTGGTTATTTCCGGAGCCTGGGATGATCCGACACAGGCTCATGCAAATATAGCGGAAAGACGGGAGGGTGCCAGTCCCTGGGGAGGTTAGTTTTCAAGGCTTGCCGTTAGTTTTCAATCACCTCGTCAAACCAGCGGTACAGGTCGCCTTTGGTAATGGTCGCCCCCTTTCGGATCAATTCGAATTTATCCGCATTCGGATCGTCCGAATACGCCTTGGCCGCCGTGAGGTACTCCACAAAATCGGACTGCCAGTTTTTCTTGAACCAGCCAAACCCTTCCTGCGACCTGAGATCGATTTCCGGGTTCATTACCCGGACGGAAATCAGTTTCATCTCGCGCTTTGTCATGTGGAACAGATGCATTTGCTGCGCCTCGATCTGTTCCAGGTATTCTACCCGGGACAGGACGCCCTCCCAGACCAGGTCGCTGAAGACATCGATTTCGTCTTCGGCCACCTGGGGCGTTTCCCGCTTAATCCGGTCCCATTCCTCGGCCGTGATGGATTGCGTTGCCAGGAAATTGATGAATTCCGGGTGCAGTTCCTCCAACTGTTCGCGTGTAAGCCTTTCGTATTTCATCCTCCGCAATTCGGTTTATAAAAAAAGCCCACCCTGATGGCCAGGATGGACTCTTATCTATTTGCCGGTCGGGCTTAGTTTTGTTCAGCCACCACCTCAAAGGCAAACTCCACCTGTACCTCGCGGTGCAGCCGGATTTCCGCCTCGTAGGGTCCGGCGCGCTTGATAGCGCCTCCTTTGATGCTGATATACTTCTTCTCGATAGCGTGTCCCTCTTTCTCCAGGGCAGCCGCCAGGTCGGCGTTGGTAACGGAACCAAACAGTTTGTCCGCTTCCCCTACTTTGGCGGGGATTTTAATTTCCAGAGCCTTCAGGGCTTCGGCTGTCTTCTCGGCAGCGTCGATGGCCTGCTTTTCCTTATGGGCCCGCTGGCGCAGGTCCTCGGCGAGTACCTTTTTGGCAGAAGGGGTAGCCAGTACCGCCATCCCCTGGGGAATCAGGTAGTTCCGGCCATAGCCGTTCTTGACGGATACCAGGTCGTCCTTGAACCCGAGGTTCTCTACGTCTTTCTTGAGTATCAATTCCATGATTCCTTCCGTTTACTTTAATAAATCACCTACATAGGGCATCAACGCCAGGTGGCGCGAACGCTTAATCGCCTGGGCTACTTTCCGCTGGTACTTCAGGGAGGTACCCGTCAGCCGGCGCGGCAGGATCTTGCCCTGCTCGTTCACCAGCTTCATCAGGAAATCCGGATCCTTGTAATCGATATACTTAATACCGGATTTCTTGAAGCGGCAATACTTCTTCTCTTTGCTGGTCTCAATATTCAGCGGGGTCAGATACCGGATCTCCCCGTCTTTTTTTCCTTTTGCCTGTTGTTGCAGTGTGGCCATATCCTTAGGCTTTAGCTTTTAATTTGTTACGGCGTTTCTCCGCCCATGCGACGGCGTGTTTGTCCAACTTCACGGTGAGGAAGCGCATGATGCGCTCATCCCTCTTGAACTCCTGTTCGTACGGGCCAATGACCTCGCCGGGAGCCGTGAATTCGAACAGATGGTAGAATCCGCTCTTTTTGTGCTGAATGGGATAGGCCAGTTTCTTGAGTCCCCAATCTTCCTTGGAGACCATCTTGGCACCATTCTTGGTCAAGAAATTTTCAAATTTCTTAACTGTTTCCTCTATCTGCGTATCAGATAGAACGGGATTTAAAATGAAAACAGTTTCGTAATGGTTCATATTAAGAGTTTAATTTAAGGTGCGCAAAAGTAAGAATTCTTTGGCCTTTTTACAAGAAATCCAAAAAAAGATCGTTATAGCTAGGAAGGATTAAAAATTAGAGCTTAACCTGAACCCAAATCAAATGACTGAAAGTCGTCTGCAAACCGTACAGTAATTCACACCATGTTTACAACTTTAGTTGTCGACACCGCTGATTTTTAAGTACTTTGTAGATGATTAAACCCCACAAATCAACCATTTATGAAATTAAGGAGTATTGTGGTTGATGATTCATCAATGCAACGAATGGCGGTTGCGAAATTGGTGAATAATCACCCGAATTTAGCCTTGGTTGCTGAGTACAGCAATGCTATTGAAGCCAAAAACGGCATCAAAAACAATGAAATTGACCTGATTTTCCTGGATGTGGAAATGCCCATCATCAACGGTTTCGACCTGTTGGAATCCCTGGAAAATCCGCCCCAGGTCATCCTGATCACCGGGAAACCGGATTACGCCCTCAAGGCGTTTGACTACGACGTGACGGATTACCTGCACAAACCGATTACCATGGCCCGGTTTGACGCCTCCGTAAAACGCGCGGTGTCCAAATACGAGCAGATGCACAAGGTGAATGAGGACGAGGAGCACATCTTCGTGAAAAGCAACCTGAAAAAACGCAAGGTCATCCTCAACGACATCAAGTGGATCGAAGCCCTGGGCGATTACATCAAACTGGTGACCGACGAGGCGAACATCGTTATTTTATCCACGATGAAAGCTTTTGAGAAACAGTTGCCGGAAGACAAATTCCTGAGGATCCACAAATCCTATATCGTCAACCTGGAGAAAATCGAAAAATTCAACAGTAAAAACGTGGAGGTAAGCGGACGCTCGATCCCGCTGAGCCGTAACAAGAAGACGGAACTCGCGGAAGCCTTGAGCAATGTTTAACTAAATGTAGTCGACGTTATAGATCACACGTATACTTCGGAATTGCGAAATAGCATTAAAAGACGATTCAATTCTTTTAATGCTATTTTTTGTTTGGGCCAGCCCGCTGCCCGGCCGGATCTTCAATAGGATATTCTTGTGGTACTGGTTCCGGATCCGCGCTACCGGAGGGAATTCCGGCCCCAGGACGTCCTTTCCGAAATGCATCCGCATAGATCGGGCAAACCAGGCGGCGCCCTCCCCTACCCGATTGTATTCCCGGTGGCGAAAGGTGATCCGGATGATCCTGAGGGCAGGCGGGTAGCCAAACTGCTCCCGTTCGTAGACCTGTTCGGCATACATCGCATCATAGGCCCCGGAGGCAACCTGCTGGAGGATCTGGTGGTTCGGGTTGTACGTCTGGATCAGCACCCGACCCCGCTCCCGCGTGCGCCCCGCGCGCCCCGCCACCTGCGTCAAAAGCTGGAAGCAGCGTTCGTGGGCCCGGAAGTGGGGGAAGTTCAGCAGGGAGTCCGCATTCATGATGCCCACCAGCGCCACATTCCGGAAGTCGAGCCCCTTGGTCAGCATTTGCGTCCCGACCAAAATGTCCGTTTCCCGCGCTTCAAAAGCCTGGATTATGCGGCCGTAGGCGTGCTTGCCGCGGGTGGTGTCCAGGTCCATCCGGGCCGTACGGGCCTTGGGGAACAATTCCGCCAGCTCCGCCTCCACCTGTTCCGTGCCGAATCCCTTGGTGTCCAGCGTGGGGTTGCCACAGGCTTCGCAGGTGTTTTCCAGGAGCCGGTGGAAACCGCAGTAGTGGCACCGGAGCTCCTTGCGGTGCCGGTGGAAGGTCAGGCTGACGTCGCAATTTCGGCACTGGGGGGCATGGCCGCAACTCGCACATTCCACAATGGGTGCAAAGCCCCTGCGATTCTGGAACAGAATCACCTGCCCGCCCTGCCCCAGGGCACCCTCAACCTCCTCCCGCAACCGCTCTGAAAAATGTCCCTGCATCTTCTTTTTCCGGAACTGCTCCGCGAGGTCTACCAGTTCCATCTCCGGCAGCAGCACATCCCCGAACCGCCGGTCCAGTCGGGCATAGGCGTATTTTCCCGACCGGGCATTGTGATAGCTCTCGATACTCGGTGTGGCGGAGCCGAGAACCACCCGGGCCCCGGATAGGCCGGCCAGTACAATGGCAGCATCCCGGGCGTGATATCTCGGTGCCGGGTCGAATTGCTTATAAGTGTTTTCGTGCTCTTCGTCCACTACGATGAGGCCCAGGTCTGCAAATGGCAGAAAGAGGGCTGAGCGGGCTCCCAGGATTACCGACGCCTTTTCCTCCCCGGCGCGTACATGGTACCAAAGTTCGGCCCGTTCCTGCATGCTGTGGCGGGAATGGAAAACGGCCACGCGATGGCCCAGGACCCGTTGCAACCTCCTCACGAGTTGTTCCGTAATGGCGATTTCAGGGACCAGGTACAAAACCTGCCGCCCTGCCGCCACCATATCGAGGATCAGGCGGAGGTACACCTCGGTCTTTCCGGAGGAGGTTACCCCGTGGAGAAGGACCGGCCGATCCGATTCAAAACCGCTGCGAATGACTCCCAGGGCCTCCTCCTGAAGAGCATTCAACTCCGGGGGTTGATGCTGCGCCCCGCCCCCCGGGGATACAATCCGGTCTTCCTCCAGGAAGTACTCTTCCAGGACGCCCTTATCGATCAACGCTTTTAAAACTGCCCGGGAAGTTCCGGATTGCTCCTGCAATACCTTGCTGCGAATGGGTTTGTCGGTTCCCCGCCGCAATTGGAATAAATGCAGGAGGAGCTCGGATTGTTTCGGGGCCCGCCCCATGGAGTCCATCAACTCCCCGAGTGCGGCCTGGTCCTCGTAGTCCGGGTGTAACCGGATAAAACGGGCCCGCAGGGGTTTATATCCCTGTTGGAGCTTTTCCTGCAATACCAGTAAATCCCGGCCGATCATCCGGTGGAGGATGGGCAAAACGGATTTGCGGTCCACGATATCCCCTATTTCGCCCACCGAGAGTACCGGTTGGTGCTGCAATGCCTCCAGGATCAGAAATTCGGTATCGTCCAAATCCTTTTCGTCGGGGTTCGCCCCTTCCCGCAGCATGACCCGGGTTTCGCTCTGTAAAAGGAAAACCGAAGGCACGGCTGTACGGAATACCTCGCCGGCAGTACACATGTAATAATCCGCAATCCATTGCCAGTGCCGGAGCTGCAATTCGGTGACCAGGGGCTCCTCGTCCAGCACGCGGTACACCTCCTTGGCCTCATACGCCTCGGGTGCCCGGTGTCCGAAGCCCACTACCAGGCCCGTATACAATTTGGATTTTCCGAAGGGGACGGCAACCCGGGTCCCGGGACGGAGCGTCCCCGGCGGGATGTCTCCCAGGGCATAGGTGAAATTCCGCTCCAGCGGCATCGGGAGGAGCACCTCCACATAGCGCGCGCCCGACGAAACCTTTGGGCCGGAGCCCCGGGGGCTGGCATCCGCTCCGGTCCCCGCCTCATTCATCTCGCGGGAAACTTTTGCGCAAGTAATTCAGCGTGGCGTTTAGCTCAAACCCGAGCAGCAGGATATTCGAATTCAGCCAGATATAAATCATCAGGATCAACAGGCCGCTCAGTGCCCCGTAAAGCTCGTTGTACCTGGCAAAATTATCGATGTAGACGCCAAACAGGTAGGAAGTCAGCAGGATGAGCAAGGTGGTCATCAGCGCACCGTAGGAGAAAAATTTCGCTTTCTTCCCTTCTGTCGTGCCAAAGTAGTAGAGGATGGCGGTGGTGAGGTAGGTAAGCAGGATAAAGAACAATACTTTGCCCACCCGGACCCCGAGGATCTCTCCTTCGTCCAGGACCACCCCGCTGTTGCGTGCCGTGAATTCGGTGAGGTATCCCAGGACGTAAAACTCGAAATAGACGTAAAAAACCGCGCCGACAATCAGGAGGACCGAGAGGATAAGCCCCACGAACAACGCATAGGCATATTGCTTGAAGAAATTCCGCGTGAGTTCGATGTGGTAACTGTTCTCAAAGCCCCCGAAAATAGCATTCACGCCGTTGGCCATCAACAGGATGGAAATCAGGAAGGCCGAGGATACGAGCCCACCCTGTTTCTGGTCGCGGATTTGCTGATAGACCTCCGTGAAATACTCCCCGGTGGCCTGCGGGAGGAAGGCTTCCAGAAAACTCAGGAACTGGGCGTCAAAATTGCTGTTGCCCACGCTGACCAGGGGGATCACGAAAGGGATGAGGGTAACCAGGAAGATCAACAGGGGAAAAATGGCCAGGAACAGGCTGAAGGCAATGGCGCTGGCACGGGTGGAGAGCGCCCCGCGAATGATTCCCCGGGCGTACATAACGATCAGGTCGAAGAGGGAGAGCCCTTCGAATGCCTTTAGCTGAACCCGCTTTAAGGCAAATACCACCCAGCGGATAACGGGCATGCGCTCCAGTTTTTCGATGAAATTCTGCCCCATCTAGACCGCTTTAAGGCTCATGTCCAGGTTGTGGACCGAATGCGTGAGTGCCCCGGAGGAGATATAATCCACCCCGCACTCCGCAAAGGCCCGCAGTGTTTTTTCGTCGATCCCCCCGGAGGATTCGGTTTCGCACCGACCCCCGATCCGCCGCACGGCTTCCCGGGTGTCTGCGTAGTTGAAGTTATCCAAGAGGATCCGGTGGACGCCCTGGCAGGCGAGTATTTCATCTACTTCCACGAGGTTCCGGGCTTCGACGATGATCTTCAGGTCGCGGCCGGTACTTGCCAGGTATTCCCGGGTCTTGCTAATGGCTTCCCGGATTCCCCCGGCAAAGTCTATATGGTTGTCTTTCAACATGATCATGTCGTAGAGGGCAAACCGGTGGTTTGTGCCGCCCCCGATGCGGACGGCCCATTTCTCCAGGGCGCGGATGCCCGGAGTGGTCTTTCGGGTGTCCAGGATTTTGGTGCCCGTCCCTTCGAGCAGGTTCACATACCTGCGTGTTTTGGTGGCAATCGCACTCATTCGCTGCATCGCGTTGAGGACCAGCCTCTCGGCGCGAAGGATACTCTGGGAGGATCCCGAGATAAAAAATGCCGTGTCGCCGTGGCCCACATTGCTCCCGTCCTGCAATAAAACTTCCATGTCCAGGTCCGGGTCTACCGCCTGGAAAACCTGTCGCGCCAGGTCTACGCCGGCCAGGATTCCCCGGTCCTTGACCAGCAGGCGGGCCCGCCCCGCCGCCGACGCCGGGATACAGGCCAGGGAACTGTGGTCCCCGTCACCAATATCTTCCCGCAGCGACGTTTCGATAATCCGGTCAATTTCCTGCTGGAATTTTTCGGCTGAAATCATTTGTTCTTTTTCTATCGCTAAAGTAACAAAATGTTCGGGTTAGACCCGGGCCAATCAGACCGAATCGGTGGGGGATACACTGCGGAACGGGAGATTTCCCGAATTGGCCCGCATACCTTATTTTTACCGGATGAAGCTCATTCTGCTCGCTGTTGGCAAAACGGATGCCGGCCCGTTGGAGGCTCTCATTGCGGACTTTGAACGCCGACTCAACCACTACATCCCTTTTGAAATCGGGATCGTCCCGGATATTCGAACCAAAGGGAAGGTTAAACCGGAACAGCTGAAAGAAAAAGAAGCGGAAGCCATCCTCCGGGCGTTACATCCCCAGGATGCCCTTTGGCTGCTCGATGAAAAGGGGCGGGAGTATTCCTCCCGGGGGTTTGCAGGGCAGTTGCAGAAATGTATGAATGCCGGGCCGAAAAGGCTCGTACTGGTTATCGGCGGGGCCTACGGCTTTTCAGAAGGCCTGCGCACCCGGGCCGATAGGACGGTGAGCCTCTCGAAGATGACCTTCAACCACCAGGTGGTCCGGCTCCTGGCGGTGGAACAGCTCTACCGGGCTTTTTCCATCCTGAGGGGGGATCCCTACCACAATGACTGACGGGGAAGGCCGCCCCCGGGCCTGTTCCCACGTTGCGGAATACCGTCCGGGCGGCACCGTTAAAAAGCGACAAAGATGAAGCAACCGAAAGACTTGTTTTCCGAGCAGGCCGCAGATTACCGGCGATTCCGGCCTTCCTATCCGGCAAATTTGCTGGAAGATATAATCGCCCTGGTTCCCGACAGGCAACGGGCGCTGGATTGTGCCACCGGCAACGGGCAGGTAGCCCGGGCCCTTTCACCTTATTTCCAGCAGGTAAACGCTATCGATATCAGCGAAGAACAATTGCGGCAAGCCCCTTCGGCCCCCAACATTACCTACAGCCGGCAGCGGGCGGAAGCCACCGGTTTTGCCAACGGGACGTTCGACCTGATCTGTGTGGCCCAGGCCATCCACTGGTTCGACATCCCGGCATTCCACAACGAGGCGCGACGGTTGCTCAAACCGGGAGGCGTGCTGGCCGTCTGGGGTTACGGCTTACTGAAAACCGACCCGGAAACCGATGCCTGGCTCGATCGGTATTACCGGCAGGTGGTGGGCCCCTATTGGGAGCCCGAACGACGATACGTGGAAGCGGCATACGCCAACCTGCCCTTCCCCTGGGAAGAAATCGAAATGCCCGGCCCGTATTCCATACGCCGTGAGGTGGCACTGGAGGATATAGCCGGATACCTGTATTCCTGGTCGGCTACACGCCACCTGTTGCACACCGAAAGGGACCCGGTGCCCGAATGGATGGATCAACTGGCTGCCCGCTGGATCCCGGGAAGCACCCGGGAAGCAAGACATGAGATATTCCTGCGTGCGGGGCGAGCGGATGTCCCGGACGGAGACGGTTAGTAGAGCACCCGGAACTTAATCGTGTGCTCGATGGCCTTGAGTTCCTTGATGACCGCTTTGTTGTACTCCTTATCCAGGTCGGTGATTACGTAGCCCACTTCTGGGTCTGTCGACAGGTACTGGCCGATGATATTCATGTCGTAGGACGCCAGGACCTTGTTGATATGGGCCATGATCCCCGGCACGTTCTTGTGGATGTGCAGGAAACGGTGCGCATTTTGTTGTTTGGGCAGCCGGATGTTCGGAAAATTCACCGCGTCTACCGTACTGCCCGAATTGATATAGTCCATGATCTTGTTCGGGACAAAGTCGGCTATATCCCGCTGGGCTTCCTCGGTGCTCCCGCCGATATGGGGGGTGAGGATCACGTTATCCAGGTTTCTCAGTTCAGTTTCAAACGGGCCGTTGCTGGCAGGTTCTTCCGGGTACACGTCGATGGCGGCACCTGCGAGCTTTCCGGATTTCAGGGCTCCGACCAAAGCCGGGATATCCACCACGAACCCCCGGGACAGGTTGATCAGGTAGGCCCCCGTGCGCATCTGGGCGAGTTCCCGTTCCCCGATGAAATTCCGGTTGGCAGGGTTGTCGTCTATGTGCAGGGTGACCACGTCGGAGACGCCGAGCAGGTCTTCCAGCGTGTCACATTTAACGGCATTGCCCAGGGCGAGTTGTTCGTTCACGTCGTAATAGTACACGCGCATGCCCATGGCCTCGGCCAACACGGAGAGTTGTTTCCCGATATTCCCGTACCCGACAATCCCCAGGTTCTTCCCCCGGATTTCCCGGGCATTTGCTGCGGTTTTATGCCATTCCCCGTTGTGGATTTCCGTGCTCCTGGGAAAAATGCTCCGCATCAGGACGATGATCTCCCCGATGGCGAGTTCCACCACGGAACGCGTGTTGCTGTAGGGGGCGTTGAAGACCACCACCCCTTTCTGGCGGGCGTACTCGAGTTCGATTTGGGTGGTCCCGATGCAAAAGGCCCCGACAATCAAAAGCTTATCGGCGGCATCCAGTACTTTCTTGGTGACCCGGGTCTTGGACCGGATACCCAATACATGGACACCCTTGATTTTTTCGATCAGTTCTTCCTCCGGGAGGCTGTGTTTGACCAGTTCGACGGAAAATCCGTCTTCGGAAAGGTTTTTAAATGCTGCCGGGTGAACATTTTCCAGCAGGAGGATCTTGATCCGGTTCTTGGGGTAGGATAGATTTCGTGGCAAATCGTTTACAAATAAAAATTCATCAAGGTTAGGTGCGATATGGTCGGCATTTCGGGCGGCCTTTTCGCGGTGGACATTCTCGGTATAGGCGAAGAATTTATGGGCTATACCGGCCTCGCGCATCACGTAATCGCTGTAGCCGTCACCGATGACCTGTACCTCCCCTTCCAGGTCGAGTGCCCGGAGGCATTCGATCTTTCCGTTGTGGGAAGCAAGTACATTGGCCGTGTCGAATCCGGTAATGCGGCCCTGCTCGTCAAACTCGAAGGTGTTTGCAAAAACCCGTTCTTCCGGAATGTTGTATTCCCGGACAATCGGATCGATAAACTCCTTGAAACCGCAGGAAATCACATAGATGTCATCCGCAAATTTTTCAAAGAATTCCCTGTTGGTTGCAATGGATTTTGAAATTTTCTCCCGCAGCATCCCTATGAGGGGTTCCAGGTCTTTCCGGTGCGCCCCGAGCAATCGGATACGCCTTTCCAGGGACTCCGTAAAGGAGATATCCCCGTCGATGCCCAGGTTGGTGATCTGCTGAATCTCCCGGATGATGGCATCCCGGTCTTCCCGGCCTTCCAGGGTAATTTCCGCCAGGACATCCAGGGCCTCAACCCGGGTCAGCGTGCTGTCAAAATCGAAGACGAATTTCCGGCTCACGTACCAACAAGTGTTTAAGGCGGTGAAGATAAAAAGAAATTGCGGCAACCCCTCATTGCCTCTGACAAAATGAAACGGGCGCTACAAAGCCGCCCCGGGATGTTATATTCTTTAACCCTGCAGGGAGGGGAGAACCCACAGGCCGGCCAGGATGGCCATGCCAAAACTCAGGAGCGTCCCGATCAGGATATATTCCGTCCAACGGCGGTTGTTGAACTCCTTCAGGTCGTTGAAGCGGAATACGGATTTGGCCGCTATGAGCAACCCGATGGCTTCCCAACGACCCAACAGGATAAACGCAAAGACAAACAGTCTTTCCAAAATCCCGATATACATGCCGGCGCGCGGGAGGGATTTGTGGTCCATTGGGATCTGTTCGCCCAGCCCCTCGAGGAGTTTGGCGGTGAGGAAGGCCGCCGGAAAGGTCACAAAGAACAAACCGGTAAGGACAGGCCAGTTGAGCCCCGCTGCCAGATGCGCCAACTCCCCTGTGGTATCCGGATAGGTTGCCACGACCAGGAGGACCAGTACATGGGCCAACTGGTCCAGGAAGAATGGGATGCTGTCTCTTCGGTACCAGTGTGCAGTGTAGAGTTTGACGGCGTCGATGACCAGGTGGGAGGCCGCGATGACCAGGGCCTCCTGCCAGAACCGCAAGTCCCATACCAGGAGCAGGGTCAGGGAAAAATGCACCAGACCGTGGAGGTAGAAAAACCAGGAGCCGGCCTTGCGGGCCTGCTTGTGGCGGAGCGCCCTGCCGGGTTGCAGGAGGAAGTCGCCAAGCATGTGGGCGAGCAATAATTTTACAATAAGCATCCGATCTGTTTTAGGTAATCATCCTGGTAGTAACCCAGCAACTCTCTTACCAGGTCGAGGCGGGCCCGGGTCTGTCGCTGACTCACCGCCGACTGGCGGATTTCGAGCCGTTCTGCCAGCGTCTCCTGGCTCGCTTCCGGATAGGCCAGGGCCAGGCTGACAGTTTCGGCAGAGACCCGGGTCCAGCTGTCCATGAACTGCAATGCGAGCCGGAGCATCAGGTTGAGGCTTTTGTCGGCATCCGGGACGCCTCCTGAAACCTTCAGGCGCGTTTTATCCTTCTTCAGATTTTCAAAAGCCCGCCCGGATCGCCGGTAAGCTTCCCCATTCGACTCGCTGACCCGCCGGCCCCGAAAAGTTTCCGTCCCGATTCCTATGGCCAGCCGGATATCCATGTCCTCCCGCGACCGCATGAGGGCTTTCAGCCAAACTGCAGCCCGGAGGGCTTTGCCCGGGGGCAGGCGCAGCTGCAATTCGTCCCCCCGGTATATTTCCCAATCCTGCGGGCTTTCCCCCCACTCCCCCATCAGCGATTTAAGTGCAGGCAGCCATTCGGGAACCGGTGTTTGGGCGGAATTGATGATGTCTCCTGTGAGAACAGCAATCATTTTATTAGTTTTTCAGCTAATATAATTATTTATTATTTAAAAAGCTAATATTTTGTATTATAAGCATTAAAGATAATAGTTAGAACCACCTGCGGACCAATTTGCAATACTGCCTGTAGGGCGCCCCAAAGCGATCCAGCAACACCCGCTCCTCCGGGAGAATCTGAAAGCGGTTCATATACGCGACAAACCCGGCCGCGAGCAGCGTGTTGAAGGCGTTGCCCAGTTGCAGCCCCCAGGCGAGCAAAAACAAAAGCATGGCCAGGTACATCGGGTTCCGGGTATAGTTGTAAATCCCCGAGGTGACCAGCCGGTTGACCTTCTGCGGATGCATCGGGTCCGTGGTGGTCCGGCTGAAGACGAATTGCAGGATAGCGACGGCCAGGATGACAATCCCGGCACCTCCCAGTGCATAGATCAGCCAGCGCCGGCCGAAAAAATCAAATTCCCCTGCAGGCAGCCAGGCGGCCAGCAGGTACATGGCGCCGGCAAAGGCCAAAAAAACCAGGGCGGGCGGAAGGCGTAATTCAAGTGTTTTCATAATGCGGGCAGAAGCCTAAAAATAGTATTTTTGAAACCGTCCCAGGAACAAATGATCCAATATCTGTGAAACTGGTATTTGCAACTCGAAACCCCGGCAAACTCCGGGAGGTTCGGAAAATGCTGCCGGAAGGCATTTCCCTCCTTTCCCTGGACGCCATTGGCTGTACAAGTGAAATCCCCGAGACCGAGCCCACCCTGGAAGGCAATGCAGGCCTCAAGGCCCGATATGTTTCAGACAATTTCCGCATGGATTGTATTGCCGATGATACCGGCCTGGAGGTAGCCGCCCTGGGCGGGGCCCCCGGCGTATATTCGGCGCGGTACGCAGGCCCTGCAGCCGACCCGGAGGCCAATATGCGCAAATTGCTGGCAGCGATGGAAGGGAAGGAGGATCGGCGGGCCCGATTCCGCACGGTGATCGCCCTTTGCCTGGGCGGACAATTCCACTATTTTGAAGGCGTGGTCAACGGGGAATTGCTCAAAGCCCCCAGGGGGACGGGTGGTTTCGGCTATGACCCGGTATTCCAGCCGGAGGGTAGCCCGCGGAGTTTTGCCGAATTTACCACGGACGAAAAAAACAGCATCAGCCACCGCGGAAAGGCATTCCGCGCCCTGGATGCCTTCCTCCGCACCCGGGTCTGAGCCTGGCGGCAGATCCCGGTCCATCCGGGCCCGGGACGCAAACATCTGAGGCAGAAAAAGATAAATTGCGGCACATATGTCGAAAATTCGAAATATCTTTGCGGCCGAATTTCAACCGCCGGGTCTCCCGGGTTCATGCGGCACATCCCATGCGTATCGCCGCCACTGTTCGCAACGATTGAACAGCAATACCATCCTATGACATCATTTAAAGACCTGGGGCTCAGCCAGCCACTTGTGGAGGCCGTCGACGCCCTCGGATTTGTACAACCTACGGGCGTTCAGCTCGAAACCATCCCGCTGCTACTCGGCCCGGAAACCGACCTGGTTGCCCTTGCCCAGACCGGTACGGGAAAAACTGCCGCCTTCGGCTTGCCACTTCTGGAAAAAACGGATTCCGCCAGCCGGAAGAGCCAGGCGCTCATCCTGGCCCCTACCCGGGAACTCTGCCTGCAGATTACCTCGGAATTACAGGCCTATGCCAAATTCATCAAGGGGCTCTCCATTGTGGCCGTATACGGAGGCGCGTCCATCCAGCAACAGGCCAAGGCACTTAAAAACGGCGGTCAGATCATCGTGGCCACGCCGGGGCGGATGAAAGACATGATCAGCCGGAAGCTGGCGGATATATCTTCCATTGGCTACTGTGTCCTGGACGAGGCCGATGAAATGCTGAACATGGGTTTTTACGAAGACCTGGTGGATATCCTCTCCCATGCACCCAAAGACAAATCGACCTGGTTGTTTTCGGCCACCATGCCGAACGCCGTCGCCCGGATAGCCCGGGACTTTATGCACCAGCCTGCAGAGGTAACCGTCGGAACCCGAAACGAGGCCATTGCCAGCGTCCAGCACGAATACTACACCGTTGCGGGCAGGGACCGTTACCCGGCCCTCAGGCGCCTGGCCGACGCAAATCCCGGCCTGTTTTCCGTAATTTTCTGCCGAACAAAACGCGACACCCAAAAGGTGGCGGAAAAATTGATCGAAGACGGGTATAACGCCGGCGCCCTCCACGGCGACCTGAGCCAACAACAGCGCGACCTGGTGATGAATGCCTTCCGCAAGCGGCAACTGCAATTACTGGTAGCTACCGATGTAGCCGCCCGGGGCATCGATGTGGACGATGTCACCCATGTGATCCATTACCAGCTGCCCGACGAAACAGAGACCTACACCCACCGCAGCGGGCGTACGGGCCGCGCGGGAAAATCCGGGGTGTCCATGGTGATTCTGACGCGCTCGGAACAACGGCGGATCCGCGCCATCGAAAAAATAATCGGACGGCCATTTGAGCAGAAAAAGCTGCCCGACGGAATGGAGATTTGCGAAATCCAGCTCTATCACCTGGCCAACAAAATCCGGTCTGTGGAGGTCAATCCCTCTATCGAGGCGTACCTCCCGGCCATTGAAGATGTCTTTAAAGGCATGGACCGGGATACGCTGATCCGGAAGATGATCTCGGTGGAATTCAGCCGGTTCTACGACTTCTACAGCAAGACGCGCGACCTGAACCCGGCCGCAGGGGCTGCCGAATCGGCCCGGGATTCCGGGACCACGCGGTTTTTTATCAATATCGGCGAAATGGACGGCCTGGACTGGATGCAGCTCAAGGACCTGCTTAAAGCGGCAACCGGACTCGGCCGTGACGACATCTACAAGGTGGAGACCAAGGACAGTTTCTCCTTCTTCAACACCGATTCTTCCATGGCCCCACTCGTGATGGAATCGATTCAGGGGGTCACCTACGAGGGGCGGGAAGTCCGTGTGGAAATTTCTTCCAGCCCTCAGGACGGGGGATCGAACAGGAAAGGCGGCAAGAAATTCCGCAAAGGCGGCAAGAAGTCCTACAAAGGCGGAGGCCAGGGAAAAGGCGGGTACTCCAAAAAAGGGGGGTATCCCAAAAAAGGAAAGCCTGCGGGGGGCAAGAAGAAAAAGGGGGCCAAGAAAGGCGGGAAACGTGCCGGCTTCTATTAGTTAAGGCCACGCTAAAAATTGGGAAACAGCCATTTTTTTTGTTTTCTTAGCAGCCCATTGTCCCGCATCCCCATGAAGAACCCCCTGCTTTTATTCCTGCTCCTGGCAGTTACCCTTCCGGCAAGCGCCCAGGATACATCGACAGCCGGCGTTTTTAAGGCCCGCGTGATCAACGCGCAGACCGATCAGCCACTGGAGAGCGTTCACGTCATCAATTTGAACCAGGTGGTCGGGACCATTACGGACCGACAGGGGGAATTCGCCATCCGGGCAGCCGTCAACGACACGCTCTACTTTTCCTATCTGGGGTTTAAGTCGCAAAAGATCCGGGTAACCAACGACATGTTTAAGTTCGAGGATACCGACATCGCCCTGACCGAGCTCGCCTATGCCCTGGAAGAAGTCATCGTACAGCCCTACCAGCTTACGGGCTACCTGGAGATAGACGTTAAAAACCTGCCCATCAATACGGCCTACCAGTACAGCATCTCCGGCCTGCCCGTGAGCTATGAGTCCGGGAGCAAAAGCCCGAGTGCGGTTACCAAGGTCCTGGGGGCCATCATGAACCCGGCAGACTTGCTCCGCAACCTGTTTGGCAGGCACCCGCGCCAGATGCGCAAGCTCCGGCAAATCAAGGAAGACGATCGGATCCGGGACCTGCTGGCCTCGAAGTTCGACCGGGAAACCCTGACCGAACTCCTGCAGCTGCAGAAGGTGGATATCGAGGATATACTCACCAATTGCAACTATTCCAGTTCGTTTATCCGCACAGCAAATGACCTGCAGATCCTGGATGCCCTGAGCAGTTGTTACGAAGAGTACAAGGTGCTCAACCGCCAAAAATAAATTTTAATTATCCCCCTCCATTTTTTAGCTTTAGGAAAAATCCTGAAACCATGCATAGACTCCTGCTGATTCTGGCGCTATCGGTTAGTATTTACAGCTGTAAACCCGAACCAAAAACAGCGCAGTTACCGGCAACGGAGCAAGTGGCAGATCAGGGCCGGGACAGCATCCCCTTCCTCTGGGAGGCAGCGAACATCTACTTCCTGCTCACCGACCGGTTCCGCAACGGGAATCCGGAAAACGACCTGAATTTTGATCGCGTCAACCCCACCGGGCCCCTCCGCGGGTTTATGGGTGGCGACCTGGCCGGCATTACCGAGAAAATAAAAGACGGTTATTTTACCGACCTGGGCATCAATGCCATCTGGTTTACCCCCGTAGTGGAGCAGGTGCACGGGGACACGGACGAAGGGACGGGCAACACATATGCCTACCACGGGTACTGGGCGAAGGACTGGACGGCCCTGGATCCGAATTTCGGTACCCGGGACGAACTGGCAGAACTGGTGGCAGCTGCCCACGCCAAAGGGATCCGCATACTGATGGACGTGGTCCTGAACCACACGGGTCCGGTTACCGGGGAGGATCCGGCCTGGCCGGAGTCCTGGGTGCGTCTGGACCCCACCTGTAATTTTGAGGATTACCAGGGAACCACCGCCTGTACCCTGGTGGAGAACCTGCCGGATATCCGAACGGAATCGTCGGAAGCCGTCGTGCTGCCGGATGCGCTCCTGGCCAAGTGGAAGGCGGAAGGCCGGCTGAGCGAGGAATTGGACGAATTGCAGGTGTTCTTTGACCGCACGGGCTACCCCAGGGCACCGCGGTACTACATCATCAAATGGCTGACCGACTATGTCAACGACCTGGGCATCGACGGTTTCCGCGTAGATACGGCCAAACACGTCAATGAAGACGCCTGGTCGGAATTGTACCGGGAAGCCGCCTACGCATTCCAGAGCTGGAAGCGCAAACATCCCGGGAAGGTCCTGGATGACACCCCGTTTTATATGGTTGGGGAAGTGTACGGCTATGGGGCTTCCTCAGGCCGCGACTACGATTTTGGCGACCGGACGGTGGATTACTTTGACCACGGCTTTAAAAGCCTGATCAATTTTGAACTAAAATCGGACGCCGGGCAATCCTATGACCGGATCTTCGAAAAATACAGCACCCTCCTCCACGACGACCTCAACGGACTGGGAATCGTCAATTACCTGAGTTCGCACGACGATGGCAGCCCCTTTGACCCGGACCGGTCCAAACCTTTCCGCTCCGCCAATATCCTGCTGCTCACCCCTGGCGCCTCACAGGTTTACTACGGGGACGAAAGCGCCCGGGGGTTGGTGGTGGAAGGCACCGTAGGCGATGCCACGCTGCGTTCGTTCATGAACTGGGAAGAACTGGACAGCCTCCCGGAGAAACAGGAGATCCTGGCCCACTGGCAGAAACTCGGCCAATTCCGGAACCACCATCCGGCTATCGGGGCCGGCAGGCACAAACGGCTTGCCAGCCAGCCGTATGTATTCAGCCGCACCTATACGGACGGCGACTATCGGGATAAGGTGGCCGTTGGCCTGGATTTACCCGAAGGGCCAAAATCGCTCTATGTACGTGGGTTTTTCGGGGACGGCACCGTCCTGAGGGATGCCTATTCGGGCAGCGAAGCCACGGTTAGCGGCGGCCGGGTGGAGCTCGATACGCCCTACCCCATCGCCCTGCTGGAACTGGCGGATTAACGGCGAGACAGCCAAAAGCCCGTACAGCCTATTGACCTATTGGCGGGAATGCAGCGCCATCCGGTTTCCTTCCGAATCGATAAAAAGCCCCATGTACCCGTGGTCCGGCGAGATTTGTTTTTTCTCCTGGAGGACCTTGCCTCCGGCTTTGGTAATTTTATCCAGGGTTACCGCCACATCCCCGCAGGAAAGGTAAATCATTACTCCCTTGGAATCGCTTGGCTCGTAGAAATCCTTGTGGTACACCAGGGATCCCGAAGCGCCCGGCTTCTCGGGTGCAAACGGGAACCACCCCATCTTGAGGTCGTGCATGTCGTTTAGCTGAATCTCGATATCGAGGACCGATTCGTAAAACTTTTTGGCCCGGTCCATATCCCTGACAGGGATCTCGAACCAGCCTACAAAATTCTGTTCCATTTTTAGGTTGTTTTAATTCACTCCTTGCTTTCGAGCCGCGTTTTCAGGGAGGCCAGCCCCTCCTCAAAATCCTTGCCCACCATTTTATCCATGCTCATCACCAGCATCATCAACCGCATGGGGAATCCGTTCTGCCCGGAAAAACCCCAGCGGACCCGGGTAGCGTCCCCTGCGGCAGGCTCCACTTCAATGTAGGCATCCGAGGTGGATTTCCAGGGCTTCAAAAACCGCAACTCGCTCTCGATTCGGGAACCTTCCTGGATGCGGGTGATTTCCTGCTCCCCGGCCCCCACTTCCTTGTTCCCCTCCCAGGAACTCACAAAGCCCACGGTGCCGTCCGTACCCCGGTACTCCTTCTTCATATCCGGGTCCCGTTTCGCCCAGGGCGACCATTCATCCTGGTTTTTCAGATACTTTAAATACTCAAAAACTACAGCCGGGGGGCGGTTGATCAGAATGTTCCTGGATACATCGTATCGGGCAGGGGCAATAAGGTACAGGATAATAAGCAGCACCAGGATGGCTGCCAGGATATAGATAAAAGTCATCATTTGGCAGGTTTAGTTGGAAAAGCCCGGATGGCAGTGCCACCAGGCAGGTTTGTGTATTGTAATATACGAAAAATCAGTGAGTTCTCCGGTAATGGGCGATGATCTCCGGGGCAGACTTAATTGTTTTCTGAGCCCAGTCCAGTCGTTTCTCCAGGATTTCCGCTTCGGTAAGGCGCCAGGGCAATTCGGATTTACGCAGGCGGGTTCCCAGTTCCCGCAGGACGATGGCAGCCGCTACGGAGACATTCAGGCTTTCTGTAAACCCCACCATGGGAATCTGGATTGCGGCATCCGCCTGCCGGATGAGACCTTCGCTCAGGCCTTCCTTTTCCGTGCCGAAAAATACGGCCACCGGGGTGTCCAGCGGGAGTGCCTCCGGGGAGACGCTCCCCTGGTGCGGACTGGTCGCCACAATCCGGTACCCCTTTTCCCGGAGGGCATGGACGCACGCATCCGTGGATTTGTAACGATGGATGTCCACCCATCGCTGGGCCCCCATAGCGATATTCTTATCCAGGCGGTTGCCAAACCGTTCCTCAATCAGGTGGGCATCCTGGATGCCGAAAATATCGCAGGAGCGGATCACTGCGCTCGCATTGTGCAGTTGATAGACGTCCTGCAGCGCCACGGTGATATATCGCGTCCGGTTTGCGAGAACTTCGAGGAAACGATTGCGCCGCTGTTCAGTTAGAAATTCCTCCAAATATTCCAGCAGGCCAAAATCCATGCGTATATTTCGTTTGTAATGCGATTTACCAACCCGATGAAATTACAGATTTTTCAATTAGGCCCGATACCGTTCGCCCGGATTACCCGGACGGGAGGGTATCGGAATGCATGTATGCAAAATGCAAGTAGATTGTCCGGGTCCCCGGACAAAACCCCTTTGCCATGAAGCGCCTGGTGGTTCTCAGCGGGGCCGGGATGAGCGCCGACAGCGGGATACGGACATTCCGGGATGCAGGCGGGCTTTGGGAAGGTCACCCGGTAGAGCAGGTAGCCACTCCCGAAGGATTCCGCCAGGACCCCCGGCGCGTCCTGGATTTCTACAACCAGCGCCGCCGTCAGCTATCGGAAGTGGCCCCCAACAAGGGGCATTTGGCATTGGCGGAAATGGAGCAACACTACCACACCACCATCGTCACCCAGAATGTAGACGACTTGCACGAACGTGCCGGCAGCAGCCGCGTACTGCACTTACACGGGGAACTCCTCAAGGCGCGGAGTACCGGGCCGAATGCACGCGTATTCCCCTGGTCCGAAGACATCGTGCTGGGGGATACCTGCCCGGACGGATTCCAATTGCGGCCCCACATTGTCTGGTTTGGCGAGGAAGTGCCCATGTTGCAACGGGCGGCTGAGGTAACCGCCCAGGCCGATGTTTTGATCATCGTAGGCACCTCCATGCAGGTGTATCCGGCAGCCGGGCTGGTCCATTATAAAAAAGAGGGAGTCCCGCTGTATTTTGTGGACCCGGATCCGCAGATGGCGCCGGGGGAACACGGGAACCTGGAAATAATCCGGGAGCGCGCTTCGGTGGGGCTGCCTATTCTGGCGAACCGTTTACGGCCAGGCGACTCCGGCTAAGCCGCGCCCATTCCAGGATGGCGTTGCGCTGAGACTCTGTCAGCCGGGCCTCGGCATGGGTCCAGGTATATTCCCGCAACGGCATTTCGCCGGATTCCACGGTTTCCACAACCTCTTCGAGCTTGTGGTCTTTCTCCCCGGCATCATAGGTACCCCACTCCGAAAAATTCAGGTGCCCCTTGCCGTGGTCAATGTGGTCGGCCAGCCAATAGGAGACCGGCGCTACGCGGTTGTACCAGGGATAGACCGTATGGTTGCTGTGGCAATCGAAACAGCTCGTTTTCAGGAGGTGCTCCACCTGGTCGGGCGGATTGGTTTCGCTGAGGAAGGTGGCCAGGTGGTCTGAAGTATCTTCATTTTTGTCCGGCTGGAAGAACTGCATGCCGACAAACACAATGAGCAGTGCCCAGGCAATTTTTTTTCCTAATTTCATAGTGGCGATTTAACCAACCCAAAATACGTCATTGGAATTAAACAACCAACTACTCCAGCGTTTGGATTATGTGGATGCCACCCGGAAGGAGCGCCTCGCCATGGCGGCAGAAATCCTGGGTACCCCCCATTGGCTCCCGGATTTAATCGCTATCTGCCTGAACCGGCACGACGCTATTGGCAGCCGGGCCTGCTGGGTACTGGAATTCGTCTTTAAAAAAGACCCGGCCCGGTTATTCCCGTATTTGGGGGTATTCATTGACGGGCTGTCGCGCCTGCAGGAAGAGTCTTCCATCCGGCCCATGGCCAAAATCTGTGAATTACTCGCCGGGAGTTACTACAAGCCCGGCAAAGGAGCAAAGCCCCCCCTGGAGAGCCGTCACCGGGAGCGGATGGCCGAGGTGTGTTTTGACTGGTTGATCGGACCGCACAAGGTAGCTCCCAAGGCCTATTGCATGCAGACGCTCTACCTGCTGGGGGAGGAATTCCCGTGGATCCGGCCGGAATTGCGGGAAGTCCTGAAGTTGAATTACGCAAAGGGAAGCGCTGCCTATCAGGCGCGTGCCCGCCACGTCCTGAAACTGCTGGAGAAATCGCAGTAATCAGTATCTTTGCCCTTTCCAACGCAAACAGCCCTATGGCCCACGATCCACTATACGCTATCTCTCCCGTCGACGGTCGGTACCGGGATAAAATAAACTCCCTCGAGGACTATTTTTCAGAAGCCGCCCTGATCCGTTACCGTGTCCGCATAGAAATCGAATATTTTATCGCCCTGTGCGAACTGCCGCTCCCGCAGCTCCGGGACGTGAAGCCGGAAGTCTTCGGGGATTTGCGAAAGCTGTATCGGGAGTTCGACCGCGCAGATGCCCGTGCTGTAAAAGAAATCGAAAAGACCACCAACCACGACGTGAAAGCCGTGGAATATTTTATCAAGGAGCGATTCGATGGACTGGGACTGTCCGACTACAAGGAATTTATCCATTTTGGCCTTACCTCCCAGGACATAAACAATACGGCCATCCCGCTTTCCCTGCAGGAAGCGGTCAACGAGGTCTATGTACCCGCCCTGGAGGAGGTGCGCGAAAAAATCGGCGAACTGGCCGGGCAGTGGCGGGATGTACCCATGCTGGCCCGGACCCACGGGCAACCGGCTTCGCCAACCCGACTCGGCAAGGAAATCGAGGTCTACGCCGTCCGCCTCCGGGAACAATTCAACCTGTTGAACGACGTGCCCTGCGCCGCCAAATTCGGCGGCGCTACCGGCAACTTCAACGCGCACCATGTCGCCTACCCGGATATTGACTGGAAGGCATTTGGAAGGAAATTTGTCCAGGACCGCCTCGGGCTGCACTACTCCTTCCCGACCACCCAGATTGAACACTACGACCATATGGCCGCCCTGTTCGACGGGCTGAAGCGCATCAACACGATTCTGATAGACCTGGACCGGGATTTTTGGAGCTACATCTCCATGGATTACTTCAAACAGCAGATCAAAAAAGGGGAAGTGGGTTCCTCCGCCATGCCGCATAAGGTCAACCCCATCGATTTTGAGAACAGCGAGGGGAACCTGGGTATTGCAAACGCCCTGTTTGAGCACCTGGCTGGCAAGTTGCCGGTTTCCCGGCTGCAACGGGACCTGACCGACAGTACGGTTCTCCGGAATATCGGCGTACCCCTGGCCCATACGCTCATCGCTTTCCGGGCCACGCTGAAAGGCCTGGGCAAACTCCTGTTAAACGCCCCGCGTATTGCGGCGGACCTGGAGGCCAACTGGGCAGTGGTGGCCGAGGCAATCCAAACCATCCTGAGACGGGAAGGATACCCGAACCCCTACGAAGCCCTCAAGGGCCTAACGCGCACGAATCAGGCCATTACGGCCGAAACCATGTCCGAATTCATCGACACCCTGGAGGTGTCCGAAGGGGTGAAAAAGGAACTCCGGGCCATCCGCCCGGAAAATTACACCGGGGTATAAAAAATCCCGTTCCGGGGAACGGGATCGATACCGCAATGCGGGTTTCTTTTCAATAAACGGAGTTGCTGCGGTGGGAACTGCCCGGATCAGCCATTGATCAGGAAAGCGAGTTCCGAAAGCCCCTCCCCTTCCAGGTCGGCATTTTCGATAGCCTGGAGCAGTTGGACGAAGTAGGCCGGGTTCATATTCTTCCCGAGCACGCGGATTACCGCAAACCCGTTTTCCCTGCTGTCGCCGTAGATCACCACCTCGTCGATGGCATCCTCGTCGCCCAGGTATTTGACCACCCCACGTCCGTACTTGGTGTTGAGCTTCATCAGTTCCTTGAACTCGGAATCCTTCAGGATCGCTTTAACCTTGGCGCTTTCCTCCTCATAGGACCGGGCGTTCGCTTCGGTTTTTCGAAAGGTAAGGATATTGAGTTTCCGCAGGGATCTGAGAGCCTGTTTCTCCGTTTCACTCAGCGCGGCTTCGTCGAGTTTCAGGATATTGGCCGGGACATCGAGCACCAGGAAATTCGGGTTTTCCGAATTGTCCACATAGTATTCCTGCAGGCTCTGGGTGCCGGAGCAACCCATAAACAGCAAGAGGGACGCAAGTCCCGCCAGCAGTGAGCCAAATGTGATTTTACGTTTCATCCCGTTGGGGTTATAACAGGGTCCCCGGGCGGTGGATCGCCGCCCGGGTCCTGCCTGTCTGATGTTATTTATTCGATTTTTTCTCGGCCTTGTTGAGTTCCTCGGGAAGATTCATCTTCCGGGTCAGCGCACCGATCTTGGTCAGGTCGATATCGCCGGTTAGGGTCAGCAGCACCGTTTCGATCTGCCGGTCATTCACCTCGAGGTCCATGTTCTTGATGCCGGTTACGAACATCAGCAATTCGCTCACATGATCGCTGTCCTTTCCCTCGCGGATATAGAACTTCACATTGGCATCCTTGTCCTTTACCCGCATCAGCTCGCTCAGGGAGGCAGACTTCAGGTAGCGGTCCACGGTGGCTTTCATGTCCGCAGATACCCCGCTGTCTTCAGTGATAAAGACCTTCACGCCGTTCAGGCTCTTGGCGATGTCCATAAACTCCTTCGCCTCCGGGTCATCCACGTCCACGTCCATCTTGATCAGGAGTTCAAACATGTTTTTATTGACGATCACGGAGCTCACCTCGTCCATTTCCTCGTACTTGTCAAAAATCGACTGGGAGGAAGCGGCCAGGGGCGCAATGAGCATCAGGGCAATTATTACATACTTTTTCATTGTTTTTGGATTTAATTGTTTTTGTAAATTTTTTGTTTGGTTTCTTCAAATTCGCTCAGGTGGGCTACTTTTTCCGTACCCCGATCGAGGTTCTGGGCAATCAGCCCCAGCGCCTTGCGGGTCTGCTGGTAGGCGTACTCCGCTTTTTGCTGTTCCCGGTACTGATTCCCGAAATACAGGCCCATCATCAGGACGGCTACTGCGGCAACGGATAGCCACCGAAACGTGTTTCTTCTGGCTGTTAGTGGTACCTGCCGGGTAGACCGTTGATTTTTGGCCTCGGAAAAGTATTGGAACATCGGGGCGTATTGTTCCAGGCCGGGCGCAATGTCCCCTGCCGAAAAATAATCCCGGAGTTGCTGTTCCTCGGCCTCCGTAGCGGTGGCCTCGAAATACTTTTCCAGTATCGATTCTATTTTTTTATCCAATTCCATAGCGATGCTTTTCTATTAATTTATCGCGAACGGCCTTCCGCGCCCTGGAAAGGGCCACGCGAACGGCGGTTGGCTTCATATCCATCAGTTTTTCAATTTCCTCGTATTCGTAGGACTCCACGTCCCGCAACTGGAGGATGAGCCGCTGTTGTTCCGGCAATTCGTCCATAATCCGCTCCACCCAGCCCACACTGTCCCGGGCCTCCACCTGCTGTTGCAGGGAAGAATGCCCATTGTCCGCGTAATTGCTGTGCACCAGCTTCAGGTTGCCGGATTGTTTGGACTTTAACCGGTCGAGGCAAAAATTCTTGGTCATTGTCATGGCGAAAGCCTCGACATTTTTATACCGGCCCATTTTCTTCTTTCCCGCCCAGAGTTTCATCAGGATTTCCTGGGTGGCGTCCTCGGCCTCTTCGGAGGAAATCAGCAACCGCTTAGCTACGCGGTACAGTTTATCCTTAAAAGGCATTACGATCTGCAAGAACTCAGCCTGTGTCATTTTGGGTCGGTCGATGGTTGTCGTTGTCAATTTAACGTTGCTTTACATCAGGAAGACGAAAGTGGACGAATTTTGTTACAAAAAGTTTTTTATTCAGGGGGGCGTGTCTATTTTTAACGCTGTAAACCGCTGATACAGGGTCAGTAAAACGCTATTTATCAGTATTTTTGCAAATATAGGGCCGGAATTTTGGAACGGTCTTTGCCCCAAACAATAAAAAAATTGAATATGAAGAAGCTAGTATATCTGCTGGTGGGTCTGTCGGTGCTCTCCTGCAGCAAGGATGACGATGCCAATCCCGGACCGGACCCGCAGCCCGTTGGCGATACGAATGTGCAGGATTTTATGTGGCAGGCCATGAACCTCTGGTATTTCTGGCAGGGAGACGTGGCAGACCTGGCGGATGACCGGTTTGGCACGGATGCGGAATACAGCGAATTCCTCGATTCGGAAGATAGCCCAACCGCATTTTTTGAAAACCGCCTGCGGTTTGTGGAGGACCGCTTCAGTTTTTACAGTGACGACTACACGGAACTTACCCAGAACCTGGCGGGAATTTCCCGGAGCAACGGGCTGGAGTTCGGGCTGATTTACGACGACGCAAACGGAAACAGCCAACTGGACGATACGGATCCGATTTTCGGCGTGGTCCGCTATGTGGTCAACGGCTCGAATGCCGCCACGGCGGATATCGGACGGGGGGAGATCTTCGTGGGCGTGGATGGGACGATGCTCAACGGCGGCAATTACGCGGACCTCCTGTTCGGGGAAAACGCCACCTATACGCTGATGATGGCCGACTACAATGGGGGGGACCCGGTTGTCAACGGCAAGGAAGTGACCCTGACCAAGGAAGAAGGGCTCGCCGAGAACCCGGTGTATATCGTCAAGTCCTTTGAGATCGGGGCCGATAGAATCGGATACCTGATGTATAACGGCTTTACCAACGAATACGACGAAGACCTGAACGATGCCTTTGGGAGCCTGGTGGCCGACGGGGTTACCGACCTGGTCCTCGATTTGCGCTATAACAGCGGGGGGTCCGTCAATTCGTCCCGCCTGCTGTCGAGTATGATTTACGGCCGGAATCCGAACGATTTATACCTCAGGCAACGCTGGAATGACAAAATTCAGGAAGCCTTTACCAGGGACGACCCGAATGCCCTGGACGATTATTTCGCCACCCAGACCGGGGCCGGGTCGGTTATCAATACGCTGAACCTCCAGCGCGTCTATATCCTTACCACCGGCAGTACTGCTTCGGCCAGCGAACTGGTAATCAACGGCCTGGACCCCTATATAGAGGTCATCCAGATCGGGACAACCACCACCGGGAAAAACGAATTTTCGCTAACCATGGTGGACGACCCGGGACGACCCGGTGCACCGTTTATCTACAGTGCCAGCCGTGAAAACCAGATTGACCCGGAAAATAACTGGGCCATCCAGCCCCTGGTTGGACGGAATGAGAACGCCGTCGGTTTCTCCGATTATACGGCCGGTTTTGCCCCGGAAATTGAACTCCGGGAAGACCTCGGGAACATGGGCGTCCTCGGGGATGACGACGAGCCCCTGCTGGCCCGCGCCATACAGGAAATCACCGGCGTATCGGCCAAAAGGAGCTGGCAGCCCGAGCGTCCTATTGAGGCCTTTACCCATAACGGGATGTTCACGCCCATGCGGAACAATATGGTGCTGGACAAGGACATCCAACTGCCGCCGAGCCTGCTGGAACGCATGCCCCAACAATAAGCCCCACTGCCGGTGCAGGCCGGAAGGCCGTGCGCAACATCCCTTTTCCTAATGAGCAATCAAAAACGCCCCCGGCCGGGGGCGTTTTCGTTCCGGGCCGATGCCGGGCCCTATTCCAGTTGCAGGGCCCTATTCCAGTTGCAGGGACCTAATCCAGTTGCAGGGACCAGCCAAGGTAAATCGTCCGGCCCGGGGTTTGGTAGCCAATTACCTCCGTAAATTCGGTATTCAACAAGTTGTCCGCCCGGAGATAGGCATCCAGTTTCCCACGGAGGAAGCTGTATCCAACCTGCCCGCCTACCAGGGAAAATGCGTCCAGTTCCCGGTTGGTAAACGTACTGAAATCCGTATCCGTCCGTGTCCCGGTGTACCGGTAGTACAGGGAGCCCCTCCATCGGCTGGAAATCTCCCCATTCAGGCGAAACTGGAATTTATGGGCCGGTATCCGGATCGCAGCATCCCCCTGACGGTCCGTATAGGTGTAGCCCGCCCGGACCTGCCAGCCATCCGCCGCAAACCAGGTGGCCTCAAATTCCACCCCGTTTACCTCCACGGGGTCCGGGCTGTTCCTGTATTGCATCCCGGCGCCGTCATAGATAACCGCCTGCTCTTCTTCCCGGTCAAAGTACAGCACGGACAGGCGCATCCGATTCCCGAACTGCCACGCCAGGCCCGCTTCCAGGGTCCGGTCGGTCTCGGGTTCGAGTTCCGGGTTGGCCCCGAAGGTGCCATAGAGCTGGTTCAGGGTGGGCGTAATATAGGCCGTGGACCAGGTGGCCAGGGCCTTAAAGGTGTGTTCCCCAAGGGTGAGCGCATAAGAGGGATTCAACTGGTAGACCCACTGGGAGCCGTATTGCGAATGGAAATTGACCCGGGTTCCGGCATTCAGGTTCCATCCGGAAGCGGATGCCCATACCAGGTTTACGAAGGGGTCGATAAACCGAAAGGATTCCACATCTTCGGTCCCCGCCCGGTCTTCGGATGCCATGATACCCCCCAAAACAGACAGGCTGCGGTTCAGGCGATGCTTGTACAGGACCTCCCCGAACCAATTGCTTCCCCGAAAGGTCGTCGGGAAGTCGCTGCGGTTGTCCGAATCGAACTCCGAATAGCCCGCGCGGGCCTCCAGCGTTCCTTTTGAAAATTCCCTGGTGGCATTCAGGGAAACCCGGGTTTGCTCCGAGAGGAACAAAAAGTCTGCATCTGCCCCGTTAAAGGCGTCATCATAGGCCGTCCGCAATTGCGTCCGGTTTGCCGTGAGTTGCACCCTGGTATGGTCCCAGGGTCGGTATCCCAGCCGGGCACTCAGCGAGAGGTTTCGGAAGGGGTCCGTTTCAGTACCGGATCGCAGGGAAGACAGCCCCGTAGCCCGGGCGTGCGTAATGCCCGCCTGGTAATTGAGCCGTCCCGAGGTCCCTCCCAATCGCGCATACTGCTGGTACTGGCCAAATTGTCCTTCAGGGTCTTCGGGGGCCCGGTGGGTCCCCAGGAGACTGCCCACCCGGAGTGCGAGGGGGGATTTGGGTGCCTTTCGGGTGCGGATGTTAATCACGGCCGTTGCCGCATTGGTGCCGTAAAGTGTGCTGGCTGCCCCTTTCAGTATCTCCACGGACTCCACCTCTTCGGCCTGGACGAACCGCAAATCGTATTCCTGGGATGCCGAGGAGGGGTCCGTTACCCGGACCCCGTCAATCAGGACGAGTACCTGCCGACCCCGGCCGCCGCGGGCAAAAACTCCCAGGACCTCCCCGGGACGGCCCCTGCTGCCCGATATTTCAATCCCGGTTTGCGCATTCAGGATCTCCGCCATAGTCGCCCCCCGGTAGGATGCGAGTTCCCGCCGGCTCAGCCGGATGACGGTTTTTCCGCTTTGTTCCCAGCGCAGCGGAAAGCGCGTGTCCGATACGACCACTTCGTCGAGTTTTTCAATACGGGTGGAATCCGTTTGGCCCATAAGAGGGACGCATGCCGCCAGATAAGCGGCAACGCCCAGGGCCTGCCATGGTTTGTGCATGTCTTTTTCGTTTTAAGACACGGGAAAGGTTTTCCGTAGAATAGCTACCTAAACTTTTATCCCGAAAGTTTAACAATGAATGCGGAAAACGGCAGGTCTCCTGGCTTGCGTCCCGGCTGCCTGCCTTCCCGTCCGAAAAACAGACAGTGGTCTAATGAAGATGGCAGCGGGCATCCCCCTAAGGGGACTGAGCATACAGTTGCGGGAACAGCTCCGGCCTTTCACCGGATTCCCTTTTAATCCCGCATCCCCTGGTGGGGCGATACGGGAACCGGTATCCGGCCGCAAGATACACATTTACCGCAAACTTTGACAGGCGGTATTTTCAGGCTACTTTTGATCAAACCAAAAATGACCCGTGGCCCGAACATCTGCCTTGCTCATCCTGATCCTCCTGACAACCGCCTGCAGGGAACGGCCTGAGAAAGCCGCTCCCCTGCCGGAAGCAGCTGTTGACAACCCCGTTGAAATCGATTACGCAAAAGGCTTTGCCGCTCATACGGATGCGTCTGGCGTCACCTACCTGACCGTGAGCGATCCCTGGCCGGAAGCGTCCCGGGAGTACAAATACGCCCTGGTGCCCCGTGGGAAACTGGCCGCCATCACGCTCCCTGCCGATACCTTTGACGCTATTATCCCTGTCCCCGTGGAGCGCCTGGTCCTGACCTCCACAACCCATGTCCCTTCCCTGGTGGCTTTGCGGGCTACAGAATCCCTGGTGGGGTTCCCGGGCCTGGATTACATCTCCTCCCCGGAAGTGCGGCAGCGTATCGATGCGGGAGCGGTGCGGGAACTCGGGGCGAATGAACAACTCAACACCGAATTGGTCCTGGAGGCGGCCCCGGAGGTCGTCGTGGGCTTTGGTATCTCGGATGCCCCAGGTTCCTATCGGGGCGTCCGGGAGGCGGGGATCCCGGTAATCTACAACGGCGACTGGATGGAGACCAACCCGTTGGGAAAGGCCGAATGGATCAAATTCTTCGGGTTGCTCCTGGGGTCCCTGCCGGAGGCTCAGCAGTATTTCGAAGAGGTGGAGGCCGCCTACCAGGAGGCCCGGGAGCTGGCTGCAAAGGCCTCCACCCGGCCAACGGTCCTCAGTGGGGCACTCTACCGGGATGTCTGGTACCTGCCGGGGGGTGAAAGCTGGGCTGCGGCCTTCCTCGAGGATGCCCATGCAGAATACCTGTATGCGGATACCCCGGGCAGCGGCAGCCTTTCCCTCAGCCTGGAAGCTGTTCTTGAAAAAGGCGTGGATGCCGAATTCTGGATCTCGCCCTCCCAGTATACTTCCTATTCGGAAATGGCCTCCGACAATCCCCATTACGAGCAATTTCGCGCCTTCCGGGAACGGCGTATTTTCGGGTATGCCTCCAATCGGGGTTCCGGCGGGGGGCTTTTGTATTTCGAAATCGGGCCAAACCGTCCCGACTGGGTACTCAAAGACCTGATCCACCACCTCCACCCGGGGTTGCTGCACGGGTACGAACCCGTATTCTTCAAACCCCTGGCCCCTTGAGACGTCCATTCCACCAGCCCGGTCGGTTCCTGCTGCTCGCCCTGATCCTGGCAGTGGTATTCCTCGTCAATCTGAGCCTGGGCTCTGTGGACATTCCCCTGGGCGATATTTTTCGCTGGATGGCAGGCGGCCCATTGGGCGAAACGAGCTGGGGGTATATCCTTCGCGAATACCGATTGCCCAAAGCGCTCACGGCAATAATTACCGGGAGCGGGCTGGCCCTCTGCGGCCTGCTGATGCAAACGCTTTTCAGGAACCCGTTGGCGGGGCCCTTTGTATTGGGCATCAGTTCGGGTGCCAGCCTGGGGGCTGCCCTGCTGATCATGGGGGCCTCCCTGCTGGGGCCCGTGGCTGCGGCCTGGGCAGTTTCCGACCTGTCCCTGGCCATTGCAAGCAGTATGGGCAGCCTGTTGGTGCTGCTAACCGTGGTGGCGGTTGCCACCCGTTTGAAGGATGCCATGGCCCTGCTGATCGTCGGTTTGATGTTTGGCAGTATCACCGCGGCTGTGGTGACGGTATTGTCTTCGTTCGCCCAGGCGGAACGCCTGCAACAATATATATTCTGGTCCTACGGCAGCGTGGGCAACCTGGGCTGGGGACAGCTGGGTGTCCTCGCCCTGGTATTTGCCATCGGCACCGGTATTTCCATCGGGATGCTAAAAGGCCTCAATGCCCTGTTGCTGGGCGAGGCATATGCCCAGAGCCTCGGCATACCGATCCGCCGGTTGCGCCTGGGCATCCTATTGGCCACGGGCCTGCTGGCCGGCGGGATTACGGCTTTTGCGGGGCCCATTGCCTTTGTCGGCCTGGCCGTACCCCACCTGACCCGGCAGCTGCTTGGGACTTCCGACCACCGGCAGCTCATGCCCGGGGTACTGCTCTACGGGGCCATCCTGATGCTCATTTGCGATACGGTGGCCCAGATGCCTTATTCCTCCTACGTCCTGCCCATCAATGCGATCACCTCGGTAGTAGGTGCCCCGGTAGTGATCTGGCTCCTGCTCCGACGGAACCGGATGCTGTTCTGAACCGCCTGCTCGTGGGGCTGTAACCCGGATACCACCCGGCATGTGCCGGGAAATTAATAGGAAAATATTCTGTGAGCGCATAACTTAGCAAACATGGAATCCACAGAGGACCTATCCCGTAAATCGACCAATGGCCAGGCCGCCGATCCGATCCTTGAGGCAACGGGCCTGCGGATTGGGTATCCCGGGGCGAAACCTCCCCTGTCTCTTTGCGGCGAACTGAACTTCGGCCTGCCATCCGGCCTACTGGCGGCCGTAGTAGGGATCAACGGGGTCGGAAAATCCACGCTGCTGCGGACGCTTGGGGGGATGCAACCCGAACTTTCGGGGGAAATACGGATTGGCGGGAAGCCTGCCGCAAAACTCCCTGCCCAGCGAAGGGCCAGGCTACAGAGCCTCGTCCTTACGGAGCCCCCCGCCTCTCGGAACCTCACCGTGACCGAACTGGTTGCCCTGGGGCGCCACCCGTATACCAACTGGATCGGGCAGCATACCGGAGAGGACCGGGAATGTATCGAAAAGGCCCTGCAGCGCATGGAACTCGGCAACCTCCGGGAGCGTCCCTGCCATACCTTAAGCGATGGTCAGCTTCAGCGCGTTCAGATAGCCCGCGCCCTGGCCCAGGACACCCCGCTGATCCTGCTTGACGAACCCACCACCCACCTGGACCTCTACCACAAAGTACAAATCCTCAAAGGCCTCCGGGCCATCGCACACGATACGGGGAAAACCGTCCTGTTTACCACCCATGAAATCGACCTGGCCATCCAGCTCTGCGACCGGATACTGATCCTGCACCGGGACCGTTCCGTTTTTGGCGATCCCTGCCAGCTGATCGAGCAGGGGGCATTCGAGAAATTATTCCCCGAAGAAACGGTTCGTTTTGACCGGGAAAGCGGTGCCTTCCGGATTGCGAAGTAATCCATTCCACCCCGTACCTTTCTTCAGGTATCTTGTTATCTTTACGGGAAATTCACTTTTCGGATGAGCGAAATCTGGACCCTGGGGATTGTTGCCCTGTTTTTCCTGGCAGCCGGCTTCTTCCTCGGCAGTTATATCGTCAAATTAAAAACCCAATCGGGCCAAAGCGCACTGCGCGAACGGGAACAGCAGCTGAGCCACAACCTGGAACTCCTCGGGGCGGACCTGCAGGAGGCCCGGGGGCAAAACCAGGCACTCCAACTCGAAAAAGAACGGCTCGGGCAGGAACTGGTTCGCCGGGAATCGGAGATCGCCAACCTGGAGGAAAAACACCGGGAACAACGGCAACAACTCGAGGAACTCCAAAAGACGTTTACACGGGAATTCGAAAACCTGGCCAACAAGATCCTGGACGAAAAGAGCGTCAAATTCACGGAACAAAATCAGAAAAACATCAAGAATATCCTGCTTCCCCTGCAGGAGCGCATCCAGCATTTTGAGAAAAAAGTGGAGGAAACCCGGAAGGAAAATTACGGGATCCACCAGGCGCTTCGGGAGCAACTGCTGAACCTGCAGAACCAAAACCTGAAAATCACCCAGGAGGCTGAAAACCTGACCCGGGCCCTGAAGGGCGACAGCAAGATGCAGGGAAATTGGGGCGAACTGGTCCTGGAACGCGTCCTGGAAAAATCCGGCCTGGAACGCGACCGGGAGTATTCAGTACAGCAGAGTTTTACGCGGGAGGATGGCACCCGTCTGCTCCCCGATGTAATCATCAACCTGCCCAACGGCAACAAAATGGTTGTAGATTCCAAAGTTTCCCTGACCGATTACGAGCGGTATGTCAATGCAGACGAGGAGGCCCGGGAGCGGCACCTGAAAGACCATGTCAATTCCCTGAAACGGCACGTAGAGCAATTGTCTGCCAAGAAATACGAGGATCTGTACGAAATGGAAAGCCCGGACTTTGTGCTGATGTTCGTCCCCATCGAGACGGCATTTTCCATCGCGATCAACGCGGACAACGACCTGTACAACAATGCCTTTGTCAAGAATATCGTCATTGTGACCCCTTCCACGCTCCTGGCCACCCTGCGAACCATCGACAGTATGTGGAGCAATGAGAAACAACGTCGGAATGCGATCGAAATTGCCCGCCAGGCGGGAGCGCTCTACGATAAATTTGAAGGCTTCGTCACCGACCTCACCCGGGTGGGAAAAAAAATGGACGATGCCAAGAGCGAGTATCGGGGCGCCATGAACAAGCTGGTGGAGGGCCGGGGCAACATCCTGACTTCCATCGAAAAACTAAAGAAAATGGGGGCAAAAGCCAAAAAATCCATACCGGAATCGCTGTTGAAAAGGGCCCGGGAAGCCGAGGAGGATGCCGAACTGGAACTGGAAGACCCCACTGAACCCAACCCGCAATCGTGAAAAAAGCCCTTTTTGCCAGCCTGGCGGTTATTCTTTTGGTTTTCGCGGCCATATATGCCGTTATTTACTACATACCCTATAGCGAAGGGGTGCGTTCCGGGGAACTCATCAAGATCAGCCGGAAAGGCGTGTTAATCAAGACCTGGGAGGGACAGATCAGCCAGGGAATTTCCGGGGCGCAGATATTTTCGTTCTCCGTGCTGGACAAGGAATCCGAAGTCATCCGGAATTTGGAAGAATACCAGGGGGAATACGTCAAGCTCTATTATACGGAACGGTACGCCACCTTCCCCTGGCTGGGGGACACCAAGTACTTTATCACCCGGGTAGAACCGGACGAATCACCACATTTCAGGCGGTAGGCCGGCTGCTGCTGCCTCATCCAGGATCCAGATCAACCTTCCGTCCCGGGGCGCTACCCGGCCTGCCGGATAATTGCCCCCGGCTCCCTGCTGCCCTACAATTTCAGCCACGCGCCCGGCCTTGGCCGCCCCGGTTACGAGGAATACGATACGCGCCGCATTGTTGATGATGCCGCCGGTCAGGGTCACCCGCTGCTGCCCCGTATCCGGATGATTCGCTACCGCGCATAATTCCGGGGAATCCCATAAATGGGCTTCGTGGGGAAACACGGAAGCTGTATGCCCGTCATCCCCCATCCCGAGTATTACCAGGTCAAACCGAGGCAAACCGTTTTCCGCTGGGAGCTGCTTTTTCAGGAGGTCGGCATAGCGTTGGGCCTCGGACTCCGGGTTGGCTTCCCCCCGGATGCGGTGGATGTGCTTGTCCGGGATGGGTAAGGGGTCGAAAAGGTGCTCGCGGGTCATCCTGAAATTGCTCTGCGGGTCGTCCGGGGGAACGCAGCGCTCATCGCCCCAGTAAAACTGCAGTTCTTTCCAGGGCAACCGGAACCAGTAGTCCTCCGCAAGGGTATCGAAAAGAATTTCCGGGGTACTCCCGCCCGAAAGGGCCAGGTGCTCCACGCTGCCCTCCCGGGCCCATTCGGACAGCTGCTCGGCCAGGGCCTCGGCGGCCTCTTGTTTTCCCGGGTAAACCTGTAATTCCATAACGCGTAATTAACTGATGACACAAAATCCGGGGTCGTCCGTGAGGTGGGCCCCCGGGTTCCTCCACCCATAGGCTCCTTCAATCAGGTCGTCGGCGTTTTTCGGGCCCCAGACCCCTGCCGAATAGCCATAGGTCACCACGTCCCCGGCCTCCGACCAGTATTTCAGTATCGGATCCACAAACTCCCAGGCGGCTTCCACCTCATCGGCACGGGCATAGAGGGTTGCATCCCCCTGCATGGCATCCAGCAGGAGCCGCTCGTATGCCGTCATGATGTTTTGATCGGCCAGGTCCGAGTAATAGAAATCCAGGTTGGCCCGTTCTACCTGAAACCCCTGCCCGGGTACCTTTACCCCGAATTTGATGAGGATCCCCTCGTTGGGCTGGATGCGGATAATCAGCTTGTTGTCCTTGCTGTCCATGCCAATATCCCGGAAGATCTGGTGGTGGGGCGATTTAAAATGGATAACCACTTCGGTCACCTTGGTGGGCATCCGTTTGGCGGTGCGTACGTAAAACGGGACTTCCGCCCAGCGCCAGTTGTCCACATAAAATTTCAGGGCGGCATAAGTTTCCGTGGTGGAGTCCGGGTCCACGCCAGCTTCTTCCCGGTACCCGGGTACTGCCTCCCCGTCGATCTCCCCGGCAAGATATTGTCCGCGGATGGTGTGCGCGTAAAGCGTTTCCGGGTCGCGCATAATGCGCAGGGACTTTAGGGCCTTCACCTTTTCGTTCCGGATGGCCTCCGCCTCGGGCCCGATCGGGGGCTCCATGACCACGAGCGAGATGATCTGCAGCAGGTGGTTCTGGAACATGTCCCGGAGGGCACCTGCCGAATCGTAGTAGCCGCCGCGCTTCCCCACCCCGACGCTCTCCGCGTTGGTGATCTCCACATGCCGGATATAATTGCGGTTCCAGAGCGGTTCAAAGATGCTGTTCGAAAAGCGGGTCACCAACAGGTTCTGGACGGTTTCCTTGCCCAGGTAATGGTCAATCCGGTAAATCTGCGATTCCTGAAAGTACCGCTGTAAGCCCTTGTTGAGACTCCGGGCGCTTTCCAGGTCATAACCGAAGGGTTTTTCCACGATCAACCGGCGCGTGCCCGACTCCTCGGAGGAAAGGCCCTGGTCGTGCAGGCGCGAGGCAATCGTTTCGTAGATCCGCGGCGGGACGGACAGGTAAAATATCATATTCCCCGGAGAACCTATGCCATTGTCGAGTTCCGCGATCCGCTCGTTCAACCCCGCATAGTCCTCCTCATAGCTCCCGAGGTCGTAATAGTGCAGCAGTTTTGCAAACTCCTTCCGGTGGCCGTGGTTGCCCACGGTCTCCGGGATATGCGGATTGTCTAGGACGACCTTCTTGCGGAAAGCCTCATCGTCCATATCGCTCCGGCTAACTCCCAGGACGGCAAAGGACTCCGGGAGGTGCCCGCCCTGGAACAGGTTCATCAGGGAGGGGATGAGTTTCCGCTCGGTCAGGTCGCCGGAGGCCCCGAAGATGACCAGCAATTGTCCGTCAATGGCATTCATAATTGATAATTTGCCCTATTTTTGAAGGAAGGACGAATATACGTCGAAAATTGCCGGCGGAAAAGACCGGGCGGCCAGGCAACAGAAGAATTTTAAGAAAATAGTATATGCAAGCGAATAACCAGTACGCATTTGGGTTGATCGGCCTCGGGGTCATGGGCCGGAACTTCATTCTCAACGTGGCCGAAAAGGGCTTTACCGCCCTGGGGTACGACCTGGATCCCGGTCAGGTGGAAGCGCTGAAGCGCGAAGGAGGGAACCTGGACCGGGTCAATGCAACCAATTCGCTGGAGGCGTTTGTCCAGGGGCTGGAAACCCCGCGGAAAATCATGTTGCTGGTCCCGGCCGGGCCCATCGTGGATTCGGTAATCGAAGAACTGCTGCCCCTGGTGTCCGCTGGCGACCTGATCATCGACGGGGGGAACTCCTTTTTCCGGGATACGGACCGGCGGGAGGCCTACCTGAAGGAAAAAAACATCCATTTTTTCGGGGCCGGGGTTTCCGGCGGGGCCGAAGGGGCCCGGCGGGGTCCCAGCCTGATGCCCGGCGGTGACCGGGACGCTTACCGGGAAGTACAACCGATTTTCGAGGCCGTGGCCGCAAAGTTTGAGGGGACGCCCTGCGTAGCCTACCTGGGGCCGAAATCGGCAGGCAACTACGTAAAAATGGTCCACAACGGGATCGAATACGGCCTTATGCAACTCACCGCCGAGGCCTATGACCTGTTGCGACGGGCCGGCGGTTTGGGCAATGCGGAAATTCAAGAAGTCTTTGCCCGCTGGAACCGGGGCCGCCTACAGTCCTTCCTGGTGGAAATCTCCTCGGAAATCCTGGGCCGGAAGGACGACCTGGATTCCGGCGACCTGATCGACAAGGTTCGCGACCAGGGGAAACAAAAGGGTACCGGCAAATGGACTTCCCAGAATGCCATGGACCTCGGCATTCCCGTGCCGACCATCGACATCGCCGTCAGCATGCGGGCCATCTCCGCATTTAAACAGGACCGGGAGCGGGCAGATACCCTGTTCGAAAGGCCCGGGGCCGGATCTGTCGATACCGAAAAGCTGATTGCCGATTGCGAAGCCGCCTTGTATTTCAGCTTCCTGCTCACATACGCCCAGGGGCTTCACCAGCTGGCCGAAGCCTCTGAAACCTACGGGTACGAACTGGACCTGGCAACCGTGGCCCGGATCTGGCGGGCGGGCTGCATCATCCGGGCGGCCCTGCTCGAGGATATCGCTTCGGCCTACGAAACCGCACCGGAGCTCGTCAACCTCGTTTTCTCCGAGAATTTCCGGGAGCCCCTGCAAAAGGCGGCGACCCCTGCCCGCCGCCTCGTGTCCCTGGGGGTTTCAGCCGGAATCCCGGTACCCGGCCTGGCGAGTGCCCTCTCCTATTTCGACTCCTACACCACCGGACGGCTACCCATGAACCTCGTCCAGGCCCAGCGCGATTATTTCGGGTCGCATACCTACCAGCGAACAGACCGGGACGGGACATTCCACACGGATTGGGACGCATAAGGCCCTGCAAGGAGAACCTCCCGTGAGGTCCTGATCGCAGAATTTCCTTAAGCAATCGGGGCCGGAATGGCCGGGGCTTAGAACTGGAACACCCGGCTCAGGTTAAAGCCGAAATAAACAACCCCCTCGGACCAGTCCCCCACCGCATTGCCGAGGAAACCGCTCTCAAAAGTTGGCTGGGCATTCGTGAAGTGAAGCTGGAAAACGTGTCCGCCCGTTTCGATGTCCACCCCAATGGACAGGGGGTTTACGAAGGGCGAGCCGGATGCCCGGTTCAGGTGCCAGCCGTAATCGACGTTGAGGCTCCAGTGTTTCCCGATTTTATACCGTCCCCCAATACCCAGCGCCCACTGGGAATTATCCTGAGGGGCGTAGTCCACATATCCTTCGTGGAAATACGTGGGCATCAGTTGGAGGGAAAGCCGTTCGTTGAATTTCCGTGAAATCAGGACTTGCTGCGTATAGGATACCCGGTCCGAAAAATCGACGGGGATGGTCAGCAGGTCTTCGTCCAGCTGCGTATTGATCGCCAGTTGGCTGTATCCCACCACCGTCACCGGGACCCCGGCCTGTTGCTGCAGCATCCGGTATTTCAGGGAAAGGTCGTAGGTCTTGTTAAAAGAACTCCTGGAAACCGAAATGTTGAACCCATCGGATACCCCGTAGAGGAAATGCAGGCGGGTATTGGCAAAATCCAGGCCGAAAAAATCGTCGAATCCGTTGCTGATGCTGCCAAAGCGGTGGGATACCACAAAGTAAAACTCCCGTTTGGAAAGGAGTTTTGTGGATTCGAAGTTGACGATTTTAAGGCCTTTAAAAGCGGCCTCTCCGAGTTGGGTGGTGTCTTCCTTGTCGATAGTGGCGAGCAGGTCGTCCTGCCCGTTGACCCCGAGATGCAAGGCGCAAGCCAGGCACAAAAGGCTGATTGTTTTTTTCATAGCGGTTGTTTTAAGGAGCCGGCCCTCAGTACCCGGGGGGCCATACGGAAACCGGCCTTTTTTACGTTAAACATACTAAATAATTCAATGGGCGGATGGTTTCCCTGCCCGGACAACCGGTGGGAAATCCGGTGAACAGAAGCAACCAAAAGCGTATTCAGGCGTCTTTTTGAAAAGAGGAATCGATTCGCAGTTACCTGACTATAAAGGACGTAGTTGGGAAAATCGAACAACCTATCTCAAGACGCTATGAAAAAAATGAAGGTAATCCTGGGGGCAGTCGCGCTGGCTGCAGTGGTATCCTGTTCCAAGGGCGGGGACTCCGACCCTGTGAACGACCCGCCCGTAAACAACCCGGGCAACGGCTCGGGCGATGATTCAGGCGACGGTTCCGGGGACGGTGCCGGGACAGACCCCGTATCCTACCAGGCAGACATTGCACCCATTATGAGTTCGAGCTGTACAAACTGTCACGGCGACCCGCCCACCCAGGCGGCCCCGATGGCCCTGGTAACCCTTGCGCAGGTACGCAGCGCCGTGGAAGACCGGGGACTGATTTCCAGGATCAACAGCACGTCCAACCCCATGCCGCCCGACGGCCGGTTGCCTCAGGCAACCCGCGACCTGATACAGGCCTGGGTAGACCAAGGATTCCCGGAATGAAGAAACTGCTCCTGCTTTGCTGCCTGCTCTGCCTCGGCGCTCCCGTTAGCCGCGCACAGGATCTGTGGACTACAGAGACCGGCATCGTTCATATCAATGCTTCCACCCCCCTGGAGGATATCGATGCCACGAACGACCGGGTCAATGCCATCCTCCGCCACGGCGACGGAGCCTTTGCCGTGGTCATGCTGATCCCGGAATTCCGGTTCCGCCGGAAATTAATGCAGGAGCACTTTAACGAAAATTACATGGAGTCCGACAAGTTCCCGAAAGCGACCTTCAGCGGAAAGATCTCGGGCCACGCCGATATGGCCCCCGGGGATACCCGCCAGTGCCGTATAGCGGGAACGCTCACGGTTCACGGAGTGGCCCGGGAGCGCGTGGTGGAGGCGGAAATCCGCCGCACGCCCAGGGGGTGGCGAATCCATTCGGATTTTACAGTCCGCACGGCCGACCACGATATTGACATCCCCAAAATCGTCTTCACCAAGATTGCCGAAGAGGTTGCGGTATCCCTGGATTTTGACCTGGACTCCGAAAAGGATTCGGGGCCCGGGGAATAAGAGCCGCTTACTTGCTCAGGTACATTTTCCGCCGGGAATACAGGTTGTAGAACTCGTCGTCTTTCAGGCTCTCGATAAACAGGATGCTCTCTCCCGTACTCTTCATCTCCGGCCCCAGGTTCTTGTTGACGTTGGGGAATTTGTTGAAGCTGAATACGGGTTGCTTGATGGCAAAGCCTTCCAGTTTCGGATTAAATTTAAAGTCCTTCAGCTTGTTTTTCCCCAGCATGATCCGCGTGGCGTAATTTACATAGGGCTCCCCATAGGCCTTGGCAATAAAGGGCACCGTACGGGACGCCCGGGGGTTTGCCTCGATGATGTAGACCATGTCGTCCTTAATGGCGAACTGGATGTTGATGAGCCCGACCGTATTCAGCGCCAGGGCGATCTTCCGGGTATGGTCCTTGATCTGCTGCATCACAAATTCCCCGAGGTTAAACGGCGGCAGGGTGGCATTCGAATCGCCGGAGTGGATTCCGCAGGGTTCGATGTGTTCCATGATCCCGATGATATAGACATCCTCCCCGTCGCAAATAGCGTCCGCCTCGGCCTCGATGGCCCCGTCCAGGTAGTGATCGAGTAGCAGCTTGTTGTTTGGGATCTTCCGGAGCAGGTCCACGACATGCGCTTCGAGTTCCTCCTTGTTGATGACGATCTTCATCCCCTGGCCGCCCAGCACGTAGGAAGGCCGCACGAGCAATGGGAATTTGAGTTCATCGGCGAGTTGCAGCGCCTCGTCTGCGCTTTCCGCCACCCCAAACTGCGGATAGGGGATGTCGTTGTCTTTCAGCAGTCGGGAGAAACTCCCCCGGTCTTCGGCCAGGTCCAGGGACGCAAAGCTGGTGCCCATGATGCGGATGCCGTATTTATCGAGCTTTTCCGCCAGTTTCAGGGCCGTTTGCCCGCCGAGCTGCACAATGACCCCTTCGGGTTTCTCGTGCAGGATGATGTCGTAGATGTGCTCCCAGAATACCGGCTCGAAATACAGCTTGTCCGCCGTGTCGAAGTCCGTGGAAACGGTTTCCGGGTTGCAGTTGATCATGATGGTCTCGTAACCGCATTCCGCAGCGGCCAGCACCCCGTGTACGCAGCAGTAGTCAAACTCGATCCCCTGTCCGATCCGGTTGGGCCCGGAACCGAGCACCACGATCTTCTTCCGGTCTGTGACCTCGCTGTCGTTGGCCACATACCGCTTCCCGTCGGCTGTCTCGATCTCTTCCTCGAAGGTGGAGTAGTAATACGGGGTTACCGCCTGAAATTCGGCTGCGCAGGTATCTACCAGCTTGTAGACCCGTTTGATGTCCAGGGCCATCCGCTTGGCGTGGACCTCGCTCTCCCAGCAATCGAGCATATGGGCAATCTGCCGGTCGGCAAAACCTTTTTGTTTCGCCTCCAGCAGCAGCGCCTTCGGCAGCGTTTCTACGGTATAATTCCCGATTTCCTTTTCCAGTTCATAGAGCTCCTCGTATTGTTTGAGGTACCACATATCGATTTTGGTGATCTCGTGGATGCGGCTCAGCGGTATTCCCAGTTGGATGGCATCGTAGATCACAAATACCCGGTCCCAGCTGGGATGGGTGAGCTTGTCGATGATCTTGTCGTAGTCCCGATACCCCTTGCCGTCAGCTCCGAGACCGTTCCGCTTGATTTCCAGGGACTGGGTTGCTTTGTGAAGGGCTTCCTGGAAGGATCGGCCGATTCCCATCACCTCCCCTACTGCCTTCATCTGCAGTCCGAGCGTCCGGTCGGCGCCCTCGAATTTGTCGAAATTCCAGCGGGGAATCTTAACGATTACGTAGTCCAGAGTGGGTTCAAACAGGGCCGAGGTGGACTGGGTGATCTGGTTGTCCAGCTCGTCCAGGTGGTAGCCGATGGCCAGCTTGGCGGCCACCTTGGCAATGGGATAACCCGTCGCCTTGGAAGCCAGGGCCGAAGACCGGGATACCCGCGGGTTGATCTCGATGGCAATGATATCCTCCTTCTCGTCCGGGCTTACCGCAAACTGTACGTTGCATCCGCCCGCAAAGTCCCCGATGCTGCGCATCATGTGGATGGCCATGTCCCGCATCCGCTGGAAGGTGCGGTCCGAAAGCGTCATGGCCGGGGCCACGGTTACCGAGTCGCCCGTGTGGATCCCCATCGGGTCCATATTCTCGATGGTACAGATGATGACCACGTTGTCGTTTTTGTCGCGCAGCAATTCCAACTCGTATTCCTTCCACCCCATCATCGCCTTGTCGATCATCACCTCGTGGATGGGGGAAGTCTCCAGTCCGACGCTTAAAAGGTTGTCGAAGTCCTCGGGTTTGTAAACGATGGAGGCCCCGGCTCCCCCCAGGGTATAACTGGCCCGGATAACGAGCGGAAAGCCGTATTCCTGTGCGATTTCCTTACCCTGCAGGAAGGAGGTGGCTGTGGCCTGCGGCGCCATGGCCACGCCGATGCGGCTCATCAGATCCCGGAATTTCTCCCGGTCTTCGGTAATGTTGATCGCATCGATGTCCACACCGATGATTTCAATTCCGAAATCCTCCCAAATGCCTTTGTCTCCTGCCTCGATACACAGGTTCAGGGCTGTCTGTCCCCCCATGGTGGGCAGGACCGCATCGATTTCCGGGTGCTTTTTGAGCACCTCCAGGATGGACTTGGTGGTCAGGGGCAGCAGGTAAACGTGGTCGGCCATGGACGGGTCCGTCATGATGGTGGCCGGGTTGCTGTTGATCAGTACGGTTTTGATCCCGTCCTCCCGGAGCGACCGGAGTGCCTGGGAACCGGAATAATCAAACTCACAGGCCTGGCCGATGATAATTGGGCCCGAACCGATAATCAACAGGGTTTCTAGATCTTTTCTTTTGGGCATGGGGAAGCGAACTTTTTGGAGTTAGTGGACAAAAAAAAGGTGCTACTTTCAAAAGTAACACCTTCAGATTTTATGATTGGGTACACCATTATTTTTTATGCCGTGGCTCAGAGGATACGCTCAGTTTTTTACGTCCTTTGGATCTTCTGCGGGCCAGCACTTTCCGACCGTTGGCTGAAGCCATGCGCTCGCGAAAGCCGTGTTTGTTTTTCCTTTTCCTTTTGGAAGGCTGAAATGTTCTTTTCATCTTGAATCTTTTTCCGCTTGATGGATTAAGGCCCGGAGCCTCTTGAAAATCTGGGCGCAAATATACGAAGAGTTTTGGCAATCCCAAATGCAAATAAATTTTTTTTCGAATAGTTTTTAGTACTTTTGCGGCAGCCGTTTAAACGCTGCCAATCCCATGTCCAAGGCCCTGTTTTTAGCACTTTTCACCCTGTTTTTGACCGGTAGCACCACCGCCCAGGAAAAGTTGGGGTACTCCTTGCAGAAAGGGGATGTATTCACTGTGGAACAACAGTCGGAACAAAACGTTTTCCAGGATGTCGGCGAAACGGGCCACCAACTGACCAATCGGGTGACTGCCGTACTCGAATTCCAGGTTCGGGAAGTCAAGGACAGCACCTATGTGCTGGTGATGCGGTTCAGGGACCTGTTCTTCCGGATTGAAAGCAGTTCGCAAGGGCAACTGCTCGACGTGCGCGCCCGGGAACCCGGCAGGACGGATCTGCGCTCCCGCCTCTTCCGCAACCTGATGGATGTACCCGTAACCATGGAACTAACGCGCAGCGGCGAGGTGCTGTCCGTTACCGGGGGAGACGGCCTGGTGGATGGCATGCTGGATGGCACGGGCCTGATGGCGGGAGCCGAACGCACAGCCCTTAAGGAAAGCCTGCTGGCTGACTACAGTTCGGAGGCCCTGGCGGCCAGCTTCGAACAATTGACCTATTTTTATCCGGATCGCGCGGTGCGCTCCGGTAGCCAGTGGACAAACCGGCACGAGGGCAAGCTCCAGGCGGCAAACACCTGGAAACTGGATACCGTGGCAGGCGGCAGCGCCTCCATCAGCGGCCAGGCAACCATTCTGCTGCGGGAACATCCGGAATCGCCCGGGAGCGCCCTGCAGGGCAAACAAAACATGCTGGTAAAGACGGAAGCCGGCAGCGGCTTTTTGCTTAAAATGGTCGTCTCCGGAGAAGCCTCCGGTCAGACGCCACTCGGCGCCCCGGGGACAGATCCTGTGCCCACAAGGGTTCAAATGAAAAGTATCTACACGCTAATAGACCACAAACATGTTCAATAAAAACATCAAAATCGTCCTGGCTTTTTTGATAACCGGGTATGCCGGATACCAGTTCTACGAAGGTGAAATCGGCAATGGCATTATGTTGGTGCTTTTGGCACTCATTTTTGTCTTCCTGTATTTTCGAAATGAATTGATCCTCCTCGCGTTTTTGCGTATGCGGAAACAGGACCTTGAGGGTACCGAGAAATGGCTTGGGAAAATCCGCAACCCAAAGGCGGCCCTGACCACCAAACAACAAGGCTATTACGAATACCTCCACGGGATTATCTACTCCCAGAAAAACCTGACGCAGGCCGAAAAGCACTTTCGCAAGGCCCTGAAACTCGGGTTAAACATGGATTACGACGTTGCCATGGCGAAACTCAGCCTGGCCGGGATCGCCATGCAGAAACGGCGGAAACGGGAGGCCACCACGCTCCTTTCCGAGGCCAAGAAACTCGATAAAAACAACATGCTTAACGAGCAGATCCGCATGATGCAGCAGCAGCTGAAACGGATTTGATAATTTGGGAATTTGGAAATGCGTTTAACGGGCGATGCCGTAAATTGGCCGCGGGAAATTCCCGGGGTGCAGTCCTGGAGCCAGGAGGCCCGGAGCCGGTTTTAGAGCAAGGGGGACCAGAGCCGGTTTTAGAGCAAGGGGGCCCAGAGCCGGTTGAGGGATTCCTGTAATTTTCGGGAGATCCCCCGTTCCTCCCAGCGTTCGAGTTCCACTTCCTCAGACTCTTCCAGGTCGCGGAGAAAGACCTCCTTCAACTGTTTAGCTTTGGTCTTGCTGTAAAGCAGGGCATTGATTTCGAAGTTAATCGAGAAACTCCTGTAATCCATATTGGCCGTCCCGATGCTCGCGAAGGTGTCGTCCATGACCAGCGTCTTGGCATGCACAAACCCCTTGTTATACCGGAAGATACGCACCCCGGAACGCAGCATCGATTCGATATAGGAATCCGTGGCGTACTGGGCTGCCCACGAATCGGACTGGTACGGGATGATTACCCGGACATCCACGCCGGAGCGGGCCGCCGTGGTCATGGCGGTCATGATGGAGGCATTCGGTATCATGTAGGGCGTGGTGATATACACATACTCCCGGGCCGTATTGATGGCCGTAAACAGCGCCTCCATGATATTCGCGTAGTCGGAATCCGGGCCGCTGGCGGCAATCTGGACAGCTACCGGGTCCTGGGAATCGGGTTTGGTATCCGGGAACAGGTTCTTTTGGATCGAGGTAATGTCATCGGATACAAAATCCCACGACAGTAAAAAGCTCGCCTGGAGGGAACCCGTTGCCGGCCCCCGGATCCGAAGGTGGGTGTCCCGCCAAAACCTCGGGTTGCTCAGGGAGTTGTCGTATTTCCTGCGGATATTGATCCCCCCCACATAGCCTGTAATCCCGTCAATCACGATGATCTTCCGGTGGTCCCGATAGTTGAATTTACCCGTAAACCGGGTGAACAAAACAGGCATGAATGGAAAATGCTCCACCCCGCATTCCGTCATGCGCTTCTTGGTGCTACCGGAGAGTTTACTCCCCACATCGTCGTAGATCACGCGCACGGTAACCCCTTCCCGGGCCTTACGGCAAAGCATGTCGATGATCGGGAGCCCGGTCGCATCGTCGTAGAGCACAAAATACTCCAGGTGGATATGGTCGGTGGCTTTTTCAAGGTCTTCCAGCAAACGGGGGAATTTGGCCTCCCCGTTAATGAGGATTTCCACGTCATTTTCATACGTCAGGACAGCGCGGTCATTGTAGTGCAGCAGTTGATACACCCGATAAAGGCCGGGGCCGAACCGCTGTTCAAAATCGGTTTGCTGGTCCGGGGTCATCCCGAATTGCTCCCGCCAGTCTTTTAGCCGGGTATTATCGGTGAGGTACTTCTTTTCGAAAATTTTATTTTTCCGGTGGTCGATCCCGAAGAGGTAATAGACCAGCAACCCCAAAAACGGCAAAGTAGCCAGGGCAAAGAGGTAGGTAAGCGTTTTAACCGGATTGTCGTTCTTGAGCAGGACCGTTACGGCAATAATAATGGCCAGCAGGTAGTTGACCAGCAGGAGGTAGGCCCAAAGATTGTCCTGCAGATAGTCCGACATCAGGGCCCGGTCTTATAATAACCTTTGTGGGGGATGGCGATCTGGTATTTTTTACGGGAGGCATTATTCAGGTGGGGTTCCCGCAGCCAGGGGTTGTGCCGTTTGAGGATTTTATAGTTAATCTCGTACTGGTTGGCGAAATCAGCAAAATTGCGGACGGCCGTATCCACCTCCACCGAAAAAGTGGGGACCTCATTGTACAGATCTTCCTTCTCAATGACGAATCCGTATTTCTCCGGATGCGAGAGGATTTCCTTGATGGCCAGGATCCGGAACACGTACCGGCCGGTTTCCGCCCCGAGCAATAAGTCGTAGTAATCGTCCACTTTCTGTATGCCCATGTACCGGTCGATAGACCCGGTACCTGTATTATAGGCCGCGGCGGCCATCGTCCAGGAACCGTATTTGTCCCGGTAGCGCTTCAGGTAGCGGCACGCCACTTCCGTGGATTTTTCAAGGTGGTAACGCTCGTCTACATTGTCGTTGATCTCCAGGCCGTATTCCCTGCCGGTGGCTTTCATTATCTGCCAGAATCCCGTGGCCCCGGCGGGGGATACCACATTCTCCAGCCCGCTTTCAGCTACCGCCAGGTATTTAAAATCGTCAGGGACTCCATTTTTTGCCAGAATGGGTTCGATGACCGGAAAATATTTGTGGGCCCGCTTCATCAGCAGCAGGGCATTGGATTGCCAGTAGGTGTTCACCAAAAATTCCCGATCCACGCGCTCCATGATTTCCGGGTCGTCCTGGGGGACGGGCTCCCCGGCAAAGTTCAGATCCCCGGGGATATCGATGGCGGAAATCCGGTAGGCGGGGGAAACGTTTTTGTCCTGAGCTTCAACCGATTCCGGCGCTTCCAGCGATTCAGGTGCCTCCCCGGCGGTTTCCGCCGATTGCTGGACGGCAAATACCAGGGTGCTGACCACGCTGATCAGACCGATCAGCATCAGGGCGTTCTTGAGAAGTCTCATACAAAAAGGATTAAGGATTTATACCAAAGGTATTAAATAGAACTCCCATCTTGCAAAATAATTGCAGGCAACCGTTCATTGAGCCAGCGATGCCGGTGGAGGATCATTGTATGGGTACCCCCGGGCACCGAAATACAATCGCCGATATACCCCATCGGAAAGACAGCATCTTTTTCACCGTGCAAATGCACCAGGCCGGGAACGGGTTCCTCCCGGGTCCAGTTTACAATCTGGTCGATGGCCCAGTCCAGGTAGCCGGTATCCCGCACGCCCAGGTACCTCTCGTAAAGCTTCAGCCGCTTGCCGATCGATTCCCCGAAGGCATACCGCGCCAGGACCTCCACATTGTTGACCAGGGATGTGGGCAGGAGTTTGTGGAGTTTCGTATAACGCGCCACGAGCAGTCGCCTGGGCATTTCCCGGCGGCATTTTACGCTGGAAATTATTATCACTTTACGGGTTTCCAGAAATCGGGTCATCTCCTGGACGAGCATCCCTCCAAAGGAAACCCCGATCAGTACGGGGTTGGCCTCCCGCACCTGCATGCTCATCCTGCGGGCGTATTCCTGCAGGTCCATCCCGGGCTCTGGCAGGAACCATTCCAACAGGTGGATCCGGAAGCGGTCCTCCGGCAATCGGATATTTTCAAAGATATCCGGACTGGCTGCCAGGCCGGGCATCAGGTAAACGTGTACCAGGGGAGCTTCTGGGTCCTTCAAAACCGTTTAAATCTTAGGTTTTTAGCATTATTTTGACTAATTTTGAACGCTATCGGTGGTATTTTTTGCATTTCTGAAAAAAAACGCGCCCGGTGCTTCTAAATTACAACACTCCATAGTTCGTAATTTTTTTATCTGAAACCAAAATTAAATCACGACATATGAGCGAGCTGGCAATTAAGGACAATAGCTTCCTGCGTCAATTTGAAACGCGGGTTAACGGGCAACTGGCCAAGATTGAGTATTCCTCTCAGGAACGGAAAGTATTCCTGACCAAACTGGTCATTCCGGAAACCATTACCCGGGAGGGCTTCAAGGAAGAGTTTATCAAGGCCGTACTGAACCACATCCAGGAGCAAAACCTTCGCGTTGTCCCGACCAGTCCGCAAATTGCCGGTTTTCTGAGGAAAAACAGGCAGTATAAGGAAATGCTCCCCGTCGGCATCCGGATCTGATTGCCGACGTTACTCCAAACGGCCTGGTAACCAGGCCTGCATCCCGGTACTGAGACCGGGATTTTTTTTGTCCGGGCTCCAAGCCAAAGTTAAATTGCGAAAGCGGGCGATACCGGCTCCATGCGCACCAGGCCATCCGAGTCGATTTCCGTCAGCCGGACGCGTAGGGTGGTACCTGTCAAAGCCGGGTCCCAGGGAGCTTTGACCTTCACGTAATTCCCGGTAAAGCCGTGGATGTATCCCTTTTTGTTTTCCCCCTCAAAGAGTACGGTTTGTTCGGTGTCCAGTTGCTCCTGGTAGAACGCCCGCCGTTTCTTGGCCGAGAGGCTGCGGAGCATCTTGCTGCGACGGTTGCGTTCTGCCGGGGGTACCGCCCCGTCCATCTTCGCGGCCGGCGTATCGGCCCGTTCCGAATACGTAAAGACGTGCAGGTAGGAGACCTCCAGTTCGTGCAGGAAATTATAGGTTTCCATAAAGTGGTCTTCCGTTTCCCCGGGGAACCCGACGATGACATCCACCCCGATACAGGCATGGGGCATGACTTCCCGGATGCGCGCCACCCGGTCTGCGTACAACTCCCGCATATACCTCCGGCGCATCCGTTTCAGGATTGAATTGCTGCCGCTTTGCAGGGGAATATGGAAGTGCGGTACAAAATGCCGGCTGCCCGCCACAAAATCGATCGTTTCATTCTTCAACAGGTTCGGTTCGATAGACGAGATCCGGACGCGTTCAATCCCGGGTACGTCATCGAGGGCCCGCACCAGGTCCAGAAAGGTGTGTTTGTGCCGTTTATCCCCGTTTTCGCCCTTTCCGTAATCCCCGATATTTACGCCCGTAAGGACAATTTCCCGGATCCCCCGGGCTGAAATTTCCCGGGCGTTTTCCAGGACATTCTCCAGCGTATCGCTCCGCGAAATCCCGCGAGCCAGCGGGATGGTGCAATAGGTGCACTTGTAATCGCATCCGTCCTGCACCTTGAGGAAGGCCCGGGTCCGGTCTCCGATGGCATAGCTGCCCACATAGAAGTCCGCTTCGCGGATCTCGCAGGAATGCACTTCCCCCATATCGTTCTTGGACAGGTCGTCCAGGTATCGGGTCAGGTTGAATTTTTCCGTTGCCCCCAGAACCAGGTCCACACCGGGGATGGAGGCGATTTCCTCGGGTTTGAGCTGGGCATAGCAACCCACCACGGCTACAAAGGCCTCCGGGTTGTTCCGCAGGGCCTGTCGGACAACGGCCCGGCAGCGCTTATCCGCATTATCGGTTACCGAACAGGTATTGATCACATACAGGTCGGCGGGCTGCCCGAATTCCACTTTGCGCAATCCCTGTTCCACCAGGTCGCGGGCAATCGTGGAGGTCTCTGCAAAATTCAGTTTGCAACCCAGGGTATAAAAGGCAACGGTGCGGTCCATAGTATTTTTCAGGTCGTCGGCCGGGCCGGGGCTAACACCGGCCGGTTTTACCGGGTGGCAAAGATACGGATTTACTCCCTTTTGGCAAGCCGGGCCGGGCACGCAGCGTATTGGCCCCGATGCCTATTTGCGCCATTGGGCACTGTCGTCAAAAACCTGCTGGAGGATCCGGGCGTCTTCCTCGGTGAAGTCCACACCCCGGCGGGCCATCATCACCCGGGCTGCCTCGAATGCCTTTGCCGGCTGGTAAGTGGAAAAACCGGAGGCGCCCCCCCAGCTGAAACTCGGGACAAAATTCCGGGGAAACCCCGGCACATAGATATTGCAATTCACCCCGATAACCGTCCCCGTGTTAAACATCGTATTGATGGCTGTTTTGCTGTGGTCGCCCATCATCAGCCCGCAAAACTGGAGGCCGGTGGGATCGAAGCGCCGGGTCTCATAATTCCAGAGCCGGACCTTGGCGTAGTTGTTCTTCAGGTTGGAATTATTGGAGTCCGCCCCGATATTGCACCATTCGCCCAAAACGGAATTTCCCAGGTAGCCGTCGTGCCCCTTGCTGGAATACCCGAAGATGACCGAATTGTTGATCTCCCCGCATACCTTGCCATAGGGCCCCACTGTGGTGGGGCCGTAAATCTTGGCGCCCATTTTCACCACCGCATGGTCACAAACGGCCAGCCCGCCGCGGATCAGGTTGCCTTCCATGACCAGGGCATTGCGGCCAATGTAGATCGGGCCATCACTGGCATTGAGGATACTGTGCTCCACTTCGGCCCCCTCCTCGAGGAAGATCCGGTCGGCAGCTACGAGCCGGTTTGTGGCGGAAATCGGGGCCGACTTACGCCCGGCGGTCACCAGGTCAAAATCGGCCTCCAGGGCCCGGCCGTTCATCGAAAAGATATCCCAGGTATTTCGCAACTGCCAGGTCTCGCCCGGGTAGTCTCGCCGGATGAACCCTTTGCCCTTAGGGTCGGCATGCGGGTCTTCGCTCCTGCAAGCCAGGACGCAATCGTCCTTCCAGAGCGCCTCCCCGGGCTGCAATTTCCGAATGGCTGCCACCAGGCCGGGGTCCGGGAAAAACGAGGCTTGAATCAGCAGGTTGTCCGCCCCGCTCTTCATTGGGAATTTTCCGGAGAGGTACGCCTCGGTACGGCAACTCACCTCCTCCCCCAGGTAGTGCTGCCACTTCTCGCGGAGTGTGAGGATCCCGATCCGGATATCCCCGACCGGCCGTGTATAGGTAAAGGGCAACAAGGCGGTCCTGCGGTCGCCGTCGAACAGGATGTGGTTCATGGTTCCGTTTTAGCGCAAAGCTACAAAAAGCGTTCGGTGTGGTTTACCCGGTTGGTCGGCAGGATGGAACCCGTGGTCGAAACGGGTCCGCGCCTGAGGGCGAAGGCCCGTGTGCGGCAGATGCGATCTGCCATAAAAAAAGCGACCCCCGTATGGAGGTCGCCAATTTGATCCGGAAAGCTTTCGGGAAATTATTTCTCTTCCTTACTGGCCTCCTTTTTACCTTCTTTCTTGTCGAACTTCTTGTACTTGTTCTTGAATTTATCGATCCGGCCGGCCGTGTCGATCAGTTTGGACTTGCCGGTGTAGAACGGATGCGAGGTACGGGAAATTTCCAGCTTCACCAGCGGGTACTCCACCCCGTCAACCTCCATGGTCTCGCGGGTTTCTGCGGTAGACTTGGTAATGAATACATCGTCATTGGACATATCCTTGAAGGCCACCAGTCGGTAATTATCGGGATGAATATCTTTTCTCATCGTACGCTCGTTTTATTCCTCAGTTTTTCAGGCTGCAAATGTAATAATTTTTACTGGAAAACAATCAAGCACAGAAAAGATTTTTATCTGCAGAATGCTTATCTTTCCTGTAACATTCCTCCCCCGAAAGCAACTAATAACCAACAAAAACCAAAAAAATCAAACGACAAATGGAACAGATCCAACCAAAAACCGGGAAGTACTCCCTGAATTACGGCCTCATCCTCGGCGCTATCGGGGTGGCCTTCTCCCTGATGCTCTTCCTGGTGGATGCGCATACTACCAACAGCCCGGTCGTGCAGATCGTCAATATTGTGATCTCCGTAGCGATCATCTTTTGGGGCATCCTCAGTTTCCGCAAGGCCAACGGCGGCCTGCTCAGCATTGGCCAGGCCCTGAAACTCGGGGCGGGCATCTCCCTGATCGCCGGGATCCTTTCGGTACTTTACCTGTTATTGCTCTCTAATGTTCTGGACCCGGATTTTGCCCGGGTAATGACCGAGGCGCGAATGGCCGAAGCGGCTGCCTCCGGGAACATGACCCCCGAACAAATCGAACAGGGGGTGGAAATGGGGGAGAAATTCTTCTGGTTCGGCTACCCGATTATCCTGATCATGTCCGTGGTCTTTGGACTCATCATCGGCCTGGTGGGCGGCCTGATTTTCAAAAAAACCGAGGAGGCCTGATTTTGGCCTAAAATCGTACATTTGGGCAGAACCGGAATACTGAGTATGCACCTGTCCATCGTCATCCCCTTGCTCAACGAGGCGGAATCGCTTAACGAACTCCACGATTGGATTGTATCCGTAATGCAATCCAATCGTTTTTTGTACGACATTCTTTTTATCGACGACGGGAGCAACGACGGAAGCTGGGAAATTATCCGGACCCTGGCAGCAACCAACCCCAACGTCCGGGGCATTCGCTTCCTCAAAAACTACGGTAAATCCCAGGCGCTGCATGCCGGTTTCCGCCAGGCTTCGGGCGATATCGTGATTACCATGGACGCCGATTTGCAGGACAACCCGGAGGAGATTCCGGAAATGGTCCGCATGATCCGGGATGAGGGCTATCACCTGGTTTCGGGGTGGAAGAAAAAACGGTACGACTCCCTGCTGATGAAAAACCTGCCGTCCAAACTCTTTAACTGGGCGGCGCGCAGAACCTCGGGGGTTCGCCTCCACGATTTCAACTGCGGCCTGAAAGCCTTCCGGAAGGAAGTGGTGGACCAGATTGAGGTTTCGGGCGAGATGCACCGCTACATCCCCGTACTGGCCAAAAACGCCGGGTATACCCGGATCGGGGAACAGGTCGTGCAGCACCAGGCCCGCAAATACGGGAAGACCAAGTTTGGGGCCGACCGGTTTATCAATGGTTTTCTGGACCTGATCACCATCTGGTTCGTCTCCAAATTCGGCAAGCGCCCCATGCACCTGTTCGGGGCCCTGGGCGTATTGATGTTCCTGATAGGTTTTGGGTTTGCACTCTACCTGGGTATCGATAAGTTATTTCTGAACCCGGCCGGCCGGCTGCTGACAGACCGCCCCCAATTTTTCCTGGCCCTCGCGGCCATGATCATGGGGACGCAGTTCTTCCTCTCCGGTTTTGTGGGGGAGATGATCCTCCGCAGCAAGCGCAACGAACAGCGCTATTCCATCTACGACCGGGTAAACATCAGCGAATCAGTGCAAAATGTCCGGTGACTTCCCGTCCTGTTTCCAAATGCAACCGGTACCAGTAATCGGATGCCGGGAGCGGGCTGCCCATGCGGTTGCCGTCCCATCCCGGGTCTGAATCGCTCATCTGCCCCACCAGGTTGCCGAAACGGTCGTAAATCTGGAGCTGATATGGCCCGAAATAGGCCGCATTGTGAAATTCCCACCGGTCATTTTTGCCATCCCCGTTCGGGGTGAAAAAGTTCGGCAGGCCGCCCACCGCGATTTCCCTTGAAAGTGTCTGGCAGGTCCCCTGTACAACGAGTTCGTATACCCCGGGTTCCAGCCCCCCGAAAAAAGGCGATTCCTGGAAATTCAGTCCGCCGTCCAGGGAAAAGGACACGGCGGATTCCGACCCCCCAACCATTACGCGAACGCTGTTGACCTGCCGGAAATCCGAAACGATTACTTCGTTTATTTGCAGGGTTTGCGGGGGAAGGACCCGGAATTCCTGCACCTGCTCACACTCCCCTACTCTCAGGATGACCGAATAACTGCCCGGGGCATCTACTGTCCGCACCCGGCTCGTACTGCCGTCGTCCCAAAGGTATTCGGAAAACACCTCCGGAGCCTCCAGAACCACCGGGCTGTCGCAGTAGGACATTTCGACAAAGCCGTCCAGGTCGGGCGGGGTGACAAAGTCGACCTGAACAGACCCGATCTGCCCGCATCCCCCCCCATCCTCGATACGGAACCAGACAAACCGGGGGGAACCGGGCTGGAACCGGATGTTATAATTGAAAAAAGCGCGTTGGCTCAGGAGGGCGTCCGAACGGGTGGCATGTAGGGTCAGGTTGCCGGAAGCCCCGTACAGACCGGAGAGAAAAGCTTCCATCTCCTCGCGCTTCAACCCTGCCGTGCTTTCCCCGGAAGTGACCTGACAGACCGTCATTACAGCTGCTTCAGGGATTTCCAGGAATCGCGTTTGCAATTCGATTTCCGATATGCGGAAACAATCCGGGGTTTCAAACACCCGGGCATAGACAACCTGGTCCGGAATCGTGTTGGCAAAGCCCACAGGGTTTAGCGGGTTCCGGTTAATTTCGGCATCCTCCCGGCTCAGGTAGTAGAATGCGTTGATTTCCGGGTTGCCCCCCTGCAGCGCCGGCAGGGCCTCCCCCAGGTTGAATTCCGCCAGTCCGTCGTCATCCCCGTCGATATCGCATTGCAGGAGTTCCACCGTGGACGGGGGGTCCGGGACGTCGGCAATCTCCACGAACTGCAAAAACTCCCGGCGGGTGCCGTTCCGATACGTCACATCGAAGCGCACCTCGTAAACCCCCGGGGACGAATATTGATGCCCGGGGACGATTTGATCCGAAAAGTTCCGCGATCCGCTGGCCGGGTCGCCGAAATCCCAGGAAATGGCAGCGATATCTCCGGCTCCATCCGGGGTAAACTGCGCGGTGGAACCAAAGCAAAGCGGATGTACATCCACCACAGTCTCAAAATAGGACTGGATAAACTGCGGGAGCCCGTAGGTGGCTGCCGGGCCGCCGAGGTTCGTGTCAAAAGGGCGAAAGTCGCAGGCATTCCCGGCAGCTTCCGGATTCCGGATCACGGATAACTCCCGGCCGGGCATGGAGTGGTAGATTCGCCGGTCTACCGCCAACTGGATACTCCCGCCTATAAACCCCTGTATGGGCCGTTCGAACCGATGGACCCGGTATCGGGAAGCGGGGATATCCGCCGTCGTCAGGTCGAACTGGAGGATCTCCACGATCTCCGTCTCGAGAAACAGGTCGGAGGTCTCCCCGCCAATCAGCGTCCCCGTCGCGTAGAGTTTGGAGGAATCCGGGGAGAATTCCACCCCGTAAAACAACAGGTCGCCGCCCAGGGCCCTCGGGTTGGCAACCCGGCCCGTACCGGCATCGAAGTCGTAGAGGAACAATTGGCTTTCAATCCCGGGCTCCACAATGGTATGCGCTATGGCCAGTCGCGTCCCGTCCGGGGAAATCTTGGCGCACCCCCTGAAATTGGCCGGAAGTCGCGTATCCGGCCCCAGGAGCGTAACCACGGGGTCGGGGTCCAGGCCGGAAGCCGTCAGCCTATACGCAAAGAAGCGGTCCCGGCGATGGGTGACCACCCAGTAAAAGTCGTCCCCTTGGTTCCGGACAGCCGTAATATTTTCCGATGCAGAAGCCAGTAGCGGGACATTGCGCCGTACAACCGCCCCCAGCCCGCCATTCCGGCTCATGTCCACCACGGAATAATTCAACCCGTTGGGGGTGCTCCCGGCCAATCCGCCGGCATACGCCAGGGCATCGTCCGGGGTAAATATGTAAAAAATCGTCTCAGAACCGGGCAGGGGAACCACCACCGCAGCCTGGGAGGTCGAGGGGCTGCCCGCCAGACCGTTGCCACCGTCCATCTGCTGGTGATTCCGGTCCCAAACCGAAATGCCGTCCGTATAGAAGAGCAGGTTGCCGTCTGCGTCCGAATACGCATCGCATCCCTCCACCGTATTCACCAGACCGTCAAAAAGCGCCACGGGTTCCCCCGAACTGAAATCCAGGCCTGCATACTGGCCAAAATACCAGACCGCCGCTTCTTTCTGGCCCAGGACTATTCCAAAGCCGTAGAAAAACAGCGCCAGGCAGGTGATCCATCTGGAGCGGTTCATGTTCATAGCGCTAGCAGCTTGTAAAGTACAAAATATTGGCCTCCTCCCTTCGGTTAACCGCTTAACGGCCCGTTTTTTCGAAGCATTTCCCCTATTTTGCATTTCTGATGTACCTTTGTTTAAAACTTTGAATATGGATTCCGAAACCATCCTGAAAACCGCAAAAAGCTGGCTCACCGACTTCTTTGACCCAGCGGTTAAAAAGGAAATACAGGACCTTGTGGAAAACGACCCGGAAGAGCTCAAAGACCGGTTTTACAAAAACCTGGAATTTGGCACGGGCGGGATGCGCGGCATCATGGGGACCGGCACCAACCGCATCAACAAATACACCCTGGGCAAAAGCACCCAGGGCCTGAGTAATTACCTGAAAGAAATTTACGGAGCGGACGGTTTGCAGGTGGTAATTGCCTACGATTGCCGGAACAACAGCCAGTCCCTGGCCCGCCTGGTTGCCGAGGTTTTTTCATCAAACGGTATCCGCGTCTACCTGTTCTCCGAACTGCGGACCACCCCGGAACTCTCCTTTGCCGTCCGTCACCTGGGTTGCCATGCCGGCGTGGTCCTGACCGCCTCCCACAACCCGCCGGAATACAACGGTTATAAGGTATACTGGACAGACGGCGGCCAGATTGTGCCCCCCCAGGACGGGGAAATCATCCGGGCCATCAACCGCCTGGAATACGAGGACATCCGTTTTGAACCCCGGGAGGACCTGATTAAAACGATTGACGCCGAGGTAGACGAGGCATTCATCGAGGCCTGCGTGGCCAACGGCAGTATTGGCGCTGCAGGGAAGGACGATTTCTCCATTGTATTTACCTCCCTCCACGGCACGTCCATCACGGCCATCCCACAGGTACTCGAAAAGGCCGGCTATAAAAAAGTGACCATCATCCCGGAGCAGGCCGAGCCGGACGGGAATTTCCCAACTGTGGCCTCCCCGAACCCCGAGGAGCCGGCTGCCCTGGCGTTGGCCCTGGAAAAGGGGGAAGCCATTGGCGCAGATATGGTGGTGGGGACCGACCCGGACAGCGACCGCCTGGGCATTGCCGTGAGGAATTCCGAAGGTCGGCTGGAACTGCTCAACGGGAACCAGACCATGGTACTGATGACCCGGTATTTGCTGGATGCCCGGAAATCCAAGGGCTTTAAGGGCAATGAATTTGTTGCGACCACCATCGTGTCCACCCCCATGATGCCCGCCATGGCAGATGCGTACGGGGTGGAATGCAAAACATCCCTGACGGGATTTAAATGGATTGCCAAGATGATTGTCGATTTCCCGGACCAGGAATTCCTGGGCGGGGGCGAAGAGAGTTACGGGTATATGGTCGGGGATTTTGTACGCGACAAGGATGCGGTGACATCCACGCTCCTGGCCTGTGAGATTGCGGCCCAGGCCAAGTCGGACGGCAGCAGCTTCTACCGGGAACTGTTGCAGTGCTATGCAGATTTCGGCTGCTACCGCGAACGCCTGGTGTCCCTGGTGAAAAAGGGAATGGACGGGGCAAAGGAAATCCGGCAGATGATGAAGGACTTCCGGGAAAACCCACTGAAACAACTGGACGGGTCCGAGGTTGTCCGCATCGACGACTACAACGACGCTACCTCCCTGGATACCCGCACCGGTGAGCGCACGCCCATCGACCTGCCCACCTCCAATGTCCTGGTCTACACAACTGCCGACGGGACGCGCGTAGCAGCCCGGCCCAGCGGTACCGAGCCGAAGATCAAGTTCTATGTGAGCGTAAATGCCCCCATCGACTCGGTCTCGGACTACCCAGGCATGCACCGGCAGCTCGAGGAAAAAATCGACCGGATACTGGCCGACCTGAATCTCGAAGGATGAAATATTTCCGGAAAATCCTCCGTTTCGCCCTCCCCTACCGGCGTTACGGGATCCTGAACATCTTCTTCAACATCCTCTACGCGCTTTTCAGCGCCCTGTCGTTTGTGGCGCTGATCCCCATGCTGGAGGTGCTGTTCCAGCAAACCGAACCCGTTCAGGAACCCCCGGTGTACGAAGGGATCGGGCAACTGGAATCCTATGTAAAAGATTCCCTGTACTACGAGCTGGGTTCCGTGGCCGGGGATGACAAGATGCAGGCCCTGGTCTGGGTAATCGGCCTGGTGCTGGTCCTTTTCCTGTTGAAGAATGTCTTCAACTACCTGGCGATGTTCTACATCACCTTCCTGCGGAACGGCGTGCTAAAGGACCTTCGGAATGCCATTTACGAAAAGATCGTGACGCTGCCGGTGTCCTTTTACTCGGAAAAACGGAAAGGCGACGTGATCGCCCGTATTACCTCGGACGTCCTGGAAATACAGCATTCCTTCCTGTCCATCCTGGAACTCATCGTACGGGAACCGCTTACCATCCTCTTTACGATCCTGGCGATGTTTTTTATCAGCGTCAAGCTCACGGTCTTCGTCTTTGTCTTTATCCCCCTGGCCGGGTTTATTATCTCGCGCATCGGGAAATCGCTGAAACGGCATTCCGACCGGGTACAGCGCGAACAGGGGAACTTCCTGTCCATCGTGGAGGAGACCCTGGGCGGGTTGCGCGTCATCAAGGCCTTCAATGCCGAAAAGCGATTCGCCGACCAGTTTGCCGCGTCTACCGGGCGGTTTTTCCGGTTCTCGAACAGCCTGCTCAACCGGCAGAACCTCGCCTCCCCCGTCGGGGAATTCCTCGGCATACTGGTTATCGGGATCCTGCTGTGGTTCGGGGGAAAGATGGTGCTGGTGGAAGGCAGCCTGAATGCCGCCTCCTTTATTGCTTATATGGGGCTCGCCTACAACATACTGACGCCGGCCAAAGCCATCAGCAAGGCCTCCTATGGGGTAAAAAAGGGCAATGCAGCAGCCGAGCGCGTACTGGAAGTACTGGAAACCCCATCCACCCTGTCCGATCCGTCAGACGGGAAACAAATTGACGGTTTCAATACCTCCCTCAAACTGGAACGCGTTTCGTTCCGGTATGAAGACGAGCCGGTACTGACGGACTTCAGCCTGGAAGTCGCCAAGGGGCAAACGGTGGCCCTCGTAGGACAATCCGGAAGCGGGAAGAGTACCATCGCCAACCTGGTGACGCGCTTTTACGACGTCAATGAGGGGCGCATTACCCTGGACGGGACGGATATCCGGGAAGTGACCAAGGCTTCGGTCAGGCATTTGATGGGCCTGGTAACACAAGACTCCATCCTCTTCAACGACACGGTCCGCAACAATATCCTGCTGGGTCGGGAAGAGGCGACGGATAAGGAAGTGGAGGCGGCCGCCCGGATTGCCAACGCTCACGAATTCATTACCCAGCTGCCCCGCGGTTACGACACGAATATCGGGGACGGCGGGAATAAACTCAGCGGCGGTCAAAAGCAGCGGTTGTCCATCGCACGGGCCGTGCTGAAGAACCCCCCGATCATGATCCTGGACGAGGCGACTTCGGCCCTGGACACGGAGAGCGAACGCCTCGTACAGGATGCCCTCGAAAAAATGATGCAGGGACGCACCTCCCTGGTGATCGCCCACCGGTTGAGCACCATCCAGCACGCAGACCGGATCGTGGTCCTGCAGAAAGGGCGCATCGTGGAACAGGGTACCCATCAGGAGCTCCTGGAACAGGGCGGGGTGTACAAGCGGCTGGTGGAAATGCAGCAATTGGCCTGATACAGGCACGAAATTAAACCAATCGGGTTTCCGGTGGTCCTATACCATACAAGCAGCAGATGTCTGAAGATGCCGACTTAATAGCCAGGTTGCAGGATCCCGCCCGCAAGGATGCGGCATTCCGGGTATTGCTGGAAAAATATCAGCAACGGCTGTACTGGCATATCCGGAGGATGGTGATTTCCCATGACGATACGGACGACGTGCTGCAGAATACCTTTATCAAAGTTTTCAGGCATATTGATAACTTTAAAGGGCAGAGCAAGTTGTATTCCTGGATGTACCGTATCGCCACGAATGAAGCGCTGAGCTACATGAAGAAACGGTCCCAAAGGATGGGTATTACCGATGAAGCGCTCAGGGAGCACCTGGTGGACAGCCTGGAGGCCGACCCCTATTTTGACGGCGACCAGGCCCAGTTGCAATTGCAGCGGGCGCTTGCCGGACTGCCGGACAAACAGCGACAGGTGTTTAACCTGAAGTACTTCGAAGAGATGAAGTACGAGGAGATGTCCGAGTTGCTCGAAACGTCGGTCGGGGCCCTGAAAGCCTCTTATCACCTGGCGGTGAAAAAGGTTGAAAGTTACCTCAGGGAAATAAATGCATAGACGATTAAACCTTTTTAACTAATTGGAATCTAACAAGTAATGATGGCAAAAAAAGGTAAAGGCGGATTCCGGGTGCCGGACAATTATTTTGAGGAGCTCCCGGGTCGCGTTGAAAAACGTCTGGAAGCTTCAAAAGGGACTCCCCTACCCCAGGAAGCAGGTTTCCGGGTGCCGGAAGGTTACTTTGAAAACCTGGGCGAACGCCTTGAATCGCGGCTGGGGAACACCCCGGGCAAGGTTCGGCCGCTCTGGCCGGTCCAGCTTGGCTGGGTAGCAGCTGCCGCCGCGGCAATTGCCCTGTTATTCACGCTCTGGCCGGCTAAGCCTGTCGATTCGCTGCAATTCGAAGACCTGGCGGGAATCGATATCCAGCAGTACCTGGAAGCAGACCGGGACGAGATGGATGCCTATGAACTGGCCGAAGGGCTCCCACTTGACGATATCGCAGTGGGCGATGTCCTGGAAAACATCCCGGACGAAGAACATATCCTTGAATACCTGAGCCGGGATAACGAATCAGTAGATGAATTATATTGGGACGACAATGAATAAATTCACCATTATAGCTTTATTGCTCACCGTATTTTCCGGGCAGCTCCTGCGCTCTCAGCGCGGTGACAGCCAGGAAAAAATCAAGGCGCTCAAAGTTGCGTTTTTTACCGAGCGGCTGGGCCTGAGTTCCGACGAGGCCGCTGATTTCTGGCCCATGTACAACGCGTACGAGGCCGAAAAAGAGGCAATTCGGGATGCGCAGAAACAGGAAGTTTTTCGCAGGATCGGTGCGGGCAACTATTCGGAACAGGAGGCGCGGAATATCCTGGATCGCTACCTGGAGCTTGAAGAACAGGAAGAAGAGCTGGATAAGGAATTCAACCTGGAACTCTCAAGGAAATTCTCGGCAACGCGGACGTTGTTGCTGTTCCAGGCGGAGTACGACTTCCGCAAACGCCTCCTGAACGAATTCAGGAAACGGGGCGGCAATGAACCCGAACCCTGATAGGGTTTACCGGCTGAAATTGAGGCGGGCCAGGCGCCCCCTGCCGCCCGCGTAAGCCACCGAATCATTTACAAAGCGGATCGTGTAAAACGACTCCCCGGACAACTCCCTCCAACTGCGGCCCTGATCCCTTGAGTACACAATACCCGTGTACCCGACGGCCACCAGGTCTTCCCCCCCGGAACCCGGCACAAACTGCACGCAACTTTTATAGCCCGGCAGCTCGCCATCCGCCACCCGCGACCAGGTCTGCCCCCCGTCCCGGGTAATCATTTTGTTCCCGGTACGAATTGCTGTGTCGGTATAGTCCCCACCGATGGCAAACCCGAGTTCCTCATCGAAGAATGCCAGGCTGAAAATACCCTGCGAATCGGAATCCACGGCAGCCGGGGTCGTAAATACCTCCCAATTGTTCCCCCGGTCCGGAGAATGGAAAACCCGCCCTTTGGTAGTGGCAACCCAGCAATGGTTGCCGGAAAGGGCAATATTCGTATTGCTGGCGGCAAAAGCCCCTTCCCCTTCTATTGCCGGCGGCAATTCGCCGCACGGCTTACGCTCCCAGGTCTTCCCGCCATCCCGGGTCAACAGGATGCTCAGGCATCCCTCCCGGGCATCCCCCACAGCTATTCCGAGGGTGTCGTCCCAAAATGCCATGGAATCGTAAAATACGCCCGGGCCGGATTCGGTAAACACGAGTTCCATCGAGCCGGAGTCCCCCGTTTTGTACAATAGAGCCGGATCGCCGGCAGATAGCAGGAAGAAGTCTGTAGCGGTATGGGCCACTGCCCGGAATTCCGGCCGGGAGCCCCTGTGTTCCAGGTTGCCCAACCGCACGGTTTCCCCTGGGAAGGAGATGCTGCCAAACCTGCCGTCACTACCGGCAAACCCGATACTCCCCGGAAGGACTTCCAGCGCCCTGTAGGACGCGGAATCCTCATGGAGGACAGTTATTGCAACCCGGGTGAATTCATGGGAGGCAGGGCCGGGTGTACAGGATTGAATGGACGCGGCCAGGCTTGCGACCAGGATCGGCATCCAACCGGAAAACGCACGTGGCATAGGCATAGATTTGAAGTAAAGATACCTTTATTCTTACCAAAACGATACCTTTGCCGGATGATGCGCATGCACCGAAATCTCGTATTTGCTGTCTGGGACGGACTGGACCAGATATTCAATGAAAATGCCTATGCCGACAAGGTGGTGGAAAAACTGCTCAGGCGCGATAAGCGTTGGGGAAGCAGGGACCGGGGGTTTATAGCCGAAACGGTTTACGACATGGTCCGCTACCGCAGGCTGTACGCCGAGATCGCAGGGGTATCCGCCCCCTACAGCCGACAGGACCTGGGCCGGATGTTCGCCGTTTGGGCGATTTTACGCGGCCATACCCTGCCCGACTGGAAGGAATTTGCCGGAACCCCCGAACGCCGGATCAAGGGACGGTTCGATGCGCTGCAGGAATCCCGGGCCGTTAGGGAGTCCGTTCCGGACTGGCTGGATGCCCTCGGGGCGGAAAGCCTGGGGGAGGCCGTTTGGGATCGGGAGCTCCGGGCCCTGAACCAGCAGGCCGAGGTGGTATTGCGGGTAAACCGGTTGAAGGCTTCGCCGGAGCAGGTACGGGAGTCCCTGTCGGAAGCCGGTTTTGAAACGGCTCCTATTTCGGGGTATCCGGATGCCCTCCGCCTTTTGGAGCGTGCCAACGTGTTCGGCAGCGAGGCGTTCCGTTCGGGCTGGTTTGAAATCCAGGATGCGTCTTCACAGCGCGTGGCGCCCCTGCTGGCGCCGGAGCCCGGGATGCGCGTTATCGATACCTGTGCCGGGGCGGGCGGCAAAAGCCTGCACCTGGCGGCCCTGATGGAAAACAAAGGGCAAATACTGGCCCTCGATATCTATGCCAACAAACTGCGGGAGCTCAAGAAACGGGCCAAGCGGGCCGGCGCCTTCAACATTGAAACCCGCCCGATTGAATCGTCCAAAACGCTCAAACGCCTGGCAGGCTCTGCCGACCGGGTACTGATCGACGCCCCGTGCAGCGGCCTGGGTGTTCTCAGGCGTAATCCGGATGCCAAGTGGAAATTGCGGCCGGAATTCGTGGAAGAACTCACGCGGACCCAGGCAGAGCTCCTGAATTCCTACAGCCAACTGCTGAAACCGGGAGGGAAACTGGTATATGCCACGTGTTCCATCCTGCCCGGCGAAAACGAACAGCAGGTGGCCCGGTTCCTGGACTCCGGGGCCGGCCAGGCGTTCCGGCTGGAGGAGGAACACCGCATCCTGGCCTGTGAATCAGGCTTTGACGGGTTTTACCTGGCACTCCTGAACCACACGGGCTGATCCGGCCAGGGAGCCGGTCGATCCCACCGGCGCGCCGGCAGACGCCAAAACCCCGGGATGCGGATTAATCGAGCGGATTAATCAACAGGCCGGCCGCGGTTTGTTAATTATTCAGCCAGTTGCTTACCGCTAAAATTGGTACCTTTACGGCTTCATCGTACAACCAACACACCGGTAGCAATGATCCACTTTTTCGGTGACCCCCAATCCAAGATTTATGCCCTGCAATCCAACGCGGACCTCCACCCGGAGGCTATCCGCAAACTCTCCTGGCTGTTCGGCAACATGCCCCGGCTCGATGCGGCGTCCGTGGACGCCTTTTTTGTTGGCCCCAGGGCGGCGATGATTACCCCATGGAGCACGAATGCCACAGAAATCACCCAGAACATGGGTATAGAGGGCATCCGGCGAATTGAATCCTACCAGGCCGTCCCTGCCGATTTTACAGAGTACGACCCGATGCTCTCCGAAAAGTACAACGGGCTGGGACAGGACCTCTTCACCGTAGAGCACCTCCCGGAACCCGTCCGGGAAATACAGGACATCGCGGCGTACAACGCTTCGGAAGGGCTGGCACTGAACCCGGAGGAAGTCAGTTACCTGGAAGCTCTCAGCGAGCGGCTGGGAAGGCCGCTGACGGATTCGGAGGTATTCGGTTTCAGCCAGGTGAATTCCGAACATTGCCGGCACAAGATATTCAACGGGACCTTTATCATCGACCACCGGGAAATGCCGGATTCCCTGTTTAAACTCATCCGGAAGACCTCGGAGGCAAATCCGAACGATATCGTCTCCGCCTATAAGGATAATGTAGCATTTATCAAGGGGCCGGAACTCGTGCAGTTTGCGCCCCGGAGCGCCGACAAACCGGACTATTACGAGGAAAAGCCCTTCCGCTCCGTCCTGTCGCTTAAAGCGGAAACCCATAACTTTCCAACCACCGTTGAGCCTTTCAACGGCGCTGCCACCGGGTCCGGAGGGGAAATCCGGGACCGCCTGGCCGGCGGAAAAGGCGCCCTCCCCCTGGCGGGTACCGCGGTGTATATGACCGCCTATTCCCGACTGGAAGAAGGGCGGTCGTGGGAAGCGCACGTCCCAGCAAGGCCCTGGCTCTACCAAACTCCCATGGATATCCTCATCAAGGCCTCCAACGGGGCCTCGGATTTCGGCAACAAATTCGGGCAGCCGCTCATTTGCGGCTCAGTCCTCACCTTCGAACACGAGGAGGAACAACGCGTCCTGGGTTATGACAAGGTCATTATGCTGGCCGGGGGAATCGGGTACGGCAAGTCCGACCAGGCCCTCAAAGACAAGCCTGTCCAGGGCGATCGGATCCTGGTGATGGGAGGCGACAACTACCGGATCGGCATGGGGGGCGCAGCTGTATCCAGTGCGGATACCGGGGCTTTCAGTTCGGCCATCGAGCTGAACGCCGTGCAGCGCTCCAACCCGGAAATGCAAAAACGGGCGGCCAACGCCATCCGCGGCCTGGTGGAAGGTGATAAAAACCCGGTGGTCTCCATCCATGACCACGGGGCAGGCGGCCACCTGAACTGCCTCTCCGAACTGGTGGAGGAAACCGGGGGGAAGATCCGCCTGGATAAACTACCCGTGGGCGACCCGACGCTTTCCGCCAAAGAACTTATCGGAAACGAATCCCAGGAGCGCATGGGGCTGGTGATTGCACCCCGGGACCTGGAATTGCTGCAGCGAATTGCCGACCGGGAGCGGGCGCCGCTTTACGACGTGGGCGAAGTGACCGGCGACCACCGCTTTACTTTTGCCTCCGATTCGGAGCGGCCCATGGACCTGGCCCTGGCCGACATGTTCGGCAGCTCGCCGAAAACGGTGATGCAGGACGAAAAACAAGACCGTACATATGCCGGGGTGGATTACGAGTTTCAGCGGTTCCACGCCTACCTGGAAGAAGTGCTCCAACTGGAGGCTGTGGCCTGCAAGGACTGGCTCACCAACAAGGTAGACCGCTGTGTGGGGGGGCTGGTCGCCAAGCAACAATGTGCAGGCCCCCTGCAACTCCCGCTGAACAATTGTGGGGTGATGGCCCTGGATTTCAAGGGGAAGGACGGGCTGGCCACCTCGGTAGGGCATTCCCCGGTCTCCGGGCTCATACACGCCGGAGCGGGCAGCCGCAACAGCATTGCAGAGGCCCTGACCAACCTGGTTTGGGCGCCCCTGGAAAAAGGCCTGAAATCCGTCTCCCTCTCCGCCAACTGGATGTGGCCCTGCAACAACCCCGGAGAAGATGCCCGCCTGTACGAAGCGGTTCAGGCGGCTTCGCAGTTTGCCATTGCGCTGGGCATCAATATCCCTACCGGGAAGGATTCGCTTTCGATGAAACAGAAGTACAGGGACCAGGAAGTACTGGCCCCCGGGACGGTCATTATCTCGGCCGCTGCCCATTGCAGCGATCGCCGGAAGGTGGTGGAACCCGTATTCCGGCCCGGCGGCGGCCCGGTGTACTACCTGAGTTTTTCGGGAAGCGAATTTGCCCTGGGCGGCTCCTCCTTTGCCCAGGTTTTGGGCAAGGTCGGCAACCAGGTGCCGGATATCCCGGATGCCGATCGTTTCGCGCGGGCCTTTGACACCCTGCAGGACCTGATCAAAAAAGGCAAGGTCCTGGCCGGTCACGATGTGGCTTCCGGCGGGCTGGTCACCACGCTGCTCGAAATGTGCTTTGCCGACGGGCAACTCGGGGCCGACCTGGACCTGACCGCAATCGGGGAGCCGGATTCCATGAAATTGCTTTTTGCCGAAAATGCCGGGGTGGTTTTCCAGGCAGTCGACAGCAAGGTGGAGAAGGAATTGAAGTCCGCCGGGTTGGAGGTTTACCGTATCGGGACGGTCCTCAGGGAACCCCGGTTGCATATCAAGAACCACCGCCAGAGTATGGACCTGGATGTCGCTGCCCTCAGGGACGTGTGGTATAAGACCTCTTACCTGCTGGATGCGCGGCAGACTGCCGGTGACCTGGCGGCGACACGTTACCGGGAATACAAGGCGCAACCCCTGAGGTATACCTTCCCGAAAAAATTCAAGGGATCGCTCCCCGCAATGAAACAACCCCCGGGTACCCGCCCCAAGGCGGCCATCCTCCGGGAAAAAGGCAGCAATTCGGAGCGGGAAATGGCCCATGCCATGTTCCTGGCCGGGTTCGACGTAAAGGATGTCCACATGACCGACCTGATCTCCGGGCGCGAAACCCTGGAGGACATCCGGTTTATCGGCGCGGTAGGCGGGTTCTCCAATTCGGATGTGCTGGGGAGCGCCAAAGGCTGGGCCGGGGCGTTCAAGTACAACGACAAAGCCAACCGGGCCCTGAATAATTTCTTTGCCCGCCCGGATACCCTCTCTGTCGGCATCTGCAACGGTTGCCAGTTGTTTATGGAACTCGGGCTGATCCACCCGGACCACGATGACCACGGGAAACTGACCTATAATGATTCGGGGAAACACGAAAGCGCCTTTACCTCCGTGGAAGTCGCTCCGAACCATTCCGTAATGCTGGGGTCCCTGGCCGGCAGCCGGCTGGGTGTCTGGATTTCCCACGGGGAAGGCAAGTTTGCCCTACCCTACGACCGTTCGCGCTACAATATCGTAGCTACTTACGGGTATGACGCCTATCCGTCGAATCCAAACGGCAGCGCCTTCAACACGGCCATGCTCTGCGACGACAGCGGACGCCACCTGGTGACCATGCCGCATATCGAAAGGTCCATTTACCCCTGGAACTGGGCCTGGTATGAACCGGGGAGGGAAGACGCGATTTCTCCCTGGATTGAGGCGTTTGTGAATGCCCGCAAATGGATTGAATCGAATAACGGCTGACCTTACCGGGAACCGGGAGAACAGGCCGATAAAACGCACGACCATGGATGTACATCCGGAAGCAGCCTTACAGGTCTGGCGAAGGAATCGTAAAAACCTTCTCCAGTTTATGAATTCGTATGACGCCGCCCAACTCAACCGGGTTCCCGACGGGTTTTCGAACAACCTGATCTGGAATCTGGGCCATATTCTGGCGGTGCAGCAATTGCTGGTCTACGGCCTGTCCGGACAGCCCCTGCATATCCCCCAAAAATTTGTGGTGCGCTACCAGCGGGATACCCGGCCGGAGGGCCCGGTGGACGAGGCGGAAATCTCGGAAATTCGCGAGTGGCTGGAAAGGACGGTGCCGTTACTGGATAAAGACCTGGAGGCCAATCGCTTTGGCACATTTCGACCATTTACCAATTCTGCGGGGTTCCCGGTAACGAACCTGCAGGAGGCCATCACCTTCAACAACTTCCACGAAGGGCTCCACCTGGGATATATGCTTTCGATCCGGAAGTTCCTCTGACCCCGCTTGGAAAGCTGTCTGCAGCGCCCTATTCGGTAACGGGCACCTCTACCTCTGTAATGATCGGGTCGCCATTGTTGTCGTCCCCCTGATAGAAGCGAAAGGTATACGTCTGATCAAACAGTACCTGGAAAACCAGGGTTTCGGTGCCTTCGGTGATTGCCTGTGTGCAGCCGCCGGTGTCCGTCCGGGTGCCTATCGCAACAATTTCCCGGACATCCTGTGCGGGAGAACCCACATTCAGTTGGTAAAACTCCGTGCACCCGTCCGGCAGCTGGTAGGTGACCGGGATTTCATAAAGCTCCCCGAGGTTGAAGGATTCCGGGAAGTCGATCTCGGAAATTACCAGCTGTTCAAAAGTTGTTTCGGGCCCGTCGTCATTACTGGAACAGGAACTCATCAGGAACACGCCTGCCAGGGCCAAAAAACTGTAGAAGTAATTTTTCATGGTGCAATTGTTTGAAAATTAACGATATTCAAGGTTGTTATAAAAAATAGGGCTTCCGGAGAATTCCGATTGCCGCTCCTAAGATGGATCTGTTCGGAAAACGTTGCGTTGCCATTTTTTAATACGGGCCCTTTTCTTATTTTGCAAGAACGCTTTACAAACTAACTATGCAATCCGTCACCCGACTATTTGATTTTCCGCATTACCAGCTCGAAAAATACGGCATGGACCGTGCCTTTGCAACTAAATACGACGGGGAGTGGTCGTATATCTCGTCACAGGAATACGTGGATCGCGCCAATGCCGTTAGCCGGGCCCTGCTTCGGCTCGGGGTATCAGCCGGCGATAAGATTGCGCTGATCTCCATGACCAACCGCACGGAATGGAATATCATGGATACCGGGATCCTGCAGGTGGGTGCACAGGACGTACCCATCTACCCGACAATTTCGGAGGAAGATTACGCCTATATCCTGAACCATTCGGGTTGCTCCTATTGCCTGGTGTCCTGCCAGGAAGTGTACGAAAAAGTGGCCGCCATCCGCGGGAAGGTCCCAAAACTCAAAGAGGTTTACAGCTTCGACAAACTGCCGGATTGCAAGAATTGGCAGGAATTGTTGGACCTGGGAGCGGATACGGGAAACCAGGACGAGGTTGAGGCCCGGAAAGCAGCGGTACAACCCGGCGACCTGGCCACGCTCATCTATACGTCCGGCACTACCGGCAAGCCCAAGGGCGTAATGCTGTCCCACGACAATATCGTATCCAATGTGATAGCCAGCGACCGGCGGGTGCCGTTTGAACACGGGGCTTCCGCACTGAGTTTTCTCCCGGTCTGCCACATTTTTGAACGGATGATCCTCTACCTGTACCAATATTGCGGGATCTCGGTCTATTTTGCCGAAGGGCTGGACACCATCAGCGAAAACCTCAAGGAGGTGAAGCCGCAGGTGATGACGGTCGTCCCCCGGTTACTGGAAAAAGTCTATGACAAGATTATCGCTAAGGGGGCCGACCTGACCGGTATCAAGAAAGCACTCTTCTATTGGGCGGTGGACCTGGGCCTGAAATTTGAACCGTACGGCGCCAACGGCTGGTGGTACGGGGTGCGCCTGGCCCTGGCCCGGAAACTGATATTCAGCAAGTGGCAGGAAGCCCTGGGCGGCAACCTGGAGACGATGGTGTCCGGGAGCGCGGCCCTGCAGACCCGCCTGGCCCGGATATTTGCTGCTGCTGGTATCCCGGTCATGGAAGGATACGGCCTGACGGAGACGTCCCCGGTAATTTCGGTTAACGACCAGCGGAACAGCGGATGGAAAATCGGGACGGTGGGACGCGTTATCGACGAGGTGGAGGTGCGCATTGCCGAAGACGGTGAAATCCTTTGTAAAGGGCCCAACGTAATGCTCGGTTATTACAAGGACCCCGAACGGACGGCCGAGGTGCTCCGGGACGGGTATTTCCATACAGGTGACATCGGCGAAATCGATGCCGACGGGTTTTTGAGGATCACCGACCGCAAAAAAGAAATGTTCAAGACTTCCGGGGGCAAATATGTGGCCCCGCAGTTACTGGAAAACCGCTTCAAACAATCCCGGTTTATCGAGCAGATCATGGTCGTTGGGGAGGGTGAAAAAATGCCTGCCGCCCTGATCCAGCCCAACTTCGAATTCCTTGAGGAGTGGGCGCGCCGCAACCAGGTAGCGGCAAGGGACCATCGGGAACTCATCCAAAACCCCAAGGTACTGGAGCGCTACCAGGAAGAGGTCGATAAAGCCAATGAGGACTTTGCCCGATGGGAAAGGGTAAAGCAATTCCGGCTGACCCCGGATACCTGGTCTGTTGAAGCCGGCCACCTTACGCCCACCATGAAAATTAAACGCAAGGCCATCCTGGAACAATACCGGGAACTCTACGACGATATCTACAGAGGCTAATCCACACTCTTAAGAGCTGGTCTATGCCGCTTTAAACGCGGACTACCGCGCTGCATGGCTGAAATTCTCTGATTTTATTATTTATTATGCATGCATAATAATATTTTTGTATATTTGATCAGCTTCTTCACAGCGTATGAAAGACATTACTATAGACTATGCCCTGAGGGCCACCTGGCAAGCCGTTGCCCGGATGTACAATGAAGAGGCCCGCAAATTTGATTCGACGATGGCGGTAGGCTTTTGCCTGCTGAGCATCGACCCAAAAGAAGGTACGCCTTCTACCGCCCTAGGGCCCCGCATGGGCATGGAGGCTACCAGCCTCTCGCGCATCCTGAAGAGCATGGAGACGCGCGACCTCATCGAACGCCGGCCCAATCCCGACGACGGCCGGGGCGTACTGATCCACCTTACGGCCTTTGGCCGGGAAATGAGGGCTAAATCCAAAGATGTGGTGCTCCGCTTCAACGAAGCGGTTCGCAGTGAAGTGAGCCCCCAACAACTCAAGGGTTTCTTTGAAGTGGCGGCAGTTGTCAACCAATTGATTGCCGAGCGAAAAATTTACGAACAAACCCCGGATGCCGAGTCTTCCGGAAAAAAATAATCGAGAATACACCTGACAATGAAGAGAAGAATCAACAAGGTCGCAGTAATCGGCTCGGGTATCATGGGAAGCGGGATCGCCTGCCATTTTGCCAACATCGGCGTGCAGGTCCTCCTCCTGGACATCGTCCCGAGGGAGCTGACCGAGAAAGAGCAGGCCCGGGGAATGAGCCTCGAGGATGCCGCGGTTCGAAACCGCCTGGTGAATGAATCCCTTCAAAAAGCGCTGAAGTCCAAACCCTCGCCCATCTACCACCCGGATTTCGCCAATCGTATAGAGACCGGCAATCTGGAAGACGATATCTCGCGGGTTTCCGAGGCCGACTGGATCATCGAGGTGGTTGTGGAACGCCTGGATATCAAGAAAAAAGTCTTTGAAAACCTCGACAAGCACCGGCGGGAAGGCACGCTGATCACGTCGAATACCTCGGGCATCCCCATCCGGTTTATGAGCGAAGGCCGCAGCGAGGATTTCCGGTCCCACTTCTGCGGCACGCATTTCTTTAACCCGGCCCGTTACCTGAAACTCTTCGAGGTAATCCCCGGTCCGGATACCAAGGAAGACGTCATAGACTTTCTGAAAAACTACGGGGAGCAGTTTCTGGGAAAAACCTCGGTGGTGGCCCAGGATACACCTGCATTTATCGGCAACCGCATCGGAATCTTCAGCATTATGAGCCTCTTTCATATGGTGAAAGAAATGGGGATGACCGTTGAAGAGGTAGACAAACTCACCGGCCCCGTAATCGGCCGGCCCAAATCGGCCACCTTCCGGACCGTAGACGTGGTGGGGCTCGACACCCTGGTACACGTGGCCGAGGGGATACACGAGAACTGCCCGGATGACGAGCGCCACGAGCTGTTCGCCCTGCCGGACTATATCCGGAAAATGGCGGATAACGGCTGGTATGGCAGTAAAAGCGGTCAGGGGTTCTACAAAAAAGTGAAAAAGGATGACGGATCGAGCGAAATCCTGAGCCTGGACCTGGACACCCTGGACTACCGGGACCGAAAACGGGCCAAATTCGATACCCTGGAAGAAACCAAAACCATCGACAATGTGATTGACCGGTTCCCGGTCCTTATTGGCGGGAAGGACAAAGCCGGGGAATTTTACCGAAAAAGCCTTGGGGCCCTTTTTGCCTATGTCTCCCATCGCATACCCGAAATTACCGACGCCCTCTATAAGATTGACGATGCGATGAAAGCCGGTTTTGGCTGGGAGCACGGACCGTTCCAGATCTGGGATGCAGTAGGCCTCGATAAAGGTTTGGAACTGGCGGTCGCAGCCGGGCAACAGGCGGCTCCCTGGGTAGAGGAAATGCAAGTCGCAGGCCACACGTCCTTCTACGAAATCCGGGACGGGGCCACGTATTATTACGACATCGATGCCGGGGAGTATCGGAAAGTCCCCGGGCAGGATGCGTATATCATCCTGGACAATATCCGGGAAAGCAAGGCGGTATTCAAGAACAAAGGGGTGGTGGTCCAGGATCTGGGCGACGGCATCCTCAATGTGGAATTCCGTTCCAAGATGAACACCATCGGCGCGGAGGTGCTCGCGGGCTTGAACAAGGCCGTGGACCTTGCCGAAAAGGACTATGACGGGTTGGTGGTCGGAAACCAGGCGGCCAATTTCTCGGTCGGGGCCAACATCGGCATGATCTTTATGCTGGCCGTGGAACAGGAATACGACGAGCTGGCCATGTCCGTGAAGTATTTCCAGGATACGATGATGCGCATGCGGTATTCGTCCATCCCGGTAATCGCCGCACCGCACGGCATGTGCCTCGGGGGCGGCTGCGAATTGAGCCTGCACGCGGATAAGGTGGTAGCCGCTGCGGAGACCTATATCGGCCTGGTGGAATTCGGCGTCGGGGTAATCCCCGGCGGGGGCGGTTCCAAGGAGATGGCCCTCCGCGCCGCCGATACCTTTAAGAAAAATGACGTGGAGCTCAACGTATTACGGGAATATTTCCTGACTATCGGGATGGCCAAGGTATCCACCTCGGCCTATGAGGCTTTCGATACGGGCATCCTCCAAAAAGGCAAGGATGTGGTTGTGGTTAACAAGGAGCGTCAGATTGCAACTGCCAAGGCCAACGCCCGGTTGCTGGCCGACCGGGGATATACGCGGCCCATTGAGCGTACGGATGTCAAAGTGCTCGGGAAACAGGCACTGGGGATGTTTTTGGTGGGCACGGACTCCATGGAAGCCGGCAACTATATCTCGGAGCACGACAAGAAAATCGCCAACAAACTCGCCTGGGTAATGGCCGGGGGAGATTTGTCCGAAGCGAGTTACGTAAGCGAGCAGTACCTGCTGGATCTCGAGCGGGAGGCCTTCCTTTCCCTGTGCACGGAACGCAAAACCCTGGAGAGGATCCAGCACATGCTGAAAAAAGGGAAGCCGCTTAGGAATTAGGGGTGTTGGCGATTTGGCGATTTGAAGATTTGAGGATTTGAGGATTTGAAGATTCAACTTTTCGAATTGAAACCTATAGAATTTGAAGACCTGAAAATAAAATCCATGAACACCGGGTAAATGAGTCCCGGATTAAAAATAAAAATGGGGGATGCGAGGCAGCATCCGGGATCACAACAACCGGATAGGCCCCTTCTGAAAAAAGCACCTGAATCATGAGAACAGCATATATTGTTAAAGCATACCGGACAGCCGTGGGAAAGGCCCCCAGGGGTACCCTGCGTTTTAAGCGGCCCGATGAACTGGCTGCGGAAACCATCGCCTACCTCCTGGAGCGCGTGCCCGGCCTGGAGAAACAACGCATCGACGACGTAATTGTGGGCAATGCCATGCCCGAGGCCGAACAGGGTCTGAACATGGCGCGGCTGATTTCCCTGATGGGCCTGAAAATCGAGGACGTACCCGGAGTTACGGTGAACCGCTACTGCGCCTCCGGCCTGGAAACCATCGCCATCGCCACGGCCAAAATCCAGAGCGGCATGGCCAACTGCATCCTCGCCGGGGGAGCCGAAAGCATGAGTTACATCCCCATGGGGGGCTACAAACCCGTCCCGGACTACGGGCTGGCCAAGGCCGGCCATGAAGATTATTATTGGGGCATGGGGCTGACGGCCGAAGCTGTTGCCAAACAATACAAGGTATCCCGGGAAGATCAGGATGCCTTCGCCTACGAGTCCCACCAGAAAGCCCTGAAGGCGCAAAAGGAGAAGCGGTTTGAATCCCAGATCGTCCCGATTGAGATAGACCACACCTATGTAAATGAGGCCGGGAAGAAGACCACCCGTCAATACGCCGTGGATACGGACGAAGGGCCCCGGGCAGATACGTCCAAAGAGGCATTGGCCCGGTTGCGGCCCGTTTTTGCAGAAGGAGGCAGTGTAACGGCGGGAAATTCCTCCCAAATGAGCGACGGGGCCGCCTTTACCCTGGTGATGAGCGAGGAGATGGTGAAGGAACTCGGCCTTGAACCCATTGCCCGCCTGGTAAATTACGCCGCCGTCGGGGTGGAACCCCGGATCATGGGGATTGGCCCGGTGAAGGCCATTCCCAAGGCGCTAGGGCTGGCGGGAATAAAACAGGACCAGCTGGAGCTCATCGAGCTGAACGAGGCCTTTGCCTCACAATCCCTGGCGGTAATCCGCGAACTCGGGCTGGACCCGGATCGGGTGAACGTCAATGGGGGAGCCATTGCCCTGGGCCACCCGCTGGGCTGTACGGGGGCGAAACTATCCGTCCAGCTATTCGACGAAATGCGCTTGCGCAACCTGCAGGGAAAATACGGCATGGTGACCATGTGCGTGGGAACCGGGCAAGGGGCAGCCGGGGTATTTGAATTCCTATCCTGAATCTAAAAAAACAAAAAATGAGTACCCAAACCGAAGAAAAAGAAATCCTGCGCGGCGGCCAGTTCCTGGTAAAGGAAACTGCCTGTGAAGACGTCTTCACCCTCGAGGACCTGAACGAAGAACAACGTATGATGCGCGAGAGCACGGTAGAATTCGTGGATCGCGAACTCTGGGCGCACTGGGAGCGATTTGAGCAAAAGGATTACGCCTATACGGAGCAATGCATGCGGAAGGCCGGGGAGCTCGGTTTTCTGAGCATCGCAGTGCCCGAGGAGTACGGGGGCATGGGCATGGGCTTTGTAAGCACCATGCTGGTCTGCGATTACATATCCGGGGCCACCGGTTCCTACAGCACCGCTTTCGGCGCCCATACGGGGATCGGTACCCTGCCGATTACGCTCTACGGAACGGAGGAGCAAAAAAAGAAGTATGTACCCAAACTCGCCAGCGGCGAATGGTTTGGTGCCTACTGCCTCACCGAACCAGGTGCCGGCTCGGACGCGAACTCCGGGAAGACGAAAGCGGTTTTGTCGGAAGACGGGAAGCACTACCTGATCAGCGGGCAGAAGATGTGGATTTCCAACGCGGGTTTCTGCAACCTGTTTATCGTTTTTGCAAGGATTGAAGACGATAAGTATATCACAGGATTCATTGTGGAGAATGACCCGGAAAATGGGATTTCCCTGGGGGATGAAGAGAAAAAGCTCGGGATCCACTCCTCCTCTACCCGGCAGGTCTTTTTCAACGAAACCAAGGTACCGGTGGAAAACATGCTGTCGGAGCGCGGTAATGGGTTTAAAATTGCCATGAATGCCTTGAACGTGGGGCGGATTAAGCTGGCGGCTGCCTGCCTGGAGGCCCAGCGCCGCGTGACAGACGAAGCCGTGCGCTATGCCGGGGAACGCAAGCAGTTTAAAACTGCGATAATCAATTTCGGGGCGATTAAATCCAAGATCGCCACCATGGCGACGAACGCCTATGTGGGCGAAGCGGCCTGCTACCGGGCAGCCAAAAATATCGAAGACCGGATCGCTCTGAGGGTGGCCGCGGGGAATTCCCATGCCGAAGCCGAGCTCAAGGGAGTGGAAGAATACGCCATCGAATGCTCCATCCTCAAGGTGGCCGTTTCCGAAGACGTCCAGGAGACCACGGACGAGGGCATCCAGATTTTCGGGGGGATGGGCTTCAGCGCAGACACCCCCATGGAGTCTGCCTGGCGGGATGCCCGGATTTCCCGGATTTACGAGGGGACGAATGAGATCAACCGGATGCTGGCGGTGGGCATGCTGGTAAAAAAGGCGATGAAGGGACATGTGGACCTGCTTGGACCGGCAACCGCGGTCGGGGAGGAACTTCTGGGGATCCCCTCCTTTGAAGCCCCGGATTACAGCGAGTTGTTCGCTGAGGAGAAGGACCTGATCGCCCGGCTTAAAAAGGTATTCCTGATGATTGCGGGTAAGGCGGTACAGACCTTCGGCACGGAACTCGAAGAGCACCAGCAGGTATTGATGGCCGCCGCGGATATCCTTATCCAGGTCTACATGGCCGAATCCGCAGTCCTCAGGGCAGAAAAGAACGCCAAACGCCAAGGGGAAGACGCCCAGGCCGCACAAATCGCCATGGCCCGGCTGAACCTGTACGAAGCCGTGGACATCGTGATCCGGCGCGGGAAGGAAGCCATCGTCTCATTTACCGAAGGGGATGAGCAACGCATGATGCTGATGGGCCTCAAACGCTTTACAAAATATACCAATCAACCCAATGTCGCCGCCCTGCGAGAACTGATCGCGGATAAAGTGGCGGAGTCAGGCGGGTATAACTTTGACTAATTCAAGTAGCACCTTTTGAGACAGAGGTGAGGCCGCCTTCCGCAAGGGAGGCGGTTTTTTTTCGCGCCTCCCTGTTCCCTTTTGTTTTGCCATGTGCGTCTGCCAAACTACTTTTAGCCCATGGCAAAGTCGCTTTTGGAACGGGCCTACGACCCGGAGGCATTCAGGGAGCTCGGAAAATCCCTGGTAGATACGCTGGCAGGGCATTTGCACGCAGCGCAAAACGGCCGGGGGAAGGTACTGGATTACCGGGATGCCGCAGACGAACTGGCATTCTGGAAATCATTTCCCGAAAAAAACAGCAGCTTCGCGGCCTGGACGGAGGAAGTACTGCGGCATACAACCCAGGTGCACCATCCGCGCTATATGGGTCATCAGGTAGCCCCTCCCCTTCCCCTGGCCTCCCTGGCGGCACTCCTGGGGGAATTCCTGAACAACGGCATGGCAGTTTACGAGATGGGGATGGCCCCGACGGCCATGGAACGCCTGGTTACCGACTGGCTTTGTGACCGGGCCGGGTTTGGCCCGGATGCGCGCGGATTCCTCACTTCGGGCGGGACCCTGGCCAACCTGACCGCCCTGCTGGCAGCCCGCCGCGCAAGGGGAAGGGACGATGTATGGAACCGGGGATACTCGGGGCGCCAGGCCATACTGGTCGGGGAGGCAGCCCACTATTGCATCGATCGGGCGGCCCGTATCATGGGCATGGGGCGTCAGGGGGTGATCCGGGTTCCCGTAGATGCCGGCTACCGGATGCGGACGGACGAGCTTCACCGGTTGTACAACCAGGCCCTCGCGGACGGGCTGGAACCCATCGCCCTGGTTGGCAGTGCCCCGTCCACCGCCACGGGCAGTTATGACCCGATCGAGGAGTTGGCGGACTTTTGCACCTCCCGGGACCTATGGCTCCATATCGACGGGGCCCACGGGGGTTCTGCCCTCCTCTCCGAAAAGTACCGGGGGTTGATGCGCGGCGTCCACCGGGCGGATTCCCTGGTCATTGACGGCCACAAGATGCTGGGTCTTCCCGTGCTTACCACCGCCCTGCTGTTCCGCAAGGGCAGCGTGTCCTACACCACATTCAGCCAGGAGGCCGAATACCTGCTCACCGAAACGCAGGAGGAAGATTGGTACAACCTGGCCAAGCGTACTTTTGAATGCACCAAACTCACCAGTGCATTTTGCTGGCATGCGGTAATCAGCCAATACGGGGAATCCGTATTCCCCGCCTACCTGGACCGGCAATACGATCTGGCCCGGGAATTTGCCGGGATGATCCGCCAGCGCCCGAACTGGGAACTCGCGGTCTCCCCCCAATCCAATATCGTCTGTTTTCGATGGGTACCCCCGGGGGCCGGGAAGGAGGTCTGCAATGAAATAAACGCGCGGATCCGAGGCGAAATCCTCAAGGAGGGAAGATTCTATATCGTCCAGACGCAGCTGAACGGGTTGACTTTTCTGCGCACGAGCCTGATGAACCCGTTTACGACCCGGGAGCATCTCGAAGAGTTGCTGGAAACCTGCGAAAAATACGGGGAGGCTTAGCTTTGCATCGTCTCCAGGACCCGTTCCACGGAATCCTTGCGGGAGAAATTGATGGCGCACTCAATCAGGGCCAGGTGGGAATACGCCTGGGGAAAATTCCCCAGCAGCCGTTTGGATTTAAAATCGATGTCTTCGCTGAAGAGCCCCAGATGGTTGCTGTAGGATAGCAACTGGTCAAAGAGTTCCCGGGCCCGATCCTCCTCCCCGATTTTAAACAGGCTGTTGATGAACCAGAACGTACAAATGGTAAAGGAAGACGAAGGCAGCCCAAAATCGTCTTCGTTCCGGTAGCGGTACAGGAGGCCTTCATGGCTCAGGTGGGTTTCGACGGCCTTCACCGTGCTGACAAATTTCGGGTCGCGGGCATGGATAAACCCATAACTCTCCATAAGCAGGACGGATGCATCCATGTGGAACGACCCGTAGGATTGGGTAAAGGCCTGCACCTCCTCGTTCCAGGCGTTTTCGTGGATATCGCGCTTGATTTCTTGTTCCAGGGCCGTCCACCGTTCAATTTTCCGCTGCTTGCGGAAGATCCGGGCAATTTTTATGGCCCGGTCGATTGCCACCCAGCACAGCACTTTGGAAAAGGTAAAGTGCCGGTCTTCCGTCCGGAATTCCCAGATGCCCTTATCGGGCTCCTTCCAGTGTTTTTGTACGATCCATACAATCCCCTTGGTGAGCGTCCAGAGTTCCTCCCCGTGCTCCAGGTCGTTCTTAAAACGCACGAGCTGGGCGTAGATCACATCCATCAGGATGCCGTAGATGTCGTTTTGCCGCTGTTTATAGGCCGCATTGCCCACGCGGACCGGCCGGGAGCCTTCATACCCGTCCAGGTGGTCCAGGGTAATTTCCGTGAGCCGTTTCTCCTTGTTGATCCCGTACATGATCTGGAGTTTTTCGTCCTTATCGGGGATCAGGTCGACGATAAAGCGCAAATATCGCCGGGCGACATTCTTATGACCCAGTTCGCTCACCACCTTCACCACCATGGAAGCATCCCGGATCCAGCAGAACCGGTAATCCCAATTCCGCGTTTCCCCTATGGTTTCGGGCAGGGAGGTCGTGGCCGCGGCCAGGATGGCTCCCGAACGGTCATAGCTCAGGAGTTTCAGCGTCACCGCCGAGCGCTGGATCTGGTCGTTGTATTCCCGGTAAAGCGGTGTCTGATTGCTCCAGTTGAGCCAGTACACCTTGGTGCGTTCCAGCTCCAGGTACATGCGTTTGGTGGTGGGCTTGAACAGTTTTTCGTTATAGGAAAGGAGAAAAAACCCATCCTTTTTTAATTCCAGGGGGCGCCCTTCCATCACCGCGTTCTTGTTGAAGGAGGTGTAGAGGAAAACCGTATCGTACTTCTCCCCTTTGTTTACGCTGGCGATAAAACTCTTTTTGATAAAGGTTTCAGTTAGCCCCAACCCGTATTCCAGTTTCGGGTCGTAGGATACGGAGAAGACCGGGCGGCCCTTGATGTGCCGGATGTAGCGGATAATTTCCGGCGGAGCGTGATAGGTGCCATTTTCTTTGTGATACCGCGGCATAAAATCGCGGACTTCAAAGATATTGTCCCCGTCGGCATACCGGGTAATCAGCAGGGCGGTATCTTTCTTGTACCGCTGGGAGACCTCGTACTCAGGGCCTGTATTGATGGAGAAACTGCCCCCTTTGTTTTTATCCAGGATTTTGGCGAATACGGAAGAGGAATCAAATTCCGGCAGGCAGCACCAATCCAGGGAGCCGTTTTTCGAAACCAGGGCCGCCGAGCGGCAATTTCCGATAATTCCGTAATCCAGGTTATCCATATGTTGCAGATTCTCTAAAAGTCCCCAATTTATTGGTTAAGCGATGCAATTTGACGAAATTTAGACAAACAGCGAGCGAAAAAGGTTAAAATCCACAAAATATGTCCAAAACCATTATTATTTCGAACAGATTACCCGTACAGCTGCAAATCAAGGAGGGTTCCATTGAAGCGACCCCGAGTGTGGGCGGCCTGGCCACAGGTATGAAATCGGTCCACAGCGACGGGGAAAGCCTGTGGATTGGTTGGAGCGGACTGACGTTGGAGGAGATCCCCGATTCCCTGGATGCCGATATTGACCAAGCCCTGGCCCGACACGGCTGCTCCCGGGTGGACCTGAGCAAAAACGAAGTGGATGGCTTTTATTACGGCTTCAGCAACCGGACCATCTGGCCGCTCTTCCACTATTTCATGGAGTACTCCGAATTTGAGTTGTCGAACTGGACCGTCTACGAGGCGGTCAACCGGAAATTCGCAGATGCCATCGCGGCAGCGGCGGCGGACGACGATGTGATCTGGGTACACGACTACCAGCTCATGCTCGTGCCCCAGATGGTTAGGGAGCAGCGGCCCGGCCTGTCCATCGGTTTCTTCCTCCATATCCCCTTCCCCTCCTATGAAATCTTCCGGACCATGCCCTGGAGGCGGGAAGTACTGAGGGGCCTGCTGGGTTCCGACCTGATCGGCTTCCACACCTACGACTACGAGCGGCATTTCCTCAGTTCCGTCCGGCGCCTGCTGGGCCTCGAGGTGTCCTTTAACGAAATCCACCTGGAAGACCGGGTGGTGAAGGTGGATTCCTTCCCCATGGGGATCGACTATAAAAAATTCAACGAAGCCGCCGCCCGGCACCGGGACATGAAACCCGGGGAAATCTCGGACCTCCAGAACCGGCTGGATACGCACAAGGCCTCCACCCCGGACGCAAAGTTTTTCCTTTCCATCGACCGTCTGGACTATACAAAAGGGATTGCGCGGCGCATCAAAGCCTTTGAGTATTTCCTCGAAAAATACCCGGAATACAAGGAAAAAGTACGCCTGATTATCCTGGCCGTGCCTTCCCGGTCCAAGGTGCCCCAGTACCAGCGGCTTAAAAGGGAGATCGACGAATTGGTCGGGCGCATTAACGGGGAGTTATCCACCGTTAGCTGGACACCCATCTGGTATTTCTACCGCTCCCTGCCCTTCGACAACCTGATCGACCTGTATACTTCCTGCGATATCGCCTGGCTCACGCCGATCCGCGACGGCATGAACCTGGTGGCCAAGGAATACATCGCCACGCGTACCGACCAGACCGGGGTGCTGATCCTCAGCGAGATGGCAGGATCAGCCAACGAAATGAACGAGGCGCTGCTCATCAACCCGAACAACTTCGAACAAATTGCCGAATCGCTCCACCAGGCGCTCAACATGCCCGAGGAGGAACAGAAGCGGCGCAATGCAGCCATGCAGAAACGCTTGGAACGTTACAACGTGGAAAAGTGGGCCAACGATTTTATGAATTCCCTGCCGACACAAAGGCAACAGGATTATTCCATGGTTGCGCGTCGGCTCTCGGTAGATCTCACCAACACGCTGCTGGAGAAATACCGGGAAGCCCGGAGCCGTATCCTGTTCCTGGATTACGACGGTACGCTGGCCGGATTCACCAACGACCCCCAGGACGCCAGGCCCGACGAGGCGCTCATGGAGTTGCTGGACCGCCTGAACGCCCAGGGGCGGACGGATGTTTTCCTGATCAGCGGCCGGGATAAGGACACTTTTACGCGTTGGTTCCAGGACAAGGAGTACGCGATGATCGTGGAGCACGGCGTCTGGATCAGCGAAGGCGGAAAACCCTTCAGCATGCTGGAAAATGTCAAAAACGACTGGATGGGCAAGATCCGCCCGGTGCTCGAGTCGTTTGTAGACCGGACGCCCGGTTCCTTTATCGAGGACAAAAATTATTCCCTGGCCTGGCATTACCGGAATACGGACCCGGATTTTGGCCAAAAGCGCACCATGGAACTCAATACGGTGCTCACCTCCCTGATCGCCAATGACGACCTGACCGTGATGAACGGGAATAAGGTGGTGGAGATCAAGAGCAGCAACGTGAACAAGGGCCGGGCCGCCATGCGGATGGTCGCCCGGAAGGAGTATGATTTTATTTTTGCCATCGGGGACGACTGGACGGATGAATTCATGTTCCAGGAATTGCCCAAGGAGGCGGTAACGGTTAAAGTTGGCCGCATGAAAACCCAGGCCCGCTATTTCCTGGATGGCCCCGGGGCTGTCCGCCAATTGCTCGGTCGGTTTGCGGATATCTGAATTCGGGCCGTGCTTTTGCAGCCTGCAATACAAATGAAACCTGCGATGAAAATAAAATTGCCGCTCATGCCGGGGGCCGGAAGGCCCAATACGCGAAGACGCATAAAGCAACCGCTCCGGGCCTTACTCGCCGGGGCGGCCCTGGTTTTAGGTAGTTCGCCGGCCTACCCCCAGGCGGAATCCGAAATCTTCCTGGCCCCGCTGTCCAGGGGCGAGACGGGCTGGACGCTGGGTACGGCCAGGAACATCTCCCAAAACCCGGGGTACGACAACCAACCCGCATTTTATTCCGCGGGGTTGCTCCTGTATTCCGGCACCCGGGAAGGACAAACCGACATCGCCAGTTACGACCTGCAGCAGGCCACCCGCCAATGGGTATCCGATACCCCGGGGGGAGGGGAATATTCGCCCCTGAAAATCCCCGGGCGCGCGGCGGTTTCCGCCATCCGGCTGGACACCAGCGGCCTGCAACGCCTCTACGCCTACCCCATGGGGGCCGGCGAAACGGAGATGTTGCTGGAAGGCCTCAAGGTCGGCTACCACGCATGGTTCGGGCCCGACCTGCTGGTTTGCACGGTATTGGTGGAAGACCGGATGGACCTGGTAGTTGCCTCCCTGCCCGATAATTCCCGATACACCTACCAAAAAGGCGTGGGCCGGTCGTTACACAAAATCCCCGATACCCAGCGTATCAGTTACACTACCGTGATGGCAGACCTGCAAGGGATAAAATGGATGGACCCCCTGTCGGGGGCAACCGGGGAGATTGCCCCGCTGCCGGACGGGGTACAGGACTATTGCTGGCTCCCGGACGGCAGCCTGATTTGCGGGAGCGGCAACCGGATCCTCCGCCTCCAACCCGGCCCGGGGGCCAGGTGGCAAACGCTCTGGGAATCCGACGATGCAGCCGTGGGCACGATCACCCGTCTGGCGGTGAGTCCCGACAGCCGGCATGTGGCCTTTGCCGCCCATCCGGAATAGTTGGAAATCCGTAGTGAATTAACTACTTTCAACAGGTGAAATTCCAGCACAACACCAACCGCCTTGAAGCTTTCAGCGACGGGGTTTTAGCCTTTGCCGCCACCCTGCTTGTGGTCGGCTTTGAATGGGACGGAGACTTCCGGGTACTCGAGTCACAGGGTACCAGTTTCCTGGCCTTTGCTGCCAGTTTTTTTGTACTGGTCGCATTCTGGTGGGTCCATTACAACTACTTCCGGCGGTCCGGCTATGTCGACAACTGGATCATCGCGGTCAATACCGTGCTGTTGTTTGTAATCCTCTATTATGTTTTCCCTCTGAAATCCCTGGTGAATTCCTTTATGGGACAGGAGCGGATTACCATGGAAGGGCTTTCCAACCTGTTCCGCATGTACAGCCTGGGTTTTGCCTTAATTTTCCTGTGCTTCGCCGCGATGTATTTTAGGTCTTATAAGAAATTGCGCGCCGTGGAACCCTCTCTTGTCAGCCTGTTCTATGCAAGGCATTTCACCATTTTCGTGCTGATAGGGGTCCTGTCCATGGTCCTCGCAACCCTGCAGGCCGGAGTGCAAATCGGCCTGCCCGGGTTTATATATGCCCTGCTTGGCCCCCTGTGTTTCTGGCACGCCCAATGGTTTAAACGCAAATACAAAGATATCGATCAATGAGACAGTTAGTACTCCCCCTATTCCTCTTATTCACAATTACCCTCCAGTCCCAGGCCGATCCGCGGCTCTACGACATCATCCAGGCGGTTTCGGCTGACCGCATCGAATCGGATATCGCCACCCTGGCGGGCTTTGGCACGCGGCATACGCTCAGCGATACCGTCTCCGATACGCGGGGTATCGGTGCCGCTCGCCGATGGATCAAAAAGGAATTTGAGAAAATATCCGCAGATTGCGGCGGTTGCCTGGAAGTCTTCTACCAGCGGAACCTGGTGCCCGAAGGGGAAAACAACCGGATTATCCGCGATGTATGGGTAGTCAACGTGGTGGCTGTGTTGCGGGGAACCGAAAACCCCGGCCGGTATGTGATCATGAGCGGCGATATCGATTCCCGGGTCAGCGACCCGACGGACTTTACCTCGGATTCCCCTGGCGCCAACGACAATGCCAGTGGCATGGCCGGTGTACTGGAGGCAGCCCGGGTATTGAGCCGGTACCAGTTCCGGAACAGCGTTGTATTTACCGGGCTGTCCGGGGAGGAACAGGGACTGTTCGGGGGGCGGGGACTGGCGGAATACGCCAAGAACAATGAATGGGAAATCATCGGCATCCTGAACAACGACATGATCGGGAATACCACCGGGGTGGACGGCGTGGTCAGCAACCGGGATTTCCGCATTTTTTCAGAACCCGTTCCCCCCACGGAAACTGAACGGGAGCGCCGGGCGAGGCGTTTCTACGGCGGGGAGGTAGACGGGATTTCCCGGCAATTGGCCCGGTATGTCCATAAAACCACGAAAACCTATATGCCGGAGATGAACCCGATGATGATCTACCGGCTCGACCGATTCGGCCGCGGGGGCCACCACCGGCCCTTCAACGATGCGGGATATGCCGGGATCCGCATCATGGAAGCCCATGAAAATTACACCCAGCAACACCAGGACATCCGCCTGGAAGACGGTATCCTCTATGGGGACCTCCTGGAATATGTGGATTTTCAATACGCGGCCAAACTCACGGCCGTGAATGCCATCGCACTGGCCTCCCTGGGCTGGGCCCCTTCCGCGCCCGAAAATGTCCGGATCGGGGGCATCGTGGAGCCTGCGGCCCGTTTGCAATGGGATCCGGTTCCTGGAGCAACAGCCTATAAAATTTACTGGAGGGACACCACCTCCCCGACCTGGGACCATTTTGTACAGGTCAACGATACGAGCCATACCCTGGAGGGGATTGTCATCGACAATTTCTTTTTTGGGGTAGCCGCCGTGGGGCCGGACGGGCACGAAAGCCTCGTGGCCTTCCCCTCCGGCATCCTCCGGGATTAACCCAGAAGAAATACCGGCATAGATGTGAAACCGATTCGCAAACTTCCTGAAGTTTTCATCCGTTACGCCGGGGTCATCACCCTGACGGCGGTTCTCTCCGGGCTGTTGGACGGCTGCTCGGACCCCACCCCGGCAGATCCGGTTGCCAGCGCCTACCTCCCGGATATCAACCAGCTTTTTGAGGAGTACTTTGTTCTGGATAGCCTCGGGGATCACGAAGATCTCGGCGACCTCCTGGTTCGCGAAAACCGGGACCTGAAGTCTTCGGAACTCTATTTGATCGCCGCGTGGGCATATGAAGGTGCCGGGCAGGCCGATTCGGTCCTCTCGCTGATCCACCAGGCCATCGACCGGGGGATGGCCAACCCGAAAATCCTCGGGAAATTCAGGGCAACCGCATTCTCCGAAGACAATCCGGAATACGTCCGGCTCCTGCACCGCCTGGATTCCATAGAAGCGGCGCTGAGCCACGTGGAGCATTTTGCCGTGAAACTGGAGGCCATGGAAGCGTTCTGGCCCTATTTTGACCGGGCGCTGGCCGATACCACCCGGGCCCGGCGGGAACTTCGCGCTTTTATCCTCGAGGGTCCCCGGGAACTCCGGGACTTCTATACGGTTCGCTATGGGAGTATCGACCAGATGTACGGACAGATGATCAACGGGGCCCCCGACTACTACCGCTACCTGAAGCAACAATTCAACCCGGATAGCATCCACGTCTTGAAATCCCGCACCACCCGCTGGATGGAACGTTTTAAGGATTTGTACCCCCAAGCTGTGTTCCCAAAAGTATTTGTCGTCCCGGGCATCCTCAATTCAGGGGGTACGGCCACGGAGATGGGACTGTTTGTGGGAGGGGACATGTACGGCCGGTCCCCAAACATGCCCATCGAGCAATTGACCGATTGGCAGCGGGGGGCGATTATGGGCTTTTCCGACCTGCCGGCGCTCACCCTCCATGAACTGATGCATTTTCAGCAGAATTACCGGGATACGCTGTTGAACGAATCCGTCCTGGCCGGGGTTATCGGGGAAGGCGTCTGCGATTTCCTGGTGGAATTATCCTCCGGGGAGCCCCTGGACAACGAAAACCTGCGATTTCTGGAAGACCGCGAAAACCACCATCGCATCTTTGCCGACCTCCGGGAGGACCTCTTCGGGTCGGACAATTCCCGCTGGTTGTACAACGGCGGCAGCATCGACGACCGGCCCCACGACCTGGGCTACACGGTGGGTTACCTCATCAGCAAATCGTACTACCGGAACCGGGACGACAAGCAACAGGCCATTTACGAGCTGCTCAACTCCTCGGACCTCGTTTCCATTGTCCGGCAGAGCGATTATGCGTATATTCTCGCCGGCCCTGCCAGCGCCACCCGGTAGTTGGCAGGACTTTTGAAGAGGATGTTACCAATGAGCGCATTTTACAGAACCACGATGAAACTTTTCCTGACCTTACTGGCCCTCTTTGGGCTGACAGCCGGTCTGTCCGCCCAGTTGGGAGCGTCCGGGCAACCGGAAACCTTTACCCGACAGGACTCCCTGCGGGGCAGTATCACGCCGGAACGCGCCTGGTGGGACCTCAACTATTATTCCCTGGACCTGCGCGTAAACCCGGAGGAAAAATCCCTTTCGGGTACCAACACAATCCGCTACCGGGTGCTCGAGCCGGCTACCCGGATGCAGATCGACCTGCAGCAGCCCCTGCAAATCGATTCGGTGTGGCAGGACGGACAGCGCCTGGACGTCACTTCCGAGGGCAATGCGCATTTTGTCCAGCTCCGGAAAGTACAGCGGCCCGGTGCGTTCGAAGCGGTGCATGTGGCCTACTCCGGGAAGCCGCGGGAGGCCGTGCGCGCCCCCTGGGACGGCGGGTTCTCCTGGGACACAGACAGCCGGGGCCAGCCCTTCGCGGCCACTTCCTGCCAGGGGCTCGGGGCAAGTGCCTGGTGGCCAAACAAGGATCATATGTACGACGAACCGGATAGTATGGCTATTGCCGTCCGGATCCCGAAACCGCTGATGAATGTGTCGAACGGGAGGCTCCGGCAGGTAACGGACCACGGCGACAGCCGGACGTATCACTGGTTTGTCTCCAATCCCATCAACAATTACGGGGTGAATGTAAACATCGCGGACTACGCGCATTTCGGGGATACCTATGCAGGGGAAAACGGGGATCTGGACCTGGATTACTATGTTTTACCCGAGAACCTGGAAAAAGCAAAAAATCAGTTCGGGCAGGTACCCCTGATGCTGGAGGCCTTCGAACACTGGTTCGGCCCCTACCCGTTTTACGAAGACAGTTTCAAACTGGTGGAAGTACCCTATCTGGGGATGGAACACCAGAGTTCGGTGACCTACGGGAACGGCTATTCCAACGGCTATTTGGGGCGCGACCTCTCCGGGACCGGCTGGGGTTTGAAATTCGATTTTATCATTATCCACGAAGCGGGGCACGAATGGTTCGCCAACAACATCACCTACCGGGATATCGCCGATATGTGGATCCACGAGGGCTTTACGGCCTATTCGGAAAACCTCTATCTGGATTACCACTTCGGGACGGAGGCCGCAGCCGCCTATGTAATCGGGACGCGCCGGAATATAAAGAACGACCGGCCGCTGATCGGCACGTACGGCGTCAACCGGGAAGGTTCCCCGGACATGTACTACAAGGGGGCCAATATGCTCCACACGCTGCGGCAACTGGTGGAAGACGATGCGCTGTGGCGCTCGGTGCTCCGGGGCCTCAACGCAGAGTTCCGCCATCAGACCGTCACCACTGCCCAAGTGGAACATTATATGAGCGAGCGAACCGGGAAAAACCTGAGTGCATTTTTTGACCAGTACCTGCGGACAACGATGATACCTACCCTGGAATACCGCCGGGTGGGCGATCGCCTGGAATTCCGGTATACCGAAATCGTAGACGGCTTTGACATGCCCATCCGAATCCTGGCAAACGGCGAGCCCCGGTGGATCTTTCCGGAGGCCGACTGGAAATCCGAGCCCCTGAAAGCCGATGCCGTCCTCGGGTTTGATGCCAATTTTTACATCCACAAGAAACCGGTGCCCGCCCCCTGAGTTGAGCGTTTCCCCGGAAGCACCTATAAAGAGCAACCATTCAAATCATCCAACTGATATAATTACACACATGATTGTTTTATTTCCTTACCTGAAGCACAGGTATTATCGCCATTTCAGGAGCCAAACCCGGGTGCTCCCCTCCCGCCTTCTAGCCGTTGGCTTCCTGGGCCTGCTGGTTTCCTGCGGGGGCAAGTCTGAGAATTCGGATTCCGCTGCGCCGAATCCTGAAGTAGTTACGGCGGAAGCGGCATCACGGATCGATTCCCTGCTGCGGAACATGGTGGTTACCGGGAATGTCGCAGGGATATCTGCCCTGGTCTGGGAGAAGGGTCAGGAGGCTTATTTCGGCGCCTATGGCTATTCGGACCGGGAAGACAGCATCCCGATGGACCGGAACACAATCGTGCAGATCTATTCGATGACCAAGCCCATTACGGGTACCGCGCTGATGACGCTCTACGAAGATGGAGCCTTTGAACTGGACGACCCGCTTACCCAATACGCCCCGGAATTCGCGGACATGCAGGTGTATACCGGGGTGGACGAAAATGGCGAAATGCTGCTGGAGCCCGTTCACCGCCCGATTTCCATCCGGGATATTACCCGGCATACCGCAGGTTTTCCGAACCGCCCGAACATCCCGGGCCTCAGCGAGGCCCTGGCAGCTGCAGATCCGTTGAATCGGGAAAATACGTTGCAGCAGCTCGGCGCAAAATTCGGATCACTTCCCTTGTGGTTCCAACCCGGGAGCCAGTGGGAGTACGGCCCCAGCGTAGATGTACAGGCCTTCCTGGTAGAGCGGATCTCCGGCCAGCCCTACGGGGCCTACGTCCGGGAGCACGTACTGGACCCCCTGGGGATGGAGGAAACCCGGTATTTCGTACCCGAGTCAGACCGGGACCGGTTTTCGGCCATGTACCGGCGGGAAGACGACAGCACCCTCACCCAATTACCCGATTCCACGGCTAAAATAGAATACCTGCAGCGCTGGCCGCTTACCCGCGGGGGATGGGGGCTGACCTCCACCCTGGACGACTACATGCGCTTTGCCCGCATGCTTTTAAACAAAGGGGTCCTGGAAGGCAGGGCAGTCCTGGAGCCGGAGACTGTTGAGCTGATGGCGACGAACCACTTACCGGACAGCGTGGAGGAACGCTCCTGGTTGCCCGGCAAGGGAAATGTGGGTTTTGGGATCGATTTTGCGGTACGCGTGGCCCCGCCAGCCTCCCCGGAGGAAAACAACGGGGTGGTCGGGGAGTTCTTCTGGGACGGAGCCGCGAGCACCCTGTTCTGGGTAGATCCGAAAAATGATCTCGCCGCCGTACTTTTTGTGCAATTATTTCCTTACGACCCGATAAAACTGCATAAAAAGTTCAGGGATGCAGTTTACGGACCTTACCAGCCGCGGTCCGGGACGGAAACCGAATAGAAGGGGACGGAGCCTTCCTCTCCAACTGCAATAGAAAGGGTTGGCACCTCCGATTTTAACCGCAATAAAAAGGCGCCCGTTGGGCGCCTTTTTTTCTCTGTGCATTTGCTCCGGACCAAAAACGGGTCCGGGATACCATTCATTAACGGAATTGGATACCTACAATGGCCATCATGCCGGGGTCGTCCCCTGCTGCTTCCTGCCGCTTAAACGTAAGGAATAACGGCTGCCGGCCGCTGAGCTCTTTGGAAAAGGCAACCGGGATGGCCGCACCCGGCCCGCTCGGGGAGTCCAGGCTACCCGTCCCGACGAGCTCCCCGTCGGCGCTGCCCAGGCGTAGCTCAAAATCCGACCCGGCGGCCGGGGGCGACTGCCACGCGGCTTCAAGTACCAGGGTATTTACTCCGGTAAGGTCATATCCGCCGAGATCCAGCCAGCCCTGAGGGGCATTGAGCAACACGAGGTCCATCCCGCCGAAGGTCATGGACTGCATCCCTTCCTTCTCCATGTCTTCCCGGGGGGAAATCCGGTTTCCGGTTAGTGCCGTCCGGGCAACCCCGGTTAGCGGCTTAACCCCGTTCTGTCCCGGGTCCGTATAGGATGCCGTCAGGATCATCGTATTAGCAGCCTGCGAAGGGTCCGGCACTATGGTGCCGTTGGCGGGCAGGGAGGGCGGCCGGGGCCGCTCGTCTGCCAGCGACAGGATGTAGGACGCCATTTGGTTCAGCTCATCCGTGCTCAGGTCCGGGTGGGCCGCCATGGCCACCTCACCCCAGACACCGCTTCCGCCGTTGCGGATTTTGTCCATCAGGTACCTCAGGTTGGAATTCCGCCGACCTTCCTGGTACTTCCGGGAGACCTCCATATAGGACGGCCCGATTGAAGCTTCCTGATCTTTATGGCAGGCCTTGCAATCCAGGCTCTGGGTCAGGGCCTTCCCGGTGATGGCGGCCGATGCCTGCTGGTGACCGAAGTCCCTGGAGCTGTCGTCCATGCCTTCCCGGTAGTCCACCGATACGTACAAATTATCATCCGGCGCTACTTCCTGTCCCTCGTCCATCACCGTAACACTATATTTTACAGGGACACCCGGGATAAAAAAGGATTCATTCCCGCCTTCCATCGAAATTCGGACTTCAGGCCGTGTATTCCCCACATAGATCGTCTCGGAGGCGCCTTCGGAAATTTCCCCGGAATTGTCCATCGCCCTTGCCGTCAGCTGGAATTCTCCGGTACCCTCAAAGGTATAGGCCAGGCTGGGTGCGTCGGTTACCAGGCTGTCGCCGTTGCTCATGGTCCAGACATACTGGATCGGGTCGCCCTCCAGGTCTTCGGCAGAAAGGGTGGCCTGGATGGCCAGGGGGGCAGCCCCGGAAGTCAGGTCCACTTCGAGGCCCTCGAGCATGGGCGGACGGTTCCCGCCGTTGTATTCAATGTAGCTCAAACCGCTGTTGTCATTGGCTGTAAACCATCCCGTTCCATACTCGAGCAGGTAGATGCGGCCGTCCGGGCCCACTTCCATGTCGATCAGGTTATTCAGCTGGATATCCGAGGCAAAGGGTACCATCTTATTAAAGGTCCCGTCCTCAAACAATTCCACAGATTTCATCCAGCCGCGCATCCAGTCGTAAACCAGGATTTTTCCGTCGTAATAATCCGGCAGCGCGCCTTCCCCGTTATACAGGTCCGTGTAGTAGGCGGGTCCGGCCATCGCGTTTCGTCCGCCGGATCCCACCTGGGGGAATTCCGCGGATTGCCCGTAATGGTAATAGACCATTGCCGGTTGTGCGGGGGGTAACTCCCTGAGGCCCGTATTGTTTTCCGAATCGTTGATCGGCCGTTCCGGGTCAAAGGTTTCCCCGCTTTCCCCGGTGGCGTAGTCGTAGTCCACATAGGCCTTATTGTCAGCGATAAACAGCGGCCAGCCAAAGTTGCCGGGCTCCCGGGCCTGGTTGATTTCGTCATAACCGCGCGGTCCCCGGGTCTGGAGGCTGTCGCCCCGTGCATCCGGCCCCACATCCCCCCAGTAGACATATCCGTTTTTAGGGTCAACGGAGATACGGTAGGGGTTCCGGTGGCCCATGGTGTAAATCTCAGGCCGCGTGTTTTCAGTTCCTTCGGCAAAGAGATTGCCCTCCGGGATACTGTAGCTACCATCTTCGTTAACGCGGATGCGCAAAATCTTCCCGCGCAGGTCGTTCGTATTCCCGGAAGACCGGCGGGCGTCGAATTGTTCGCTCCCCGGCAGGTCGTTCAGGGGGGCAAAACCGTTATTGACGTAGGGTACGTCCTGTTGGTTGAACGGGGTGGAATTGTCCCCGGTGGACAGGTAGAGCAGCCCATCGCCACCAAAGGCAATAGACCCCCCGGTATGGCAGCAGATCTCACGGTCGCTGGCCACTTCCAGGATCACCTGCTCCGACTCAAGGTCAAAATTCCCGTCCTGGTACTTAAATCGCGAAAGCACGTTTTTTTCTTCGTCCCCGGTTGGGGCGTAATAGACGTAAACCCAATGGTTATTGGCGTAGTCCGGGTCCTTTTGCAGGCCCATCAGGCCTTCTTCGGCATTGACCCCCGGCGTATTCAGCGTTTTATGGTATACGTCCAGGACCGCGACCTGACGGAAATCACCCGTGGCGGCTTCGTAGAGCATCACTTCGCCCCGGCGCTGCCCCACAAGGATGTCCCCGTTGGGCAGGATGGTCATTTCTGTGGGCTCAAAAAATTCGCCTCCCACGAGTTCCACCTTGCTGAAACGATTGGCCTCCGGCGGGATCTGCGAATGGGCCTGGTCGTAATCCAGTTCCAGGTTTTCCCCAATGGCATAGCGAATACCCCCCAGGAGATGCTGCAGGAACAAATCTTCCGAGAACGATTCCTCCGTGTGGCCCAGAGCCGTATAGAAGGCCCGTCCCCCGTCGTATTCATGGTACCAGGCCATCGGGTGGTAATCGCCATTTTCCCCGCCTTCGTAAGTGGATTCGTCTATGGTGATCAGGACGTTTACCTCGGGGTTCAAATTCTTAAAGTTGTACATTTCATCCGTGCGGTGCCAAACCGAGTCCTGGAAAAATTCGGTGGCCGGGTGTCCTTTGTCCACAATATGGAAGTCCGCCTCGGGAGTTCCTGCCGGATGGCTCTGGAAGTAGGCGCCGGCCAGTCTGCCGTACCAACCCCAATCGTATTCCGTATCGGTGGCAGCGTGGACTCCCACGTATCCTCCCCCGGCCTGGATATAGCGTTCAAATGCGGCCTCCTGGGCAGCATCCAGAACGTCCCCGGTGGTACTGAGGAAGATAACTGCGCTGTACTGGCTCAGGTTTTCCTCGGTAAAGCGGGCTGCATTTTCGGTAGTATCCACCGTAAAATTGTTGTTGGCCCCCAGTTGTTGGATCGCTGCGATACCGCTGGGGATAGAGGCGTGTCTGAATGCGGTCGTCTTACTGAAGACGAGGACTTTCGGAGGGCCCGGGCGCTCCTTGTCGCATGAAACCATCAATGCCAGTACGAGAATGACCGGCAGGGCTTTTCTTATTAATTTCATGAATCGGGTTGTTTTTGTTTAGTTTGACTTGCTAATGTACATATTACACGTATTGATTGCCAGAAATGCCAGAACTTTCTTGTATTTTTAAAAGGAAGTTACATTTGAAACAAACGTGGACCTGGAAACCCACTACTTTCCCACGGCCGGTGAATGGCGCCGCTGGCTGGATGCAAACGCCGGCAAGAGCAGGGGGATTTACCTGATCTTTTACACGGTGGCGCATGAAAAAACCAGCATGCGCTGGGAGGAAGCCGTCCGGGAAGCCTTGTGTTTTGGCTGGATCGATTCCACGGTCAAAAGCCTGGGTAGCGGGAAACGCCGGCAGTATTTTTGCCCGCGGAAACCCGGGAGCGTTTGGAGTAAGGTCAACAAGCAGCATGTCCGGGAACTGATGCAGGAGGGCAGGATGCGACCCGGGGGCCTGGCAGTGATTGAAGCCGCCAAAAAGGATGGCTCGTGGAGCGCGCTCGACGATGTGGAAAACGGGGTGGTCCCGGCCGACCTCCGGGAGGCATTTGAGTTACATCCCGAGGCGCGGGAATTTTTTGAAGAAATCGCCCGGACCTACCGGAAGAGTTATCTCTACTGGCTCTTCCAGGCCAAACGCGAAGCCACCCGCAACAGACGAATCAAAGAAATCATCCGGTTGCTCAAAGCCGGTAAAAAAACGCGATCCGAATGAAAACGCTCAGTAAACTCATAGGTGCCCTGTCGATAGCTTTTCTTTTTATTGCCTGCCGGCAGTCTTCCCCCGACACCCCGGGGGATACGGCCTATCTGTTCCGGAATGTTCACGTGGTGGATGTGGTCAATGGCCGAATCCTGGAAAACCAGATGCTGGCGGTAGATTCCGGCCGGATCCTTGAAATTGCGCCCCGTGTAAAAAATTCGGGGGCTTACGCAAACAACATCGATGCGGGCGGAGCCTATGCCGTGCCCGGCCTGGCGGAGATGCACGCGCACATCCCGGCCCCGCCGACCCCGGAGACGCGGATCGAGGAAACGCTATTCCTCTACCTGTCCAACGGCATAACCACCATTCGCGGCATGCTGGGCGACCCCTACCACCTGGAACTGAAAAAGCGGCTGGACCATGGGAACCTGGTAAGCCCGCGGATATTTACCTCCAGCCCTTCGCTGAACGGCAACTCCATACCCACCCCGGAAGACGCCCAGAGGCTGGTTACACAATACGCCGCCGACGGTTATGATTTCCTGAAGATCCATCCGGGAATCCGCCGACCCGTTTTTGATACCCTGGTAGCCACTGCCCGGGAGGAAGGCATCCCGTTTGCCGGTCATGTGCCCGTGGAGGTAGGGATTCGCCACGCCCTGGAGAGCGGGTATGCGACCATCGATCACGTAGACGGCTTCCTGGAGGGGCTGGTGCCCGAATCGGAGGGGGTGGACCCGCATGCCAACGGGTTCTTCGGGTTCAATTTTACCCCCCTGGCGAAAACCGAATCCATGGACCGGCTGGTAGCCCTTGCCAGGGCCTATGGCGTGGCCGTCGTGCCCACTCAAAGCCTGTTTGAGCGGTGGTTCGCCCCCGCGGACGCAGACAGCATCCTGGCCCAGCCCGAGATGAAATACATGCCAGCCGAAACCCTGGCCAACTGGAAGCGCTCCAAGGAGCAATATATGTCGGATCCTTCCTGGGACCCGGAACAATGGGAGGCTTTCAACGCAATCCGGCTGGAATTGATTGCCCGGCTGCAGGCGGACGGTTACGGCCTGCTTCTTGGGTCGGACGCCCCGCAGGTGTTCAACGTCCCGGGGTTTTCCATCCATCATGAAATCCGGGGGATGCGCAATGCGGGTCTTTCCCCCCTGGAAATCCTTCGGATGGGCACGCTTTACCCGGCCCGGTTTTTCGGGATGGAATCTGAAACGGGTACGCTGGAAACCGGGAAACGCGCCGAATTTTTCCTGGTGGAAGGCAACCCGTTGGAAGACCCGGGGACACTGCGGAATATGCGCGGGCTGATGCTCGGGGACCGATGGTTTCCGAAAGAGGCCATCGATGAACGGCTAGCGCAAATTGCGAAAAACAACGCAGGCGGCTAACCAGCTGCCCCCTGCCCAAACCACCCTACCCTAAGATTCAACCGGAACAGTCCGTAACAGTTACAGTACTCAAACGCGATATCTTTACTCGGGTCATGACCGGAAAATGTTAAATTTCCATGTTGGATTAAACTTTTGACGGGTAATTGCATCCAAAGGAGGGGATTCCTCCGGCCAATACCGGAGGGGCTTCTCAAATAACTCCTGCCCGGCAACCGGATATGGGGTCACAAGAAACGCTTCTAACACAAACACCCAATTAAAATGAAACAATTAAGCATCCTTTTAACCGCCCTCCTGACAACGGGTTTCCTGACCGCCCAGTCCGAATGGAAGGCAGACGGCGCCCACTCCAGTGTGGAATTCGAAATCACCCACCTGATGATCTCCACCGTGACGGGGAACTTCAATGAATTCGATATCTCGGCCAAGGCCTCGGACGATTTCAGCGCCCCGGAGTTTACGGCAACAGTCCAGACCACCAGTGTGGACACGGACAATGAGCGCCGGGACAACCACCTGCGCAGCGCGGATTTCTTCGAGGTGGAAACCTATCCTGAAATGACGTTTACCACCACCTCAAGCACCTCCACCGGGGAGAACACCTTTGAATTAAAGGGCGACTTAACCATCCACGGGGTGACCAAGCCGGTGACCTTTGAAGGTAAGGTTGGCGGTGTGATCACCGACCAGCGCAGCCAGAAACTCAAGGCCGGCGTGCGGTTGGAGACCACTATCAACCGCCTGGAATTCGGCGTTGGGGGGGACACTCCTACCCTCGGTGATGATATCGAAATCACCATCCGCCTGGAAATGGCTCAGCAATAGCCGAATCCGGCCCCTCAGACCCGGCGATTCAGTTTCTATTACAGATAACCAAACCAACACATCATGATACGCTTATCAAACCGACCCCTTGCGACGGGGCTCCTCCTTGCCATCCTGCTTTCAGGTTGCGGTCCCAAATGGGAAGAAACCCAGAAAGACGGGTTCAACCTGGTCACCAATGAAGGCGGTCAGACCCTGGGCTATTCCCCGGAATCCGGGGTGCAACTCCTGGAAATCGACGGGTATGCCTTTAAGGACCTGAACCGCAACGGTTCCCTGGACCCTTATGAAGACTGGCGCCTGCCGGTTTCTGAGCGGGCTGCGGACCTGGCATCCAGGATGTCGGTGGAACAGATCGCCGGGCTGATGCTCTACAGTGGTCACCAGCGCATCCCCGGAGGGGGATTCCGCGGCGGCGGCACTTATGGCGGGAAATCCCTGGAAGAAAGCGGGGCAGCTTCTTCCGACCTCACCGACCAGCAAAAAGCTTTCCTGACCGATGACAACCTGCGCCACGTATTGATGACATCCGTGGAAAGCCCGGCCGTTGCAGCCCAATGGAACAACAATGTCCAGGCGCTGGTGGAAGGTTTGGGACTGGGAATCCCTGCAAACAACAGTTCGGACCCACGGCATGAAGCGGAATCGGATGAGGAATACACCCTGGGCGCCGGGGGGGATATCTCCCGCTGGCCGAATTCCCTGGGGCTGGCAGCAACATTCGACCCCGGGCTGGTTGAGGAATTCGGGCGGATTGCCTCGGTGGAATACCGGGCCCTGGGCATTGCTACGGCGCTTTCCCCCCAGGTAGACCTCGCTACAGACCCCCGTTGGTACCGGTTCAGCGGTACTTTTGGGCCCCACCCGGTGCTGGCAACCGAGATGGCCCGCGCCTACGTGGACGGTTTCCAGACCTCGTCCGAATCTGCCGGGACCTCGGGGGGCTGGGGCTTTGAAAGCGTCAATGCCATGGTCAAGCACTGGCCGGGCGGCGGTACCGGGGAGGCAGGACGGGATGCCCATTACGGGTTCGGCAAGTTTGCCGTATTCCCCGGGGACAACCTGGAAATGCATAAAAAACCATTTGTAGAGGGTGCATTTAACCTCAATGGCGGCACCGGGAAAGCGGCTGCGGTGATGCCCTATTACACAATTTCTTTCGGGCAGGACCCGGGAGGCGACAATGTCGGGAATGCATTCAGCAGTTATTTTATCACCGACCAGTTACGCGGCAAATACGGTTACGATGGGGTGATCTGCACGGATTGGGGAGTCACGCGCCCGGATGAGGGGATGGCCGTCTTCGGTCGGACGCCCTGGGGGGTTGAACACCTGACGGAGGCCGAGAGGCACTACCGGATCCTGATGGCGGGGTGCGACCAGTTCGGCGGCAACAATGCAGCCGGCCCCGTACTCGAAGCGTTTGAAATGGGCGTTGCGGAGCACGGGGAGGAATTCATGCGGGAGCGTTTTGAAACCTCGGCCCGACGGCTCCTCACCAATATCTTCCAGGTTGGGCTCTTTGAAAACCCTTACCGGGATGTAGCTGAAACAGAAGCCATTGTGGGCAAACCGGAATACATGGATGCAGGGTACCGGGCCCAGCAGCGCTCTGTGGTGGTATTGAAAAACCAGGAAAACATCCTACCGCTTTCGAAGGAAACCGCGGTATATATCCCTGAACGATTCGTACCGCCTTCTCAGACCTTTTTCGGGGACGTCATCCCCGGACGCTGGGAAATGCCGGTAAACCCGGATCTCGCCGACAGCTATTTTGAGCTGGCGGAAAGCCCCGAATCCGCCGATGTGGCGATCGTGGTCATTACCGACCCGGAGAACGGGAGGACCGCCGGATACAGTGCGGAAGATGCGGAAGCCGGGGGGAACGGCTTTCTGCCGATCAGCCTCCAATACGATACCTATACGGCGGATACGGCGCGGGATCCCAGCCTGGCCGGCGATGCCCGGGAAGGCGATGTGCTCAATCGAACCTACCGCGGGAAGTCCGTGACGGCTAAAAACAAGTCAGACCTCGAACTCATCCGGCAGACCGTCCGGGCGATGGACGGGAAACCCGTGATTGTGATCCTGAAACTTTCCAACCCGACGGTCGTTGCTGAATTTGAATCTGCTATCCAGGGGCTTGTCCTGAATTTCAACGTTCAGGACCAGGCAGTGCTGGACGTCCTGACGGGGGTTGTGGAGCCATCCGGCCTCCTCCCCATGCAGATGCCGGCTAACATGGCAACCGTGGAGGCGCAATTCGAGGATGTGCCCCTGGACATGGAACCCCATGTAGATGCGGCGGGCCATGCCTATGATTTTGGCTTTGGCCTGAACTGGGACGGCCCCATTGAAGATGCGAGAACCCGGAAATTCACTTCGGAAAACAAATAATACCTATGAATCGATTCTTGTACATCCCGGCCCTGGCCGGGATGTTCCTGTTTACCGCCTTCGGGTTTTCACAAGCCCGGACGCAGGACACCCGGACTACCAATAGCCTGGTGATTGCCCGGGCCAATTCCCCCATAACCCTGGACGGCCAATTGGAGGAGGCCGCCTGGCAAGAAGCAGCGGTCGCCACGGATTTCTGGCAGAAATTCCCCATAGATGGCATACCCGCGGCCAAACGCACTGAAGTTCGGGCAACTTACGACGACCGCTTCTTTTATATTTCGGCAGTCTGTTACGACGTTGCAGACTACGTGGTCCAAACCCTGAAGCGCGACAGTCGGTTTTTTGACGGGGACGGTTTCGGTGTGGTGATCGACCCGCTTAACCGCCGCACGAACGGTTTCCTGTTTGGGGTAAGCCCGTATAACGTACAATCCGAAGACCTCTTGAGCCAGAGTTCCTTCGGCAACTTGAATTTCAGCTGGGACAACCGCTGGTTTTCCGAGGTAAGCCGGCTGGAAGACCGCTGGGTAGTGGAAATTGCCATCCCGTTCAAAACCCTGCGTTTTGAAGCGGGTATCGACACCTGGGGAATCAATTTTTTCCGGAATGACCTCAAGGAAAACCAGTACCACAGCTGGACGCCCATGCCCGTCAACTTCGACCTTACGGACCTGGGCTACACCGGGGCCCTGAATTGGGATACCCCCCCGGCCAAAACCGGCACGAATATTTCCCTCATCCCCTATGTGCGGACTTCGCATTACAAGGACAAGGAAGCCGATCCGGCGGCCAGCGAAACGGAATTCGACGCCGGCATCGATGCCAAACTGGCCCTGACTTCTTCCCTGAACCTGGACCTGACTGTAAACCCGGATTTCTCCCAGGTGGATGTGGACGTACAACAGACCAATCTGACGCGGTTCAACCTGAATTTCCCGGAACGCAGGCCGTTTTTTCTGGAAAATGCCGATTTGTTTACCAGTTTTGGGCCCCCTCCTGCCCGTCCGATATTCTCGCGCCGGATTGGCCTGGACGAAAACCGTATGCCGGTCCCCATCCTTTACGGGGCGCGCCTCAGCGGGAACCTGACCAAGCGTTTCCGCATTGGCCTGCTCAATCTGCAGACCCGGGCCGAGGAGGGCCGTAATGGACAGAATTACACGATAGCCACCTTCAACCAGAGTGTCTGGGACCGCTCCATCATCAAGGGGTACGTCACCAACCGACAGGCTGTTGTCAAGGACGAAGGCCTGGACTACGGGGATTACGGACGAAATGCCGGCGTAGAATTCAATTATGTAAATCTCCCGGGTACCTGGAATGTGATAGGCGGGTTACACCTGTCGGACAAACCGGACATCGGTTTGGGAACGTTCCGGAATATCGTAATTAGCCGGGACACGCGGAACGTCTCCTTCTTGGTAGATTATTTCGGGATTGACACGGATTACTATGCGGATATCGGCTTTATCCCCCGCCTGGACAACTACGATGCCGCCAACGACACGATTGTTCACCTGGGGTATGAACACCTTTTTACCCGGGCCGGCTATACCTTCCGACCCAAAGGAGACCGGGCCGTAATTGCCCACGGCTTTTCCCTGAGGAATGTGATGGACTGGCAACCGGACTGGACCTTCAACGAACGCAGCAGTTCCATTGATTACGATTTGCGGTTTCGCAACACGAGCCGGGCGAGCCTGAGCCTGGAGGATAATGATACAAGGCTCCTGTTTGCCACCCGTTTCACGGAAGGAGAACCCCTGCCGCCTGGGAAATACACCTACAGCCAGGCTTCGGTTGCCTATAGTTCCGACGAACGAAAATCCCTGGCTTTCGAAGGGGAAGTGCAGATGGGGGAATTCTTTAACGGGACGCTCAACCGCTTCAGCGCCGGGCTCACCTACCGGGTACAACCCTGGGGGAATTTCAGCTTCAGCCTGGAGCAGAATTACCTGAGGCTGCCGGAGCCTTACGGGGCCGCCGACCTGACGCTGATTGGTCAGCGCTCGGAGGTAAACTTCTCGAACAAGTTGTTCTGGACCACGTTTTTCCAGTACAATACCCAGTCCGACAACTTCAACATCAACAGCCGACTGCAGTGGCGTTTTGCCCCCATGTCCGACCTGTTCATCGTCTATACGGACAATTACCTGAGTACCCCCTTCCTTCAGGTAAACCGGAACCGGGGGATTGTCCTGAAATTGAATTACTGGTTGACGCTCTAATCCGGGTACTGCCCTACGGCCAGGGCCCGTCGACAGGCGGGGAGAAAAGGGGCGAATGCCGGCTTAGGGGAAGATCAGCCGGATCTCCGTCCCGGTATCCACCTCGCTCCGCAGGCGGACTTTGCCGCGGTGGAGCGTCATAATCTGTTTGCAGAGGCTCAATCCAATGCCGCTTCCCGTGGCCTTGGTACTGAAGAACGGCACAAAGACAGTCTCCCGGATTTCCTCCGGAATGCCCTTTCCGTTGTCGATTACACGGATGGTCCCCTGCCCCTGTTCATTTTTACGAGCTACCACCCGCACCGAGGAGCCGGGCCGGTTCTCGCATGCATCCATGGCATTGATGACCAGGTTAATCAGCACCTGTTCGATCAGGTAGGTATCTATATCCAGGCGCAAGTCCGGCTGGGGGGAGGAAAATATCAGGTCTACCTGCCGCTGTTTCAAAGACGGCTCCAGCAGGATACGGATATTCTCAAAGAGTTCCGCGCTGCCGATGGTAGTCCGGTTCAATTGAGTGACCTTGTGCAGGCTGCGGTAGGTCCTGGCAAACTTCATCAGGCCCTCGCTGCGTCTCTGGATACTCTGGATACCCGCACTGAGGTCTTCCAGTTCCAGGGGTTTTTCCGGGTCGTCCATGGCCGCCTGTATATGGTCCTGAAGCGTTCCCGACAAAGAGCTGATGGGTGCAATGCTGTTCATAATTTCATGGGTCATCACACTCAGCAGCTTTTTCCAGGCATCGCTTTCGTTCCGGTTCAGGGTCTCCTCGATATTTTGGAGCACCACGAGTTTGTAGGAGTCCTCCCCCACCTGGAAAACCGTATCGGCAATGAGCACGCGGACGGAGTCCTGCCGGATTGGCAATTCAACGGAAGCCGTGGTGGCATGGTAGGTTTCAAACAATTCTTCGTAGGCCTGCGGGAGCCGTTTGGCGATAAAGCTAATCCGTTTGAACGATGGGATATCCAGGAGCCTCAGGAGATATTCGTTTACCCAAAGCACCTGGCCGGTCTCCAGGTTGAAGGCGATGATACCTACTTCCACCATCTCCAGAATTTTCTGCAGGTAGCGGAATTGCACCTCCCGTTCCTGGTTGATATCCTTAAAGGTCTTGTTGACCAGGTTGAAGCCGCGGTGCAACTTCCGGATTTCGAGGGAGCCGTGTTTCTCGCTGAACCAACGGGAAAAATCCCGGTATTTTACCGCTTCAAAGAAATCGTCCATTTCGCGGAAACGGCGCACAACGCTCCGGTAGAGGGAATTCAATGCCCACAGGGATACCAGGGCGCCCCCTAAGGCCAGGTAGGTATGCGGCTTCAGCCACCCGTATATGCACACGGCCAGGGATGCCGCGAGCAGGAATGTCCGCAGCAGAAGGAATGCCGCATAGCTCCTAAAGGTCATACTTTTCGAGTCTGCGATACAGGGCGGTGCGGGTAAGTCCCAGCTCCCGGGCCGATTTGGAAATATTTCCGTTATTCTTCTCGATTACGCTGAGTATCGTATGCTTCTCCAGGGCTTCCAGGTTGGTGGTTTTCGGGACATCCCGGGCCCCGCCCTCTTTTTCCATGGCTGAAAAAACCAGGTCCTCCGCCCGCAATTCGTCTCCCTCGGCCATGATCACGGCACGCTCCAGGGCGTACTGCAATTCCCGGACATTTCCCGGGAAGGTATGGGCGTCCAGCTTTCGAAGGAATTCGGGTTCGAAGCGAAACGGTCCTTTACCGTATTTCTCGGCATACGCGTCCGCAAAATGGCGGGCGAGCAACCGGCGGTCTCCCCCGCGTTCCCGCAGGGGAGGGATCAGGATATCCACCGTGTTGATCCGGTAGATCAGGTCGCGGCGGAAGGTGGCTTCATCCGCCAGTTCCTCCAGGCCCTTGTTGGTGGCGCATACCAGGCGGATATCGACGGGAATCGGTTCGTTGCTTCCCAAAGGAGTTACCTGCCGGTTCTGCAGGACCGTCAGCAGGCGGGCTTGTTGCCGCAGGCTGATATTCCCGATTTCGTCCAGGAACAGCGTCCCACCCTGGGCGGCCTCAAATCGACCCGGGCGATCTTCCCGCGCATCGGTAAAGGCGCCTTTCCGATACCCGAAGAGCTCGCTTTCGAACAGGGAATCGGTCAGGGCCCCTACATCCACCTTGACAAACGGCCCTTTCCGGCGCATTGAATTTTCGTGAATGGCCCGGGCCACCAGGTCTTTTCCGGTTCCGTTTTCCCCCAGGATCAGAATATTTGCATCGGTGGGCGCTACCTTCCCCACTTTCGTAAACACATCCTCCATCGGGGCGCTCTGCCCCACAATCTGTGTATTGCCCCCTGCCCTGGGCGGCTTCGCCTTCCTCCCCTTCTTGCCCGCTGCCTCCCGTACGGCCTCCAGCAGTTTCTCGTTCTGCCAGGGTTTGACCAGGAAATCCGAGGCCCCTTTTTTCAAAGACCGGATGGCCAGGTCGATATCCCCATAGGCCGTAATGAGGATTACCGAGGCCCCGGGGTCCTTTTCCCGCACCTTCCCGAGCCAGTAAAGCCCTTCGTTCCCCGTATGGACCAGGCCGTTAAAATTCATATCCAGGATCACGACATCGAAGGATTGGCCGGACATCAGGTGGTCTATCTGGTTTGGGTTCCGGGCGGTTACCACCCGGGCCACCTTCGATTTCAGCAACAACCGGAGCGCAATCAGGACGTCTTCATCGTCGTCGATGACCAGAATATGTGCGTTCTTGAGCGACATACTACAATATTACAATTTTCAATTGCTCAGCCTGTGGCAGGGGCCGCTAAATTTCGGGTAGCGCACCCGGTGTTACGGCACCGGACACCCGGTGTATCAAAACCGGACACTCCACCCGCGCACAATCTAAACATCCACTTGATTTATAGCGCCTTATGGATTTGGCATGCTTTTGCACATGAAATTCATAGAATAGCTAAAACCACTATGGACATCCCAATTGAAAAGAAACGATTCGACTCCCGGAAAATCGCCTATATCGCCGGTGGCATTCTGCTGATCGCCCTGATTACCTACGTGGTTATCGCCACCAGCGGCGGCGCCAAGCTCAACGTGCAGACCGAACGGATTTCCATCAGTACGGTCCAGCGCGGCGCCTTTCAGGAAAACATCCCGGTGAACGGGGTGGTCCTGCCCATCACGACCATCTACCTGGACGCATTGGAAGGCGGCCGGGTGGAAGAGAAATTCGTGGAAGACGGGGCGATGATGCAGCAGGGCGAGCCCATCCTTCGGCTCTCGAACACCGACCTGGAACTCAGCCTGGTCAACCAGGAAACCCAGGTATATAACCTGCTCACCCAAATGCAGATTTCACAAAACGCCGCCAGGCAGAATACCATCAACAGGCTCAACCAGTATACCGATGTGGAAAACAGCCTGATTGAGGCGCGCCGGCTTTACGAGCTCAATAAGAGGCTGTATGAAAAAGACGCCATCGGACGGCAGGAGCTCATCATCGCCGAAAACGATTACAACTACCAGAAGGAGCGGATGGAACTGGCGGAGGAAATCCTCCGGCAGGATTCCCTTTCCGTCAGCCAGGAGGAACGGCAAATAGCCAATTCCTATGCGCGCACCCAAAACGCCCTGGAGCTCATGCGGCGCAAGGTGGCAGACCTGGTGGTCCGGGCCCCTATTGACGGGCAGCTGACCTCCCTGGATGCGGAAATCGGGCAATCCAAGGTCAAAGGGGAGCGCCTCGGACAAATCGACGTATTGAGCGGGTTCAAGGTACGCGCGGATATCGACGAGCACTATATATCCCGGATCTACACGGGCCAACGCGGGAGTTTCTCATTTAACGGGGAGCGCCATGTGCTGGAAATCAAGAAGGTATACACCCAGGTAACCAACGGGCGCTTCCAGGTGGATATGGAGTTTACCGGGGAGGCACCGGAAGGGATCCGCCGCGGGCAGTCCCTGCAGATCCGCCTGGCACTCAGCGAGGAGAAGGAGGCCCTGTTGATTCCGAAAGGCGGGTTTTTCCAGAAAACCGGGGGCAACTGGATATTCAAGGTGAGCGAGGGGGGCGGGACCGCCTACCGCACTGATATCACCCTGGGATCCCAGAATACGGAATATTACGAAGTGCTGAGCGGGCTCCAGCCGGGCGACCGGGTGGTCACGAGCAGTTACGACAACTATGGCGACATCCAGGAACTGGTCCTCGAGGACTGAGACGGGCGAGCTGAAATACGATTAGAACGAAATAATATACTACCACCATGATCAAAGTTGAAGAATTAGAGAAATTTTACAGTACCGAGGAGGTACGGACCATCGCCCTGAACAAACTGTCGTTTGAGGTGAAGGAAGGCGAATTCGTAGCCGTTATGGGCCCCTCGGGCTGTGGCAAGTCTACCCTGCTGAACATCCTGGGCCTGCTGGACGACCCGGACGGGGGGAGCTTCCAGTTCAACGGGATTGAGGTATCCGGGTTTAACGAACGCAAACGGGCCAACCTGCGCAAACACAATATCGGCTTCGTCTTCCAGAGTTTTAACCTGATCGACGAACTCACCGTCTTTGAAAACGTGGAACTGCCGCTGATCTATACGGGAGTGAAGGCCGCCGACCGGAAGGCGCGCGTGGAAGAGGTGCTGGAAAAGATGCAGATCATGCATCGTCGGCGCCATTTCCCCCAGCAGCTCTCAGGCGGACAGCAGCAGCGCGTGGCCGTGGCCCGGGCCGTGGTGAACAACCCGAAGCTCATCCTTGCGGATGAGCCCACCGGGAACCTGGACAGTTCCAACGGGAACGAGGTGATGGACCTGCTCACGGAGCTCAACGAGCAAGGCACCACCATTATCATGGTCACCCACAGCGAACACGACGCCAAGTACAGCCACCGGATTATCCGGATGCTGGACGGGCAGAAGGTGACCGAAAATGTACTGGCAACCTATTGATCCAACCGGGTCGGGAAGGCCAGCTTACCCAGCGGGCAGCTACCGGTAAAAAAGCAATTCTCGGAGTTTATTCATCAAGACCTTCCAAGTTGGGAGGCACCATCAAAAAACGACATGTATGTTGCGTAACTATTTCAAAATCGCCTGGCGGAATCTCTGGAAGAACAAGGTGTATTCCGGGATCAACATTATTGGGTTAGCTGCCGGCATGGCCGTCACCCTGCTGATCGGGTTGTGGGTTACGGACGAACTGGATTACAATTCGCATTTCCCGAACCGGGACCGGATTGCGCAGTTCTACCAGACCCAGACCTTCAACGGGAAGCAGGGAACCGGCTCTGCCATCCCCCGGCCGCTGGAATTTGCCATCCGGGAAAGTTACAACCAGTACTTTGAGCATATCGTCATGTCCTCCTGGCAAATCCCGTATTACCTGGAGGTAGGCGACAAGAAAATCAGCCGGGAGGGCAATGCCATGCAGGAAGGGGCCGTGGACATGCTCTCCCTGGAAATACTGCAAGGTGATCCGGCCGGGCTGAAGGAACCGAGCTCCATTATGCTTTCCGAGTCCGCGGCTACGGCATTGTTCGGGAACCAGGATCCTGTGGGCCAAATCCTGCGCCTGAACAGCGAACACGACATGCAGGTCACCGCGGTGTACCGGGATATCCCGAACAACACCAACTTCGGCGACATGGACTACCTGATCCCCTGGAAATTCTATGCAGAAAGCCAGGCATGGATCCGCAATGCCATGGATTCCTGGGGCAATAACTCCTTCCAGCTCTTTGTGCAATTGAAAGAGGGGATCGACATGGCCGACGCTTCAGAAGGCATCCGCAATGCAAAATACGACCGGGTAACCGACGAGGGACGCACCTTCAACCCGCAACTCATGCTGCTGCCCATGACCGATTGGTACTTGCGCGGACAGTTCGAGAACGGGGTGCAGAGCGGCGGACGCATCGAATACGTCTGGCTCTTTGCCTGGATCGGCCTTTTTGTACTGATCCTGGCCTGTATCAATTTCATGAACCTCAGCACGGCCCGTTCCGAAAAACGGGCAAGGGAGGTAGGCATCCGCAAATCCATCGGTTCCTCCCGCGGGCAGATCATCCGGCAATTCCTGGGGGAATCCCTGCTGACCTCGGCCATCGCTTTTGTCCTGGCCGTGGCGATCGTGCTGATCTCCCTGGGCGGATTTAACCAGCTCACCGCCAAGGAAATCAGTTTTCCCTGGGGGAATAGCCTGTTCTGGACATCCTCCCTGGCCTTCATTATCCTGACTGCCCTATTGGCCGGAAGTTATCCGGCACTCTACCTGTCATCCTTCCAACCGGTGAAAGTCCTCAAGGGGACCTTCCGCGCCGGTCGCTTTTCCGCCCTGCCGCGAAAAATCCTGGTCGTTACCCAGTTTACCATTTCGGTGGCCCTGATTATCGGTACCCTGGTAATCATGAAGCAAATACACCATGCCAAGAACCGCCCCATGGGCTACAATACCAGCGGTCTCATCCAGATTCCTGTGATGAGCCAGGACTTCTCCGGAAAATACGACCTGATGCGGAACGAATTCAAAACCTCGGGTGCCGTGGTGGAAATGTCTGCATCCAGCAGCCCGACCACTTCGGTGTGGTCCAACCGATCCGGGTTTACCTGGGAAGGCAAGGACCCCGGTTTCCAGGAAGATTTTGCCTGGGTAGCCATTACGCCAGAGTACGCTTCCAGCATGGGGCTGAAAATAACCCGGGGACGGGACCTGTCCAGGGATTTCGCCACGGATTCCCTGGGGGTACTCCTCAACGAGACGGCCGTGGAATATATGGGGATACAGGATCCCATCGGCATGCTCATCCGGGACGACGACGACGAAGACCCGGACCCGCCCCTGACCGTGGTCGGCGTGGTGGAAGACATGATCATGCAATCCCCCTACGAACCGGTGAAGCAGACGATGTTCGTATTTGACCGATACGAAAACATCAGCTATTACAACCTGAGGTTGAACCCCGAGCGAAGCGTTACGGAAAACCTGGCCACCGTGGAGGCGGTATTCAAACGCCAGTTCCCGAACCTGCCCTTCCAGTACGACTTCGTGGATGAGCGGTATGCACAGAAATTTGCTTCCGAGGAACGCGTTGCCGACCTGGCCCTGGTATTCACCATCCTGGCCATCCTGATCAGCTGCCTGGGCCTCTTTGGGTTGACCGCCTTTGTCGCAGAGCGACGCACCAAGGAAATCGGGGTGCGGAAGGTCCTCGGAGCCCGTGTTAGCAATATCTGGATGCTGCTCTCCAAGGACTTCCTGCAACTCGTACTGATCGCCTGCCTGGTGGCTTTCCCAATTGCCTGGTGGATGATGGACGGCTGGATTCAGAAGTTCACCTACCGGACGACCATCACCTGGTTCATCTTTGCAGCCGCCGGCCTGGGGGCCCTGACCATCACCGTAATCACCGTGAGTTTCCAGGCGGTTCGGGCGGCCACGCAAAACCCGGTCAAAAGCCTTCGGACCGAATAAATCCTCATCAAGAAACCGAGCAGCCATGATCCGCAACTATCTAAAAATCGCCTGGAGGAACCTGAAAAAAAACCAGGTGTTTTCCTTTATCAATATTTTCGGGTTGTCCCTGGGACTGGCGTGTTTTGTGCTGATCGCACTCTATGTCTCGGACGAACTGAGATACGATCGCCACCACGAATTTGCCGACCGCATTTACCGCGTGGATTCCGATATCCGGATGGGGGGCACGGACCTGAGCCTGTCCGTCACATCCGATCCGATGGGCGAAACCCTCAAAGCGGAATTTCCCCAGGTGTTGGAGTACGTTCGAATCTACAACAATACGGGGGCCAAGCTCATCCGCAGGGGTTCGGAGTTCATCCAGGAGGAACAGGTGGCCCATGCCGATTCAACGCTGTTTGATTTGTTTACCCTCCCGGTAATAGCCGGACAGGGGTCCCATGCCCTGAATGCGCCGAACACCGTGGTGATCTCCGAATCTGCCGCCAGTCGGTATTTCGGGAGTCCCCAGGCAGCCGTGGGCCAGGTGCTGGAAACCAATGACCCGGGCGATGGAAATTACCAGGTTACGGCCGTATTCGAGGATATTCCTGAACAATCTCATTTCCATTTTGACTTTTTCTTTTCCATGCAGAACGTCTCCTACAATTGGGGGAATTACGGGAGCCACAACTTTCATACTTACCTGCTGCTGGCCGAAGGGGCCGACCCGGCAGACTTTCCGGAGAAATTTGAACAAATCATTGTGGAATACCTCTCCCCGCTTCTAAGGGACTTTATGGATACGGACCTGGAATCTTTCCGCCAAAGCGGGAACCGGATTGAGTATTCCCTGATGCCGCTTACGGACATCCATCTGCAATCTGACCGGAGTTTCGAATTGGAGCCGAATGGCAACATCCAGAACGTCTATATCTTTGGCTTGGCTGCCCTGTTTGTGCTGGTCATCGCCTGCGTAAATTTTATGAACCTCTCCACGGCGCGATCTGCAGGTCGGGCCCGGGAAGTCGGAATCCGCAAAACACTCGGCTCCCGCAAACCCGCCCTGGTGGGCCAGTTCCTCACGGAATCCACGCTGCTGGCCGCCCTCTCGCTGGCACTGGCCCTGGGCCTCTGCGCCCTGGCAATGCCCTGGTTCAACGACCTGTCCGGTAAATCCCTGGTAATTTCCGACCTGTGGCGCCCCGGATACCTGCTTTTCCTGCTCCTTTTGCCTTTTGTGGTGGGTATCCTGGCCGGGCTGTATCCTGCATTTTTCCTGGCGGCTTTCAACCCGGTGCGCGTATTAAAAGGGGGTGGGGCAACCGGAAACGCGGAATCCCGGTTCCGGAATGCACTGGTAGTCTTCCAGTTTGCGGTTTCCATCATCCTGATAATAGGAACGTTGGTAATCTATAACCAGCTGGAATTTATCCGAAATATGCGAATCGGCTTTGACAAAGAACAGGTTGTGGTCGTGGAAACCGACGGGATTCCCGGATCCAGCCGGGAGACTTTCAAAAACGAGGCGGCTAAACTCGCCGGGGTGCATGCTGCCACTTTCGGGGGATACCTGCCTGTGGCCAATTCTTCGCGGGGGGACACCACCTTCTCTATGGATCCGGTGATGACGGAGGACAACGTTTTCAATATGCAGATTTGGCGGTCGGATTTTGACTACATCCCCACCCTGGGGATGGAGCTGCTCCAAGGCCGGAATTTCTCGCGTGAATTCGGGACGGATTCCACGGCGCTGATCATCAACGAGCGGGCAGCTAAAATCCTCGGTGTGGATAACCCGGTAGGGGAACAACTCTATACACAATCCCCGGATATGTCGGAGCCTTTGATATTTACAATAATCGGCGTAGTCCGGGATTTCAATTTCGAATCGCTGCGGCAGAATGTCGGCCCCCTGGCTATCCGCCTTGGCAGGAACGATTGGGTAACTGCCTTCCGTGTCGATCCGCAGGGCCTGGAATCCACCCTGGCGCAAATCGAAGCGAGGTTCCGGGAAGTGGCTCCCGGCATGCCGTTCACCTACACCTTCCTTGACGAATCTTTTGACCAGATGTACCGACAGGAGCAGCGAATGGGACAGGTAGCCCTGAGCTTTGCCGTACTGGCCATCCTGATTGCCTGCCTGGGCCTGTTTGGGCTGGTCACTTACGTGGCGGAACAGCGGACCCGGGAAATCGGTATCCGCAAAGTGCTGGGCGCATCCCTCGGGAATATCCTGGGGTTGCTCTCCCGCGATTTCCTCAAACTCGTACTGATCGCATTTGTTATCGGCAGCCCGGTTGCCTGGTGGGCAATGCATTCCTGGCTGGAAGACTTTGCGTATCGCGTCCCCATTGGGGCCTGGATCTTTCTCGCAACCGGCGGGGCGGCCCTGGGGATTGCCCTGCTCACCGTGGCATTCAAAGCCGTCCGTGCGGCCCTGGCAAATCCCGTAAAAAGTTTGCGCACTGAATAAAAAATGCCCTGAAGCGAAACGTCAGGCCCTAAGTATACACTCCAACATGTTGCTACAACTCGAAAATATCTATAAGTGGGTCCAGCAGGGGGGAAACCGGATCTACTTGCTCAAACACCTGAACCTGGAAGTAGCTGAAGGGGAATTCCTTTCGGTTATGGGGCCATCCGGCTCGGGGAAATCCACCCTGCTCAATGTCATCGGGTTGCTCGACAATTTCGATGAGGGTGCCTATTACTTCCAGGGCCAGGCAGTACACGGGATGCGGGACAAGCAGCGGGCCCGCTTGCAGAAGGACCACATAAGTTTTGTCTTCCAGGCCTACCACCTGATCGACGAGCTGACGGTTTACGAGAACATCGAGACACCGCTTCTGTATCAAAAGGTACCGTCCCCTGAGCGGAAAGCGCTGGTTGGCGACATCCTCGACCGCTTCAACATAGTGGGTAAAAAAGACCTGTTCCCCAGCCAGCTCAGCGGGGGCCAGCAGCAGCTCGTCGGTGTGGCCAGGGCCCTGATCTCAAAACCGAAACTGTTGCTCGCGGACGAACCGACCGGCAACCTGAATTCCCGCCAGAGCAAGGAAATCATGGACCTGTTCCGGGAACTCAACCAGGACGGTACCACCATCCTCCAGGCCACCCATTCCGAATTCAACGCCTCCTACGGCAGCCGCATCCTGCACCTGCTCGATGGAAGCTGGACCGATAATCCCGAATTATGATACATGTACGCTTAAGCATTCTGCCTGTTATTTTCTTGCTTATTGCCGAATCCCGGGTTTCTGCCCAGGAGTCTGCGGTGATTACCCTGGAAGACTGCATCGCCATGGCGCTAGAGAACAACCCCGGCCTGGAGGGCAGCCGTTTGGATGCAGAAACCGCCCGCGTCAACTTCCGCCTGGCAGCCGGGGATATGATGCCCGGGATCAACAGCAGTTTCGACCTCGGGATTAACGAGGGGCGAAGCATCGACCCGTTTACAAACGACTATATCAATGAGAAGCTGACCTTTTCGAACATTGGCCTGAACCTGAACGCCCTGGTGTTCAATGGATTTAGCCAGTACAACGCGATGCGCCGGCAACGGTTGAACCTGAAAGCGGCCGACCTGGAATACGAGGCGGCCCGGCAGGCGCTCTCCCTGGATGTTACCCTGGCGTTTCTCCAGGCCGTGAATGCCCGGGAACTCGTCCGCCTAACCGAAGGCCGTATTGGCTCTACCCAGGTACAGGTAGACCGGTTGAAAACCCTCTTTGACCAGGAAACAGGGAACCCGGCTGCCTTCCGCGACCTGCAGGGTCAGTATGCCTCTGACCGGGCCACCCTGGCCCAGGCCCGCAACGCCCTTACGGCTGCTGTGCTGGAGCTGGAACGACTGATCAACGCATCTTCCCCCATCGACCCGGCCCGGCTCGGCATCCTGATGGATTTTGAGCCCTATGCGCTGTCGGCCGAGGAGGTGTACGGCCAGGCCCTGGCGAAACTGGATGCCATCGAGGCACGCCGCCTGCGCCTGGAGGCAGCACGGAAAGGGGTTGCCTCCGCCCGGGGGCAGTTCACGCCGGAAATTTCGTTTTTTGCAGGGCTGCGGTCCAATTATTCCAGCCTTGCCAATATGTTTACCCAAACCGGGACCGAGGTTGTCGATACGGGCGATTTTGTTACGGTTGGCGGACAAAACTATCCTGTACAAAGCGAAAATTCGATTTTCCAGGCAGATCGGATCGAGTTTCAGGACCAGTTAGACAACAACCTGAACACCTTTTACGGGGTAAGCGCGCGCATCCCGCTATTTAATGGCTTGCAGGCGCATAACAACCTCAAACAACAGAAGATTGAACGCAGCCGGGCGGAGGTCGAACTCTCGCAGGCAGAACTGCGATTCCGGCAGGCCATCCGGGGAGCCCATGCGGATATGGAAACCGCATTGGAACGGGTTCGGGTGCTCGAGGAGCAGGTGACTGCCTATGAGGAGTCCTTCCGCATCAACGAAATCCGCTTTAACAACGGGGTTTCGAACAGTACGGAATACATCGTGAGTAAAAACAACCTGGACAATGCACGCGTGGCCCTTGCCAATGCGCAATACGAATACCTGCTCAGGGTGCGGGTACTGGAATATTACCGGGGGGAGGCGCTCTAACCGAATTGCTTAGGGATGCTGCCCCATACGCAGGAACCGGTAGCGGCCGTTCCAGGTCATCTCCAATGTATCGCCAACTACTGAAAACCGGACGTTTTCCCCTTTTTCCACATCGACGAATTTCAGGGAATCCATGGGGCTCAACAGGTTCTCCTCCCCGTTATTGGGGTCTTTAACGAATAAGTTTCCGTCCCGGGGCTCCACGAAAATCCGGTATTCCCCAATTCCGGGAACCGGAAAATCCAGGACATAATTCCCCGCTAATGCGGCCAGGGAATCTGCCGCCATCTCGATGAGTTGGACCGTTCTCGGTTTGCTGAAGCCCCAGCCGTAATAGTCGGATACCGCGCGGATGGCCTCCCCCATCAGGTTGCCCCCCTGGTCCGCATTGGTCATCACAATTACCGCCCGGCCCTGATGGGCAGTTGCCAGCATATTATTCGTAAAACCCGCATTTTTACCCCCGTGGCCAAAAAGCAGGGAATCTCCCTCCTTCTGCAGGGCCGGCCCGAGTCCCCAGTCCCCGAGGTGTTTGGTAAGCATTGCCTGCGCCGTTTGCTGCGAAATGGGGCCATTTCGTTCACCCGAAAGGATCTCCTGGATGGCAATACAATAGGCCGCCAGGTCGGATGGGATGGTCCAGAGGCCTGCGGCTGCCTGTTCCGGGTAGTTGTTCCAAAGCCCATCGATAAGTTCGCCATCACGGTCATAGGCGGCACTCGCATTGTCGGTGAACGGGGAGTCCAAGGGTTGTTGGTAGGTGCTATGATGCATCCCGAGTTGCGGGAGGATGTTTTTATCCATATACGTTTCCAAAGGCATCCCGCTTACGTCTTCAACGACCTTTTCCATGACGGTATACCCGCCGCCCGAGTATCTCCAGAGGCTGCCGGGCACCGTATCCACAACTATCGGGTCCGTGTTGCCGCGTCCCTCCAGCACTGTCACGATATCCGGAAAACGGTCTGTTTGTTTGTAGCCGGGGAACCCATGGACGGTCATCCCGGCTGAGTGGGTGAGCAGGAGCCTCAGGGTGACCCGGGCACTGTCCGTGTAGGCAGACTGCGGTACTTTCCAATCCTTGAGATAGGTGTTGACATCCGCATCGAGGTCCACCTTGCCTTCCTCCCAGAGTTGTAGGGCGGCCAGGGCAGCTATGGGCTTGCTGATCGACCCTGCCTGAAATAAGGTTGCCGTATCCACGGGCTGCCCCGTCTGGGTATTGGCCACACCATAGGCCCGGGCCCAGCGGAGTTTTCCATCCGATACCACGGCAATACCTGCCCCTGGGACGTTGTATTTTTCCATCCGTTCTTCCATAGAATAACGGGGGATGGATTCCCCTTCCACGAGGATCCCGGGGAGCAGACCGTTTTCGACCGTATGGATTTCAGCTGCCCGATCGTCCCCGGTTTCCGAGGCACAGGAAATAAAGAAAAACAGGATGGTCAGGACGTACAAATAGCGCATGAGATCGGGAATTTTCAGTTGATACTAAGATAATCGTTCTCCCGGATAGGACTGGCTGGCAGGGTAAAAGGTTACGGATATTTTCTCCTGAACTTAGGGGCTATGCGCATATCAGATCCGGTTGGCGACGAGGCGCAAACCGGGCTCTTCCACCGTGAGGCTCCTGGCGGTTTCCCCATCCAACTGGAAGGTAACGGTTACGGAAGGCGTCCCGTTATACACAAAGGCCTGGTTCCCGCGGTAGTACAAGCCCCCGCCAAACGCACCCAAACGCCCCAGTGAAAGCATTTTACGCATGTTCAGGCGGACGCTGAAACCGTCGGCCTCCCCGGGGCCGTATTTGTAGTCCCCCAGGTATTTCTCCTTTTCTGCTTCGCCCATAGGCGCATCCGGCCAGCCGGGGTCGGCATCCCCCAATGCTTCCAGGTAGTCGATTAAGCGCTGTTGCCGGGTAGTATCCACCGGTACGCCTTCAACCTCCCGCATGCCTGCTTTGGCATGGGAAAGCAGGGAGATGCCGTGGGGGCCATAAACCCTCTGAATCCCCGGGGTTGCTTCGATCATTGCGCGCACCGCTTCCAGAGCCCCGAGCATGGCGTAGGTGAAGATATTGGGGCGGGCACCCTTCCCCATCAAGTAGGCGGCGATATCCCGGCGGCCCACGTGAGAAGCAGCTCCCAGGGCAGTTTCAAAATCCCCGAAAGCCCAGTCCCAGCAGGCCCTGGCCAGTTCGGGCCGAGGTTCCACCAATTCCCGGACGCGATCCAGGTTCGAATGGCTGGCGCCTACTACAGAGCGAACCGACTCGTCAGGCAGGGAAGGAAAGTTCTCCGGGATGTCTGGCGTCGGAAGGCCTGTAGGCTGCCGGTAAATTGCGGCGTTCGCATATTGAATGTTCGGGAGGCTAACGGCCAGCAGGCCAAAAACGGAGGAATTCAGGAAGGTGCGGCGGGAAGGCGTGAATGGCATGCTGTTGGGAATTGATTCAACCTTCAAGGTACTGATTATCAGTATTCCTATTTGTGAAATCCATGTTAATTGGGATTTTTCCTGATACGGTTCCCATCCTCGTGGTAGCGGTCCACCACCTGCTTAAGAAGTGCGGCTTTCGGGGAGGGCACCGGCCCGTTAAAATCCAGGTCGGCAGCTTTTTCCCCCGTCAATAGGAAATAGAACTCACAAGCGTTCAAAAAGGAGCCTGCCGGGCTCGGGTGGAAGGCGTCGTCGAATAATCCAACCTCCGCATGCAGGTTGCGCATTTCCAGGAACAGGTCCCCGTGATTGGACTTTTCAACGCCATTGTCTGCAGCCAGTTTGGCGTATCCCGAATTGATGGCCCCGGTATGCCGCGCCAGGTTGTCCAGGGTCTCCGAACAATACGGCCTGCTGCGCAGGGACGGGTGGATTATGGCGCCCGGTTGACAAAATTGCAAGGGATAGGTGGTATCGGAAGCCCATGTATTGAACAGGATGATGCGCGCGGGGCCTCCCAGGTAGGATTTCGTCCTGGCGATGGCCGGGGAAACCGAGAGGTTGCGCGATTCAGGAATCAGCGCCTCCACGGTACCGGTTTGCAGGATGACGACGTTCCAGTTGCGCTCCAGCAATTTGTTTTCCGTGCCCGTTAGTTCTCCGGCCATTTTCCCGCGGGTAAAGGCCGTCGAATCCGTCAGTGCGGTAATCATTTGGGTAAAATGCCCCCTGAGCGACATGCCCGGCACCGTGCTCTGATGGATGCGCACCGGGTGTCCTTTTTCCGAAAGCATGGCCTGGAGCATCCCGGGCATATCGTGGTAATAGGTCAGGCTGTTGCCCACGAACAATACATGCGTGGTGTCCTGCTGGCCATTGAGACCGAATGAAATCAAGAAAAAGCACAGAAGGAGATGTCTCAACGAAATCGGGGTTGCGGGCCGTTACCCGGGTTTCATTAAAGGTAGTGAAAAGCCCGGTACCCGGTGCCGGTTCCGTATACCCGCATCCTGCAGGATACCCGTCCGCCCGCGGTTAATTCCCCCCAGGAATACTTGCATCTAGCGCCTGCGGCCCCGGTTTTGGCGCCCCTGTCCTCCGCCGCCCCTCTTCCGGGAGGCGAAATACTCCTGCTTGCGACGCTGCTTCTCCTTTTCGAATTCCTGCTTCTCGGCAGCCGTCATCGGGCGCTCCGTCTGCGGGAATGGGTGGTCCTCCACCCGTTCGATTTTCAGGTCGATCAGTTTTTCAATATCGCGGATATAGGCGTTTTCCTCCGGTTCGCAGAGGGAGATGGAGACCCCTTCCTCCCCGGCGCGCCCGGAGCGCCCAATTCGGTGGACGTAGGTCTCTGCCACATTCGGGATGTCGAAATTCACCACATAGCGCAGCTGGTCGATGTCGATGCCCCGGGCGGCAATATCCGTAGCCACCAATACGCGGACCTTCCCGTCCTTGAACTGGCCAAGCGCTTTCTGGCGCTGGTTCTGGGATTTGTTCCCGTGGATGGCCGCGGCTGAAATTTTTTTCTTGCCCAGGTTTTTTACGATGCGGTCCGCCCCGTGCTTGGTCCGGGCAAATAGCAGTACCTGGTCCATGTCCGGGTCCTTCAGGATATGCAGCAGCAAATCGTTCTTGTCGGATTTATTGGTATAGTAGAGGTACTGGCGGATGGTTTCCGCCGTTGAGGAAACCGGGCTCACGGCTACCTTTACCGGGTCGCTCAGGATTTTCCGGGAAAGGGAAACGATGTCGTCCGGCATGGTTGCGGAAAAAAACAGGGATTGCCGTTCCGCGGGCAGTCGGGCGATGATCTTCCGGATATCGTGGATAAAGCCCATGTCCAGCATGCGGTCCGCTTCGTCCAGCACAAAGTACTCCACCTTGCTCAGGGAAATGATCCCCTGGTCCATCAGGTCCAGCAGACGTCCCGGGGTAGCCACCAGTATATCGACCCCCCTGCGGAGGGCTTCTACCTGTTTGCCCTGTTTCACCCCGCCAAAGATGACGGTGTTGCGAATGCCGGTATAATGGCCGTAAGCCGTAAGGCTTTCCCCGATCTGGATGGCGAGTTCCCGGGTGGGCGTGACGATCAGCGCATTGACTACGCCGCGTTTACCACCGTAACGTCGGTCGCGTTCCAGATGCTGCAGGATGGGGATGGCAAAGGCCGCCGTTTTTCCGGTCCCGGTCTGGGCGCTTCCCATTACGTCACGCCGGTTGAGGACGTGGGGGATTGCCTGGGCCTGGATATCGGTGGGGCGGGAATAATTTTCTTTTTTCAGGGCCCGGAGAATGGGCTCTGCTAGTTCGAGTTGTTCAAATGTCATAGGGATGTATCGGTGAGATCCCCTGAGTTTTCAAACACCGGAACCTCGGATTAAGGGCGCGAAGGTACTGTTATATTCCGGTATTTTTCACGGAATTGGGAAATAATTGGGGAAGGGCAGCCCAGGCAGCCTGTTTTGATAAGGTGCCCAAATCCCTTACATTACGGGGAGGCATACTGCCTTACCAGGATACCAACCCCGGGGCTTATGAAGAAAGATAAAATCAGATTTTTTGCGGGCCTGTTGCTCGTATTCTTTGTCATCCTGGCCACCTACCGCATCGACCAGGCAAATTTTGACAAGGTGGAAGATTCCATCATCACTATCTATGAAGACCGGTTGGTGGTGAAGGACCTGATTTTCAAAATCGCAGACCTCCTGGACGAAAAACGCATGGCCCTGGCCACCTCGGATACCGTCTTCTTCCAGCGGCGCAACGCGGTGGTCGATGCCCAGATCGGGCAGTTGTTGCGGTTGTTCCGGGAAACCCGGTTAACCGAGAACGAAGAGCGGACGCTAACCGCCTTCGGGGAACAAATCGAGCAGCTGCAGGCTGCGGAGGCCGAAATGGCGAACCCCGCAACGCATCCGGACCGGGACGAACTGTCCACGAGGCTGGAAGTTCTGAAGGGGCAGGCCCGGACGCTTTCGGACATCCAGCTCAGCGAGGGGAAACGCCAACTCCTGATCGGTTCCCGGGCCATCCGGTCCAGCAAGCTCCTGATGCAGGTAGAATTGATTGTCCTGATTGTGCTTGCCCTGGGCATCCAGTTCCTGGTTTTGCAGAAGCCCCGGAGAAAAACAAAAGAGCCGAAAGAGCCGGAAGAAAAAACCTTCAAGGGGAAGATTACCTGAGTCCTTTTACGACGGAGTCCTTTTACGACGCTTAATCGGGGAATCGTTGTTTAACCAGTGCAATCTGCCCCATGTGTGCTGACGCGTGTTCGAGGACATGAAACCATACCCAATGGTTGTTGACTCCTTCCTCAATTTCAGACGCCAGCCAGGCATCGTCCCGGGATTTGAGGCCTCCCAGGGTTTTCTCCCGTACGGTATCCCAGATATCCAGGTAATGGGCAATCGGTTTGCCGGTGAAGGTTTCCCGCGACGCCTCCCCAAGGTCCGAGGCTGCCCCCCAAAAGGCCATGTCTTCTGCAGACCAGGCATTCCCTTCCAGGGTCTCGATCTGGTAATAGGCCTCGGTAGCCGCCAGGTGCATAATCAGGGCGCCGATGCTGTTGGCCCGATCATCGAACCTAAAATCAGTTTCAGCCAGGCTCAGGCCCCGGACATCGGCTTCAATCCGGTCTTTGATTTCCTCCAACATGTCCACCACTATCCCGATTTGGGGCGTAAATCCTTCAACCGGTTCAACTGCGTATTGGGCTTTTACAGGGGCATTTAACCCGACGATACCCGTTAAGAGCACGAGCCTGATAATATTCTTCATGAGTTCAGATATAAAATAGCGAATCGGTAGGGAAACGAGTTAAATATAAGGCAGATCCCTATGGAGGCTGTTTCTAGCGGGCCTTCTTAACACACCTTTAAGAAATCCCCGGACCCCTTTTCGTATTTTTAGGCCGCTAACTAATTCCCTTATGAAAAAACGACTTCTCGCAGCCCTGCTGCTGGCGGCAGCCCCCCTGTTTTCCCAACAATTCAACATGCAACTCGCAGGCGACCTGAAACCCCGGAATATCGGCCCGGGCGGTATGAGCGGCCGGGTTACCGCCATTGACGTGGTAACGGAGGATCCCGAGGTGATGTACGTCGGGACAGCTTCCGGCGGCCTGTGGAAAAGCACCTCCGGGGGAATCAAATGGGAACCGGTCTTCGACGACCAGGTTACCGCGAGTATTGGGGCCGTGGCCATCCAGCAGAGCAACCCTTCAGTGATCTGGGTGGGGACCGGCGAAGGCAACCCCAGGAACAGCCTCAATGGCGGATACGGGGTATTCCGCTCCCTGGATGCCGGGAAATCCTGGCAGCGGATGGGGCTGGAACAAACACGCCATATCCACCGGATTATCATCGACCCCACCGACCCCGAAACGGTGTATGTCGGGGCCATTGGCTCCCCCTGGGGGGAACACCCGGAACGGGGGGTATTCAAGACCACCGACGGGGGCGAAACCTGGGAGAAAATCCTGTTTGTCAACAACAAAACCGGCGTGGGGGACATGGTCATGGACCCCTCCAACCCGAACAAACTGATCGTGGGGATGTGGGAGCACCGTCGCTGGCCGTGGTTCTTTGAATCCGGAGGGCCAGGAAGCAGGCTGTACATGACCCACGACGGGGGTAAGTCCTGGAAACAACTCACCGATGCGGACGGCCTGCCCAAGGGGAACCTGGGGCGGATTGGCCTGGCCATAGCCACGAATAAGCCCAACCGGGTCTACGCCCTGGTGGAATCCAAAAAGAATGCGCTCTACCGCAGCGATGACGGTGGGTTTTCCTGGAAAAAAATCAATGACGGGGACGATATCGGGAACCGTCCGTTCTATTACTCGGACCTGTATGTGGACCCGGAAAACGAAAACCGCGTGTATTCGGTATTTACCTATGTGAATGTCTCCGAGGACGGCGGCAAGTCCTTTACGGAACTCATGCCGGCATACGGTGTGGACAATGGCGTCCACCCGGACCACCACGCCTGGTGGATCCACCCGGAAAACGGGCAGTTTATGATGGACGGGAACGACGGGGGCCTGAACCTGACCATGGACGGGGGCAAGTCCTGGCGCTTTGTCGGTAACCTGCCGGTGGCCCAGTTCTACCATATTTCCGTGGACAACGAGTTTCCCTACAACGTATACGGGGGGATGCAGGACAACGGCTCCTGGCGGGGGCCGGCCTATGTCTGGAAAGCCCAGGGCATAAGGAATTCCTACTGGCAGGAAATCGCCTTCGGGGACGGCTTTGACGTAGTCCCGGACCCGGATGATTCCCGTTATGGATATGCGATGAGCCAGCAGGGATACGTGGGGCGCTACGATTATGTTACCGGGAATGATTACCTGGTCCGGCCCACGCCCCCCGATGACACCACGCGCCTCCGGTTTAACTGGAATGCCGCTATTGCGCAGGATCCGTACGACAACAGCACGGTGTATTTCGGCAGCCAGTTTGTGCACAAAAGCACGGACAAAGGACTCACCTGGTCGGTGATTTCGCCCGACCTGACCACCAACGACCCGGAAAAACAAAAGCAAAGCGAAAGCGGGGGGCTCACCCTGGATGCCACCGGGGCGGAAAACCACTGTACGATCCTGGTTATCGAACCCTCCCCGGCCGAGCGCAACCTGCTTTGGGTGGGTACGGACGACGGGCGCTTGCACATTACCCGTGACGGGGGCGGCACCTGGACCGAGGTGGGCACCAACATCAAAGGGCTGCCCAAAGGGAGCTGGATCCCGCAGATCAAGGCCTCTCCGGACAACCCGGGAGAAGCCCTGCTGGTAGCCAACGACTACCGGCGGTTCAACTATACGCCATACGCCTACCGGACCCGGGATTTCGGGCGGAGTTGGGAACGGATTGTGGACGCTGACGACGTGGCCTCCTATACGCTGTCGATCATCCAGGACCCTGAAAATCCAAACCTGCTTTTCCTGGGTACGGACGATGGGTTGTACTACAGTATGGACGGGGCATCCAGTTGGTCCAAATGGGACCACGGCTACCCGACAGTTTCCACTAAAGACCTGGCCATACATCCGCGGGAGCATGACCTGGTCATCGGCACCTTCGGACGGGCGGCCTGGGTCCTGGACGATATCCGTCCCCTGAGGGCCATTGCCGGGAACCCGGCGGTCCTCGAGAAGGATATTGCCCTCTTCCCCACCCCCACTGCCTACCAGGCGGCCTACCAGCAACCCACCGGCAGCCGGTTTGGGGGGGACGCCATTTTTAACGGAGAGAATCGTCGGCGCGGGGCGATGATTACCTATTACCTGAAGTCCGGCAAAAAGGAAATGGATGCAGAAAAGAAAGGAGCCGGCAACAGCGGGGCAAATGAGAAGGAGTCGGCCCCGGGGGAAGACAACGAGGGGGAAGACAACGAGAAAATGACCCGGGACTCCGTTGTTTTCAAATTTTACGACGGGGAACGCCTGATCCGCACCCTCAAATACAAAACCCCCGATTCGGCGGGCCTGCACCGGATTTACTGGGGGCTGGATGAGGCGGGTGCAGACCGGCCTTCCCGATCCATCCGCAAACGCAACCGGGAACCCGGCGGCCCGGACGTGCTACCCGGCACCTATAAGGTGGTTGCCCATTTTGGCGAGTCCGCAGACAGCACAACCGTGAAGGTTGCAAGCGACCCGCGCCTGGACATCCCGCAGAAGGCACTTACCGATGCCTACGAGACCTCCCGGAAATTGGAAGGGTGGCAGCAAACGGCTGCCGATGCCGTCCGGCAGCTCATCGAAAGCAAGAACATCGCGGAGGAATACCGGAAGGAACTCAAGAAAAAGGACGAGGAGGCCTTTAAGGACCCGATTGCCGCTTCCGGGGAGATCGTTAAGCAGATCGATTCCCTGGTGGCCCTGTACATCGGGAAGGAAGACAAACGCCAGGGCATCGTGCGCAACCCGGAAATGACCGTGATGCAGCGCCTGAGCAATGCATCCGGCTATTCCAGCAGCCGCCCCGGCGGCCTCACCGCTACGGAGCGACAATTGATCCGGTTTGCTGAGGCAGACCTGCAGGCCGCCCTGGAAAAAACAAATGCATTTTTTACGGACCGTTGGGAAGCCTACCGGGACGAGATGGAAGCGCTGGAGGTAACTCCTTTTGAGGAAACTGAAACCTTCCGGCTGGAATAGGCGTCCTAATCCGGGAGACGACGAACCCACTTAAAAAACAAAGCCATGAAACGATTACTTTTTTTATCGCTCCTGGCCGTGGCTTTTGGCTGCAAGGAGGAGGCAGAACTGGAGAGTGAAACCCAATAAACGACCTAATATTTTATGAGATTGATAAATAATATCCAACAAGCGGGCCGGATCTCCGGCCTGCTATTGCTTTTAATGCTGGGCGCAAATACCCTGCAGGCCCAGGTGAACGGGGAGGAAAAACTGGGGGCCTGGTACATGTACTTCGGGATGAACCAGGTGGCCGAACGCTGGAGCATCCACACCGAGGCGCAGTTCCGTTTCTACGAAATTACAAACAGCTTCAACCAGATGCTTTTGCGCACCGGTGCAAACTACCACATTTCCGATGAGGCCATCGCCACTTTCGGGTATGCGTACATCGATACGGACCCGACATTTGAAGGGGATGAGGCCCTGTTGAATAAAATCACCGAACACCGTATCTTTCAACAGTTTATCCTGAAAAACACCGTAAGCCGTTTCGCTTTTGAACACCGCTACCGGTTGGAGCAGCGGTTCCTGAATTTCGACGGCCCGACGGAAACCCAGCACCGGGCGCGATACAGGTTGCAGGTAACCTATCCGCTCGGGGACACGTTTTTCTTGAACTGGTACGACGAGGTCTTCCTGAACCTTCAGGGCAACATTTTTGGCCAGAACCGGCTCTACCTGGCACTCGGGGCCAAACTGAGCCCGACCCTGAGCGTTCAGGCGGGATACCTGAAAAACCATTTCTCAACCGCGCATTACGACCGGTTGCAACTCGGGGTTTTCTTTAATCCGGACCTGAGGCGGAAACAGGCAACCCCCTAACCCTCCAGGCGGTGGGAAGCACGGGCTGAACCGTTAAAACATTTGCCATGAAATCTGAAAGCATCCGATTTACCGGCGCCGGGAACCTGCAATTGGCGGGCAAGCTCGAATTGCCGGCCGATAGGAAACCCGCCGCTTTTGCACTGTTCGCCCACTGCTTTACCTGTTCCAAGGATTTGCGGGCGGCACGTGAAGTAGCCAGGTCGTTGACTATGAGCGGTTTTGGCGTTTTGCGCTTTGATTTTACCGGCCTGGGCGGCAGCGATGGCGAATTCGCATCCACGGATTTTTCGAGGAATATCTGGGATCTGGTGGCCGCTTCGGATTTCCTGAAATCCCATTTTGAGGCCCCGCAACTGCTCGTAGGCCATTCCCTGGGGGGTACCGCCTGTCTGGCTGCGGCTTTTGAGCTTCCCGATGTACGGGCGGTGGCAACCATCGGCAGCCCGGCCAACCCAAAGCACGTAACCGGCTTGTTGGGGGAATCCCTTGAAACCATCGAGACAACGGGCAGCGCCGAGGTCCGAATCGGCGGCCGGCCTTTCAGGATCCGGAAAGAATTCCTGGACGACCTGGAGGATCATCCCCTGGAAGAACGCCTGGGCTCCCTGGGGAAAGCCCTGTTGCTGTTGCATTCCCCCCAGGATACCATCGTGGGCATCGACCAGGCCGAACGGCTTTACAGGGCGGCCCGGCACCCCAAGAGTTTCATCACCCTGGACAGGGCCGACCACCTGCTCAGCCTGCCGTCCGATGCCCGGTACGCCGGTTCGGTGATTGCTTCCTGGGCAGCCCGGTATACGGTGCAACCAGACCAACCGCCCCTGAAAACGGAGCAGCAGGTGGTAGCCAGCCTGGAAGCGGACGCCGGGTTTACCACAAAAATGCTCGTGGGCAACCACCGCATGCTGGCGGACGAACCGGAGAGTTTCGGCGGCCGGGACCTGGGCCCGTCCCCTTACGAACTGGTGGCTGCAGGCCTTTCGGCCTGTACGGCCATGACGCTTCAGATGTACGCCAAACGAAAAAAATGGGACTTGCAGCACGTGGAAGTCCACACCTCCCACGGCAAAGAACACGCCCTTGATTGCGACCAGTGCGAATCCGGGGAGGCACGGATCGATACCTTTCGAAGGGAAATCCGCATAACCGGAGACCTGGATGAAAAGCAGGTGCAAAAACTGCTCGAAATCGCCGATAAGTGCCCGGTCCACAGAACCCTGCACGGACCCGTCCAAATCCTGACGCGCCTTTCGCCATGATCCGGAGCCCAGAGTTTGAAACCACCCTGCAGGATACCCATGCCCTGGCCCTACCGGATGCGGTAGTCCGTCCGTTCGTTGAAAAAGACATGCGCCGGGTGGTGGTTTGCGCCAGATTCGAAGGAAAATCCGTCCGTTATCACGCTGCACTCCAGAAGCGCCATGGGGCCTTTTATATAATGTTCAACCGGAAAAACCAGAAATCCCTGGGCGTCTTCCCCAATGATTATTTTACTGTGCGTCTCGAAGAAGACCAGACGGAGTTCGGGGTGGACTTGCCGCCCGAGCTCGAGGAAGTCTTCCGACAGGACACAGATGCCTTCAAAAAGTTTCGCCAGTTATCCCCTGGGGCTTGCCGTTCTGTGATCTACTGGGTTCTGGGAGTTGCCTCACCCCAAAGGCGTATCGAACGCTCCCTGACGGTCAGCCGCCGGCTGCACCAGGGGGCGAAAACAGCTAGTGATCTGGTTAAAGGAAAGCCGGATTGAGGTTGCCATCCATTGGAATATTCCCTATTTTTAGCCGAATCCAAAAACAGTAAAATGAAAAAGACCACCATAAGCGTACTCGCACTTCTTTTTGCAATCAGCTTCAGCTGCAAAGAAACCAAGAAAGAGGCCGACGCCGCCGCGGATGAAATGGAAGAAAATATGGAAACTGTCACTGAGGAAGTCAGTGAGGAAATCGTCAAGTTCACCATGGAGCCCAAGAGCGACAGCGGGGTGCAGGGAGACGTCAGTTTTACCGAGAAAGATGGAACAGTGATGATGGAGGCTTCCTTCACAGGCCTCAGCGCCGGGGAACACGCCATCCACATCCACCAAAACGCCGATTGCTCGGCAGCTGACGGGACTTCTGCAGGCGGGCACTGGAACCCGACCGGGGAGCCCCATGGACAGTGGGGGGACGAAGCCGGATACCACAAAGGCGATATCGGGAATTTCACGGCCGCCGAAGATGGCACCGCCACTGTGGAATTCGAGACCGACCAATGGTGCCTGGGCTGTGAAGACCCGAACAAGAATATTATCGGCAAGGCCGTTATCGTACACCAGGGCGCGGACGACTTTACTTCCCAGCCCAGCGGGGCGGCCGGCGCGCGCGTAAGCTGCACCGGTATAATCCAATAATCCGCACAGGTTCCGATACCGAGCAAAACCCAGACCCTACCCTATTGGAACAGGACCTCCTGATTGAACAATTTAAGGCCGGCCGTTTGGCCGCCTTTAAAGAATTGCATACCCGGTATGCCCCGAATATCTGTGGGGTGATCCACACGATTTTAAGAAACCGGGAACGGGCCGAGGAGCTCACCCAGGACGTCTTTGTTAAAATCTGGGACTACCGGGCCAGTTACGACGCCTCCAAAGGCCGCTTCTTTACCTGGGTCCTGAATATTGCCCGCAATGCGGCAATCGACGAATTGCGCTCTAAATCGCACAAAGAGCAGCAATTGAACCTTCATACGACCTTTTTCGTAGATATGGCAGAAGAGCAGGAGGAGCAAACCTTCGGCGTGGACATGAATCACGTCAAAGGGTTGATCCGCGGCCTTGGTAAAAAATGCCACCAGATCATCGAATTGCTGTATTTTAAAGGCCTGACGCAGAAAGAGTCTTCGGACTATTTGGACATCCCCCTGGGGACTGTTAAAACGCGGGTCCGCAACTGCATCTCCCGTCTTCGTAAAAATTTAGTCGACTGATGGATGTTCAAGCCTACATAGAATCCGGGATCCTCGAGCTGTACGTAGCCGGGGCACTTGGCGAAGACGAAAGCCGCGAGGTGACCCGCCTGGCTTCCGAACACCCGGAAATCCTGGCAGAAATACAGGCGATTGAATCGGCCTTTAACCGGTTGGGCAGCAGTCTGGCCCCGTCGGGTGCCCGGTTCGATTTCGAGTCAGTCCGGCAGCGGATCCAGGCGGATCCTTCGGAAGGACGGGCCGGGACCCCCGGCGTCAGGACCCTGGAACCCCGGAGGAAACCCTGGGCAACCTGGGCCGGCTGGGCGGCAGCCCTGGTACTCGGGGCCGGGCTTATATGGATGGCAAGCGAACGGCAGCGCCTGCAGGCCGATGTCCAGGTACTCCAGCAGGACAACCAGTTCCTGGAGCAACAGGTGGAGGCGACCCGGGAGGCCCTTGCCGACACCGATTCTATAATGCGGGAACTCCGGGACAAAAATATTTCCGTCGTGCCGCTCGACGGCCAACAGGTGGCCCCTGAGGCCTACGCCCGCGTGTACTGGAACCGGGATTCCGGGCAGTTGCTGATCGATGCGATCGGCCTGCCGGAGCCACCCCCGGGAATGGTCTATCAGGTATGGTCCCTGAAGCTGGATCCGCTGACCCCCACAAGCCTGGGCCTCCTGGAGGATTTTGCCTCCGAGGATGACCGGATCTTTGCCTTACCCAACCCGAATGAATCCGAGGCCTTTGGAATTACCCTGGAGCCGGCAGGGGGAAGCGAGACACCCACCCTGGAGCAACTCTACACCCTCGGGGAGGTAAAAAAAGCTACTTAGTATCTTAGAATCACAAGCAGAACCGGATGCGGTCCTATGGATTGGGGCGGAATAATTTCCCGTAGAGACGCTTGAGGGTGTCCGGTTTGCATCCGCAATGAAATAGAATCAAGAGGAACAGATTGCTGAGGTTTACCCGCAGATAGGAATTCCGCTTATACTTCCGGGCGGAAACCACCATGTCATTATGGACGATTCGATAGGGGGTGCGGGCCCGTTTCATCCGACGAAAAAACTCAAAGTCTTCCATCAGGACCTGATCCGGGTCAAATCCGCCCAGGGCTTCAAACGTTTGTTTTTCAATAAACAGGCATTGATCCCCGCCTCCCGTAAAAAGCCCGTCCTTCCGGGTAAAATACCCATTGATCCTGAGCAGGAGCGTCGGGTTGTCGAAGCGATAGGAAAAAAAGCCCGCCTGGTAGTCTTCGGATAAGGTCCGGGAGATATCCCGGAAGAATTCGTCCGGCGGCCACACATCGGCATGCAAAAAGACGAGGGTTGTACCCCGGGCGCGCCTTGCACCTGCATTCATCTGGCTGGCCCGGCTTGTAGCCTCACATCTAACGGGTTCCAACCCAAGTTCCCTCAGGACCTCCGCAGAACCATCCCGGGTGGCACCGGACAGGACCGGCAGCAATTCCACGGGATGATCGCCCCGAATGCGCTGCAGGTGGGGGATTAACCGGCTCAGGTTGTTCCGTTCGTTATGGATGGGGATGACCACACTGATCATGGGCGGGAACTCGTATTTTGAAAAAATAAGGATGTTTTCGGAAATACGAGGTGACCCTCCGGGAGAAAAGTCCAGAAATTCCGGTTGGAGCCGCCAATAAGGTTCCTGGGGCGTATCAGTGCTTCATACGCAGCTGTCGTTCGGCTTTCTTGGTTTTTTGAAGGGAATGATGGGCCTGGTATACCATCACGGCAGAAAATGCCATTGCGGTAATACCAAGGGAAAATAACAGGATTTCCATAACATATAGGTTTTAAGTTCCGGGCCTTTCGGAGGGGCGTCCGGCAGGCAGTTTGGGTTCTGGACTGGGCAATATATAGATTCGCGTCCATAATGAACAATAAAAATTCACAGTTTTCGATGAAAAGCCCTGATTCCCAAAAGGATCAGGGCTTATGTGTAGCAAAATCAATTTGAATCCTAAAAACCTCCGTTTCGAAAATGCTACATCTTCAATGTCCGCAACCGGGACGGGGATTCCGGTCCAAGCTCGTATACGGCCTCCTCGAGTTCGGCAGCCAGTTGGGCGGCCCGGCCCTGCATTCCTGAAGCCTTGTAGATCTCAGCCGCGTACAGGAGCGTTTGGGGTTCAAAGGTCTTGCCGTCCACTTGTTCGCGGATGAGCTCGAGGGCCCTGGAGGTATCGCCGTTTCGAAAGTAGGCATAGGCCAGCAGGCCATGGGTTTCCGGGGTTGGCCGATTGTTGACCTCGCGCCGTGCCAGGTCCAGGGCCTTGCCAACCTGCCCGGTCGATTCCAGGTAAAGCGAGGCGGCATGGGCGTTATACATATCTCCGTATCCCGGATCACTGAGCAGGCTGGCAAAGCGGTCCAGATAGACCGACTGGGCCTGCAAATTTCCCTGGGAGGCGGCAATATCCGCCTGTAACAATGCGATATCGGGGCTCTGGTAATAAGTAGACACGGTATCCAGAATACGCAGTGCCTCTCCAGGTTGTTTTTCGTGCGAATAGACGATCCAGGCGATGCCCTTTTTGGCATAGGCATTGGAGGGATCCAGCTGCAAGGCTTTCAGGTAGTGCTTATAGGATTTTTTAATTTCCCCTGCGTGGCCGTAGTAATCGGCCAGGTTCGTGTAGCACCATTGCAACAAAACGGGGTTCTTGCTTCGCCCGGCTGTTTCGGTTGCCAGTTCCAGTGTAGATATGGCCTTCGGGAGGTTCCCCCGGTGGTCGCTCCACTTGGCCAGGCGAATCAGGTAATCCATCCGGACCATGTCGGCAATTGCTTTCAGGTGCGTCTCGGCTTCTTCATATTCGCCCAACTCCATCAGGATATCGAATTGCAGGGCGTGGTTGGCCCGCATCCCGCTACCCATTGCCATGGCAGAGTCCGCCAGGGCGGCCGCTTCCCGGAATCGGTGTTGTGAAATGTAGTTTCGCGCCAGGGCCCGGTAAAAATCGGCTTTGCCGATGGCGGCAATTTCCACCCCGCGCTGCAGGGCCTGTTCCGCTTTTTTCAGGTAGTCGATGTTCCCGGTATTGTCAAACGCCCGGGCGTATTCGCCTGCGACAATTCCAAAACTCGTCAGCTGCAGGCTGTCCGGCCGTATCTTGTCATTCCAGATCCGGAAATACTTGGATTCCGGGCCGGAAGGGGTCGCGGCTAGATAGGCGTCGTAGTCATTCGGATTCGTTATGCGTTCTTCGGCCTGATGCTGGCAACTGCTGAGCAGGACAACCGGCAACAGGAATAGATACAAAGTATATTTCATGATTGAGGATTTCTGAGGTTCAACATGTGATGGGTGTGCCACCGCGAATAAAGAAGGGGAGGGCCGTCCGGGGACGGGGTCCCTCCCCTGCTCTTTTTCACAGCAATTGCTTCTTATTCAGGCGCTCCCACATAGGGGAAGTCGGCGCTGAGGGTAGCGGTGAGGGCTACGCCGTCCGAGGTGAGCCTGGGCAGGTCCTGCATCCCGTCGCCATCCACATCCTGACCGCTGAAGCGGTCGCCTTCCATCCCGCCGAAGAGCAGGATCAGGCTGATATCGATTACGTCGTCCTGCAGGGTCCGCCCGGTCAGGCCGATTTCATCTCCGTCCGGCACCAGGATCCGACCGTCATTGTCGTTATCCGTACCCGGGTCGAAGTAGGTGGTGCGGGCATCCGGCGCCACTTCAAGCACGTCCGCCGCCAGGTAAGTGGTCAGCGTGGTGGCATCCAGCCCCAGGATATTCGTTTCGTAATCCACATCGGCCGGGTCCAGGCCAAGCAGGTTGGCATATACGTCGTGATACGCTTCAAGGCGCGCCTCGAATCCCGCCTGGAATGCCGCGGTCATCTCTGAGGGTATCGTGACGTTGTGGGCGTCTTTAACGCTCGCTTCGCCTTCCATGTCCGCGCTGAGGACCGTGTTGATCCCGGGCCGGCCCATGTGGTCCTGTTGCTCGTAGGTACCGCTGAAGTCGGGTTCCATCCCTTCCATACAGGGGGTGCAGCTGCCGCCGCAGTCAATTCCGGTTTCATCGCCGTTCATGACGCCATCCGTACAGGTGGGGTTCATAACCATTTCCATTTCCTGCGGGTCGTCGTCGCTGCAGGACAGGGTGAGGCTCAACATTCCGATGAGGCCCAGGCCTGCTAAATATCTATATACTTTCATCATTGTAAATTTTTAGGGGTTTATGATTTGCGGTTGGTGGTTACCCAGGTTTTGTACACAGGTACGCCCAGGGCGTTTTGTCCGGTAGGGGTACCCAACATGCTGTTGGGGATTTCAATCACAATTGACATGGTGTTGGCACCGTCAAAGGTATCGGTGGCCTCTTCCGGGGGAAGGAAGCCCTCGGGCGCCATACCGCCTATTACCGCATTGAACTGGAAGAAATCAAAATAGAACGGATCCTGTCGGGGACCGGCAAATAAACGGACGCCGTCTGAGGTCGTTTCTACCGTGGCGGATGGCCCGGAAATCGCTACGCTTCCAATCGGGTTGTCCGTGTAGATTCCGCTGCTCGTCCCGGTGGTCGGTGTATCGCTCATGAAAAAATACATCATCCCGCTCCTCGGGATTGCCTGGATCACCCGGTCTTCCACCAGGTCGCCGTCCAGGTCGATGTTGATTTCCGTCACGACATCTTCGTCAAAACTGCCGTACGCCAGGTCCGGCAACACATTGGATTGCAGGTCTACCACGAATACCGTGTTGTCCGACCCCTCGTTGGGCTCAAATGCAAAAAAATCTGCGATATCCGCTGTCGTACCAGCCGCGGAAGGGGCGTCGATGTGGTCGGCAGCCACAATCAGTGCGGCCAGGCCAACCAGGCCAAGCACGCCGCCGTAAATGTTACTCTTTCTCATCTTTTAGTTTTTAGAGGTGATTCGCCAACACTTACGGAGGAAAGCTGCCGGGGTTCGGTTTAAAATGTTAAAATAACGTTAAAGCTATCTGCCGGGCACTTTAAATCAGCAGTCGCATACACCGGACATGGAAATAAAAATTAATTTGGCCCTTTAAATCTGACGGGTCGTGAATCCCTCTTCCTCGGGCTGGATTGAAAAATTCGGGCATCTGGCGTCCAGGCACGCCGAACCTTTTGACGATTTCGGGCAGCTATACCAGGCGCTCCGCAAATTGGGATTCTCCTATGGAATGAATATCGGCATCCCCTCCTTTATAGATCCCGCCCACAAGCTGACCCAGGACGAATACGCCAAGCTCAACCTTTTATACGGACTGTACGCCACCTATCAACTGCGCAACCGCACGGTGCGCTTCAACTATTTCCTGGAATCCGTTTTTAATTTTTACAAGGATCTGGAAGTAGGGCGCATCAACTTCCTTCAAAAAATCCTCAGCGGGAAGAAAACGTCCAGTCAACTGGAAAAACTCCTGGATTCGCGGATCTACCTGGAAGCCAATATGCTTTCCAAGACCTTCAACAGCATTATTACCAATTCCCTGTTGTTCGTGGATGTCCTTACCTACAAACACTACCTGGACGGACACCAGCAATTGCGGCTGTACGCAAGGAACCTGGAATTTGTGACCATCAACATCACCTCCCAGGCGCTTGGAAGCAAGAAAAAGAACCCCACGGACGAGCGGCTCAGGGAGTTGTTCCGGTCATCCATCACCTATATGGAAGATCAGGAGGCCGAACCGGACCTGAGTTACCGCGCCATGCTCGAGGACTACCGGGGTACGGGGGCCGCCCGGTATTTCCTGGATGTGGCCTGTCTGACGGTTTGGGAAGACGGGAACCTGGAGTTCCGCGAATCCGATTTTGTCTTTCTTCTGGGGGAAGAACTCGGGCTGGACCGCGAATATGTCCGCCAGGCATTGGAAGATGTAACCCGGTTTTTCGGAAGCCACGCCGGGGAAATTTCGGTCCTCAACGACGGGCGGTTCTACGACGGCATGAGCCAGGTGGTCAACAAGCTGATCCGGCGGAACAGCAAACGGCTGCAAAACGAATTGTCCCAAAGCAGGGAACTCATGTACCTGCTCTCAAAATCCACTGTCCGGGAACTCACCGAGGAGGAGAAAAGAAAGGTACAGGAACAGCTCGTGGATATCTTTAAGAGCATCCCGTCGCTCGCTATTTTCCTGTTGCCAGGCGGGGCCGTTTTACTGCCGATGTTCATCAGTCTGATTCCCCGACTACTTCCCTCTTCGTTCGACGAAAACCGGGTGGATCCGGAGGAGGAATTGGAGAAATAAGCGGTATAAGAAAATTCTATAGCGGGTATTTAGTTGTTGTTATTCAGGCTTTTGAACCTATTTACTCCAACCATAACTTAAAGTCCTTTACCCGTTCCCGGCTTACGATGATTTCGTGCTCATCATAACGGTTCAATTTGATTTTAAGGCGGGAATTCGCATACGCGATGATGTCTTTTATGTGGTCGACATTCACAAAGAATTTCCGGCTTACCCGGAAAAATTTCGACGGTTCCAGGTCGTCTTCCAATTGCTCCAGGGTCGTGTCGAGCAGGTAGGTACGCCCCTCTTTTGTGGCTGCGTAGGTACCCTTGTTTTCCGAGAGGAAACATTCAATTTCGTCCGCATGGAGAATTTTAAGGTGCTGCCCCACCCGTGCCGTAAACCGCTTTTTGTAATCCCGCTCCAGCGGGTTGACCAGGAGCTTTCGGATGTCCTCAAAATCGACTTGCAAGGGCGCATTGGCCGCTGTTCGTTCCCGGAACTTTTTCAGGGACGCTGCCAACTCGTCCTCGTCGATGGGCTTTAGCAGGTAGTCAATACTGTTTAGCTTGAAGGCCTGCAGGGCGTATTCGTCGTAGGCGGTGGTGAAGATGATGGGGGAGCGCACCTCCACAGCATCGAAAATCTCAAAGGAAAGACCGTCCGAAAGCTGGATGTCCAGGAATATCAGGTCCGGGTTGTCGTGCTTCCGGAACCATTCGATGGCCTCCTCTACCGAATGGAGCAGGACCGCGGCAGTAACCCCGTGCTTTTCCAGCATACGGGAAAGACGCCGTGCCGCAGGCTTCTCGTCTTCAATAATAATGGCGTTCAAAAGCGGTTGGTTTTATTGATGGAATATTGCGATTTCCTGAATATCAGGTTACTTGAATTTTTCGGATTCCCTCCGGTCCTTCTCCATATACTTCCGGATTTGCTCGTCTTCCCATTTTTTGCCGAAGAATGGGAGCCAGCCAAATACCTTGGCCCCGTGGAAAGCCAATCCGATTCCCCAAAACAACGGGGTGTACAGGCTATACCATTGGAAGAGCGCCTGCCCGTCGTAGAAGATCCGGATGTTCTGCACAATCAGGAGCATTAAATTTATAAAAATAAATACGCTCAGGTGGATGTAGAACCCCTTGATCTCCTCCACGCGTTTTTTTGCTCTTTTAAGCTTTTCTTCTGGTGTTTCCATAACTACTTCTATCAATCGGCCGCTGTATGCAGCCGGGCCGGACCCTTAACGGGTCTATTCCCACCGTTTCGGATTGCGCTCCTCTTCTTCCATCAATTCCCGGATCTTGCGCTCTTCCCAGTCCCGTGAGAAAAACGGGTTCAGGTTAAAGGTATGGAGGGCGTGGAAAAAAAGCCCGATCCCCCATCCCAGGGCTGCCCAAAGGAACCATTTGTAGTCCCAGTACGTCAGGTAATTTATAATTCCCAACAGGGTAATGACGAAGATATAGGATGCGACATTCCCGTAGAACTTCTTGAGTTCCTCCACGCGCTCCCTGGCGCGGATGTATTTGCTTTCCTTTTTGAAATCTTCCATGGCGATTCGTTTTTTGGTTTTCAGGTTAAAATTCCTCCCGCGACATGTATTCGCGGATTTTGCGATCCTCCCATCCCCGGCCCAGGACCAGGTCGTAGCCAAATACCTTCAGGCCGTGCATCAACAGTCCGAACCCCCAGCCAATTGCGGGAAATAAAGCCCAGGGGAAACTGGTCGTCCGCCAGTTCAGCCAGATGAGGAAAGGGATAACAATCAGGTAGGTGATCAGGTTGCCGTAGAATCCGCGTATATCCTCGACGCGTTTCTTGGCGCGCAGGTAGCGGTCTGCATGTGAAAAGTCTTCCATTGTAGTTGTTTTTAGTTTCTGCATCAAATATGCAACGCAGGGCCCGCTAACTGAATTTATGCCGACCGAATTGTCGAAACCCGCTACCGAACCGCGGTGTACCTAAAAATCGTCCTTCTCCATCAATTCCCGGATCTTCCGCTCCTCCCAGCCCTTGCCCCAAAGCGGGTTGTATCCAAAGGCCTCCAACCCGTGCATCACCACCCCAAACCCCCAGCCGACGGCCGGGAATATGGCCCAGGGGAAGTCCGTACTCCGCAAATTCAACCAGGCCAGGAAAGGGATCACGATGCAGTATGCGGTCAGGTTCCCGTAAAAGTTCTTGATGGCTTCCACCCGTTCTTTCGCCTTTAAGTAGCGCTTATCTTCCAGGTACTCCTCCTGACGGCTCACACGTCTAACCTGTCGGGTTAACAGCGGCAGGGACACGCGGAACGTTTTGTCGTCCCGGGCAATTTCCACCTGTCGGTCCGTCAACAGGGCATAGCGCTGGCGGATGTTCCGAAGCCCCACCCCGCTTGATTTTTTTACCACGGCCTTCTCCTGCAGGTTGTTGGAGACCACTACCCTGCCGTCCAGTTCCCGGACGCGTATATGCAGGGGGCGGGAAGGGGTTACCACATTGTGTTTTACCGCGTTCTCCAGGAGCAATTGCAGCGAAAGCGGGACAATCCGGGCTTCCGGGTTGCTGCTGGCTTCGGGGATCTCGAAAACGATACTGTCTTCAAACCGCATCTTCAGGAGGCGGACGTAGGTGTGGGCAAAGGCGAATTCCTCGTCCACGGTGACAAGCTCCTTGTTTTTCTGCTCGAGGACGTATCGGTACACCTTGGAGAGGGAGGTTGTAAATCGCTGGGCCTGTTCGGGGTCTTCGTCAATCAGGCTCGTGAGTACATTCAGGCTGTTGAACAGGAAATGCGGGTCCAGCTGGTTCTTCAGGGCGTCGAATTGCGCAGCGGCCGTACCTGCTATAATTTTCTGTTGCTTTACGCGGGTTTCCTGCCGGTACTTGTTGTAATAAAAAAGGTAAAAGATCCCAGAGACCACCAGGGCAATCAGCAGGGAAATCGCATAATAGTCTGGGGTCTGCCGTTTCAGGAAGGACCCCACCGGTTCCCCCATCATCAGAACATAAACCGTAAAATTGGCCAGGGCAATGGCCAATAGGGAAACCAGGGCATTGCCCGCCAGGGAAAGGGCCAGGTTTTTCCATTTGAAAATCCGGTTTCCCCAGCGCCTGAGGGCAAAGAAGATAACATAGGCGTTGGCCAGGTAGATAAACAGCGTAAAGACCATGTGTTGTAAAAAATCCAGCAACTGGTCCATACTCCAGGTGAACTCCCGGCCCAGGAAATAATAGATTCCCAGGAAAACGATGTAAATGGCCACTCCCACGACGCTCGCGCGGCCCAATTCAATAAAAAATCGTTTCCAACCCATAGTGCGCTTTAAATGTAGCAAATGTTCGGGGAGCAACAGCCATTTCCCCAGGTCCGGACATACGAAGCCCGGAGGCATTCCCCACAGGTTCCAAAGAACCGGTATGCGCTCCGGGCCTGAAAATTTAACCGTCCGAATTGTCGGATCCGGCGGCTGAACTGTCTATTGGCTTACTTTTTCAGGAACCCTGCCAGCATTTCGTTGAGCTCCCTTGCATGGGTCAGGTGGAGTCCGTGCGGGGCTCCTTCCAGTACTTTGAGGGTAGCATCCGGGATGCCGCTGGCCGCCTGCCGGGCCGAAGTTTCTATGGGGACCGTCTGGTCGCCATCCCCGTGTACCACAAGGGTGGGCACCCGGACGTTGGCGAGTTCCGGCCTGAAATCCGTATGCATCCAGGCAAGGGCAGTCTGGATGGTGGCCCTGGGGGATGCGTGGGAGGCCACGATGAAGTCGTAATCGAGCTGTGCCTGGCTGATGCGGTCCTTTGCCGCGTTCTCGTCAAAATTGTAAAACCCTTTTGAAAATTCCTTCAGGAAGCCTACCCGGTCTTTCTGCAGTGCCTCCTTGATGGAGTCCAGTGTTTCCGCTGGGACACCCCCGGGATTGTCATCGTGTTGCTTGACCAGGGGGATGATGGAGCTGACCAGGGCAATTTTGTCGATGCGGTTGTCTCCAAAATCCGTCAGGTAGCGGATAACTTCGCCCCCGCCCATCGAAAACCCAACCAGTACGCAATTGTCGAGTTTGAGTTGTTCGATGATCTCGTTCAAATCACCTGCCAGGTCGGAGTACCCGTAGCCGTCCCAGGGGGCAGAGCTGATCCCGAACCCCCGCCGGTCATAGGAAATGCACCGGTAGCCGGATTCGACGAGCTTCCAGACTTGCTGTTCCCACATCTTATTGCTCAGGGGCCACCCGTGAATCAGGATAACGGCCTGTCCTTTCCCATAGTCTTCATAATAAATACTGTGTTCTTCCTCTTTGCTGTGTGTGATAAATGGCATATTCTCTTTTATATTTAAACTACGGGGTTTCCCGGGAATCCCTTGCCGGAATGCCATGGAATCCGTGCTGTATGCAAAGTTTGGAGTGCGGTTGCATTTACCGGACATGCATGCCGGAATTGCGCCATCCGGAATTGCACGATCCGGAATTGCGCCATCCGGAAACGGCCAAATTGCTACCTTTGGAATTCTGTCAGGCTTTTGCCGCAGGATAAAAATTATCAAGTGATACCACTCCATGTATATCCCGGATAAATACCGGATAGAAGATCCGCGGGTGATCCGGGAATTCCTGGAAGCACATTCCTTTGGCCTGCTTGTCTGCAACGGGCCGGCAACACCGATGGCCACCCATTTACCCCTTGAGCTCATACCCGGCAAGGACCCCCTGGAGCTATGCGGCCACGCTGCCCGGGCCAATCCGCAGTGGAAACATATCCGGGACGGACAGGAAGTCCTTTGTATTTTCCAGGGGCCCCACAGCTACGTATCCTCCTCATGGTACCGGGAGGAAGAGGTGCCCACCTGGAACTATATGGCGGCACACGTCCGGGGGGTCTACAACGTTCAGGATGCCGATCAGCTGCGGGCCTCCCTGGATCGACTGGTAGACAAATACGAAAGCGATTCCGTGGAGCCGGTATCCATGGAGGGGTTTTCGCCGGCCACACTCCGTCAAATCCGGGGCATTATCGGGTTTACGGTCCGCGTAACAGCCGTGGACGTTGCCTTTAAGCTATCGCAGGGCCGCAGGGAGGACCTCAACCGGATAATCGGCGAACTCAGCCAAAGAGGCGGATTAGCCGCAGCAGTGGCTGACGCGATGAAAAAGCATCTACTGTCTTGATTCTGAACGGTGAAATCGATACCTTGTAGGAAATTCAACCCACCATGTTACACAACAAATTCTGGCAGGGCTTCTTTGCCCTTGCACCGGTTGCGGGGCTCGTGTTGCTCTTTGCCGGCTATGCCGTATTCATGTTTACCCTCTTTGGAAATATCGAGCGGTTCGAAGGCCAGGAGGCCCCGCCGGCCAGCTTTTTTGGCGGGTTGGGCGTGTTTATTGCCATGATCCTGCTATTGGTCCTCGTCAGCCTGGGGAGCCTGGTGTTTTATATTGTTCACGCCGTTAAAAATCCGAACCTCCAGCACAACAACCTGCTGCTGGTGTGGATCCTGCTATTCATTTTTGCCAACGGTATCGGGCAGGTAATTTACTGGGTAGTCGAAATCCTGGGGAACCGTAAGTCGGCCCCCCTTCAGGATGGCTGACACATTTCCCAAGGCCCCGGATAGCATGCACCCGGGAAACGATGTGCGAATCGTGCCCTATACCCCCGCGTACCGGGAGGCCTTTTTTAGGCTGAACCAGGCGTGGATTGAACGATATTTCGAGATGGAACCCAGGGACTATCAGGTGTTAGGCAACCCGCAGGAGACGATCCTGGATCCCGGGGGCCATATTCTGGTTGCCCTTGCCGGGGGGCAGCCGGTTGGGGTCTGCGCCCTGCTCGCCTCCGGACGGCCCGGATACGATTTTGAACTGGCCAAAATGGGGGTGGACCCTGCCTCACAGGGGCGTGGGATCGGGCGTGCACTGGCCCGGGCCATCCTGCAAGTAGCCCGGAATTCCGGAGCCCGGAAAATCTTCCTGGAAAGCAGCACCCGCCTGCCGGCAGCCCTGTCGCTCTATCGGAAACTGGGCTTCCGGGAAATTGCCGGGGGCCCCTCCCCCTACAAACGCTCGGATATCCGGATGGGCCTTTCCCTTTGATTACCCCTAAATTACCCCCGTCGCTTGCCCCGAGTAATCTCTCAGGCCGGCACCTCTCACGGTTCGGGGGCCGAAATCCCCAATTCAGCAAGTTTGTTTTTTATGCCGCAAATGGGTTTTGCAGATTTGGGCCAGGTTCAACACAAAAAACGCAACCCATGAAAACACGCATCTTATTTACACTGGCATTACTTCTTTCCCTCGGCCTCGGCGCCCAGGATTTTAAAGGGGCTACCGTTACCGTTACCCTGGAAAACGTCCTGAATGATCAGGGCGATATCCTGGCCGCCCTGCACACGGACCAGACGTTTATGAAAGGGGCCGGGATCAAAAACTTTAAGGCCGGCGCATCTCCGGGGTCCCTGACATTCACCTTTGAAAACGTCACCCCCGGCACATACGCCGTTTCCGTCCTGCACGACCTGAATAGCAACGAGCGGATGGATTTTGAGAGCAACGGCATGCCCTCCGAACCTTATGGGATGAGCGGCAACGACATGGCGATGGGGCCGCCCACTTTTGGCGGGGCCGCCTTTGAGGTGGGCTGGGACGACGTGGAATTGCATATCCGCTTCTGACCCTGGACCCTATTCATCCTGCCGGGACCTTACCCCGGAACAACGCATAAACAAAGCCATCCCGCGGGATGGCTTTTGCCTTGCAATCTGTGGGGTTATTAAACTTGTTCCGCCAACCAGGCCCTTATCTTAAAGACAATTATCCACCGTCGCTAATTCAAGAGCGATTTAAAGGTGTCGGAGACTAAGTTATCTGAAAGTTTTATAATAATAGTAGGGTTAAATACGTTCTGGTTGTTATTGGATACCAAATCTTTAAAATTCAAAAATTATGAAATCGTTAAAATTTGCCTTTTTACTGTCCGCCTTGGTGCTGTTTATATCCTGTAGTAAGGATGATGACTCCTTTGCAAGGGTAAGTGTTAACGGCACCCAACTTACCGCCAGCCCTTCGGATTTTACCGTGGGCGACACCTCGGATTTCAACGGGGATGTGGATGCGAGCTTCACCGGGAATGGCGGGACTACTATCCGAATGTTCAGCTGGAACAACAACCTGAGTACCGCTGATTATAACGCGGATGTAACGCTTGCGGTTGAAGGAAGTTTCCGAATCATCGTAGAAGATGCCGATGGGATGCCCGTATTGGACCGGACCATCCAGGGCGGATCCGAGCCAGATTCCATCAGCGGGGTAACCGATTCAGGGGCTTCGGGCATCTGGACTGTGACCATTGAGGTCAAGAACTTCAATGGAGACGGCAGCTTTTCTCTGAGCGAAGGCAACTAAAATACATTCTCTTATATCGTTAAGCCCTGCGGAGTTCCCGCAGGGCTTTTTTAATTCCGACTATCCTTCGGGTTCTCTCATTGGTTTCAATTCCCATTTCAGTCAGTTTTCAGTCCGGAGTATTGAATCTCCCTATGATAATTCGCTATTACTATCCTTACATTTTATACTTTTAAGTCGCCAAACAGACTCAAATGACAATTACACAACTGCAATATGTCCTCGCCGTGGCGGAACACCGGAATTTTACCGTTGCAGCCGAGAAATGTTTTGTCACCCAGCCTACCCTGAGTATGCAGGTACAGAAACTGGAAGACGAACTCGACCTCCTGATATTCGACCGGAGCAAAAAACCCATCAGCATCACGGAAGCAGGTCAGAAGATCGTAGACCAGGCCCGGAATATCGTCAATGAGGCAGCGCGAATCCGGGACATTGTAGATCAGGAAAAGGGTTTTATAGGCGGCACGTTCACCCTCGGGATAATCCCCACAATCATGCCCACGCTGCTGCCCATGTTCCTCAAGCCCTTTATCAACCGGTATCCGAAGGTTCGGCTCATCATCAAGGAGCTGAGCACGGAAAGGTTGATTGCCAATCTTTTGGAGGGCCACCTGGATGCGGGGATTGCAGCGACCCCGCTCCGGAATGAGCAACTCACCGAGCGGCCGCTTTATTACGAGCCTTTTGTGGGTTATGTCCCGGACGGGCACAGGCTGGCGGGGCTTGGAAAGATCCGACCCGAGGACCTGGACCTGGAAGACATCCTCTTACTTCAGGACGGTCATTGCTTCCGGGACGGGGTGGTCAACCTTTGCAAGGGCGGGTTCCGCCTGGACTCGGACCGTTTCCAACTGGAAAGCGGCAGTTTTGAAACCCTGGTAAAACTAGCGGATGAAGGGCTTGGCATGACCCTCCTCCCCTACCTGCACACGCTGGACCTGGGGAATGGCAACCGGGATAACCTGCGGTTTTTCCAGGAACCTCCGCCGGCGCGGGAGGTGAGCCTGATCTACCACAAGAAGGAACTGAAATTCCAGATAACTGAATCCCTCAAGGAGGTTATCGCCTCCGTAGTTCGCGGCGCAATTGCATTTCAGGATGTTAAAATTATCAGCCCGACTCTGCAGGGGAACCGCAAACAACCCAGATAAAAAAACCCCGCTTTTGCGGGGGGTGTATCAGACGGGCAGGTATTGCAGCGTTTTTTGCAATTCCGGTTTGTCGGTGGTGAAGAGCAGCAACCAGTTGCGCAACTCCTCCAGTTCATTCGGTAGTAGTCTTTTGATCGCTTTTTGGAGTTCCCTGCTGAATAAACGCGCATCGAAACTCACCTTCTGGAGCACGGTTTTTGTGTACTCCAACATCGAACCAGCCATTTTTTGAGTTTGTTTAGTTAGACGTGTCTCTTCAAAAGTAACCAAAAATTGTTGCGGATTATTGCTCCCAAGTCGTTAAAAATTTGATATTTTCATCAACAAATAGTTAAAATAGTCCGATGCCCGGATACCTGTTGAGATTCGCCATTCCATATTCTGTTTTGGGCGCCCTGGCAATCCTGGTATTCCTCTCGGGTTGTTCGCCGGTTCGAAAAGTAAACCGGCATCTGAACAATCAATTCCAAAACGAAGCGCACTCCAACCAGTTCACCGGCATCCTCCTGGTGGATGCGACCAGCCGGGACACCCTCTTCTCCCTGAATGCCGAAAAGTATTTTACACCCGCCAGCAACGTGAAGCTATTTACGCTTTACGCCGCCCTGAAAACCCTGCCAGACAGGGTACCCGCCCTCAAATACGCCCGGCACCGCGACAGCGTCTACGTTGTGGGGACGGGCGATCCGTCGGCGCTCCACCCGGATCTGATGGACAGTACAGCCCTGAAGTTTATCCGGGGCTTCCCCCATGTTACGATGGTCAATTCCAACCTCACGGATCCCGCCTGGGGGCCGGGTTGGTCCTGGGACGATTTCGACGCGTATTACATGCCGGGCCGGAGCGCCTTCCCGGTTCACGGAAATATCCTGCGCCTGATTGGTTATCCGGACAGTTTGCACGTCTCCCCGTCCATCTTCAGGGACAGTCTTTCCCCCCGCAGAGGCGGACGGGCACGCTCGCAACTGCGGAATGTGTTCCTTCGAACCCCTTCTCCCGGGGATACCCTGGATATCCCGTTGCGGATTTCCGGACAATTGGAGCGGGATCTTTGGGCCGCTTTTTCGGGCCGGGTGGTTGTGCGCGGAGATACCCTGCCTCCGCCCCCCCTGGAAACCCTTCCCGGCATGGCTTCGGACAGTCTGTACGCCAAAATGATGAAGGAGAGCGACAATTTTATCGCGGAACAACTGATGCTCCTGGTGTCCGGCACACAATCGGATACACTGAGTTTTGAGGCTGCCCGCGACCGGGTACTGGAAGAGTTCCTGCCCGGGATACCGCAGGTCCCCCGATGGGTGGATGGCTCGGGCCTCAGCCGGTATAATCTCTTTACCCCGGAATCCGTGGTCTTCCTGCTGGACAAACTATACCGGGAGTTCCCGGAACCCCGCTTATTTGCCTTGCTGGCACAGGGGGGACAGGACGGGACCCTGGCGGCATGGTACCGGGACAGCGCGTCGCCGTACGTATTTGGAAAAACGGGGAGCCTGAGCAACAACCACAACCTCAGCGGGTACCTGGTTACCCTCTCAGGCAAACGGGTCTGCTTTTCGATGATGAACAACCACTTTACGCAGCCCTCGGATGTCATAAAGGAAAACATGCAGGAACTCCTGCAATGGGTGCGTGAAAATTACTGAATTTCCCGGGCTACTGGACGCAACGGGCCAAAAAGCGCAGCGTACTGGATTAGGATGAGCGTTTTGGCATCCCGGATCTCCCCGTTTCGTACCTTCTCCAGGATTTCTTCGAACCCGAACTCCAGCAATTCGATGTCCTCGGTTTCCTCGGGAACGCCACCGCCTTCCGCCTCCTTTTGCCCGGGGTGGTAAGCGGCCAGATAATAGTGCAGGATTTCGGTAACGGCGCCCGGGGAACTATACGCCTCCAGGATTTTTTCCAGTTGCTCCACCCGGTACCCCGTTTCCTCCAGGATCTCCTTCCGGATAGCAGCCTCAGGGTCCGCCCCGTCGAGCAGGCCGGCACAAACCTCGGTGAGCAGGCCGTCCGGGTTGTGGTTTACAAAAGTAGGCATCCGGAATTGACGTGTCAGGAGTACTTTCCGCCGGGATGCATCGTACAGTAAAACGGCTGCGCCGTTGCCCCTATCGTACACTTCCCGCTGCCGGGACTCCCATCTGCCATCCGAACGCCGGTACTCAAAATCGTATCGGTACAGGGTATACCAGGCACTTGAGAGCGTCTCTTTCCGGATATTTCTCAGTCTGTCGTTTTCGGGCATCTTGTCAGGGTTTAAACTCAAAGGTAGGGCTTCTGCAGCGCATCCCCACCCACGCACCACAGCCCCCCGGGAACGGCTGGCCTATAAAATTAAATTGATACTTTTAATGCGCGGGCGGCAACTAGCTGCCTGCTGCCAAACCTCTTTAAAATCCTTACACAGATCCGTTGCCCATGAATCCAATTCGATACACCCTGTTTTTACTGCTTATTACATTACTGGCCTCCTGCGGCCAAAACAACCGCTCCGGGAATGAGCCGGGAACCGACCTGCCTCGGATTGCCATTGCAGGACTCGGCATTGAATCGAGCACTTTTTCGCCGGCGCGGACCGAAGAAGCCGCCTTCCACCCCCGCACAGGCGATTCCGTTTTTACCCGATACCCCTTCCTCCATGCGGATTCCGTTAACCGGAAACGCGCCGAATGGGTCCCCACCCTGGTGGGGAAGGCCCTTCCCGGCGGGACGGTTACCCGCAAGGCCTACGAATCGCTGGTTGGGCAAACCCTCAAACGACTCGAGGCCCAAAAACCCTTTGACGGGCTTTTCTTTGACATCCACGGTGCCATGAGCGTCGAAGGGATGGATGATCCCGAAGGCGATTTGATATACCGCATCCGGGAGGTGGTGGGCCCTGAAGTCCTGATATCCACCTCCATGGACCTGCACGGAAACGTCTCCCGACGGCTCGCTAGGCATACGGACCTGATTACCTGTTACCGCATGGCGCCGCACGAAGACGCCCTGGAGTCCAAGAAACGCGCTGTGGAAAACTTGCTGGACCGGTTGGAAAGCGGCAAGGGGAAACCCGCTTACAAGGCCTGGGTTCCCGTGCCCATCCTGCTACCCGGGGAGAAGACCAGCACCCGGGTGGAACCCGGAAAGAGCCTGTATGCCAGGGTACCCGGCGTAGCGGCCCGCGACGGGGTGGTGGATGCCGCCATCTGGATCGGCTATGCGTGGGCAGACGAACCCAGGAACCACGCGGTGGTTATGGTAACCGGGGATGACCGGGAACAAGTGGTTTCCGGGGCGGAGTACCTGGCCGGGGAGTTCTGGAAGGTACGGGACGAATTTGAATTTGTGGCCCCCACTACGGACTTTGAAAGCGCATTACAATTGGCCCTTTCCAGCGAAGAACAGCCATTTATCATCAGCGATATGGGAGATAACCCAACCGCCGGGGGCGCCGGGGATGTCACCTGGACGCTTACCGAATTGCTGAAACGCCCGGAATTTACCACTCCGGGAGGGCCGACCCTTATCTACGCTTCCATCCCCGGCCCCGAACTGATACGGGAAGCCGTTCGCACCGGGGTGGGCGGTACCGTCAGTGCCCGGGTAGGGGCAGCCGTCGATGACCGGTATGCACCTCCCCTCTTGCTGGAGGGAACCGTCACCGCACTGCGCAAGGGCGACCAGCACGCCGGGACCGAGGCGGTGGTAAAAACCGGGAATGCCCATGTTATCGTTACTGAGAAGCGCAAACCCTACCACCGGGAAGAAGACTTTACCCGACTGGGGCTCAACCCCCGGGAAACGGATATCGTTGTCGTGAAAATTGGTTATCTCGTGCCGGAATTATACGACATGCGGGGCGGCTGGGTAATGGCACTCACGCCTGGTGGGGTGGATCAGGACCTGGCCCGGCTGGGTCATCAACGGATCATCCGGCCCATGTTCCCCCTGGACGCGGATATGGCCGACCCGGATCTGAGCGCCCGGATGATCCCCGCTTCGGACAATGCGGTTCCCGAATAGGCAGGGGTAATCCAGCCAAATTGCCGGCAGCCGGCTGTCCCGACCTGGTGCAGGAAGGATCGGGGCCTGGCGCAGGAAGGATCAGGGCCTGGTGCATCGGGGCCAACCGGCATCAGAACCGGTTGTCGCCGTCGAGCAGGTCGCCGAGACCTCCGAGGATGCTGCCCTCCCCTTTGTCCTTACCGCCGCCTTTGGGGGCTGCTGCCAGGACCCGTCCGGCCAGGCGGCTGAATGGCAGGGATTGGATATAGACAGTGCCCGGCCCCCTCAGGGTGGCAAAGAAAAAGCCTTCGCCCCCGAACAGCGTATTTTTGATCCCGCCCACAAATTCGATATCGTAGTCAACGGTTTGGGAAAAGCCTACGATACACCCGGTGTCGACGCGTAGTACCTCCCCTGCCTGGAGGGTGCGGCGCGCCAGGGTTCCTCCTGCATGAACGAAAGCCATGCCGTCCCCTTCGAGTTTTTGCATGATAAAACCCTCGCCCCCAAACAATCCCCGACCCAACCTGCGGGAGAATTCGATACCCACGGAAACGCCCTTGGCGGCGCAGAGGAATGCATCTTTCTGGCAGATAAACCTGCCGCCTTTTTCCTTCAGGTCTATGGGGACGATCTTTCCAGGGTAGGGAGAGGCAAAACTCACTTTCTTTTTGCCCTGCCCGCCATTGTAGAAGGCCGTCATAAACAGGCCCTCACCGGTAAGTACGCGTTTGCCGGCGGAAAATATCTTGCCCAGTACGCCCGTATCTTTCTTACTGCCGTCGCCAAAAATGGTTTCCATTCGGATGTCCGGGTCCATCATCATAAAACTGCCGGCTTCGGCAATGACCCCTTCGTTCGGGTCCAGTTCCACCGACACATACTGCATCTCCTCCCCGAATATTTCATAATCTACTACGTGGTTTCCGGTATTCATAGGTTGCATTCCTTTGAGTTACTATTCAGACTATCTGTTGGTAGCAGGCCAACTTAAAATGTTACAAATATCCTGAGGATTTCGCCTTGGACCCATTGGCCGGCAACGGGGGGGAATTATTGGGATCTATCCGAGCAGCCATTTTTTGGCCGGTCTTTTTTTCAGAAATAATTTCATCTCGTAACCCAGGCTGTTCAGGGCTGTTTCCGTAAATAGCTGTTCACTGAACCGGTCGGGGTCCGGGATAACCACCGCCAGTTTGAGGTTTGGGGTCCAACCGATGGAAGAAGCCCCTTTGGCGAGTTTGAATTTGGTCTCCATCCCGTAACTCCCGTTAAAAGACATGACAACAAGCACTTTATCCCGATTGTTTTCCCGGCATATCCGTGCAATCGCCTCCCACCGCTCCATGGCTTCCTTCAGCTCCTGCCCCGGGGCGATTTTGACGGATAGTTCTGCTGTTACATAATCGGGTCGGACCTGAAAACTGAGATCATAAGGCATATTATTGTTAATTGGCAATGGTTGATTGATGATATGCAGTAGAGAAAAAAGATACTAAAAAAATAAACTACTCAGGATTTGACCTTCAGCGTCCATTCAAAATCAAAGGTGCTCACCGTGACCCCGTCGGCGTTCACTCCCACCGATTGCATCCAGACTGTTTGCCCCTTCCCGGTCGTAACGGCCTGGTCGATGGCATGGCGGACCTTATCGCCGTCCGGGCATTCAAACCGGATGCGGCCCGTTGCCTTTTTGGAAAAGTTTGCCCGGTTGTTGAGTACCAGCATGGAGATCGGAAGCCCGCTTTTCCGGATGTGATACATAACCAGGGCCCCGGTAGACAATTCGGCAGCCATTCCCTGTACCGCCCAGAACATGGAGCGGAATGGGTTCTGGTTGATCCACCGGTGGGTAACGGCAGCTTCCCCCCGATTCCCATCCAGTGCCGTTAGCCGGACGCCGCACCACCAGGCCGCGGGTAATTTGAAGAACATGAATCTGTTGAAACTGCGAACCGATAAGGCCATCTGATGGGATTTATACCTATAAATGTATCAAAAATATCCCCGTTTACATTTGTTAAATATATGTTAATTTATAGTACTATGTTTTGCATAATACCTTTCTTCGTATATATATTTGCATAAGAAACAACTAGGCCATGACAGAATCACTATCAAAACACGAGCGCAACCTGTCTGCGTTAATCCACGGATCCACCCTGTCCCGGTTCTTTATTCCCTTCGGACAGTTCCTGGTTCCCCTGGTGCTCTGGCTCTCCAATCGCAACCAGCACGAATTTGTCGATTACAACGGCAAACAGGCATTGAATTTCCAGATCAGTATGTTCCTCTATTCCTTCCTGGTAGGGGCTATCAGCATCCCGTTCTTTGTGGCCTCAATTCCGGGGCTGTTTGAACACGGCATCCTCTCCTGGGACAACCATCACAATTTTGAATCCTTCCACTTTGACTTCGGGACCGGATTTTTTGACTTCCCGTTTTTCTGGTGGCCTGTCGGCATCGGCGGCTTGCTGGCCATGGGCCTGTTTGTCGTCAATATCGTTTATACGATCCTGGCTACGATCCGCACCAATGAAGGACAGTATTTCAGGTATCCCCTGACCATTAAATTCATTCGCTAATGAAAACGCAGACCATCTACCGCACCCTCCCTGCCCTGAAAACCCGGCACATCCTTTTGATCCTGGCCATTTTGGTCGGGGCGCTGGCGGATGCCTTCGGACAGGTCCCCGAAGATTCCGACCTGTACCGGACCATCCTGGACCTGGACCAGGCGTATTTCACCGCCTATAACGAATGCGATATGGCTACCCAGGAGGAACTCCTCAGCGACAGCCTCGAATTCTATCACGACCAGGGCGGGCTGAGCACATCCAAGTCCCGGATCCTGGAGAGTATTGAAGACAATATCTGTGGGCAAGTGTCCCGCAGCCTGGTGCCCGGAAGCGTTGAAGTACATGAAATTAAGGGCTTTGGGGCGGTTGAGATCGGATTGCATAAATTTTACAACAACCGGGAACCGGACGCCATATCAAAACCCAGTCGTTTTGTGACCGTGTGGAAACAGGAAAACGACGGCTGGAAAATGCACCGGATCATCAGCCTGCATTAGGCCACTAGGAGTTTATTCATCAATCAAACCATCATGAGAACAAGAAACGAACAGTTAACACCGACCCAACAGGGGGCACCTTGTGAAATGTCGGATTAAGACCCGAAATTATGAATGTAGAAAATACAAAAGCACAAATGCGGAAAGGGGTCCTGGAGTATTGTATCCTCTCCATCCTTAGCGGGGAGGACAAATACGCCTCCGAAATTCTGGATACCCTGAAAGACGCAAAGATGCTGGTGGTGGAAGGGACCATTTACCCCCTGCTCACCCGACTGAAAAATGCGGGGTTGCTTTCCTACCGTTGGGAGGAATCCACCTCGGGCCCGCCCCGGAAATACTACGGTCTCACGGAGACCGGCACCATTTTCCTCAAGGAGCTGAACACCACCTGGGACGAGCTCCGAACCGCCGTCAATGTGGTCACCAACGCAAAAAACAAGTAAGATGAACAAGACTGTAAATATCAATCTGGCCAATATGCTTTTTCATATAGATGAAAACGCATATCAAAAGCTCCTCCGGTACCTGGAAGCTGTCAAGCGTTCCTTTGCCGGCACGGCGGGAAGCGACGAGATCATCGCCGACATCGAGGCGCGGATCGCCGAGCTTTTTTACGAAAAAATGGAAAATGAACGGCAGGTGATCACCCAAAAGGAAGTGGACGCCGTCATCGCCATCATGGGACAACCCGAAGACTACCAGGTGGATGAGGATATTTTTGAGGATGTCCCGCCGGGTACGGGATCCGCCAAAAGCCGCACTACCCGTTCCGCCAAGAAACTCTACCGGGATATCGACCACAAATACATCGGCGGCGTCTGCGCCGGGCTCGAGCACTACCTGGGCCTGGACGCCCTGTGGATCCGCCTGATCTTTATCATCCTGGCCGTCTTTACCGGCTTTGGCTTCATCGCCTATATCCTGCTCTGGATCCTGGTGCCCGAAGCTGCAACTACCGCGCAGAAACTGGATATGACCGGGGAACCCGTGAATATCAGCAATATCGAGCGGAAGGTAAAGGAGGGCTTCGATGACGTTGCAGAACGGGTCCGCAGCGTGGATTACGAAAAAGTGGGTTCCAGGGTGAAAAGCAGTGGAAAGACCTTTTTCGACACGCTGGGCGACGTCATCATGTTTTTCTTTAAGGTAATCGGCAAATTTATCGGGATCCTGCTGATCATTATCGGGGCTGCCACCCTGATCGGGCTGTTTATCGCCCTTTTCACCGTTGGGGTGGTGGATGCGGTCCAGATTCCGGGCGTCGACCTGATCGGGTTGCTCAACTCCACGGAAACGCCCGTGTGGATTGTCTCCCTCCTGGTATTCCTGACAGTGGGAATTCCCTTCTTTTTCCTGTTGTACCTCGGCTTGAAAATCCTGGTGAACAATCTGAAATCCATTGGGAACATCGCCAAGTTTTCCCTGTTGGGCCTCTGGCTGATCGCCGTTATCAGCCTGGCCGTACTGAGCGTAAAACAGGTAGCTGCACACGCCTACACGGAAAGCGTCACCACCACCGATACGCTTGCGCTGGCCTCACCGGCCACCGATACGCTCCGTATCCGGTTTCGCGGAGGCGATTTCGACAGGCATTCCGGCCCGGTTGTGGCAGGCATGCGCATCCGGTATGACGATGACGACCAGCCCCTGCTCTATTCGGACGACGTGTTGCTCGACATCCGCAAATCCGAGGATTCGGTGGCTACCCTGCGCCTGCGTCGGGATGCCGACGGCCGTTCTTATGAAGATGCGCGCCAACGGGCCGGGTCCATCCGGTACGATTACGCCCTGGCCGGTTCGGCCATTCACCTCGACAACTTTTTCACCACCGACGTGGATAACAAAGTCCGCAACCAGGAAATCCGCCTGACCCTTTTTGTGCCGGAAGGCACCCACCTGATCTTTGAACCGTCTGCCCGGAATTACCTGGGAAGACGCACCCAGAACGACCGCGGGATGTATTACCGGGATATCGTCCGCCACCAATGGGTTATGGGTCCTAACGGCATGTTGGTATGCCAGGATTGCCCGGAGGATACCGGCTCCGGACAATGGGAAGATGACAGTCGGGAAAACCGGATTATCATCGACGAGAACGGGGTGGACATCGACCTGAAAGACGAACAGGACAGTTTTAAGATGAAAATCGACGAGAACGGGGTGGAGATCAAAGCCCAGGAGGACGGGCTCTGACAATTCATCCGGCTGAAACGACAGTTCGGTCGGCACAATTGGGGCAGCCCCTTGGGAAAGCGCAATTTTGAAAAGTACAAAGCAACAACCAGAACCTAAATGTAAACCGGGGAACCAACCCCACAATCAAAAATCGAATACCATGGCAACACTAGCGCGAATTACAATCGGAATTATACTGGCCCTGCTGGCCTCTTCCTGCATGCTCGACATGAATTGGGGTGCCGGGAAAAGGGGCAACGGCGTTGTGGTCGAAGAAGCCCGCTCCGTTACGGGCGATTTTACTGCCGTATCGGCCTCCGAGGGCCTGGATGTATACGTCACTCAGGGTGACGAGTACGATATCCGGGTGGAGGCGGACGAGAACGTCATCGACCTTATCGGCACGGATATCCGGGACGTGAAGTTGAAAATACACGCTATAGAGAATATCGGGCGTGCTACCAAGAATGTTTATGTAACCCTGCCGGAAATAACGGCTCTGAGCGCCTCGAGCGGCAGCGACCTGGAAACCCGGGGTACGATAGCGTCCCGGAACATCCGCCTGGATGCCAGTAGCGGTGCCGACCTGAAAGCGGCAGTAGAGGCCGACGAGGTGGAAGCCGATTGCAGCAGCGGTGCCGATATCCGGGTCAGCGGCCGGACCAACTTGTTTTACGCAGATGCCAGCAGCGGTTCGGACATCAAGGCCGGGGACCTGCAGGCAAAAATATGCCATGCCAACGCGAGCAGCGGTGCGGATATCCGGGTATATGCCACCGAATCCCTTACAGCCGATGCCAGCAGCGGCGCGGATATCCACTACAGCGGCGAGGCCAGCGTCCAAACCAAAAAATCTGCCTCCGGCAGCGTTCACAAGTACTAATCTTTTCGCCGGCCATTCATCAATCAGGACCCGAACGGTCTGCTGAAAACCCTTGTCCCCGGACAGGGGTTTTTTGCTGCGATTTACTACTTTCGGGATTCAAACCGATTCGATGTGAAACTGACCCTGCATGCCCACCAACTTGAACTGGCCCATACCTTCGGAATATCCCGGGAGCGATACGACCGCCAGCCCACGCTTATCGCCTGCCTGGAATCCGGCGGAAAAAAGGGCTACGGGGAAGCAACCTCCAACCCCTATTACGGGGTAACCGTCGAGGGCCTGATAAAGGAAATTGAGAAGGCCCGCAGCGCGGTGGAAGCATTCCCCCAAACCGACCCGGAGGCGTTTTACGAACTGCTCGAAAACCTGGAACTCACCCCATTTGCCCGCTGCGCCCTGGACCTGGCCTGTAATGACCTCCATGGGAAACTCCTGGGGAAACCCCTTTATGCAATCTGGGGGACCGCCGCCCGGGACCTGCCCGTTACAAACTTCACCATCGGCCTGGATACCCCTGAAAAAATGGTTGCCAAAATGCAGGAGCGACCCTGGCCCGTCTACAAAATCAAGCTCGGGACGGACCGGGATGTGGCACTGGTTCGGGAACTGAGGCAGCATACGGATGCCGTATTCCGGGTGGATGCCAATTGCGCCTGGACAGCCGGGGAAACCCTGGACAACGCGCGGGCCCTGAAAGAACTGGGCGTGGAATTCATCGAGCAGCCATTGCCCGCAGATGACTGGGAGGGGATGGAGCAGGTAGCCCATGGCAGCGTCCTCCCGATAATCGCAGATGAGAGCTGTATCGTGGAATCGGACGTGGATCGCTGCGGCCTCCACTTTAACGGCATCAACATCAAGCTGACCAAGTGCGGGGGCTTGACCCCGGCGCGGAGGATGATTCGAAGGGGCCGTGAACTCGGGCTGAAGATCATGGTTGGCTGCATGACCGAATCCACTGTCGGGATATCCGCCATTGCCCAGCTGCTGCCCCAACTGGACTACGTGGACATGGACGGAGCGCTGTTGCTTCGCAGCGACATCGCCCGGGGTGTGGTGATCACCGACGATGCCGAGGTGATCCTGCCGGAAACAGGGGGTAGCGGCGTGGTGCTGACAGCCGACTTATAAACCGGGCTGCGAACCACGGACCATGGGCCAGAAATTCAATTATGCAAAATAAACCACAGCACGTTGCAGGAATTCCGGGAACGGAAATCCGGTTAGAAGGCGCCACCTGGGGGTACTTCGCGGGCACCTCCTACCTGGGGTTGCAGACGCTGCCCGCCTTCACTGACCTGGTTGCCGATGCCACCCGCCGCCTGGGCACCCATTGGGGGGCTTCCAGGGAAGGGCCTGTTGCACCGGCCATCTACGAAGAAGCCGAAAAGCAAATCGCGCGCTGGACCGGGAGTGAAGCGGCCTGTAGTGTGTCGTCCGGCTTCCTGGCCGGCCGGCTCCTGGCCGATGCCTTCGCCGGTAAGGCTTTCCAGTGCGTCTATCACCCCGCCTGCCACGCCGCCCTTATGCCTGCAGGCGCCGAAAGGGCGCGCGATTTGAAGCACATGGTCCGGCAACTGGACGAAGCCCGGAACAACGGCGAGGCCCAACCCGTTTTGTTCACCGACACCATCGATTTTTCCAGGGGTCCTGAACTGGTTTCCAGGCAGTTGGAGGGAATCGACCTGTCCGGGGTCATCCTGGTTGCCGACGACTCCCACGGATTTGGGGTCCTCGGGCCTGACGGGGCCGGGGCTTGCAGCGATCTTGCCAGCCTGGATGCAGCCGAATTGATTGTTTGCGGGTCCCTGGGCAAGGCACTGGGTATCACGGCCGGAATTATCCTGGGCCGCTCCGAACGCATTCGGCAGTTGCGGAGACTGCCTGCCTTTGCCGGGGCCAGCCCGGCTCCGCCTGCCGGGCTGGCGGCCTTGTGTACCTCCCTGGAATCCGGGCTAATCCGGGCGCAGCGAAGCAAGTTACTCCTGAATATCCGGGACTTCCAGGGCCAGCTGGGCCACCTGACCTTTCTTTCCGGCCTGGACGATTTCCCCGTATACCTTTTTGCCGGTTCGGGCCTGGCTTCCTTCCTGGCATCCCAACAGATCCTTGTCTCGCATTTTCGCTATTCGGCAGAAAGCTCCGGAGCTCCCGGAAGGATTGTGCTTACTGCTGCCCACACCCCTGTCCAGCTTGAGAGGTTGGCAAAGCACCTCAGTCAATTTCCGGATACACAATAATTTAGCAATATAATTTGCGAACCGGTAGGAATTACACGGTATTTCTATGGCTTTATCAAAAAAATATGTATCTTTTTAACACTTTATTAGCACTTCAACATATTAGAGCCATGAAAAAAGTTCTCGGAATCGTTTTTTTGTTCGCTGTTTTTCTATCCGCTGTATCCATGAGTACCGCCCCCCCGGAAAGCCTGCACAGCCTGGAGGGGACCTGGGAACTCCAAAGTTTCTGCAATTATGCCGATAACGAGCCGGACACAATCAGCCTGGAAGAGGGGTACAGGCAGGTAAAAATGTATTACAATGGCAAGGTCATGTGGTCCCGAACGGACCCCAGTGATACGATTGGCCGTTTCGGGTTTGGTTCCTATAAGATCACCTCAAACGAATTGATAGAAGACATCGAATACGGGGACCATTACTTTATGGCCAACCTCGGGCCCATGCAATTCCGGTTCCGGTTGGTCCTTGACGACAATTCCTATAGCCAGATTACCCTGGATGAAGAAGGTAACCCGACGTTTTCCGAAAACTACAAACGCATTGATTGATCAGCAGATCAGGTATATTTGAATTAGCTGATGGGAATCCCGGAGCGCCGACGGTGCTTCGGGATTTCAATTTACAGCAGGCCCGGGAAGCCGGCTATTGCTGTTCCACTTCCTCCCCTTCGCCCGCTTCAACCTCGGAGAGATAGCGCTCAGCATCCAGGGCAGCCATACACCCCGTCCCGGCCGCAGTTACGGCCTGGCGGTATTCTTTGTCCTGTACATCCCCGCTGGCAAAGACACCCGGCTTGTTGGTCCGGGTAGATTTGCCATGGGTGACGATGTATCCGGTAGCGTCCATATCGAGCTGTCCCTTGAAAATATCTGTATTCGGTTTGTGCCCGATCGCTATAAACAGTCCGGTAATGGCAACTTCTTCTTTTTCCCCTGTCTGGTTGTTGACCATGCGCAGGCCTTCCACCACCTGATCCCCGAGTACCTCGTCAACTTCCGTATTGAAGCGTATATCGATGTTTTCCAGGCTCATCACCCGGTTTTGCATGGCCTTGGATGCCCGGAAATGGTCTTTCCGGACCAGCATGGTGACCTTGTTGCAAATTTTGGCCAGATAGGACGCCTCCTCAGCTGCGGTATCCCCGCCCCCGACAATTGCCACATCCTGACCTTTGTAAAAGAAGCCGTCACACACGGCGCAGGCCGAGACGCCGCCACCCCGCAAGCGCTGTTCACTCGGGATATTCAGGTATTTGGCCGATGCACCGGTAGAAATTATCACCGTTTCAGCTTCAACAACCTTGTCGTCGTCGATGGTTACCCGGTGGATTCCCCCGGGTTCGTCGCTGAATTCCACGGCCGTTGCCATGCCGATACGCACATCTGTCCCGAATCGCTCAGCCTGTTGTTGTAATTGCACCATCATGGTAGGCCCGTCCACCCCATCCGGGTAGCCCGGGAAATTCTCTACTTCCGTGGTGGTGGTAAGCTGTCCCCCGGGCTCCATCCCCGTATATACCACGGGCTTCAGGTCTGCCCGCGCGGCGTAAATGGCTGCGGTATACCCGGCGGGCCCGCTGCCCAGTATCAGCGTTTTGATGCGTTCGATGCTTTCAGACATATCTCGGCGTGTATTTAAAATGCTTAAATTGTTTGCAATGCAAAAGTAGGTTTTTAAGGCCGTTCCTTACAGGGCAAGTTATCAAAAGTTTATCAACGCACGGCAAAAGCCGCGCAGTGCCATCGCTTCGCTGCGTGCCGTCAGGCCATTGCATCCCGACGGGCCGCCCCGACGGGCCGCGACGCCTCGGCAGGGGCGCTGCGTTACAGCGTATCGCGCACCTCCCCGCAGGTGAGCATTTCGTCTCCAAAGTACGGGTTTCGAATCGATTCCTGTTTACTGAGCCAGTAAGCCCCCCGGTTCTCGTCGGCCATCGGGCAGTACTGGACAAATAACGTGCCGGGCAGGTCGGACACCCCGCTGGCCAGGGCCACCATCCGTTCAGACAACCCGATAAACCGCTCCCGCTTGCCGTCCACATCCGTTGCGGCACCCAGCTCCCGGAAATCGCCCCGGAGGCCCGAAAGGCCTTCGCCAGCACTTTTCAACAAGCCGGCTGCATGGGCCGCGGCCCGTGCCGCCTTATCGTTATCCGAGGTAACCAGGGCGTCTTTGAGCTCCAGATAAGCGGAAAGCACCTCCCGGAACACGGCCTGGTCTGCCTGCGGCAGTTTCGGACCGGGTTGGCCGGTGCCGGAACTCACATTGGCCGCCATACCATCCTCGGACCCCATATCCCCGTGGTCATGCATTTTACCCATCGGCTCGCTTTCCGGGTTCATCATGGATTTCTTACCCTGTAGTTGCGCCGCGGCATCCAGGGTGAAAGTCCCGTTAACCACTACTACCTCGCCGGGTTGCAGGCCGTCAAGGACCCGGTATCCCCCCGGGAGGGCGGTCCCAAGGTGCACTTCCCGCATTTCGAAAACGGGGCGGGAGGCATCCGGTTTTACGTAGACGATCGACCGTTCCCCGGTCCAGAGAACCGCAGATTGCGGGACCACCAGGCCTTCCCCGGCGGCTTCGCCCGAGACTTCCAGTTCCGCCCGGACAAACATTCCGGGTTTCAGCTCACCCCCGGAGTTGTCGATTGTAGCGCGCACCACAGCCGTACGGGTCGTACTGTTGAGGATTGGGCTGATGAATTGGATCGGGGCCCGGAATTCGCGCCCTTCAAGGGCCCCGGCACGGATAGTCAGCTCCTGGCCGGTTTTCAGAGCGGCGAGCTGGTTCTCGTAGGCGTCAAACTCCACCCATACTGTCCCCAGGTCGGCAATCCGGAACAGGGGCTCCCCTTTCCGAACGTAGTCCCCGGCTGCAACGTCAATTTGGGAAACTGTTCCCGAGACATCCGAAAATACCGGAAAATACTCCTGTACCTCCCCGGATTCCTCAATTTGCCGGATACGCTCCCCGGAGAGCTTCCAGAGCTCCAGTTTTTTGCGTACGGCCTGGTATAATTGGGGCTGGGTCTCCTTCAGGCGGGCGGCGGTGAGGAGTTCCTGTTGGGCCGCGACCAGGTCCGGGGCATACAGGGTGGCCAGGCGCTGCCCCTTGCGAACCGGTTCGCCTTCGTAGTTGATGGAAAGCGTTTCGATCCGGCCGTCGAAATAAGCCGATTGCGTTGCGATTTTCTTTTCGTTGGCCTCAATGGTACCCGACAGCGTCAGGACCCGGTTTCCGGATTCGGTGTCGCCCAGGCGGATCGTCTGTACATCGGCAAGGGCCAGGGCATTTTCGGTCAACCTAAGCTGTCCGGGAGCCAGGCCATCTGCTCCGGAGTCGGCCGGAATCAGGTCCATACCGCAAATGGGGCAACTCCCGGGTTCCGGCTGCAGGATTTGCGGGTGCATGGAGCAGGTCCACATTTGGTCCGCATCGGCCTGGGTATGGTTGTGCTCCCCGGTTGCATTCATCGCGTCGCCCGGTCCGGAGAATATAAAATACCCGAGCAGGAGTCCTGCCGCAAGGGCCAATCCAATCCATAAATATGACTTTTTCATGATGTGCGTTTTTTCTTGATTAAGTTGCGCTGGATCCGCCGCACGGTTGGCGAACTGATAAACCAGAGCGTAAACCCACTGAGTACCGTGATCAGGCCGAAAAGGGAAAAAGCCCGCAGCAGGGTCGTATTAAAATTATCCCGGGTCTGGTAGTCCATCGTATGGGTCATCCAGAGAAAATCGAACCAGCGCCAGTTTCGGTGGCGAACGGTCTGGAAGGCCCCGTTGGCAACGGCCACATACGCCTTCAGGTTTTCCGGAGACCGGTAGGCAACCTCATAGGCCGGTAGCGGGCGCCCCCTGTACTCGTGGTGGGGGCCCACGCTGTCGATGCGGCGGACCCCCGCCACCTCCAGGCCGGGAAGCATCTCCCGTTCGGCAACCAGGAGTGCTTCCTCCCGGGATATCCCGGGCTTTGCCTCCCCGGTCCGGGCATGGTACAGGGATTGATTATTGACCCAGTAAAAGGGCTCACCCCCGATATCCAGCAGCCGGAGGGTTGCAATGGGTTCCCCGATGCCCAGCTGGTCGGAAGCGAGCAACCCCGTGAAGGCCGTTTGTTTCGGTTCCATATTCCTGAAGTGGTCCCCGTGGATCTCGTCCAGGTCCGTCCAGGAAAAGTACATGCCGCTGATAGTCCACATCAGGAATTGTACCCCCAGCAGGATCCCGAGGTACCGGTGGGCCAGCCTGAATTTTCTCGCTGTTTTTCTGTTAACCATAGAATCAATTTATACGTGCAGCCCGAAGCCGCAATGCATTTGCAATTACCGAAACCGAGCTGAAACTCATGGCGGCAGCGGCTATCATCGGGGATAAGAGGATGCCGAAAAACGGAAACAGGACACCGGCCGCCACCGGGACGCCTATCGTGTTGTACACCAGGGCAAAAAATAGGTTCTCCCGGATATTCCGCATGACTTTTTTACTGAGCTTCCGGGCTTTAACAATGCCGCTCAGGTCTCCATCCACCAGGGTGACCCCGGCGCTTTCAATTGCCACGTCCGTGCCTGTGCCCATGGCGATGCCCACATCGGCTTTTGCCAGGGCCGGGGCATCGTTGATCCCATCCCCGGCCATGGCCACTACTTTTCCATCCCGCTTGAGTCGCTCCACTTCGGATAGTTTGTCTTCGGGGAGCATGCCGGCGCGGAATTCCGCAATACCCAGTTCAGCCGCTACAGCCCGCGCTGTCCGCTCGTTGTCCCCAGTGAGCATATGCACGGCCATCCCCCCCTGGCGGAGCTGGTCGAGGGCTGTACGGGTTTCATCCTTAATCCGGTCGCCCAGGGCCACGAGGCCGATGACCTCCCCATCTGCAGAGAGGAAGGATACGGTTTTGCCCTGGTCCTGGTATTCCCGGGCCTTCTCCTCGAGGACGGCGGGAATCCCGGCTCCCCGCTCCTCCATCAGGCTGGCATTGCCCAGGGCGAGGGACTGCTTGCCGACCATGCCGGTGACCCCTTTCCCGGTAACCGACTCGAATTGCTCCGGCTCCTGGATCGGAACGCCTTTTTGCTCCGCGTGTGCTACCATTGCGCGGGCCAGGGGGTGTTCGCTTTGCTGGTTCAGGGATGCGACCAATTCCAATACTTTCTCCCCGGGAACCCCGTCCGGGACCCCTTCCACCCCCTCAACGGAAGGCCGGCCCTCGGTTAACGTCCCGGTCTTGTCCACAATCAGCGTATCCACCCTGGCAAGGGTTTCCAGGGCGGCTGCCTCACGGATCAATACCCCGTTCTGGGCCCCTTTTCCGACCCCGACCATTACAGACATCGGGGTAGCCAGGCCAAGGGCACAAGGGCAGGCTATGATCAGGACCGCTATGCCATTGACAAGCCCATACACATAGGCTGGCTCCGGGCCCCAAATTGCCCAGACCACAAAGGTAATGACGGCGATCACTACCACGGCCGGGACAAAATATGCCGAAACCCGGTCTGCCACGTTCTGGATGGGGGCGCGACTGCGACTGGCCTCATTGACCAGGCGGATGATCTGGGAGAGGAGCGTATCGGAACCTATTTTTTCGGCCTCCATCAGGAAGGATCGGTTTCCGTTCAAAGTACCGCTTCGCAAGGAATCGCCTGCGGATTTATCCACCGGGATGGGTTCCCCGGTGATCATGGACTCGTCCACGGTGGTTTCCCCTTTAGTGAGCGTGCCATCTACCGGAATCTTCTCCCCGGGTTTTACCCTCAGGATATCCCCTATTTCGATTTCCTCTACCGGGATTTCTTCTTCTTTTCCATCCCGAACACGTACGGCTTTCCCGGGGGCGAGCTTTAATAGCTCCCTGACGGCGGAATTCGTTTTGCGGTGGGCGCGTGCTTCGAGCACCTGACCGAGGAGTACCAGGGTCAGGATGACGGTGGCAGCCTCAAAATACACATGGACCTCTCCGGTATCCGTCTTGAACTGCTCCGGGAAGAACCCGGGAAAAAGCAACCCGAAAACGCTGAATAGCCAGGCGATCCCCGCCCCGATACCAATCAGGGTAAACATATTCAGGTTCCAGTATCGGACCGACCGGTACGCCCGGGTAAAGAACATCCAGGTAGCGTAGAAAACCACGGGGATTGAGAGGACCATCTGCAACCAATTCCAGTATTTCCGGTCCATCCAGTTATAGATTGGGTTTCCGGGCACCATCTCCGACATGGCGATCAGGAATATCGGCAGGGTGAAACCCAGTGCCACCCAAAATTTCCGCAACAACCGCTGATACACCTTTTCCTCCGCACTGGCCTCAGGTTCCACGGGAACGAGTTCCATGCCGCAAATCGGACAACTCCCCGGCGTATCCTGACGGATTTCCGGATGCATCGGACAGGTATATCCGCTAGCCTGCCGGCTTGCCGAACCGGGTTGCTCCACAAGGTCCATACCGCAAACCGGACAATCCCCCGGGGCATCGTAGGTCTTATCCCCCTCGCATTGCATCGGGCAGTAATAGGTGCCATTCCCCGAATCCCGGTTGCTGCCGGTACCGGTTGAAGCCTCCCGTCCTGCGGTGCCCGGTTTTTCCCCGGGCAGGTGGATGCTGTACCTGCTTCCGGCCAGGGCCTCCCGGAATTCCCCGATGTCGATATGCGAATCCATCTCGACCTCCGCAAGTCCGGCATCCAGGTCTACGGTAACCCCGCGGACGCCGGCTACCGACTCCAGGGCTTCCCGGACGTGGTTCTGGCATCCGGTGCAACTCATCCCGTATATGTGATACGTGTGTTTCATGGTTTTTGACTTACTGATTTACGACACAAATATCGCAAGCGGTCTGTCCGGGGGTTTTCATCCTGATGGATCATTTTTATACAATTTTGTCCCATTCACTCCGGGGCGGATCCAACAACTTCCTGTAGGACCCCATGGACATGCCCGTAACCGACTTGAACTGGCGAGCCAGATGGCTGCTGCTCGAATAATCCAGTGCATAGGCAATCTGCGTAAAATCCATCTGCCCCATCTGAATCAGTTCCTTGACTTTCTCAATCCTGAGGCGAATCCAGTACTTTTCGACAGTGATTCCCTCACGACGGCTGAAAACCTTACTTATCATAGAATAGTCCCGCCCCGTGCGGGAAGCAATAAAGAAAGACAGCGACCCAAGCGGCACCAGGGTTTCATGCAGAGCCGTTACGAGCAAGGCTTTAACCTCTTCCACCAATACCGCCCCGGCCTCCCCGATCCGTTGGAACCCGTGCGTTTCCAGTATCCGGTCGATGCGATCAAAATCGGCCTCGTAGCCGGGGGGAAATTCAAGTTCCCCCAACCGAATGGAAATCAAGGGGATGCCCGCTATTTCCAGCGTATCTGCCAGCACCGATTTACACCGGTCGCATACCATGTTCTTAACCCGGATCTTCACCTGTCTCCCTTTAGTACCTTTCAGGATACCCTACAGGGCAACCAGTTTGTCCTCCACCTTCCCGCATTTGAGCATCCTGTCACCAAAATAGGGATTGCGGATTTCCTCTTTGTCGGAAAACCAAAAGCCGCCCTCGTCGTTGAAGGCCATCGGGCAGAATTGTTTATAGACCGCACCCTCGCTGATATGGTCCCGCAGAATGGGTTCCAGCTTCTCATTAAGCTTTAAAAAGCTGGCCCGTTGCCCGTCAATTCCATCGGCAGACAAAAAGGCTTCAATTTCGGCGGTGACGATCTCGTTCTCAAACCCGGGTACCCGGCCCATGTCCGCAGCAGCGGCTTTGGCCGCATCCGGGTTGCCGGCTACCAAAGCATCCTTTAACTTCAGGTAGGAGGCAAATACCTGCTGGGTAGCGTCTTCCTCAAACGCGATACGGGCTGTTTCCTTTACCTCAGTTTTTGCGGTTCCGGACCCTGTTGTTTCCGGGGAAGGATTCGCCTCTTTTTCACCTTTACAGGATAACATTAAAGAGATGACTGCCAGCGGCATCAGGGTTTTCTCCAATCGTTTAAATGGGTTCCTTTTCATGTTTCGAATTTTAGAATTAATTAATTTACTATGTGATTTTCCTATTATAATCCCGGTTGTGCCACCAGGTAATTGACCAGGGCGCCCTGCGATAAATACGATGCAAAGGCCTCGGTACGTTCGAGTTCCAATTTTAGTTCCATCTCCTGCATTTCGAGCAAATCCCCGAAATCCGCCTGCTGCGTCTGGTAATTCTTTAACAGGATCTCGATTGCCTGGCGGGTATTCTGGCTGTTTTCGGTCAGGGTGGCAAATCGGACCCTGGCGGATCGCTGCCCCTGCCAGGCCTGTTGCAACATGCCTTCCAGTCGGTTGCGCCGCGCATTTTCCTCGGCTTCCAGTGCCGCCTGGCGGAACTCGTTTTGTCGGGTGCGCGATTTATACGGTGAGCGAAACAAGGGAAAGGAGAAGGATACCATGGGCATCACAATGTCCTTCCCGCTGTCCGGAATGACCATATCCGTGCGTTCCGCCACGGGGATGTAATCCAGCCCCAGGCCAATTTTCGGGGCTGCGGATTTGCGGTTCAGGGCTTCTTCCCGTGCGACAGAGGCAAAGAGCCGGTCGTATTTCTCCAATTCCGGGTGGGGGCCCAACACGGGGGGATCGGGCTCTGGAAGCTCCCCGGGCAGCTCGGTCACCATAAAGCCGATTGCTGTTTCCGTGGCGTTGATCAGCCTGAAAAATGCAAACGCCCCGGATTCATACTGGTTTTCCAGGACCTGGGAACGGGCAGTTACGTCGTTTTTCCGAATCTCCAGCCGAAGGACGTCGACAGCAGACGCCTTTCCGGCCTCCACGGCTGCCAGGGCCACTTCCCGGTAGGAATCCAGCAGCACGGCCTGTTGTTCCAGTATGCCGATTTGTTGGCGTAGCGCCTGCAACCGGTAGTATGCCTGGGCCACCTCCAGCCGCAGTTGGCGGCGGGCAATCACCCAATCCAGGTACTCGACCTCAGCCATGCTGGAGGCGAAATTTTCGCGGGCGGTGATTTGCCCGAACCAGGGAAGCATCTGGCGCACGGAAAACCGGACAACCTGGGCACCCGTCCGGGTTTCGGGTTCGCTGACAAAGACCCCTGCCCCAATTTCTGTATCCGGCAGGGCCCGGGCCTCGTTGACTTTCTCCCCGGCCAGGTCGTGACGCAGGCGGAGCGCCCGCAACTCGGGGTTGTTCGTTTCTGCCAATTCAAAGAAGTACCTGATTTCCTGGGCACCCATACCGGATACCACTCCCAGGACAAAAAGCACATTCAGGGTTATCTTTTTTACATTCATGACGCAGTGCTTTTGACCGTTGGTGTCCCCAGGGGACGCGTACGGCGATTCAGTCGGTATTCTTCCCGCCAGCTGTAGAGCACGGGCACCACAAACAACGTGATGAGTGCAATGAGCATCCCCCCGAAACTCGGGATGGCCATCGGGATCATGATGTCGCTACCCCGTCCCGTGGAGGTGAGCACCGGCAGCAGGGCCAGGACGGTGGTGGCCGTGGTCATCAGGCAGGGTCGGATGCGTTTCTCTCCCGCCTCTACCACGGCATCCCGGACCTCCTGCAACGTATTGGGCTGGTTGCGACGGAAACTCTGGGTCAGGTAGGTGGCCATTACCACCCCATCGTCGGTGGCGATGCCAAACAGGGCAATGAATCCCACCCACACCGCAACGCTCAGGTTGATTGTGCGCAACTGGAACAGGTCGCGGAGGTTCTCGCCGAAGAACGAAAAGTCCAGGAACCAGGTCTGCCCGTAGAGCCACATGGTGATAAAGCCGCCTGCAAAGGCCACGGCAATGCCGCTGAATACCATCAGCGAGGTCGTAACGGAACGAAATTGGAAATAAAGGATCATGAAAATGATCAGGAGAACCAGGGGCACCACCACGGAGAGTGTCCGTTCGGCCCGGACCTGGTTCTCGTAAGAGCCCGTGAACCGATAACTAATACCCGGCGGCACTACGAGTTCCCCGGAATCGATTTTCTCCCGGATCATTTGCTGGGCGTTCTCCACCACGGTCACCTCGGCATATCCGTCCATCTTGTCGAACAGCACATAGCCCACCAGGAAGGTATCTTCGCTCTTGATCACCTGGGGCCCCCGTTCATACCGGATCTCCACCAGTTCGCTCAGCGGAACCGGGTTGCCCCCGGGAACCGGCACATAGACAGACCGGATGTCCTCAGGACTGTCGCGGAGTTCACGCGGGTAACGCACCCGGACGCCATAGCGTTCCCGGCCTTCCACCGTCTGGGTGAGCGCCATACCGCCCAGGGCTACCTCGAGCACCTTTTGTACATCCTCCAACAGCAGGCCGTAACGGGCTAGCTGGTCCCGGTCGATATCGATCAGCAAATAGGGTTTTCCCACGATCCGGTCTGCAAACACCGCCTCGTCCTTCACCCCATCGGCCTCTTTGATAATGCCTTCCAGCTCCCGGCCAAACGCTTCAATCTGCCGGAGGTCCTGCCCCTTGACCTTGATCCCCATAGGGGCGCGCATACCGGTTTGCAACATAACCAGCCGGGTTTCGATCGGCTGCAGCTTGGGGGCGGATGTGACCCCCGGCAGGCGGGTATTCGAAACGATTTCCTCCCAAATATCATCCGGGGATGCAATCCCGGGACGCCAGTTCCTGAAGTACTCCCCATCGGGGTCGGGTACCAGCATCCTGTGGGTGACGTCCGCAAAATAAACCGGGGTGACAGTATCGGCACGCATGTTCGGGTTGGCGACGGTCCCGCCCTGTTTCAGGATAAAAAGTCCGTCTCCGTCCGTTCGATAGCGCAGCCGCTCCCCGTCGGGACCCTGGAGGTATTCGGATTTATACTGGATGATATTCTCATACATGGACAAGGGCGCCGGATCCAGGGCGGATTCCGTCCTGCCTGCCTTGCCCACTACGGTCTCCACTTCCGGGATAGCCGCAACAGCCATGTCCAGTTGCTGCAGAACCCGTTTATTCTCCGCTACTCCGGCATGCGGCATGGAGGTGGGCATCAGCAGGAACGAGCCTTCATTCAGGGAGGGCATAAACTCCTTCCCGGTACCGCGCAGGATAAAGAAACCGGAAATGACCAGGGCCACCGGAAGGGACAGAAAAAGGAGCTTGTTCCGGAGCGTCCAGCGCAATATCTGCGTATAGCGGCTGCGGAACAGCGCAAAGCCCCCCAGCAGCCCCGCGCAGATAAGGGAAACGAACAGGAAGTTCAAAAACAGGTTTTGTTCCAATCCAAGCGGCCGCCAGTAGACAGAAAGCAGGGCCACAATCGTCAGGGCCGCAATCCCCACGTTTAATTCGGTTTGCCGGTTGCCCCATTGCGCCATGCGTTCCGGCAGGTATCCGGATACGCGTGGATCCGTCAGCAGCCCGGCCAGGGCAAACGCCACCAGGGCGAGCCCCAGCGGATAGCCCATCAAGAGCGTCACCAGGCCCACTGCCGCCAGCAGGGCCTGGACTGTGAAACGCAAATTCCTCCGATGCTTGCGCTTGCGGAAGAAATATGCGGCAAAGGGCGGTATCAGGAACAGGGACACGACCAGGGCGGCAGCCAACGCAAAAGTCTTTGTAAATGCCAGGGGTCGGAACAGCTTCCCTTCGGCCCCGATCAGCGTAAAGACGGGGATAAAGCTGATAATGGTAGTCAACACGGCTGTCAGGATGGCGCCGGAGACTTCCGCGGAAGCCTTGTAAACGGTTTCGTCCACCGGCTCGGAATCGTCGGATTCCTCCAGGTGCCGGATGATATTCTCGCTGAGGATCACCCCGATATCCACCATGGTCCCGATCGCAATGGCAATACCGGAAAGGGCCACGATATTTGCATCCACCCCTCCGTAACGCATGGCGATAAACACCATCAGCACCGCAACCGGCAGGAGGCCGGAGATCAGGACGGAAGCCCTCAGGTTAAAGACCATAACCACGATCACCAGGATGGTGATCAGTATTTCGAGTGTCAGCGCTTCCTCCAGGGTGCCCAGGGTTTCCTGTATGAGTTCGGTCCGGTCGTAAAAGGGAACAATGGTCAGTTGGGAAGTCCGGCCGTCGCTGAGTTGCCTGGAAGGCAACCCGTCGCTGAGTTCGGCGATTTGCTCCTTGACATTGTTAATCACCTCCAGGGGATTGGCCCCATACCGGGCTACCACCACCCCGCCGACCACCTCGGCTCCTTCCTTGTCCAGGATCCCGCGTCGCACGGCAGGGCCCAGCGAAATATTCGCCACATCCCCGAGCCGCAGGGCCGTGTATTCCTCCGAGGCAATAACCGCCTTTCGCAGGTCGTCCAGGGAGTCGATATAACCCAATCCTCGAACCAGGTACTCCGCCTGGTTGATCTCGATAGTCTGCGCCCCGATATCCCGGTTACTCATCCGCACGGCATCCACTACCTGTTGCAACCCGATATTGTATTGCCGCATTTTCTCAGGGTCCACATCAATCTGGTATTCCTGAACATATCCACCGATGGAAGCCACCTCCGACACCCCGTCGGCCGAAGAAAGGGCGTACTTCACATAAAAATCCTGGATACTGCGAAGTTCCTGCAAATCCCAGCCGCCGGTAGGGTTCCCCTCGGCATCCCGCCCCTCCAGAGTGTACCAGTATATCTGCCCCAGGGCCGTGGCATCGGGACCCAGGGCAGGAGTTACCCCATCCGGCAACAGACCCGCGGAAAGCGAATTGAGCTTTTCCAGGATCCGGCTGCGGCTCCAGTAAAATTCCACACCTTCTTCAAAGATGATGTAGATGCTTGAAAACCCGAACATGGAAGAGCTCCGGATGGTCCGCACCCCGGGTATGCCGAGCAGGGAAGTGGTCAGCGGATAGGTGATCTGGTCCTCGATGTCCTGGGGCGACCGCCCGGGCCACCGCGTAAACACAATTTGCTGGTTCTCGCCGATGTCCGGGATGGCATCCACAGGCACAGGGTCGGAAGGCAGCCAGTCCGACTTCCATCCAAACGGGGCGTTGGCCGTCCCCCAGCCCACGAAGAGGACCAGGAGCAGGACTGCCACCAATTTATTTTCTATGAGGAATTTTATGCCCTTGTTCAGCATGGGGTTGATTTAGCATTCTGGGAATCAATAGATCGTGACTTATGGAACCCGTGATCGGGAACCGGCACAAAACAGTCAGGCCCGTCGGCCAGTTGCGGCAGCGGGCGTTGTTCCGGGGAGGCTAAATCAAATCAGGAAAACCTGGTGGCGTACAGGTAGATCTCGTATGAGTTTCGGGGGAGAATAATCGTCAAACGGGGGTTCGGCAACCCGGGTATCCATTTCCAGCAGGATGGGGAGTCCCTTTGCCAGCAGGGCGACCATCACCAGACGCGGGCCCGAAACGGATTCGGCCTTTGTTTTCTCCAGGTGGTCCTGGCCCAGCACAACGATCTCGACATCGTCACAACAACCGGAGTCTGCCATTTGAGAATCATCCATGGCCATGCCGCAGTCGGAAGCCTCTGCAAAGAAGGCATAGTCTACCAGCATCTTCCCGCAGAAGTGCATATCCATGCTGAAGGACAGCGTGGAAAAGAGCAGCAGGAATGCCAGCAATACCGAACCGGTTTTATGTGCCACGGAATTCATATCAGAAACAAAACTACAAAATTCACCGGATTATTGTTTTGTTTAAGAGAAGTTTAGCGGTTTTGCCTGCAAACCGCTCCCTTCTCAGCCGGCGGCAGGCAGTTCCTCCGAGATCGGAGTTACAGGACCTGGAACCCCTGGGGAAAGGGATGTGCCTCATCGATGACCAGTGTGTTGTAACCGTAAACCCAGGCCGACCCGCGGATTTCGGGTACGATGGCGGGTAGCTCCCCGATCCGGGCCTCGGCCAGGACCCTCCCCTCAAATCGGGAGCCGATAAAACTTTCGTGCAGGAAGGCTTCCCCTACCCGTAGCCGGGCGCGGTGTACCCATTGCGCCATACGGGCAGATGTCCCCGTACCGCATGGGGATCGGTCAATGGCATTGTCGCCGTAAAAAACGGCATTCCGGGCCGTGGAATCCTTTGCCAGCGGCTTTCCGGCCCATAAAACGTGGGAGACCCCGGAAATGCTTCTGTCTTCCGGATGGATAAAGCGATCTGGGTACCGGGCATTTATAAGAGTTCGCAACTCCCGGCTAAAGCGGATAAGCTCTGAGGCCCGGAAGGTTTCGAGTCCGGGAAAATTGGGCTGGGGGTCTACGATGGCGTAGAAATTCCCCCCGTAAGCCACGTCAAACCGCAGTGTTCCCAGCTCGGAGGTTTCCAGCTCCAGGTCGGTGGCTGCGACATAAGCAGGGACGTTTGTAAAGGCCACCCAGAGGACTTTACCATCCCGGATCTCATAGCGCACCCGGACCAGGCCCGCAGGGGTCTCCAGCATAACAATGCCGGGGGTTTTGGGCCGGATCAGCCCCTCCTCCAGGCCGATGGTGATGCTGCCGATGGTGCCGTGACCGCACATGGGAAGGCAGCCGCTTGTTTCGATAAAGAGGATCCCCAGGTCATTGGCAGGATCGGAAGGGGGATAGAAAATGCTGCCGCTCATCATATCGTGGCCGCGGGGTTCAAACATCAGTCCCCGGCGAATCCAGTCGAACTCCCGGAGGAAGTGCCCCCGTTTCTCAGACATATTTTTCCCCTGCAGGTCCGGGCCGCCTTCGGCCACCACCCGAACCGGGTTGCCGGCCGTGTGCCCGTCGATGCATTTAAAAAGGTGCCGGGCCATTTTATAAATTGATGATCCCCTCATCCGACCACGCACCGTCCACCATGCGCCAAACCCCGGTGGGATTTGAATTGCGCAAGACATCCGGCAGGAGGGACTGGGGGCAATTCTGAAAGCTTACCGGGCGCGCCCAGCGAAGGATGGCATCCGTGCCCACCGAGGTGAACCGGGAGTCCGTTGTTGCCGGGAACGGGCCACCATGTTGCATGGAAGGGCAAACCTCCACCCCTGTCGGCACCCCGTTGAACAGGATGCGTCCTGCCCGGGACCGCAACAACTCCAGAACTTTATCGCTTTCCCTGAACTCCGCCTCACTGCCCAGCAGGGAAGCAGTTAACTGGCCTTCTAGCCCCGCCAGGGCCGCCTGGAGCTCTTCGGCGTCCCTACAAATTACCAGCAGGGTAAAGGGTCCGAACACTTCCATCTGCAACTTGGGGTTGGCGAGGAAATCGGTCCCGGATACCCGGGCCACAGTTGCCGGCACCTCATTGGGCCCCTCCGGGGGATTTCCCGGTGTCAGGAATTCCACCCCGTGCTGCTGCTCCATGGTCCGGCGCATGTCAGTAAAGTGGCCGGCCATATTCGGGTGTAACATGCAGGAAGGCGGGAATGCCGCAATTTCATCGGCCAGGGACCTGGCAAATGTTTCCAGGTCCGGGCTGTCAATAGCAAAAAGCAATCCCGGATTCGTGCAGAACTGGCCCACCCCGAGGGTTACCGAAGCCGCATAGGCCTTTGCCCAACCTGCTTTAGCCTTCAGAGCCGACGGCAGGAATACTACGGGGTTGACACTCCCCATTTCCGCAAAAAACGGGATAGGGACTTCCCGTTCGGCTGCCAGGCGCGACAGGGCCAGCCCCCCGGCACGACTTCCCGTAAAGCCTACAGCGGCCACGGCTTCATGGCGGACGAGGCGCCCCCCCAGATTTTGCGAAGTGCCTTGCAGGTGTGAGAATACGCCATCCGGCATCTTCGTCTCCCTGGCCGCGCGCAGGACTGCCTGGGCCACCAGTTCCCCCGTGGCGGGGTGCATCGGATGTCCCTTTACGATCACCGGGCACCCGGCTGCCAGGGCCGATGCCGTATCGCCCCCGGCCGTGGAAAAGGCAAAGGGAAAATTACTGGCGCCGAAAACCACCACGGGCCCTATCGGCAGCAGGCATTTCCGGATATCCGCTTTGGGCAGCGGTTCCCGGTCCGGCTGGGCAGTATCGATGCGCGCCTGCACCCAGGAACCTTCCTCCGCCAGGTCGGCAAACAAGCGCAACTGGGAAGTAGTCCGTCCGAGTTCGCCTTTGGCCCTGCCTTCCGGCAATCCGGATTCCACGGTATATGCAGCTATCAGTTGTTTCTTATTTTCCTCGAGCCCGTCGGCTATCTCGCGCAGGAATGCGGCCCTGCGATTGCGCGATAATCGCGCGTATTCCCCGGCAGCCTGTGCCGCCAGTTCTGCTGCCCGGTCGATTTCCCCATCGGTGGCTTCGGAGAACTCCCAGGGGTTAGGATCCCCGGTAGCGGGGTTGATGCTCCTGAAAGTCTCAGTACCTTCCGAAGAAGATGTTAATCCGATGAATTGTTTCCCGCTGATTGGTAGTTGCATGATGTGGGTGTATCTTGTTTACTGGGGCGGGGCCTGGAGGCCCCACCCCGTTTAATTACAGGTATTGCTTGTATTGTGGAAGTTCCGGCCGTTGCGCCATGGCTTTCCGGATAATCCCCATGACCCGTTCCCGTTCGGCCCCTTCCAGCGGCAGCCTGGGCGGGCGCACCTGCTCGGATCCCAAGCCGGTGGCCACTTCGGCCAGTTTGATATTCTGTACCAGCTGGGGGCTGATATCCAGTTCCAATAACGGCAGGAACCACTGGTATATGGACCGGGCTTCCGCTATCCTCCCCGCTTTTCCCAGGGCGTAGACCGCCACCGTTTCCGCCGGGTAGGCACAAACCAGTCCGGCCACCCAGCCGTCGGCACCCATCAGGATGCTTTCCAGGCCCAACGTATCCACCCCGGTAAGGATGCGAAGCCGGTCGCCAAATCGGTTCCTCAGGCGGGTTACATTGGAAATCTCCCGGGTAGATTCCTTAACTGCGCCTACGGTTGGGCAGGTACTCAGCAATTCCTCAAACATATCCGGGGTCACCTCAATCCCGTAATCCACCGGGTTATTGTAGATCAGGATGGGCAGGTCCGTACTATCCGCCACAGCCCGGAAATAGGCCACCGTTTCCCGGGAAGTTGCCTTATAGCGCATGGGGGGAAGCAGCATCAGCCCCTGGGCCCCGTTGAACGCTGCACGCCGGGCCGCCTGGACGGCATCCGAGGTGCGCTGTTCGGCGATATTTACAATCACCGGGATCCGCCCGTCGGCTTCCTTCAGGGCAGCCAGCGTTAAGGTGTCCTTTTCTTTTTCGGTAAGCGTACTGGCCTCCCCGAGGGTGCCGCCGAGGATCAGTCCGCTGACCCCTGCAGCCATCTGGGCCCGGACATTTTTAACAAACAGTCCGGTGTCCAGTTCATCCGAGTCGGTAAACTTCGTGGTGAGAGCAGGCATAACGCCCTGCCAGGTCCATTCCATGGTCGATTGTTTGAGGATAAAGATACATATCCCCTGATTATTTCGCGGCATGGTTTCCCTTCAGGTTTTACCCTTCCCGAGCAGGGGGTCTTACACGTATTTTCGAGACAGGTAGTATATTTACAGGGCCTGGCAAATCCAGGTCACCAGATACCAAACATACTATATGGACATCTTCCTGATAACCACCATCCTCGTCCTTGTGTCGGCCCTATTTGGCTATGTGAATACGCGGTTTATCCGGCTCCCGAATACCATCGGCCTTACGGTCATCACCATTGTGTTTACCCTGGCGGTCTTTGCCATCAGCGCTGTGGACAGCACATTGCTGGACGCCGAACGATACATCCTCGAGCACATCGATTTCAAGTCGCTTTTGCTGGATACCATGCTGGGATTTCTACTGTTTGCGGGGGCCCTGCATACCGACCTGGAAAAACTCAGGGCCCAGCGGTGGCCGGTGCTGGCATTCGCCACTTTCGGCGTCCTGGTTTCCACCTTCCTGGTGGGCGGGGCCACGTATGTGCTCCTGCCGCTTTTAGGCTTGCAGGTAGACTTTATTTACTGCCTGCTATTCGGCTCCCTGATCTCCCCCACGGACCCGATTGCCGTTTTGGGCATCCTGAAAAAGGCGGGAGCACCGAAAAAGCTGGAGATTAAAATCGTGGGGGAATCCTTGTTCAACGACGGCGTCGGGGTGGTCATCTTCCTGACTATCTTCGGTTTGGCCAGTGGCAGCGGGGAGCCCTTTTCCCTGGCCCACGTAGCCGAATTGTTTATCCACGAGGTGGCCGGCGGCCTCTTGCTGGGGCTCGCCCTGGGCTGGGTAACCTACCGGATGATGCGCAGCATCGACGATTACTCCATCGAGGTGATCATCACCCTGGCCACCGTGATGACGGGGATTGTTTTATCCCAGTACCTGCATGTCTCGGGCCCGCTGGCCATGGTAGCCGCCGGGCTGATGATCGGGGGTCCGCGTACGCGGAGCGCAGCCATGTCCGAGATTACCGAAACCTATGTGGACCGCTTCTGGGAATTGCTGGACGTTCTGCTCAATACGATACTCTTTGTCCTGGTGGGGATGGAAATCCTGGTCCTGGACCTGGAAAGCCCGTATGTCATCGCCGGGGTGGTTATGATCCCCATTACCTTGCTCTGCCGGCATATTTCCCTGTTCCTCCCGGTCAAGATCTTTGAGAAACGGCTGGATTTTGTACCCCACACGCATTTGATGATGACCTGGGGCGGCCTGCGAGGGGCTATTTCCATTGCGCTCGCCCTGGGCCTGACCCAGGATATGCACCGGGACCTCTTCCTGGTAGTGACCTATATCGTGGTGATCTTCTCCATCATCGTACAGGGCCTGAGTGTGGAAACCCTGGTGGGCCGCCTGCGTAAATGGTGGAATTGACCGTCAGGACACCGAACCCCTGCATTTGAAGCAAACTGCTAATCCACCAAAGCCTGGTAGACCAGGTTGCGCAGGAGCGCGTGATCGGGTACGCGGGCATTGGGCCGGACCTGGGTGAAGTAGACTACGATCAGTTCCTCGGCCGGGTCTACCCAGTACGTGGAATGGTACGCCCCGCCCCACCGGTAGGAACCTTCGGACCCATAGGTGCCGTGCCTCCCCATATCAGTGACCACTTCAAATCCCAGGCCGAAACCCCTGCCGGCGCTGTACGCCACATTTTCACCCAGGTGATTAACCGTCATCAGGTCGACGGTTCGGGGGGAAAGCAGTTGTTTGCCGTTATATGAGCCGCGGTTTTCCATCATCTGGAGAAAGCGATAATAATCTGCTGCCGTCGACACCAGGCCGGCACCGCCTGAAAAACTCTTTCGTGGCCCCTTCACATAATTGCCCTGGGTATTCATGCCGGCTCCATCCGGGGCGCGTTTAAGACCCCCGCCTTCTTGTGGGTTGTAAACCGTCGCCAGGCGTCCGACCTTGTCGGGAGGCACATAGAAAAACGTATCCTCCATCCCCAGGGGTTCAAAAACCCGCTCCCTCAGGAATACATCCAACGACTGCCCGGAGACCACCTCGATGACGGCCCCGAGGATATCCGTGCTGTATCCATAGACAGTTTTTTCGCCCGGGTGAGCGCTCATGGGCAGGGAAGCTATCCGACGGACCGTTTCCAGGATGGGCTCCTCCCGATCCGCGAAATACCAACCCATTATACCCGCTTCCTCCCACTTTTCCTGGGCCGGACCCCAGCCGTACCCGATGCCCGAGGTATGCGTCAGCAGGTCGCGCAGAGTTATGGGTCGGCGGGCGGGCTCTTCCCGGTAACCGTCGTCGTCATTAATGGCAACAATTGTTTCGGCGAATTCCGGAATGTATTTGGACAAGGGGTCCTGGATCAGTAACCGGCCTTCTTCCTGCAGTAAGAGGATCCCCACACTGACAATTGCCTTTGTCTGAGATGCAATCCGGAACAGCGCATTTTCGGGCATGGGGGCGCCCGATTCCAAATCCCTCTGTCCAAAGGCCCGGTGGTATGCTACCTGATCGCGGCGCGCCACCAGGATCACGCCTCCCGGTAGTTCCCCCGCCGCTACATACTGGTCAAAAGCCCTGTCCAGGCGTTCCAGGCGCTCGGCGGAAAAACCGAGGGCCTGGGGATCCGCTGTTTTTAAATCCTGGGCATGCAGTCCTGACAGGCTGACGATGCAAATGGTCAGGAACAGCAATGGACAACTCCGGAGGTCGCTGAAGAGGTCGCTGAAAAAGTCAAGTGTTTTCATCGGTTGGGTGGTTTGTTGGTTTGTATCGATTCCGAACAGTCTGGGAAGCGGTGGATTCCCCAAAAGGATCGGCCCGATAAGTTACCATAAAAATCCTATATTGAAAGGGGGGGGATCCCCTACTTTCAACCGTTAATACCAACCCTATGCGACTCACGGAATTCAAGGTACCCCTGCTGATTGCAGCTCTTTTCGCCACGGTTTCAACAGCCCAAACCACAGGCGCATCTGCCTCGATGCCAGCATCCCCATTGACGGAATCCCATAAGGCGAATACCCCGCTACCGGCGGCATCCAACAGGAACCCGGACCTCCTCCATCGGTGGACGGCGCGCTGGATCTCCCATCCGGAGGATCCCGGGGATACCTTTGGCGTATTCCATTTCAAAAAGGAGATTGAGTTGGACGCCAAGCCAGACACTTTTATCATTCATATATCGGCAGATAACCGGTATAAACTCTATATCAACGGAACGTATGTGACATTCGGGCCCGCCCGGGGGGACCGGCTCAACTGGCGGTATACGAGCCTGGATCTCGCCCCCTATCTCGAGCCGGGCATCAATGTACTTGCAGCAACCGTCTGGAATTTTGCGGAACATCGCCCGGTGGCACAGCACAGTTTCCGTACCGGGTTGATCGTCCAGGGGGACGGGGAGGCAGAGCGCGTGGCGGATTCGGACAGCACGTGGATGGTAACTGCCTGCAGAGCATTCAGCCCGCTCCCCGTGCAACTCAATGCTTATTACGTAGTGGGGCCCGGAGAGTCCTTTGACGGATCGGCCCACCACTGGGATTGGCAGGATCCCGGATTCGGGCTGGGTTTTGTCCCCGCCCGGGAAGGGGAAGTCGGCCGACCCACCATGAGCCTGGAAAAATACGGGGGCATTGCCGGCCATGTCCTGATGCCGCGGACCATTCCCCTGATGGAAGAGTCCCCCCAGGAATTCCAGGGGGTACGACGCAGCAACCCGGCCGGCCTGGTGGAGGACAATTACAATGGGACCCAGGTGCTGACCCTCCCCCCAAACATGACAGCGACCTTCCTCCTGGACCAGGGCCACCTTACCACGGCCTACCCCGTGGTACAGTATTCCGGGGGCAAAGGCAGCCAAATTTCCCTGACCTATGCGGAAAGCCTCTTCCACGCGGACGGCTCCAAGGGCAACCGCAACCAGGTTCAGGGGAAGTCCATCGTCGGGAATACCGACGTGATCCTTCCGGACGGGGGCAGCGGCAGGGTACATGAACCCCTTTGGTGGCGGACGTTTCGGTACGTCGAAGTACAAATAACCACCAGGGCGGAACCCCTGGCCATTCACCGGATCCACTCGCGGTTTACGGGGTACCCTTTTGAGGAACAGGCCGAATTCCGCGTTGATGCAAACTTTGAAGCCGATGCAGAATTTCAATCCCAAAACGGGTTCCGGGCGGATGCGAAACTGCTGGGTGAAATCTGGGAGGTGGGCTGGCGCACCCAACGGCTTTGTGCCGGGGAAAATTATTTTGACTGTCCCTACTACGAACAATTGCAATACGCCGGGGACACCCGGATCCAGTGCCTGGTGTCTGCCTATGTGTCCGGGGATACGCGCCTTTTCAAGAATGCGCTGCTCTCCTACCGCGACTCGAAAATGCCCTTCGGGCTGACACAGAGCCGTTATCCGAGCTACGACCCCCAACTGATCCCCACCTTTTCCCTGGTCTGGATCGCCATGATCCACGATTACTGGATGCTCACCCCGGATACGGAAACAGTGCGCGACCTGGTTCCCGGGATGCTGAGCGTATTGGATTGGTATGAAGACCACCTGGAGCCGAACGGGATGCTCGGGAAACTCGAGTGGTGGAATTTTGTGGATTGGGTGGTTCGGGACGGCTGGGATGCCGGCGTCCCCCCCGGGGCACGGGACGGGCAGTCAGCTGTCATCAGCCTGTATTACGTCTATGCCCTGCGCAAGGGGGCCGAGTTACTGGAGGCTTTCGGGTACCCGCAGCAGGCACGCCGCTATCAAACCCTGGCCGACCGGGTCGGGGATGCCGTATGGGAACAGTGCTGGGATGCCGGGCGGGGAATATTCGCCGATACGCCGGACAAAAATTATTACAGCCAACATGCAAATGTCCTGGCTGTACTTGGAGGGCTTGTACCGAAAGGCGGAGAAGAGAAACTCATGGAACGGGTACTCGAGCTGGAGGATATGGCCCCGGCCTCCTATTACTTTACTTTTTACGTAATCGAAGCATTGCAGGCCGCCGGTATGGGCGACCGCTACCTGGAAACTCTGGCCCCTTGGAAAACCATGCTCGACAATGGCCTGACGACCTTTGCCGAGGAGCCCGAGCCCACGCGTTCGGACTGCCACGCCTGGAGCGCTTCCCCCCTTTATTATTTCCTGTCGTTGGTGTGCGGGCTCCAGCCGGCCGGACCCGGATTTGAAACAGTAGAATTCCGGCCCCACCTCGGCCCGCTCCCGGGCGTTCAGGGAACCATCCCCCATCCGGCCGGGAAAATCTCGGTCCGTTTCCAAAAAACGGATTCCGGGGGTTTGGGCGGAATGATCGATCTACCGGCGGGGGTCTCGGGCCTCCTTCATTGGAAGGGAAAGGAAGTTTCCCTGCGTCCCGGGGCAAACGAGGTTCAGCTATAGACGCGACCCCGGGGAATGGCTGTAGCCTAATCCTTCGGGTGGGCCCCCAGCCTGAATCTCAGTGCCTCCTGCCAAATCTCAGTGCCTCCTGCCCAGATCTCAGGGCCTCCTGCCCAAATCTCAGGGCCGGGCGCCTGCCTAAACCGCCTGGTATTGCCCGGGCATGGGGACCGGGTACTTCCCGTCCGCATCGGGCAGGGAAGGCGGGGTTGTCTCCCAGCTAACGGTCTCCGGCATCAGCCTAACCTCCGAATTCATGGCTTCATCCCAACCGATGACCTGGCCGCTGTAGGTGGCCATGCGCCCCATAATTGCCGTAAGTGTGCTTTTAGCCCCGTTGTAGGCATCGTTGATCTGCCCCCCTTCCCGGATAGAGGCAAAAAGTCGGTTGTGCTCTTCCTGGTAGGGATTGTGCCCCTCGGAATTGGCAATGGCAGCCTGCTCCTTACCTTCCAGGTCGAAGATTTTAGCAACACCTGCATCATTGGTCTCCACCGATCCGGCAGTGCCCTGGAAGCACTCCCCCACCCGGTACATGGTACCCGGCTGGTGGCGGCACTGGCTCGCTACCACTGCCCCGCTGGGATAGGTATATTCCACAAAATGGTGGTCGTAGATCTCGCCGTGATCGGCTCCGGTACGGACCAGCCGGCCGCCCATCCCCTGGGCCGATACCGGGTACTCCCCGATAAACCAGTTGGCCACATCGATATTGTGGATGTGCTGCTCCAGGATATGGTCGCCGCAAACCCAGTTAAAATAATACCAGTTCCGCATCTGGTACTCCAGTTCCGATTGCCCGGCTTCCCGCGGGCGGAGCCAGACACCGGCGCTATTCCAGTATACCTGCCCGGATCGGATTTTCCCGATGGCCCCGGCCCGAAGCTTCTCAAGGGTCTGAATATAGTTTTCCTGGTAATGGCGCTGGAGGCCGACCACGACATTGAGATTTTTTTCGTCCGCCAGCCGGGCGGCCTCCAGTACCTTGCGGATCCCCGGGGCATCGGTAGCCACCGGTTTTTCCATAAAAACGTGCCTGCCGTTTTCCACCGCATAGGCAAAATGGTAGGGGCGGAATCCCGGCGGGGTGGCCAGGATAACTACATCGGCCAGGTCAATGGCTTTCTTAAAGCCGTCAAACCCAACGAATTTACTTTTCTCCTTCACCCGGACCTTCCCGGTACCCTGGTAGGCCTCCGAAAGGCTGTTGTAACTGGAAGCCAGACGGTCTTCAAACAGGTCGGCCATAGCCACCAATTCCACGTCCGGGTCGGCCTGCAGCGCCTGGTTGGCGGCACCCGTTCCCCTGCCCCCGCACCCCACCAGGGCGAGCTTTAATTTCGAGTTTTTGAGGATGCCGGCCATCGCTTGCAGATCAAAGGTCGGCAGCATCGTTGCAGAAGCCGCCAGGGTGGATGCTTTGATAAATTTTCTGCGGCTGGGGCCGGGAAGGTCTTGATTGTTCATTTTCATTTGTGTTTTTGGTAGCTGATCTGTGGTTATTTCGTATCCCAATATCGGGAAAAGTCCGAGGCTTCAGGTGGATTCTGGGGGCGCACAATGCGAAATCCGGCAAACGGGGCATCCGTAAACCAGAATTTACTCCGGGGAAACTGCGGGTCGCGCTGCTTCCACACCGGGTTGGAGGCCAGCCTTGCCGCATTTTTTAAAGCCTCCGGTCCGTCCCTGTAGGAGCCGCCCCTCAATACGCCGGGGTACTCAGCAACAGGGGGCTCAAACTCAGATGCTGCGTTTCCAAACGCCCCGGATTCAAAACGGTCCAGGGTCCACTCCGCCACATTCCCGTAGATATCGTAAAGCCCCCAGGGATTTGGCTGCTTCTTCCCAACCGGGTGGTAGGTCCCGTCGCTGTTCCCGCTGTACCAGGCGTACCGCCCCAGGCTGTCCGGCCGGCTGCCGAAAAAATACGGGGTATCCGTCCCGGCCCGGGCCGCGTACTCCCACTCCGCTTCCGTTGGCAAACGGTAAAAGTTCCCGGTTTTTGCGGAGAGCCATTTACAGAAAAGCGAGGCGGCCTTCCGGGTGACATTGCCGACAGGGAATTCTTCACCGGTCCCCATCCCCAGGCTCATATCCACATAGGGTATGGTGGCCCCGGCAACCGCATCGACTTCAAGGTTTACCTCGTTGCCACGGCCGGGCTGGGGTTCCGAATCGGCAGATCGCTGCAGGAATGCCTGGTACAGGCCCCAGGTGATTTCCCGGGAGGACATCCAGAAGGGATCTACCCGTACAATGCCGGGGGAAACGCCCGCCTGCCGGCTGGCCGGGGTATACGTCCCTCCGGGTATGGCGGCCATGTCGATTTCGAGGTTTGTACCCGCCAGGGTCTCCGTATAGCCAGCTTCCTGAGCGTTGCCGCTGGAAATTGCGAGCAGACACAACCACCCGATAGCAATCCCTTGAATCATTATCTTCATCAGCAGGTTAAAATAAGGAAAATGGCAGAATCTAAACGATTGTCCTACCTGCCCACCGGTTGCCGCCGCTACCTAACGTCCTCCCCCGAAATTTTCCAATATCCACCGGATACAGGGTTCCATCCACTGCCTGTCGGCGGTCGGGTTGACCATACCATACCCGTGACCGCCTTTTGCATAAAAAAACGAGGTCACCGGGATGCCCTGTTGCTGGAGGGCGGCGATAAAGAGTATGGAATTCTCCACCCGGACAACCGGGTCGTCCACCGCATGGGTTACGAAGGCCGGGGGCGTGTCTGCCGATACCTGTAATTCATTGGAATAATCCGCAATTCCGGTTTCCGGAATTCTCCACGTGCCGTCCGTATCCTGTATTCCGATCAAATTCCGGCGCGAGCCTTCGTGGGTGAGGCTATCGGCAAAGCTGATAACCGGGTAATTGAGTACCATAAAATCCGGCCGCAGGCTGGTTTTTCCCGGATTGGCAATGACCGCCTGCTCGTAATGGGTGCCGGCGGTGGAAGCCAGGTGCCCGCCTGCCGAACTTCCCGCTATCCCGATTTTATCCGGGTCCAGCCGCCACTCCACGGCCCGTTCCCGGACCAGTTGCAAGGCCCGTTGGGCATCCTGCAAAGGGGCTGTTTCCTTCCGTGACGAGGTGGCATCGAGGGGCATGCGATATTTCAGCACAAAGGCTGCAATCCCCGATTCGTTGAACTTTTGGGCCATTTGGTGCCCTTCATGGTCGATGGCGACCCCCGTGTATCCGCCCCCGGGGCAAATGACAATTCCGATTCCGGTGTTCCGCGATGCTTCCGGCAGGTAGACGGTAAGTTCCGGCTGGCTGGTTTTTGAGATAAACCGCCGGCTTTCGCCTTCTGGCCCCTTGTAGGACTCGACAACTTCCTGGACGCTATGCGGCAATTCGCCCGGTATAGCGCCGGCCGGGTAGAGTTTAAGGGTTTGCTGCCCGTAACCGATGAAACCAATCAAAAAAATCAAAAGGAAATATACTTTCTTCAAGTCACCCCAGTCCATCTTTTTAAAAATTTAAGGCCTGCCAGCCAGGTGGCACAATCATCCCTAGGCAAATCGCCTGCTTTTCATACTCGGTTTACTTTATTTTCAGTAACCGAACCGGTCCCACTAAACCAGAAGGCAATAAGGGCTCCGTTCCGTTGTAAAATGGCATCGTGGTAAAGGTAATCTTTTCGGTCACACCCGGTTGGGCATCCCCGATTAACCGGTTGACCCATGTATTGGTGACGCGGATTTCCAATTGATTCGCCCCATCCTTAAGAGCCTCTGTAATTTCAATCCGGTACGGGGCTTTCCAGGCAACACCCATGGATTGACCGTTGAGGATCACTTCTGCCAGGTTGTGTACCGCGCCCAGGTCCAGCCATACCCCGGCGTCTGCCGACGCTTCCGGCCGATCGAACGACTGGGTATACGTAGCCGTACCGGAGAAGTACTTCACCCCGTCATCCGCGTGTTCCGAAAGGGAGGCAAGGGATTCAAGCGTTATGGAGCCAGGTGCCCCGCGTCCTTCTTCAAACGTCACTTCCCACGGGCCCTGCAGGGTGTGGAGGGATTCCTCGGTGAATTCCGGCAATTCCCCCAAATCCTCGGTGGCTTCTCCTGCAAACACCACAAATACGGACCCCCAGGGGGCCATATCGAGGTCGACTACGGTACGCCCGTCCGTTTTTTTATAAGAAACCGGATGGACGGCCCCCGTCTGCGGATCCCAGAGCTCTGGTTTTCTACCGCTCACGCGGAAACTGGCCAGGGCCCGGGTGCCTCCTTCCGACCGGTTATTGAGCCAGTAAATATCAATTTCCCCGGCACGGCGGTGGCGGAACAGGATCTCATGGTCCGTGCCGTTAATGACCACATCCTGGGGCACATCCAGGGAAACATCCGCTCCTACATGCTCCAGTGACCAGGTGGCATCCGCCACGGCAGAAAAGACTTCGGGATCGTCGGCCAGGCTGGGCGAGGCTACCGGTTTTGATCCTTTGATCTTGACGCCCGCATCTGCCAGTTCCCGGAGCTTTTGCAGCGTCGAGAGCGTCATGCGGGCCGTACCCGGATCCAGTTGGAGCATCTTATAAGTCGCCCCGCCGAGGGTCTTCAGTTGCCCGTTGGCTGCGGTGACTGCCTCCTTGAGGATCGCAGCACTCACAAAATCGAATTCATGGCCCTCGGGAATATCCGGCAGGCTTTCCTGGGTGATGTGGGTGATGTTGTCGTTTTCCCCGTATAGGTAGAGGACATCGGCTACGTTCCGCCCTTGCTGCAACAGGTAGGAACTTCGCGCCAGGTAATTGATCCAGGCTTTGGCGCCTGCTCCGGACCAGGTTTCCTGTCGCGTGAAGTATTGGCCGAACGGGCCCAGGCTAAAGCCCGGCATCAGCCCATCCAGCGGCTGGTGGACCGAGGTGTGGATCACATACCGGTTCAGGCCTGAGGCGAGCTCCAGGTCGGCCGTACGCTTGAGTTTTGCCGGGTGCCATGAGAATGCGTTTTGGATAGAAGTCATGGATTCGGCCGCCACATACGGCTTCCCGTAGATGTTCGCCACGGAGGCCGATTCCCGGATGTCCCCTTCGCTGCGGACCTCTTCGTCCGAGCCCCCGGCCAGGCTCCCGGGCGTCCACATCGCCGACATGGGCACATCTGCGTTTCGCTTCACGTCCATACCGTCCGCCAGGTAAATCCGGTTGCCTTCGTGGCTCTCCGTATAGCGTCCCATCCCGCGTTTTTTCAATTCTTCGCCAATGGCGTCGTAATGATTATCCGCAATCATCTCCCCGATGGTTTTGCGAAAATCCCACAGGAACTTTTCGGAGGCTTCCCGGCTTTGAACCACCCGTCCTGTCAGCACGGGAATCCAGGGTTTGATGCTGTAGCCGCGGCGCGCCTCGAATTCGGCAGGCATATCGTGGGTCCAGTTCATGTGACCCGCCTCATAACTATCCAGGATGATATACCCCAGGCCTGACTCGCCCAGTTGCCCGCCTGTGGCATCCGCATACAGGTCCAGGTAATGGTTGATATAGCGGCGGACAGCTTCTTCATCCAGTTTGTCGACCTCAAGCCCCGTTGCCTCCGGAGAGGCCGGGTGATTCTGGCGACCCGTGAGCGAATAACCCAGGCGGACCACCTTCCACTTGCCATCCGGCACCTCCCAGTTGAGAAACCCGTCTTCGGTGACCTGGTCGGTCAGGTCGATGACCTCATCGGCTGGGATTGCCGCATCCGCTTCCTGCCGGTAGGTTTCCGTTTCTTCACTCCAGGCGCTGAACCCTGCCTTGTCCTCAAAACGGTCGATCCGGTCGGCCTGGTACAGGACGAATTCTGCTACGGGGACCCCATCGGGTTTGGCGGGTGCCGGTGCCCCGAACAGCGCCCCCACCCCTGCCGGTGCAGGTGGTAGCGTTTCATAGGCGAAACGCCAGTGCCGGGCCGAGGTTTCGGGAAAACTCCCTGAAGTCTGTGGGTTCAAAGTCCCGGGGATATCTACAACCTTCCGGAAATTGACCCCATCGTTGCTCACGTACAGTTTACGGTTCTGCGGGCTCCCCCTGAACTGCTCCAGCTGGCTGTGGTTTGCCCCCACCACGGAATAACTCCGGAAGGTCTGCGGACTGTCAAAACTGTACTGAATCCAAACCTCTTCCCCCACCTGCCCGGGCGGCAATTCCGTCGCAGTGTGTACATCCCCGTCGGTCAGAGCTTCCAGGGTAAAGTGTCCGCCGCTGGAGGAAACCCGGGGTGCCAACCGGGCCATAGGAACTTCACCATCGGGAACCCGGTAGGCAACCACAGCCGCATCTTCGTAGAATTCCGGTAATTCAATATGCCCTTCGCTCATCTCAATACCCCCTTCACCAGCGGCATTCTGGAAGCTCCCCGTGGCCGTTATGGGTTCCGGTAGTTTTCCATCATAGGTGGTCCCGCCTTCCAATACCATCTCGCTCCAGACATATTTTTTCATCCCGTCCCGGGGTTCCACCCAGGGACCGCCGGTAACGCTCCATCCCGGGGAACCCGCAATGGTCATTTCCAGGCCTTTTTCCACGGCCAGGTCTGTGGCGTGTTTGAAAGCTTCCTTCCACGGAGGCGTCATAAATACGAGCTTCTGGTCTACAACAACCGGCGTAAACAGGTTTGCATCAAAATTCTGGAACCCGCCAATCCCGGTACGCTCCATCCATTCCAGGTCTGCCGTGATACCTTCAAGGGTGACATTTCCGTTCATCCAGTGCCACCAGACCCGGGGCCGGGCCTCATTCGGCGGGTTTTCAAAGCCGGCACGCAGTTCGGCGAGATCCGGTGTTGGGTCTTGATACTCATGGGGGTCCTGCTGGCAGGCTGCCAGGAATGCCAGGACAGCTGTGGCGGCCAACATGTGTTTGATTGGTTTCATACTTCGGTTTGTTTTGTTTTTATGTTTGTTTACTCGGTACCTGCAGGTTGGACCGTCACCCGCTTGAGGCATATGGCCTATAATTTCTGGGCCTCAAACCGCTGGCTGCCGTAATTGAATTGCAACCCTTCTATCTCGCCTGCTTCATTCGCCACAAACCGCACCGTGTTGGAGGGCTCGTCCGTGTCGATATACAGTAGCGGATCGGTTGGGTCCGGCCGGTAGACGGCACTGTTTTCCGAGGTGACCATGCGGAGGTTTCCGCCCTCCAGGGATTCCACCTCGATTTCATAGGAAAACCCGCTGGTAAAGCGGTATGTCCCCGCAAAACCACCGGCTTCCGGGGTGCTCCGTTCTACGGCAACGCTGAAGGAATATGTGCCCGGGGCGAGTTCCAGGCGAACTTTTCCGTCCCGGTCATCCAGGCGCCTGAGTCCATCCGCGCGGTCAAGAGGCCGGCCGCCCTCCCGAATGGCGTCATAGGCCCCATAAGGCAGCACGATTTCTGCCGTGGTATTGACAGGCACCAGAACCTGATGCGAAAAAGTATCCCCTTCAAAAGCCCAGGCACTGCGGATGGTGCCGTAATAGGTGTCCAGGTTGGCCTCAGCCCGGGTAAGTCCCGCCCCGGGGGAGGCAGCGATGCGGAATTTCTTATAGCCCGGGCCTTCTGCAAGGGCCTGTATCCCTCCGATTTGCTGGTACATCCAATCCCCGATGGCTCCATATGCATAGTGGTTGTAGGAATTCATAGACGGGGTCTGGAAAGTCCCGTCGGGTTTGATCCCGTCCCATCGTTCCCAGATGGTTGTGGCCCCCTGGGTTACGGGGTAGAGCCAGGAGGGATACGATTTTTGCATCAGCAGCCGGTAGGCGATGTCCGTGTGCCCAAACCGGCTGAGTACGTGTGCCAGGTAAGGGGTCCCTAAAAACCCGGTCGTCAGGTGGTATCCATACGACTGGATATTCTCCACCAGGCGGTCGGCCGCCTGTTTGCGCAAATCTTCCGGGAGCAGGTCGAACTGCAGTGCCAGGACATAGGCGGTCTGCGTCCCCGAAACCATCCGGCCCGAAGGCGTCAGGTATTCCCTCCGGAAGGCACGGATGACGTCATCCAACAGGGCTTCGTATTCCCGGATATCCTCCTGGTTGCCCAATACCCTGGCTGCCTTGAGCAGCAGTTGGGTGGAATAGGCGTAAAACGCCTGGGAAATCAGGTATTTGTCCGTGATGGCAGCCCGGCCGTCCCGGTCGTCATCCGGGCTGTAAAACAGCCAGTCGCCAAAGTGGAATCCCTTGTTCCAGAGGTTTTCCGTGCTTTGGGACCGGATGTATTCCACCCATTGCTTCATGCTGGGATACTGGGTAGCCAGTAATTCCCGGTCGCCGTAGAGCAGGTAACTCTCCCAGGGGATGATGGTAGCCACATCGCCCCACCCGGCGCTGCCTGCTGAATTTTCCCCCAGGACATTCGGAACCACAAAAGGCACGGAACCGTTGTCCAGCTGGTCCGCGGCCACATCCTTCAACCATTTGGAAAAGAAGGGGTTTACGTTGAAATTGTAGGCAGCGGTACGGAAGAAGGCCTGCGCGTCCCCGGTCCATCCCAGGCGTTCGTCCCGTTGGGGGCAGTCAGTGGGCACGTCCAGGAAATTGCCTCGCTGCCCCCACTGGATATTGTGCTGCAACTGGTTGAGGAGCTCATTGGAGGTGCTGAACTGCCCGGTTTGATCCATGTCCGAATACAGGGCGATGGCTGTCAGGTTATCGGGTGTCGGGGTGAAGCCTTCAACCCGTACGTACCGGAAACCGTAAAATGTGAAATGAGGCTCCAGGACCTGCTCCGGGCTGCCGTCCAGGATATAGGTGGCTTTCTGGTCTGCATCCCGCAGGTTGTCCGTATAGAAATTTCCTTCTTTGGTCAGCACTTCCGCATGTTGCAGGATGACTTCCTGCCCGGCACTCCCCCCGAGACGGAGCTGCACCCAGCCCACCAGGTTCTGCCCGAAATCCACCACCACATCGCCCTCCGGCGTAGTCAGGATTTCAGCGGGCCGGAAAGTTTCATGTTTGCGGACCGGTTCATTCTCCGTGGCGATCAGGTTATCTTTCGCATAGTCCCCCACCCGTACGGGTTCCCAGGAGGCATCGGCATAGCCTGCCTGGTCCCAGCCGTCCAGCTCCTCGGTGGAATCGTAGGTTTCCCCGTCATAAATTTCAGAATTCCGTATGGGGCCTGTACTGCTCACCCAGGTGCCGTCGGTCAGGATGCTGCCTGTAGTGCCGTCCGCATAGGTGATATCCACCTGCATCAGAAGTGCCACATCGTCCCCGTAGTGGTCGCGCCGGTCGCCCCAGGCGAGGTAATCCCGGTACCAGCCATTGCCCAGTATGGCGCCTACCGCATTTTTTCCCTTTTGCAGCAAGTCAGTGACGTCGTACTGCTGGTATTGCAAGCGGGTGTCGTAGCTGGTCCAGCCCGGGGTCAGGTAGGCATCCCCTACGCGCTTTCCGTTGATCCGGGCCTCGTACATACCATGTGCCGTAATGTAAGCCGTGGCTTTACGGACAGGTTTGTCCAGGGTAAACTCCTTGCGGAGGTACGGACTGGGCCGGTTGATGGTATCCTCGGCAAAGCCCGGCCCGATCCATTCTGCCCTGAATTCGGTTTCCGGCCGAAGCAGGCCCATCTGCCAGTAACCCGTTGGGCTCCAACGGCCGCGCCGGCCGTCCTGGTCCCAGACGCGGACCTGCCAGGCGTATTGTTGCCCGCTTTGCAGTTCGGGCCCTGCATAGGCCACATGGACCGATTGTCCGGATTCCACCTTGCCGGAGTCATAGAAGCCCCAATCTGGGGAATCTCCCTTACGGGCTACCAAACCCACACGGACCTGGTAGGCCGCCTGGGATGCCCCTCGTTTGTCGGAGGCCATCGCCCAGGACAGGCGGGGGGATTCGTCTGTGATCCCGGAGGGATTTACCCGGTTTTCCACCCAGGTTTTTTCCACGGAAATTTGTGCGTTGCCCAGCAATCCGCAAATTGCGAGCAACAAGAAGAGGTAAGCTTTTAATTTCATTCTTGGCAGGTGTTTGTCCGGGCAGGAGGCGTATTCCACTCCCGGGATTAGTATTCATTCAAGATTAGCTATTCCACCCGGATTATCCATTCCGTACTGTTCCGTACACGTTGGAGCGGTAGGTGTAATTTCAACCCGGGAAAGTAGTCTTTAACAGTACAGAATAGTTTTCTTGCCAGGTTCAACTACATTTGGGATATACCATGTAATCAACGAAAGAAACGGTAAATAAATCGCTGATGAAAAATTCAACCCTAGCCAGATACACCTCGTGCCTCACATTACTATTTGTCCTGCCATTTTTTTCCGGTATGGCCCAGCCCCCCTCACCAGGCCAGATACAGGAGCGCCTTCCTGAAGGCACCACCATCCACGGCAATATCCCGTACCACAATGACACCCTTCAGAAACATTTACTGGACATTTATATTCCAAGTGAGGCCGAAAAACCGGTTCCCCTTGTGGTTTTTATACATGGTGGAGGGTGGATTTCCAATGACAAATACGCGGATATGGGCTATATGCCCAATACCATCAATGCGATGCTGGACAATGGGATGGCGATTGCCTCCATCGATTACCGTTTTGCGCAGGATGCCATTTTCCCTGGGATCCTGCAGGATTGCAACAAGGCGGTGAGCTTCTTATACGACCATGCAGGCGAATATGGGCTGGATACCAGCAACATCGGCCTGATGGGATTCTCGGCAGGCGGCCACCTGGCAGCGCTCATGGGGACCTCCCAGAACAATGAAGTGGAAGGCCTCCACGTGGCTGGCAGTTACCGGCCTTTCCGCTATCAGGCCGTGGTGGACTTCTACGGACCCACCGACCTGGTACTCCTGCCGGGGAACGAGGATGAAAAGTCGCCCGAGGGGATCCTTATCGGGGCTGCCCCCCTGCTTCGTCCGGACCTGGCAAAAGCGGCCAGCCCGATTACGTATATCGACCCGGAGGACCCGCCTTTTCTGATCTTTCACGGGGAGAAGGACAACATCGTCTCAAACAAGCAGTCCAAGCTATTCAGTGCCTGGCTGGATATCCATGGCGTGGAAAACGAATTGACCATCGTGGCGGACGCCCCGCATTTTGGAACCATGTACGATGTGGAGGAAATCCGCTCACGCGTTATCGCATTTTTAAACGAGCATTTGAAATAAGCGGACAAGGGCTCAATTACCCCATTTCGCGAATCACCCGGGCCGGTACCCCGGCCACCACGGTATTCGGGTGTACGTCCTTATTTACCAGTGCCCCTGCAGCGACAACGGAATTGCTGCCAACGGTAACGCCCGGCAGGATGGTAGCCCCTGCCCCGATCCAGGCATTGTTCCGGATAATCACCTCAGCGGGCACCATCGATTTCCTGGTAGGGATGTCCACCGGGTGATTCTCCGAGGTAATATTCACCCGGGGTCCAATCATCACATCGTCCTCGATGGTGATTCCCCCCAGGTCCAGGAAACTGCAGGCATGGTTGATAAAGACCCGCTTCCCTAGCACAATATTCCGGCCAATGTTGGTGTGGAAAGGCGCAAAGACGGTTGTGGAAGCATCTACCGGGCTACCGATGATCCGGCTGAGAATTTCCCGGATTTCGTCCACGTCCGACGCCACATTGAGCCTGGCCGAAAGTTTCAGGGTCTGGTTGACGGCCTCCCGGATCTCCGAATAATCCGGATCATCCATCGGGATAATTTCCCCCTTGCGCAACCGATGAAAGATGCTGTTTTTTCCCATGGTCAAACTCGTATAAATATTCGTATTACCTATAAAACAAAGAAGGTATTAAAGAAATAGATAGGATCAAAAAAAGGCCTGCTTCCCGCAGGCCTTTTTCCTTATCAATTTCCGGGGTGCATGCCCCGACCCTGCACAAGGCAGGCTAACCGGCTTTTTAAATACTGAAGTTGTTCCGTCCGCTTTGCAAGGCGCGCACCTTCCCGTTCCAGTGAAACTCCCCCGTGAGGCCGGCCGGCAGCGTAACGGTAGCTTCCAGGGCCTGGCCAGACCGTTTGTAATCTACCGAGATACTGCCTTCGGGGTGCGGCATCTCCCCACCGATTTCATCGATATCCCCAAGGTTGGGCGCAATGCGGACCTGTTTAAAGTTCGGCGCGGCACTCTCAATTCCCAACAGGATCCTGAAGAATTCAATATTCGGGCTGGACCCCCAGGCGTGGCAATCCGAACGGGTGGTTTCTACCTGGGAGGTCTCCCCCCAGGTTGTAAGCCCCAGTTCCATGTTTTTACGCCAGATATCCAGCATGTCCAGGTATTTGTCGCCATAACCGGCCTCCTTCAGTGCCAGGTGCAGGTAGTACTTGAAATAGATGGACGCAGGTGCCAGGGAATCGTCGTTAAGCAAGGCTTCCCCGATGGCCTGCATTTGCGGCGCGTCTACCAGCCCCGCCAGGATGGCCAGGGAATTAACATGCTGGGAAAAAGTGTCCTTAGCCGGCGTATCGGCAAATAGCCCACTGGAGGCGTCCCAGTATTTCTCCCGGATGGTGACTGCAAGCTGTTTTGCAAACTCGGAATACAGGGCAACAAACTCCTTATTCCCTGCTTCTTGCTCCAGGGAAATCCCGGCCTGGAGAGCGTGTAGCATTTGCAAGTCCAGGGCCGCTGAGGACCCATCCTCGGCCATCGGGGCCATCCCAAAGCGCCATTCGGGTACCCAATCCGTATAGTTCCAGCCCTGGACGTTTTTCAGAGAACCATCAGAATCCAGGTAGGTAATAAAATAATTCAGGATCTGGCGGGTCCCCATGAGTTTGTCCGCTACAAATTCTTTATCGGATCCGTACATCAGGTAGTCGTACAACATACTAACATACCAGAGGGAATAAGTCGGGATCACCTGGTTCTGCCGGTCCGGATACCGACTGAGCGTATACCCATCCGGCTGACGGGAGTAATCAATAAGATTGAGGGCATTTTTTGCCAATCGTTCGTCACCGCTGTTGTAATAGGAGACAAAATGCTGGATCCGGGTATCCCCAACATATTGGAGTCTTTCGTAATACGGGCAGTCCATATAGGTGTCCACCGCACAGAGGCGGGCGGTGCGCCAGCCGATCTCCATAATGTCCTTCAACTCCGACCGGTCTGTGCGAAGGGTGGCTTTCATTTCAAACGGATACCCGGTAAATGTGCCGTAAATGTCCTCGATGACCAGAGGCTCCGCCCGAGTCTTTATATCCAGCTCCACATAGCGGAAGGTCCGGTAGGTCAGGGTGGTAAATTCCTGGTTGGCCATGCCCCCGGAAATCAGGCTGTCCCTGCGGCCGGAAATCGTCTTGCCTTCAATTACATCCCGGTTGCCCTTGGCGCCTTCCGCATCATAGAGCCCTTCCGCATAGGTGATCAGAATTTGCGCCCCGTCTCCCCCACTGAAGCGCAGGGTGGGGTAGGCATTGGTCAGGTGGCCCTGGTCCAGGAGGATTTTGGCCGAGGAATTCGCCGGAATCCGAACAGGAGTCGCCGACGTGGGGAATCCCGGAGGTACCCGAACCCCTTCCGATTTCCGGACATTGGCAAAACGCTCCTCCCTGAGTTCCAGCGATGGAAGAATGGTTGGCACGAGTTTCCAACCAGGTCGTTGCCGGAAACCAAAGCCACTAACTTCCGTTGCGAACACCGGAGTGGCTGACTCCCAGGATGAATCGTCGAAATCAACGCGTTTCCAACCTTGGATTTTTTTATTGAAATCGATCGCATCTCCTGCCCCGGCAGCGTAATAGCCCCGAACCTGTTGGGGTTTTGCGGTATAACTCAAATCTTCCCGAACTTTCCAGCCCGAATTTGTATTGACCCCCTTATACAAAGAATCGGCATGCTGTAGGATCAAGGCTGTTTTATAAGAAAACTGAGCTACTGGCCGAAGCTCCGCTTCATTCCATACCTCCGCGGACAACACATTCTTTCCGGGTTTCAGGTACGGTGCCAACTCCACGGTTTCATAATTCCAATTTTCGATATCGCCCCAATAGGGACCTACAGAAACAAGCTGTCCATTTACGTACAGCTTGTAGCGGTTGTCCGCAGAAATATGAACTTTATAGGATTCGGGTATGCTCTCCATGTTGATAGATTTGCGAAAATGGTAGAGGGCCGATTTCTCATTATCCGAATTGGGAAGGGTGATCCACTGGGCGGTCCATTCTATCCCCCCACCAGAATTTCCAAATTGGGCATAGCAGGATGTAGCGAGAAATATTAGTAATAATGTGAATGTTCTATTCATGACTGGAAATTTTTTTCAACCGATGTATTCCGAATATCTGGGAGGTCATTGGTTTCGATGCCTCCCTTTAGATACGCAAGCCCGGTATTCGCTGGGCGATCCGGGCTTGCTCCACTACCTAAAATTTAAACAAGTGCATCAAAAATTAGGATTTAACAATGCTTCACTCGCAGGAAGGGGGAATGTTTCGGCTATGGTTGTGAAAGAAGCCGGTGGCGGTGCGATCCCGGGCGGATAATAGTAAGCCTCCGGATTCGCCTTTACCCGCGCCCCGAAATCGGACATCACCTGCTGGGCATTGCCGGTCCGGACCAGGTCCAGCCAGCGTTTGTTCTCAAAGGCAAGTTCCGAACGGCGCTCATCCAGGATGGCCTGCCGCATGGTAGCCTGGTCTACGCCGGTGATCGGCCCAAGCCCTGCCCGGTCGCGTACGGCGTTCAGGTATTGTTCGGCTTGTCCGGGCTGTCCCTGTTCGTTCAGGGCTTCTGCCAGGAACAACAGCGCCTCGGCATAGCGGTAAACGGGCCAGTTGACCCCCGTGAGTCCCGGGTTGGAATGGGGCTGCCAGAATTTCTTGATATACGGATAAAATGTTCCTTCGAGTTCAATGCTGTCCAGATTAACGCTGGTACGCGCGTCGGAGGCTTCCCGGCTCTGGATGTAATCCGGCGTCGGTATGTTGAACCCTTCAATTGTCGCTGCCTGGGAATTGGATACTCCGGAGATTTGGGCTACCTGGTCTGCTGTCAGCGGCATCGGCAGCCATTCGTACATAAAACTGCTGGCAAACCCTTCTGTGCCTTCCAGGTATTGCACCTCAAAGATAGACTCTGCATTATTCTTGTTGTTGATGTCAAACACACTGGCGTAATCGCCCAGCAGATTGTACTGCCCGGAATTTACCAGGTCCGTGAGCAAGCTGCTGGCCGCCGACCAGTTCTCTTCCACCATATACAGGTTAGCAAGCAACATCTGGGCAGACCCCCGTGTGGCACGGCCTGCTTCCTGGTTGGCCTTTACCGGGAGCAACCCGATGGCCTCGTCCAGGTCACTCACCACCTGGGCGAGGATCTCACTGCGGGAAGACAGCGGTAAGGCAGCTTCTTCACGGTTGGTTACCGGTGTCAGGTGGAGCGGCACGGATCCGTAATACCGGGCCAGATCAAAATAACTGTGTGCCCGTAAAAAGAGCGCCTGCCCGATGACGTTGCTCTTCACGCCCGGGTCGTCGAACTCTACCGCGTCGATTTCCGCCAGGATTTGGTTGGCCCTGGCGATGATCAGGTAGTTGTTGTCGTACTTGGTTTCGACAAAAGCGTTCGGACTCTGCACCAGAAAGTTGGCAACATTTTCCTCTGACTGCACCGCCCGGTAATTGGGGTTGTGCCGATAATGTGTATTGTCCGACCGCATCTCGCCCATTATGTATGCATCGCTGTAAAGGTCGCGCAAGGGGGCATAGGTGGCATTGATGGCCTGTTCAAAATCCGATTGGGTTTCGAAGAATATGGCCTGGCTTAAGGAGTCCTCCGGGGGCAGTTCCAGGAAATCCTCCCCGCAACCGGTCAAAAGGCCGGCAAGTAACAGACTGCTATATATATACTTTTTCATGTTCTTTTATTTAAAATGACAGGTTAATACCCATAGTAAAGGTCCTCGGAAGCGGATAGGCCGCCCAGTCGAAGCCCAGGGCAAGTGCATTGAGCTCCCCGGCCCCGGTACTTGTCGTGCTGACATCGGGGTTGGCGCCACGGTACTTCGTGAACATAAAGGCATTCTGTACGGAACCGTACAGACGTGCCCGTTTCAGGAAGGAATCGTCGCGGAGTTGGAAGTTGTATCCAACCGTGATATTCCTGACAGCCAGATAGCTACCATCCTCTATGAAGCGTGTGGAAAACCAATCGCGCTCCATGAATGTCGCCGCGGTGGTTTTTCCATAACGCCCGCTTCCCGGGTTTTCAGGAGACCTCCAGCGATCCTGCACATTGCGCAGAACATTGAAAACGCCATCCAGATTGGTGGTGCCCTGGTCGGAGGTAATTGCAATATCATTGCCGACAGATCCCTGCATAACGATGGTGGCATCCCAGTTTTTGTATCGGAAATCGTTGGTAAACCCGAAGATGTAATCCGGGAAGGGGTTTCCGATAACCGTACGGTCGTCATTGTCCCCGCCATAGGTAATCACGCCATCACCATTTACATCGGCAAACTTGATAGTACCCACCTGCGACTCAGCCGCCTGGGGAGAATTGTCAAACTCTGCCTGGTTGTCGTAAACGCCATCCCAGATGAGCCCCCAGAATTGCCCCAGGGGTTCCCCCGGGCGCGTGAGGCTTTGGTAGGCGCCGAAACCTGAGTAGATCCGGTCTACGCCCTCGGCAAGGGCCACCACTTCATTTCGGTTGAATGCAATGTTGAAATTGGAGGTCCAGGTGAAATCGTCATTGACAAAGTTCCGGGTAACCAGGGCAAATTCATGTCCCCAGAATTCAATTTCCCCTACGTTGTCGTTGAAGTTGGTGAACCCGGACTCCTGGGGCACTGCCACATTGAAGAGTAGGTCCGTCGTATTCTTTTTGTAGTAATCATAAATAAACTCCACGCGGTTATTAAACATGCGCAGGTCCAGGCCGATGTCGAATTGTTTGGTCCTTTCCCAGCCGAGGTTGTTGTTCCCCAGCGTAGTTACCGCTGCACCACTGGCAATGGTGTTCCCGAATACGGCATTCAGGGAGTTGTCTACCAGGGCATATTGCGTATAGTTCCCGATATTATTGTTACCGATTATTCCGTAGCTGGCGCGTAATTTACCAAAGGAAAGCCAATCCGTTCCTTCCATAAAGGCCTCATCTGTGAACACCCAACCTGCGGAAATAGAGGGGAAGTTACCCCAGCGGTTTTCGGAACCGAAGCGGGAGGACCCGTCGCGGCGTACTGCCAGCGTAAGCAGGTACTTACCCATATAATCGTAACTGAGCCGGCTAAAATAGGAGGTCAGGCTCCAGTCGTTGATATTGTTGAAAGTGGCTCCACGGTCTATATTTAATGCAGACTGGATGGTTTGCACCCGGTCATCCGGGAAATTCGAAAGCCGGAGCTGCTGGTATTCACTTTCGTATTTCTGATAGGACGCCCCCAGGAGAATTTCCAGGTTGTGGTCCCCGAAACTGCGCGCGTAGGTCAGCGTGTTTTCATTTAGCCAGCTTAGGTAACTGGTTTGAGCCCGCGTACTGGTTGCGAGTATGGGGGGGAGCGACGCGAAGGTGTTTGACGCGGTTGAGGGGCTGAAACTAAAAAAGTTCGATTGCCCGAAGTCCCCGTTGATGGAGGTCTTGACTGTTAGCCCATCGATTGGTTCGTAGGTGAGGTAAAGGTTTCCAAGAATCCGTGTTTCCTTGGTTTCATTGGTGATTTCCCTGGCAGCCCGCACCCAGTTGGGTGTCGGGAACGCGCTGACCCCCGGTATCCAGGCTGTGAGCGGATAGGTTCCGTCATCGTTCTGGTACGGGAAAATAGGCCAGGTGAGCAGGGAGTTGTTGATGAGTCCGCCCCCACCGACCCCGTCGATGTTCGCACCGTAAAAGGCACCGTCGGAATTCGGAATATTATCCACTACGTAAGTAGGAGCCACGGAAAACCCCAGATCCAACTTGTCCCCCAGCTGGAAGCTGGAATTAGCCCGCATGGAATACCGCTTGAAATCCGAATTGATCATAACGCCTTCCTGGTCAAAATACCCGGCCACAATGGCGTGGGAGGCGCGTTCTGAGCGCGAAGACCAATTGAGGTTGAAACTCTGGATGGCCGCCGTCCGGAACATCCCGTCGTACCAATCATAACTCTGTCCGGCATACTGCTCCGGGTTCTGGAAAGGTTCCGGTACGGCAACCCCGAGGTCTTCGGCCGATTCCTTCTTAAACTGGGCGAATTCCTGGGCATTCATCATATCAGGGCGCCCCTTCTGGGGAACGGTCTGCACCCCGCCATAATAGTTGAAGGAGAGTTCGCCTCCTTCGACTTTCCCGGATTTAGTAGTGATAAGTACTACCCCATTGGCCGCACGCGATCCGTAGAGGGAAGTGGATGCAGCATCCTTCAGGACGGAAATACTCTCGATTTCGTCCGGGTTGATGGAACTGATGTCCCCAACTATCGGCTGCCCGTCCACAACGTACAGCGGGTCACTGCCCGCAAGGATGGAAGCCTGTCCACGGACCCGGACCTGGACGCCCTCCCCGGGCCGGCCGGTTGTCTGGTTTATCTGCACCCCAACAAGGCGGCCCTGTAATTTTTGGGTCACCTGCGGTACCGGAAGGTCAGCCAGTTCGTCCGTGTTGATCTGCTGGACTGCACCAGTCACTTTTCGGCTGGACTGCGTCCCATACCCTACAATGACTACTTCGTCGAGTTGTTCAGTGTCCGGCTGCATGACCACATTAATAGTGCTCCGTCCGTTTATGGCGACGGTCTGTCGCACAAACCCGAGATAGGAAAATACCAGGGTGGCATTGGCCGGAACATCGATCGTGTAGTTTCCGTCAAAATCTGAGGTGGTACCCGTGGTGGTGTTTTGCACCAAAACTGTTACGCCGGGCAGCGGTTGCCCCGTTTCAGCATCAGTCACCGTCCCGCTGACGGTCCCCTGCCCAATAGCCCAGAAGGGCAACATCAATAGAAAGCTCCATATAAAAGGCAGCCTCCCGTCGGATCTTTTTGTTTTCATTTAGAGGATTGTTTGAGTTTGGTTTTGTTCTCTTCCATCGCCCGATCTGGGCAACATAGGACAAGTTTACTGGAATGAATCCGCAATGCTATTCCGTTCTGTACTGTTCTGTATGATTTCATATCCTGAAATCCTGATCCGCTCAAAATGACTGATATAAGGGCAACTCATTTAAGGTACGTGCGCGTAGTACCCCCATCCCCTGGCCCGCACTCCGGGTTGAAATCCGGCGATTCTGTATGGATGTTTTTTTATTGGTGAAAATTGCGGGCGGGAGGGGTGGATAACTTACAAACTGGGATGGCGTCCGGAAATAGGCGCAAACGCATTGATAATATAAGAGAAGTTGTTAAAGCGAATTCCGGGAAATCACGTAGAAGGGGTTGGCCACGCTTCGGGTCCCTTTTTCAAGGACCATGTCGGCTGCCTGGCGACCCAGGTTTTCGAAGTCTGTGGAAATAACCGTAATCCCATCGCGCAGGATTTCCTTTACGGGGGTATCGTTGTAGGAGATGATGCCCACCTGCTTGCCCAATACCAGTCCGGAGGCATTGATCTTCTTGATAAGGATCACCAGATCGTCTTCCTTGAGATTGATATACACCGTATCGGGTTCGAGTTCCTCCTCTTCAATTTTCTCCACAATGCCAAAATCATAGGCGAATTCCCCGCAAAACCGGATAAAACCCTTCTTGATTTCTACCGGGTGGTACGTGCGCTGGCGCAGGAGCATCTTAATTTTTTTGTATTTGCGCAATTTAGGGTTGAGCTCCACCAACGCATCGTAGATATTCTTCTCAAATTCCTGGAAAACGGTAGCTACCTGGATGCAATCGTCCGGGAGTTTTTTATCCAGGACAATGAGTTTCTGTTTCGGGATGGAAGCCTGCAGGAAATCGCACAGGTCTTCCCCCCCTTCCTCAAAATGGCAAATCACGACGTAGTGCGTATAATCCCGGTTCTTTCCGTATTCGATCAGGTCCTTAAAATGCCGGTAGTTATTCTCATATATAAAAAAATCGACAGTGGCCCGGTCTCCCAACGTCCGGGCAAAAGCATCGTAGATGATTTTTTTATGCACACTGAGCTTATTGAAAAGCAGGAAAACCTTGGCCCGCAGTTTCAGCTGGTCATTTTTGATGTAATACCCCTTGCCCGGGACCGATTCAATTATCCCGGACTCCTTTAAATGATCGTAAGCCCGGACCACTGTATCCCGCGAAATATCAAATTCTATAAGCAGTTCGTTGACTGAAGGCAATTTGTCGCTGGCACGTACGTCGCCGTTCTCGATTGCCGTATAAATGGAATCGATGATTTGTTTGTACTTGGGGACCTTGGAGGTTTCCTTTATGTCGATAAAGTCGATCATTCTCGGGGGTAATTATAGTGAAAATTACGGAATGGACGCTTTTAATCTTCCATTCCTGCCGAGGTTCAGGGGCGCTTTGTATATTTAAGGAACCGTGACGCATGGAACAGGCCCCAGAGCTACTTCCCCCCGCAGGTCCGGGTTTTTTCTGACTCCCGATGATCGAAAAACAAAAACAAAATTCGCCGGGTGACTTCGCCCGAACTGAACAGTACAGAACAGGTATCTCAAATGTGCAGAATACATTTATACGCAAATTACAGCTAACAACACGAAGATGAAAACGAAAACCTTCAAACACGTGGACTACCTCTGGGACGAAAAGGAAGCAGCCAAACTCGGCGACGACCAGGTGGCACTATTCCTGTACCGTTCAAACATCCTGGGGTCCGATCTGCGGATCACCAACTACGGCGGGGGAAACACCAGCTGCAAGACCATCGAAAAAGACCCGCTTACCGGGACTGAAACGGAGGTGATGTGGATCAAGGGCTCCGGCGGGGATATCGGGACACTTACGCGCGCCGGAATTGCCGGGCTTTATACGGACCGGTTGCGCAGCCTAAAGAATGTCTATGGCGGTTTGCAGGACGAAGACCGGATGGTGGGCCTGTTCAATCACTGCATATTTGACCTGGACAGCCGGGCGCCCTCAATCGACACCCCCTTGCACGGGCTCCTGCCTTTCAAACATATCGACCACCTGCACCCGGACGCCCTTATTGCAGTTGCCGCCGCCGAAGACAGCGAAAAAGTTACCCGGGAAATCTGGGGCGACACCATGGGCTGGGTCCCCTGGCAGCGCCCGGGTTTTGACCTGGGGTTGCAACTCGAAAAATGCCTGGAGGAAAACCCGGGGATTCGCGGGATCGTCCTGGGGAGTCACGGGCTCTTTACCTGGGGGGACACCTCCTACGATTGCTACGTAAACAGTCTGGAAGTCATCGAGATGGCCTCCGAATACATCGCCGGGAAAATAGAGGAGCAGGGACAGGTCTTCGGCGGCCAAAAAGTGGCCCCGCTGCCGGCCGATAAACGGCAAGACCAGGCAGCCCTGCTCATGCCGCTGCTCCGCGGGCTCTGTTCCTCCCACCGGCGGATGATCGGGCATTTCAATGACTCGGAACCGGTACTGGAGTTTGCCGGTAGCCGCGACCTGGGCAGGCTGGCCCCCATGGGGACTTCCTGCCCGGACCACTTTTTGCGGACCAAGATCCAGCCGCTCGTCCTGGAACTCGCCCCGGACGAGGACCTGACCGACCCGGAGGCCACCCTGGCCAAACTCGAGCCGGCTTTTGAACAATACCGACGGGAGTACGCCGAATACTACGAGACCTGCAAGCGGGAAAACAGCCCGGCCATGCGGGATCCGAACCCGGTGATCATCCTCTATCCCGGGGTGGGCATGTTCAGCTTCTCCAAAGACAAACAGACCACCCGGGTTGCCAGCGAATTCTACATCAATGCCATCAACGTGATGCGGGGGGCGGAAGCGATATCCGCCTATACGTCCCTGCCCCGGCAGGAGGCCTTTGATATCGAATACTGGCTGTTGGAGGAAGCCAAACTCCAGCGCATGCCAAAACCCAAAGTCCTTTCCGGCAAGGTGGCCCTGGTCACCGGTTCCGGGGGTGGGATTGGCAAGGCCATCGCCGATAAACTGGCAGCGGAGGGCGCCAACATCGTCCTGACGGATATTGCCGAAGACCGCCTGAAAGAAGCCCTGGGAACCTACAAGCGCGACCAGGCAGTGTCCGCCGTCTGCGATGTCACGAGCCGCAACTCCATCCGGGACGCCTTCAAAAAAGCAACCCTTGCCTTTGGGGGCGTGGATATCGTGGTCCACAGTGCCGGTCTCGCCATTTCCAAGCCGCTGAACGAAACCACGGAAAAAGATTGGGACCTGCTGCAGGATGTGCTGGTAAAGGGACAGTTTGAACTCGCCCAGGAGGCAACGGGAATCATGCGCAAACAGGGTCTCGGCGGTGATTTTATCAGCATCGCCAGCAAAAACGGCCTGGTGGCCGGCCCCAACAATGTGGGCTATGGAACCGCCAAAGCCGCCCAACAACACATGGTGCGCCTGCTGGCCGCCGAACTGGGCCCGGAGAAAATCCGGGTGAATACGGTCAACCCGGATGGCGTGATTGTCGGGAGCAAGATCTGGGAAGGCAAATGGGCCGAAGGACGCGCAAAAGCCTACGGCATAGAAGTGGAAGAACTTCCGGCCTTCTATGCAAAGCGCAACCTGATGAATGAAATTATTTATCCGGAGGATATCGCCGCCGGGGTCTTTTCTCTGGTCGGCATTTTGGAGAAATCCACCGGGAACATTATCAACGTGGACGGGGGCATGGCCAATGCCTTCACCCGTTAAACAACCAACATGAAGCTATCCAAAGACCAGATTGCATCCCTCAACAAAGATGCGGCCGGCGGACAGAAGTCCGCTTACGAATTCCTATCTGAAGCCCTGGAAACATCCGGTCACGACGTCGGGGACCTTACCCGTCAGATCGCAGATTTCCAGATTGCCATCCCGAGTTGGGCGCTGGGAGCCGGGGGAACGCGCTTTGGGCGGTTCTCCATGCCGGGCGAGCCTCGGAACCTGGAGGAGAAGTTGGCCGATGTCGGCCTGTTGCACGCCCTGACAGGGGCTGCGGGGGCTATTTCCCTGCACATCCCCTGGGACACCCCCGAAGACTACAAGGCTGTCCGGGAGCAGGCCGAAGAGGCCGGTCTGGTATTCGACGCCATGAATTCCAATACGTTCCAGGACCAGAAAGGTGCCGGGGAAACCTATAAATTCGGGTCCCTGAGCAACAGCTCGGAAGCTTCCCGCCAACAAGCCGTCGAACACAACCTGGAAGTTATCCGGATCGGCGAAAACCTCGGCTCTAAAAGCCTGACCGTCTGGTTGGCCGACGGGGCCAATTTTCCGGGGCAGCGCAATTTCCAACGGGCTTTGGACCGCACGGCAGACAGCCTGGAAAAGATCTACGCGGCCCTGCCCGAAGATTGGAAGCTGTTTATCGAATACAAACCCTACGAACCGAATTTCTACAGCACGGTCATCCAGGACTGGGGCACCTCGTTTATGCTCGCCAACCACTGCGGGCCCAAAGCCTATACCCTGGTAGACCTGGGGCACCACCTGCCCAATACGAACATCGAACAGATTGTGGCTACCCTTATGTACAAGGGCAAGCTGGGCGGGTTCCACTTCAATGACAGTAAATACGGGGACGACGACCTGACCGTGGGGAGCATCAAGCCCTACGCCCTCTTTTTGATTTTCAACGAATTAGTCTACGGCATCCGCAACAACCCGGACAACCCGTATCCCGCCTGGATGATCGACGCAAGCCACAATACCAAGGACCCGCTCGAAGACCTGATCCAATCGCTGGAAGCGATCCGTGAGGCCTATGCGAAAGCGCTGTTGGTAGACCAAAAAGCCCTGGAATCGGCACAGATGGAACACGACGTGGTCCGTTGCCAGGAAATCCTGCAGGATGCCTACCGTACGGATGTCCGTCCGCTGCTGCGCCAGGCGCGCCTGCTAACCGGGGCGGCAATCGACCCGATCGGCGCCTACCGCAAACTGGATGTTCGCAGGCACCTGACCGACCAGCGGGGGAGGGAAACCGTAGCAACCGGACTTTGACACGCACCGGATGGAACGCACGCTAACCGCCGTTTTCGACATTGGGAAGACGAACAAGAAATTCTTCCTGTTCGACCCCGAATTCCGGGAAGTATACCGGCAGTACGAGCGGTTACCCCTGACGGCGGACGAGGACGGACACCCCGCAGAAGACCTGGAAGCCCTGGTAGCCTGGATGCGCCGGGTCCTGGTAGACGCCCTTAAGTCCGGCAAGCCCATAGGCACCCTGAATTTTTCGAGCTACGGCGCCAGTCTGGTCCACCTGGATGGAGACGGCAGGGTACTCACCCCCCTGTACAATTATACCAGGCCCATGCCGGCTGAAATAGAAGATGCATTTTATGCCGCCTATGGCCCTGAAGATGTATTCGGCAGGATCACGGGCACCTCCCGTTCCGGCATGCTCAACTCCGGGCTGCAGCTGTACTGGCTGAAACAGGCCCGGCCCGGGGTTTTCAAAAGAATCCGGCAAAGCCTGCACCTGCCCCAGTACCTCAGCTATGTTTTTACGGGGCGCCTGCTGAGCGAATACACCAGCATCGGGTGTCATACGGCCCTCTGGGATTACGAAAATCAGGCGTACCACCCCTGGGTCCGGAATGAAAAAATCGATCGGTTGCTGCCGCCCATCGTACCTGCCGATGCAATTTCCACCGGGGAGGTGGCGGGACATACCTTGCGCATCGGCCCGGGGATCCACGACAGTTCAGCTGCCCTGCTCCCCTATCTGGAAAGTATCCGCAAACCTTTTATTCTCCTCTCCACAGGAACCTGGAGCATTGCCCTGAACGCGTTCACTGACGGCAGGCTTCGTGCAGGAGACAGGGATCGTGACTGCATCCATTACATGCGGATTGACGGCAGGCCCGTCAAGGCGTCCCGGTTGTTCCTCGGGAATGAGTTCGGGGTGCAACTGGATGCCCTCTCCCGTCACTACGGCGTTCCCCGGGACCGGTACCGGGAAGTGACTTTTGACCGCAATCTCTACCGTCAGATCCGAAACGCATTTGTTCCCGCGTTCCGCTGGACAAGCCTGGATACCCGCAACTGCCCGCCCGCCACACGGTGGCCCCACCAAACCTACGAGGCGGCATACCACCAGCTCGTTTACGAACTCTGCCTGTTGCAGGAAGCGCATATCCGGCATATCGTCGGGGACTCAGGGATCAAAAGGTTATACATCGACGGCGGCTTCAGCGATAACGAAGTTTTTGTGGAAACCCTCGCCCAACGGATACAACCCATGCGGATCCGCACCACGGATGCCTCCCTGGGATCTGCCCTGGGCGCTGCCCTGGCGGTTTCCGGTAAAGGCATACCGAAAGGGTTCCTCAAGCATCATTACGCCTTAAAAAAACACAAACCCCTGATCCTTTCCTGATATGGATTTTGACACCCGTTACCCGTCCATCGAATCCCTGCGCGAAAAAGCGCAACGCCGGATGCCGGCCTTTGCCTTCGAATACCTGGACGGGGGCTGCAATGAAGATATCAACCTCCACAGGAATACCGAGGAGCTCCGGGAAATACAGCTGGAGCCCCGCTATATCCGGAAAACCGGTGAAATTGATACGAGTTGCGAGCTCTTTGGGCACCGGTACGACATGCCCCTGGGGGTTGCGCCGGTAGGCCTGCAGGGCCTTATGTGGCCCAACGCCCCCGAAATCCTGGCCCGGGCGGCCCTGAGGCACAACCTGCCCTTTATCCTGAGTACCGTTACGACCACCGATATCGAACGGGCAGCCGAACTCACCGAAGGGCGGGCCTGGTTCCAGCTCTATAACCCGGTAGATCCCGAGATCCGGCAGGATATCATCCGGCGCGCCGGCGATGCGGGCTGCCCGGTCCTGGTGCTCCTTTGCGATGTTCCCACCTTTGGCTACCGGCCCCGGGACATCAAAAACGGGTTGGCACTCCCACCAAAAATGTCCTTGACAAACATCCTCCAGGTCCTGGGCAAACCGCGCTGGGCCCTGCAAACCCTCAGGTACGGCCAGCCGACGTTTGAAACGGTGAAACCCTATATGCCGGGCGGGATGAACCTGCGGCAACTCGGTGCCTTTATGAACCGGACGTTTTCCGGGCTTTTGGATGCCGAAAAAATTAAACCCATCCGCGACCAGTGGAAGGGGAAGCTGGTCCTCAAAGGCGTGGCTTCCGAATGGGATGCGCAGCAGGCCGTGCAACTCGGCTTTGACGGCATCATTGTCTCCAACCACGGCGGCCGACAACTGGACGCGGGCGAATCGACGATCCGCCCGCTGGCGCGCCTGGCAGCCAATTACCGCGACAAACTCACGGTGATGGTGGACAGCGGGCTGCGCTCCGGTCCGGATGTGGCGCGGGCCATGGCCTGCGGGGCCGATTTTACTTTTATGGGCCGCTCCTTTATGTACGGGGTCGGTGCCCTCGGGGCAAAAGGGGGCGACCATACCATGTCCATGTTGAAAACCCAGTTCCGCCAGGTGATGGACCAGCTCTGCTGTGAACGGGTGGAGGACCTCCCGAAACATTTGGTCATATAACAATTTCCGAAGGCCGGCCAATGAAGTCAAACAAGAAATGCCAACCGTACACGCCCGAACCAATTAAATCGAACTGAACAAACCAAACGAGCAAAACCCATGACGCAATTCGACATAGATGAACAAATCGAGGAACTCGCCGGGGGCGAATTCGAACGACAACCCGTTCCCCAATCCCGGCTGAAGAGCTGGAAGAGTTTTCTGGGCATGTATGCCGGGGAACACGCGGCGGGCACAGAGTTTGTAATCGGCCCGTTATTCCTGACTACAGGGGTCAGCGCCTTTGACCTGATCATCGGCTTGCTCGTGGGCAACCTGCTCGCCGTTCTCAGCTGGCGGTACCTGACCGCCGAGATTGCCGTGAAACACCGGCTGACGCTCTATTACCACCTGGAGAAGATTTGCGGCAAGAAACTGGTGGTGGGCTACAACCTGGCTAACGGCATCCTCTTCTGTTTCCTGGCCGGGGCCATGATCACCGTCTCGGCCACCGCGGTGGGTGTGCCCTTCGACATGGCCATGCCCAAACTCACCGATACGATGCCGAACAGCCTCACCTGGGTCCTCATCGTGCTGGTGATCGGGGCAGTCATCTCCCTGATCGCGGCCAGGGGGTATGAAACGGTTTCCAAGGCTGCCAACTGGATGTCCCCGGTAATCGTACTGGCGTTTGTCGCTTGCGGGGTGGTAGCCCTCGGACAATTGGGCATCGGCTCGTTCGGGGAATTCTGGGAAATCTGGGGCGAAGGCTCCGAACCGTTCCCCGGCCAGATAAAATACACCTTCTGGCACGTGGTACTCTGGTCCTGGTTCGCCAATGCTGCCATGCATATCGGGATGTCCGACCTGTCCGTCTTCCGGTTCGCCAAAAAAGCGAGTAGCGGCTGGACCACGGCAGCCGGGATGTATGTGGGGCATTATATGGCCTGGATTGCCGCTGCGCTCCTGTATGCCGTTTACCTTCGGACGCCGGAAGCCCAGGAATTGCTAGGGCTCGGACAGGCTCCGACCGTGGCTCCCGGGCCCCTGGCCTACAATGCCATCGGGGTATTCGGTATCATAGCCGTGGTACTGGCCGGATGGACCACTGCCAACCCGACCATCTACCGGGCCGGCCTGGCCTTCCAGGCCATCCTCCCGAAATTGTCCACCTTCTGGGTGACCATCCTGGCCGGGGGGGTCGCCACAGCCGCCGGATTGTTCCCGGCATTCGCCATGAAATTACTGGATTTTGTAGCCCTCTATGGCTTTATCCTCGCCCCGGTGGGCGCGGTGATCGCCTTTGAGCACTTTTTCGGGAAACGGGCGGGGATCGTCCCCAATTATGCAGAATTCCATAACCTGGGCATTAACCGGGCCGTCCTCCTTGCCTGGCTCATCAGTGCAGGCGGCTTCTACCTGCTTTCCGTCACCCAGGGGATCTTCCTTTCCTTCCTGACACTCCCGGCCTGGATCCTGAGCGGCCTGTTGTTCCTGTGGCTGAGCCGGATGGCACATGTAAAGCCCGGGGCCGCCGCAGCGGGATAATTGCAACGGGCCTTCGATTCGGGCAGCCACCCTGCCGCTTAGCAAGTAGGCATTCTGACAGGATACCACTGAATAAAAAAACCCTCCAGGCGGAGGGTTTATTCGTTTTCAGATGTCCATTGAATATCAGTCCTCCACCCGGAAACGATAGGTGCCGGAAGCCAGCCTCATCCGCACCTGGTTGCCGGTATCCGAGATATCCGTAATCCCTTCGCTGCGTTTGATCCTCCGGCCGCTTTCGGTTACCTGTTTTGGCGATTCCGCCTGCAGGATGAGCGTAGCAGTCGTATTGGCCGGTACGGTAAACTCATAGTCCACGGCCCCCGGTTGCTGTGTCCAGCTGCTTGCAATGCGGCCGTACGGGCTGTCGTAATATCCCCTGGCAAACTGCAGTTCGTTATCCGGGTCCGGCGTTGGGGCCAGGATAAACTCTTTGAATCCGGGGTGCCCGGGATCGCGACGGATTCCCAGGGAGTGGTTGTACATCCCAGGAAGCCACTGCCCCGAACGAATAATGGTTGAAGGAGTTCATACTGTTGTTCCCACCGAAACCGTCTTCCACCGTATAGGAATTCAACCGTTCCCAGATGGTGGTGGCCCCGTTGACCACCGGGTAGAGCCAGGACGGATAGTCGCGCTGGCGGAGCAACCGGTAGGCTTCTGCATCATAACCGCTCCCGGACAGGGCGTGGTTGATGGACGCGGTTCCGATAAACCCGGTCATGAGCGAATAGGGCGGGCGGGCGGCCCCGGTATCGTCCGTGTTTTCGCGACGGACCGTCTGGGCGAGCCTCTCGGTTGCCGGTTTGGCGTAGGTTTCGTTGAATATCCCGAAATTGAGCGGGATGGCATACGAAGCCTGCGTATCCACAGGGTCACCGGGTTTCGGGGCCTGGTAGCCGGCAGGCGGCGGACCGAACATCCGGCCTTCATAGCCGGAGTGTACCGTTTGAAACGTTTCCGGGTCCACATAGTTTTCGTTAAAATACGCTTTGCGCTCCTCATAGCGCTGCCGATAGCGAGCGGCATCCTGCTCCCTGCCGAGGATCTTAGCAATTTCCGCCATGATTTTCAGGTCGTAGGCGTGATAGGCTGCCCAGAGCAGCGTATTGTCGTTTTTGCTGCCCTCCGGGCTCAGCCAGTCGCCCAGGGGTCCTTCTTCCAGGCGCCCGGTTTCCGGGTCAATCCGGGATTCCAGGAATTCCAGGTACTCGGCCATGGCCTGGTAGTGATCCTCCAGGATGCGCGTATCCCCATACTGTTGGTATACCTCCCAGGGAAGTATCATCCCTGCGCTTCCCCAAAGCGTCCCCCCGAATCCGCCTCCAACCGGGGCCACGTCGGTAAACCGTCCGTCCTCCCGCTGGATATCCCGCATAGCGAGCAGGTGGCGCGACAGGAAGGGGGCCACCCCGGCCAGGTAGGTAGCTGCCTGGGAAAATACGTTGATGTCCCCGCTCCAGCCCATCCGTTCGTTCCGGGCCGGCGTATCGGTGGGTATCGATAAGAAATTGGAGCGAAGCGACCAGGTGATGTTTTCCCAGAAGCGGTTGATGAGTTCGTCCGATGTTTCATAGGAGGAATCCAGGTGCCGGATGGAGCTAACGACCAAACCTTTAACATCATGGCTGGCAGGGGCCCGGACAGGCCCCGTCAATTCCACAAACCGGTATCCATGGAACGTGAAGCGCGGCCGGATAACCTCATCCCCGCCTTTTAGTATATACATATCCTGGGTCAGGGCTGCCCGGATGTTCTCCATCATGACCATCCCTTCGTTCCCTTCGTACTCCGGCAATTCCGGATACCGCACCTCGGCATACCGCAGAATCACAGTATCCCCGGCCTGTCCATTACGGATCCGGATTTCCGGAAAGCCTACCATGTTCTGCCCCATATCGTATACGAAAACCCCGGGCCGGACTTCTTCCCGGGTTTGGGCCACGAGTGTCTTCACCACGGCGGGCGGTAACCCGATCTGCGCGATCAGTTGTAAATTTGAATAGTCGAGCCCCGGGAAGGTGGTGCCCTCCAGGGACACCTCCCGGGCAGGCTTCCACCCGCGGGCGTCAAAGCCCGGGGCGGCCCAGCCGGCGATTTCCGCTTCCCGCCGGGCATCGTAGACTTCGCCCTGAAAATAACTGCCATACCGAACCGGGCCTTCCGTATATAGTTCCCAGGTATCCGGGGAGGTGGCCACTACAGCCTGGGATCCGTCTTCATAAGTGACTTCCAGCAGGGCCCTGAGGGAAGGTCGGTCTCCAAAGAAATTCCAGTTCTCGCCGCTATAGGTAATGTTGCCGCCCCACCAGCCTTCACTGAGCCACCCGCCCAGTACATTTTCCGATGCCGGCCGTATCCGGTCGGTAACATCGTACACCTGATACTGGTGGTGTTTGTTGTATTGCGTCAGGCCGGGGGTGAAGTAGTAATCCCCTACCCGTTCTCCGTTTAAATAAAGCTCGTATATCCCGCGGGCCGTAGCATAGATCCGGGCCCTGGCTACCGGTTTGTCTTCCAGGGTAAAACTGCTGCGCAGCATGGGAACGGCATCGTGGCTCGGGTTGGCGGTTACCAGCAGGCCGTCGGTACCCCCGCGGGCCACCCAGCCTTGCGGGCCGGTTCGAAAATTATCGGTGAGCTGGTCAGAAAAAATACCTGTATACGAATCCCCATCGGGGCTTTCACCGAACAATTCATTGGCGGGGGCCCGGAAGTTTTTAACGGATATACCCGTAAACACGGCCTGCTGCCCGGGACGCATGTGGAACCCAATATCCCCGAGCATCGGAAAACTGATGTAGTTGTTCCCGGATCCTACGGGATTTACATTGAACCCCTGCGGGCCAAACCGGCTCCCTCCCCCTTCGGATTTCGAAATGTTGTGCGCATCGTCTTCCCCGTCGATAAATACCTGGAAGATGCCAAAATTGCATTTCAGGTAGATCCGGTGCGGGTCGTACATGTTCTGCCTGTTCACCAGGCCCTCGGGGATATCGAGCGTTTTAAACGGCGTATCCGGGGAGTCCCCCGTATCGTAGCCTACCCGAAAAACGTGCAATTGTGCCGGGCCGTCCCCCTGAAGGAGCCCGCGGGCGTCCAGCTCAAAGCTGATATAATGACCATCGGGGCCTGATGCCACCCCCTGCAGGTTCAGGTCCTCGTCCATCAGGCGCGGGTCGTTGGCCCCCAGCAGGAAAGCTGCCCGGGTGCTTTCGGAAGCCGAATCCAGCTGCAGGCCATATTCGAGCTGGAAAACCGAAAGGTAATGTGCGTAGAGTTGCAGGTCCTCCGGACCGCCGCCAATCCAGGATGACCCCCGCCACCCGGGAGATTCCGGGTCGGGGTCCATAATCCCGGTCTCGAACCAGCTATGGGAGGTGTGCTCCCGGTTATCCCGGTCCCATACCGTGACGTTCCATGTATACCGGGTTTTAGGCTGAAGTGGCTGCCCGGCATACACGATATTCAGCGAATGCCCATCTTCGCGCCGACCAGAATCCCAAACCTGTGTTCCCGCCGGATCGATTACGCGGATCCGGTAATCTTGCTGGAAGATACCGCGATCTGCGCCATCAGCCTGTAATTGCCAGGAAAATCGGGGTTTCGCCTCGTCCAGCCCCAACGGGCGGTCGAGGTATTCGGTCTTCAAGCTGTCCACGGACACTTGCGCCGGGAGGGAAAAGGCCAGAAACAACAGGGCGACCAGGGCGAGAAAATGCGAATTGAATGTGCGGTGCATCGGTTGGATTGTTAGGGGTTACAGCGTCATCAAGATTACGAAATATGGCGGGCGCAACTGTTCCGTACTGTTCGGGAATTACGCGCAGAGAATGGATTTGCCAGCCTACCTGGGGAATCTTAAAATACGTTATTTTTAAATTCACAGAAACCTGCCCGCAATGAAAAATTGGTTCTCTCCGGCCGTAATCCTCCTTACTGCCATTTTGCTGACCGGATGTAACGAGTCGGCACCCCAACCAGGCCCGGAATTGGCAACATGGTCGGAACCGGTCCCGGAGATTCCCGACTACAGCAGCCTGGAACTGCCCGAGAAGCCCAATATTCTCTGGCTGGTTGCCGAGGACCTGAGCCCGTACATTGCCGCCTATGGGGACTCCACAGTACATACGCCCAACCTGGACCGCCTGGCGGCCGAGGGGGTCCGCTACACGCGGATGTTCTCGCCTTCCGGGGTTTGTGCCCCGAGCCGGGCCGCCATCGCCCTGGGGATGTACCCAACCCGTACCGGGGCCATGCACATGCGGACGGGACCCTGGTACAGCACCCAGGAAAACCCGCCCGATACGTGGTACGACGGCCGGAAAATCTACGAAGCTGTACCCCCGGCGGGCACGCACATGCACAGTACCCTGATGCGCCGGGCCGGGTATTACGCCACGAACAATGCCAAACAGGATTACCAGTTCCGGACGGAACTTACAGCCTGGGACGAAAGCAGTCGGGACGCCCACTGGCGCAACCGGCCGTCACCGGAACAACCGTTTTTTGCCATCTTCAATTTTGAGGTGACCCACGAATCCCGGATATGGATGCGGGCCGGGGATTCCCTCCTGATAGACCCCGACCGGGAAATAACCGTGCCGCCTTACCTGCCGGATACGGACTCCGTACGGACCGACCTGAGGCGGATGTATTCCAACATCGTGGAAATGGACCGGCAGGTAGGGATAATCCTGGATCAGCTGGAAGCGGATGGCCTGCTGGAAAACACGGTGGTTTTCTGGTACGGCGACCACGGGGGGCCGCTGCCCCGCAGCAAGCGGTCGCTCTACGATACCGGGTTGCAGGTGCCCTTGCTGGTGCGTTTTCCCGGGGCACAACTGGCCGGACAGACCGACGGGCAGCTGCTGAGCTTCGTGGACCTGAAACCGACAATTTTATCCCTGGCCGGGGTGGAGCCTCCCAGGGGCCTGGACGGGCGTGCCTGGGCCGGGGCGTTCCGGGCCGAAAAACCCCGGGAATACATCCATGCCGCTGCCGACGATTTTGACGGCTGCTGCCACGGCCGACTGCGTGCGGTCCGGGATTACCGGTTTAAATATATCCGGAATTTCCTGCCGGAACAGGCCTATTACCAACCGGTCCCCTACCGGGAACAAATGCCTGCCATGCGGGAACTGTTGCGCAGGAAGGAACAGGGTACCCTGGACAGCGTACAGCTGCAATGGTTTGCAACCGGCGGCGCGGGGGAAGCCCTCTTTGACACACAAAATGACTCCCTGGAGCTCCGAAACCTGGCCGGCAACCCGCAGTACGCGGATGTCCTGGAAGAACTGCGGGAGGAACTCAGCCGGTGGATGCAGGCAACCCACGACCTCGGGATGATTGACGAGCCGGAATACCTGGAGCGCATCTGGCCGGAAGGCTCGCAGCCCGTAACCCAAACCCCGGTCGTTGAAGCATCTTCCGGGCAGTTGATCCTGGAATCCGAAACCCCGGGTGCCGCAATTGGGTTTCAATGGGTTAAACCGGGGCAGATACCCGCAGCAGCCTGGACACCCTATACAGACCCAATAGAAATTCAAACCGGGCAGGAACTCGTGGCCCGGGCACACCGCATCGGATTTTTGCCCAGCCAGGAAATACGCTGGCAAGCCGCGGAATAATATCAGGTGGCAGGCAAACGCCCAGGCATTTCATTTAGTAAATCGGGCTGCGCCTCATGGGCCATCCGGGTAGAATTGGCTCCAATTCGCATCGGCCTGCCGGAGCAGCCGTTCTTCGTCCCGGTTCCATTTCTTCAGGGGGTTGTTCAGCCGCGTACGGTTAAAGAGCATCAGACGGCCATCCACCATTTTGTAGGTTTCAGGATCTACTGCAACCCGGTCCCCGGATTTCCCCATCGCATAGGCGCACCAGCCTCCATAGGCAGGGATGTACTGCTCCGGCATGGCCTGGAACAGGTGCATGTTGCGTTCCGTGGTAAACAAAAAACGTACCCCCTGGTAATCGTGGGAGAATTCCGGTGTCCCCCTCACCGGCGTCCCGCGGGTATAGCTTACCAGGTCGTACCCCTGAATGGCAACGCCGTCTTCCTGGTTGATCCAGCCGGCAGCATCAGGCTGGGCCACCGCCCACAGCCCGCAGAACAACAGGCATAGTAATACGTACGGTTTCATCTGCTTCAAACTTATAATGGGTAATATCCATGCAGCCGGCACCCAGGGACATCTGCGTGATGCTTGTGGAGCAAACCTCCGGCCGGTCCAGGACAAAAGGCGTGGGCGATTCCCGGCCGTGGATCCTCAACAGGGCTTCCCGGCTGTTCCCCTCCCGGTCCAGGGCTTCCCGGAAGTAGGCCTCCTTCTGGGCATGTTGTTCCCGGGTATACAGGGTGGCGGATGACCAGAGGTGCCCGGTTGCGGCATCCGGCTGGAAATGGTGCGAGTGGCGCCCGTCCCACACCCAGCGTTGGATCCGGCCCGGCTCAACGAGGATAAGCGTAAAGGGTTCCACTCCCGACGGGTCCGCATCCTTCAGGAAGCTATCGAAATCCGATGCCTCAAACGCCTCGAGGACCACGATTCCGCGACTCTTCCTGTAGGGCGGTTTTCGCTTGTGGTTCTCCAGGCCGCCGTTCAGGAGACAGGCCGTCCTACCTGTGTGGTCGGCAGCTATCCAGGTGCCGCCAGCCCGGGCATCCAGGGGAGCCATCAATTGTGTCCCATTGGAGAGTATGCGAGCTTGCGGCAACAGCGTTTCCCTTTTTGGGTCTTCGTCCCGGTTGGTTGTCAACAGGTAGCCGTCCGGGCGGGGTATATAACTTACTGTGCACATAATTTTCGATTTTGTAGTGCAGTTCGCGATGCAGGCTGGTGGGGATCTCTGCAGGTGTCCCGGCTTCGGCCGAGAGATTGGCCGGCAACGCGCTGCCTGTCCAATTCGACGGGGTTCCCGGGCATCCCTTACGCCGCAGACGTAAATTCCGCTCCAAAACCCCGCCTACCGCCTGACCACCCCGGCAGGGCTCCTGCCCTAAGGCAGCGTTTGCCTGGCCTGGCGGTCCGGGTCGTCCAGCAGTTCGCAATGGTCGTCCAAAATCATGGTTTCGCCCCTTTCGGGAGTGTAGGCAGCCCACTCAGGCAAGTCCCCGCCATTCGGGTTGCCCGTTCGCATAAACTGCAGCAGCCCATCGGACATCTTTTCGGCAAGTGCCCGGGGGCGGCTTCCCCCACCGGTATGGGTAAGCATCAGATCCGTGTTGTAAAACCAGAAACAGATATCCAGGCAATGAAAAGCGCGCATACGGTTGTTGAACAGGGGGGGCTCCCATCCAAACCAGGCCACGTAAACCGGGGCGGGTTGCGCGGATTTGGCATTGGCCGTTTCCACTACCGATTTCCTGTTGCTGGAAACCAGGCACATGATTTCTATGGGTTTTGCATTGGGGAAGGCCTTGGCATAGGCATCGTAAATCTCGGCGGCCTTGTCCCCGAAACCGCCGCGGAACCCGGCCTGGTCGGCGAGCATCTTTTTGGCCCCGGCAGCGTCGATTTTTTCAAGTTCCGGGTTGGTGCGGGACATCCCCCACTCGTGGAATGTACTGCATATCAGCATGGGGACATCCGAGGATACCCCCGACGCCTCTGAATAAAAGGTTCCTTTGGGGATATGCACCCCGTCTGCAACCGGTCGGAACCCGCCCCGGAAACCTCCCCCGCCCGGGTTTTCTTTTTCCATGGTCTCCTGGGCCCTTCCAGCAAGGAGGATATAGTCTTTCCAGGCCATTTCCTGGAGCTTTCCGATTTCCCCCGCCTGCAGCCCGGCTTCCTTCAGGATATACGATCCGAGTTTTTGGGAATACTCCTGGTCCAGGGCCGAGGTGGAAGACCCGCTCAGGGGTACCGCCTTGTGGATCAGTCCCCGGGTAGCCGGCATGGCCGCCAGGGTACATACTTTGGAACCACCCCCGGACTGTCCCATGATGGTTACGTTGTTCGGGTCGCCCCCGAAATTGGCGATGTTCTGCGATACCCATTCCAGGGCCGCTACCATATCCAGGGCTCCCACATTCCCGGAATGCTGGTATGCCTCGCCGCCAACCCCGGAAAGGTCGGAGAATCCTATGGGCCCCAGGCGGTGGTTGATGGAAACAAATACGATATCCCCTTTCCTGCTCAGGTTCTCGCCCATATAACCGTCCTGTTCAATACCGTTGCCATTGCGATACCCCCCGCCATGGTACCAGACCATGACCGGGCGTTTACCTCCGTCTGCCAACGCAGGCGTCCAGACATTGAGCCTCAGGCAGTCCTCGCTGACATCGTCGTAATTCCAATGGTCCGCAAAGGAGTACCAGGGGTTGGCATAGCGGTTGTCCATAATTTGCGGGGCGGTATTGCCCCACCATACGGCGGGTCGCACATCCGACCAGGGTTCGGGCTGCCGCGGGGGCATAAACCGGTTCTTCCCGCTTGTATCCGCCCCATATGGGATGCCCCGGAATTGATAGATGTCGCGGAGGACGAAACCCTGAACCTTTCCGTAAACGGTATCGGCTATGGCCGTGTCATCCCCGATAAACAATACCTGGTCATCGTTGGAAGGGGCGTTCTGCCCGGGCCTGGAGGCTCCCAGGGAAATACCGGAAGCCAGGCCAATGCCGGCTGCACCGGCCCCCATGGTTTGGATAAAATTTCTTCTGTTTGTATTCATGGTTGTCAGGTTGAATGAATGGGGACGCGCCGGCCCGCCACCCGGAGTTCGTTTCGTTTGCAGCGAATAAGTTACGAAATCATCTCCGTTATCCTGACAGCCGGAAATTTTACATATCAAAATTTTCGGTTCCTGTTACATTTTGCGAAACGGGGAATGGGTATCCCCATCAGGGAGGAGTATCCTGGAGGTAAGGAAAACGGACTTACCAATCCCGCAAGCCCAGAAGCTTCTCGCCCAGTGGCGAGAGCTCCGCCCGGGGGTAGCGCTCCTGCTCCCAGTTCCTCGGGTCGCCGGGAAAGGCATAGCCCTCGGGGGCCACCCGGTCCTTCCACGAGTGGATCCGCCACTCCCGGAGTTCCCGGTTCGATTCCTCGGCGGGCATCATCGAAATATATTGGGCAATGCGAACCTTGTTGTCCGAGCGGTTCGGTCGGATTCCATGGGGCTGCAGGCTGTTAAAGATCAGCAGGTCTCCCGCCTCCATGGGTACTTTTACGATTTTATCCTCCAAGCCGGCGATGTCCGGCTTGAACCGGTCCCGGTCCTCGGGCTGGGTTTGCTTCCAGGTATCGTAATTGCGGAACAACCAGGGGATGCACTGAAAGCCGCCCATCTCGGGGTCCGTCTGGTCGGCAAGGGCCAGGACGCCCTGCACCTGCTGGGGCCTGGTTTCCGGGTCGTAATCCCAATGGATAAAACCCTTGTACTCGTGGCCCGGGCGCATCGGGAAATTCAGGTTGGCCCGGTCGATGGTTACCCAGAGGCGTTCCGTCCCCCAGATATCGACAAAGGCATCATATACGCGCGGGGCCTGCCGGTTGTCCCACAGGGCCTGGTTGTTGTACACCTCCACCATCCCCGTACCGGCGAGTTCCTTCATCTGGATCTCCGCCCGGGGCGGGGCATACCAGGTTTCCGGGTTGTCCGGGTCCTTTTCGTCGAATTCCCAGAGAAATTCCGCTGTTTTTTGCGCCTGTTCCCGGGGTACGGCCCCTTTGATGACGATATAGCCGTTCTCCTTCCAAAATGCCCAATCGTCCGGGGAAAGCACCCGGAGGGCGTCCGCCCGGGCTTCCTGTCGGAGCGCCACCTGACTGCTTTTGGCCGTAGAGGGGTTGCCCGGTATGTCTTTGTGGGCGTTGTCGGATTGGGAGGGTTTTACAGGTGGATTCATAGTGATCTTTCTTTTTAAGGGTTTTTCGAAAACGGGCAATTACCCGGGAATTCCGGTTTGAAGGATGTTAACACGTATGGTCGCCGATGCCCGGGAAAAATCAGGCAAATAGCCGCTTCCAAACGTATTTCATTCCGATAACCCCTATGATGTTATACAAAAATGCCACTTTATTCGTTGAATTCTATGACGTCCTTTGACTTGCCTTTGTACTATATTGACAATTTGGCGTAGTTTAATCGGGATTCAATAGACAACACCATGCAAATCCGCCTGGAAACCATTACGAGTTCGGAAGACCGGTCGTTCTCCCTTATGTTCAACCCGAGGCTCAGCGACCTGTTCTTCTGGCACTTCCACCCGGAATTTGAATTGGTCTATATCGACAATGCCTGGGGAAACCGGCACGTGGGTCGGCATTTTTCCCGCTACAACCAGAGCGACCTGGTTTTGATCGGTTCGAACATCCCCCACCTGAATTTCGATTACGGGGTGACCACGGATTACCGGAAAGCGGTACTGCACATGAAAAAGGAGTGGGTGGAATCCCATTTTCTGGGAACGCGCGAACTCACGCGGATTAACCACTTAATGCGTTTGTCAGCCCACGGAATTGTATTTCACGGGACGATAAAACCCCAGGTAGGCGAATCGCTCTTTGAACTGGAAGGCCTGAGCCCTGACGAACAGTATTTCCGATTGGTGGGCATCCTGCAAGCCCTGGCGGAATCCCTGGAGACCGAGGAAACGGAACTGCTGCACGAACAGCCCTACCACAACCCGGCCAGCGCTGTCGACCAGGAGCGCATCCGGAAGATATTCGCCTATATCGATAATCATTACCGGGAACCCATTGCGCTGGAGGATATTGCCGGTACCTGCCACCTGACCCGGGAGGCCTTTTGCAGGTACTTCAAGAAAATGACCAAATACACCTTTACGGAATTCCTGAACCGCTACCGGGTAAGCCAGGCCAAAAGGGAATTGCTGGCAGGGAACACCGTAGGAGATGCCTGTTTTGCCTCCGGCTTCCAGAGCATGTCGTACTTCAACCGCGTGTTCAACCGGGTGGCCGGGATGAACCCCAGCGATTACCGGGATTCCGGGGAAGCCTTCAGGAACTCGCCACAACCGGGTCCAGCGAGCACCCCGGGTTCCTGATCCATTGCCTATTGCCGTACGCCGACGCCTGGACGGAACCCGGCGGGGCCAACCGGAGTCAACCGGGGCCAATCAGGGCCAACCGGAGTCAACCGGACCCATCCGGAGCCACCGGATTTTTGTTATCTTCGGATGGTGCACCAACCCTGCCGGCATCCGGTTCCGGGTTGTGCACGCATCAACCGACCTACATGAAATTTAAAGATCAATCGGCCATAGTTACCGGTGCCGGTAAGGGCATCGGGCTCGAAATTTGTCGGGAACTCATTCGGGAAGGAGCCCGCGTGGTCCTCAACGACCTGGACGAAAAACTGGCGGCAGAGGCGGCCAGGGCACTGGGCCCATCCTGCACGCCGGTTCCCGGGGATGCCAGCAACCCGGAAATTATCCGGCAGTTGGTCCATGCCGGGACCTCCTTTACCGGTCGCCTGGACATCGCGATCGCCAATGCGGGAATTACCTTGTTTGGCGGGTTCATGGAATATAAACGGGAAGATTTTAACCGGGTGATGGAGGTGAACCTTGCGGGGACCTTCTTCCTGGCGCAGGCGGCAGCCCGCCAAATGAAGCAGCAGGGCAGCGGCGGGGCCCTGTTGTTTATGTCTTCCGTCACCGGCCACCAGGCTCATAAAAACCTGGGCGCCTATGGCATGACCAAAGCGGCCATCGAATTGCTGGCGCGCAACTTGGTCCTGGAGGTTTCCGGTTTCGGGATCCGCGTCAACGCCATTGCCCCCGGGGCGACTAAAACGGAACGTACCCTGGAGGACCCCGATTACACCCCGCTCTGGTCCCGGCTTACCCCTATCGGCCGGCCTGCGGAAACCTCCGATATCGCCCGGGCCGCCCTTTTCCTGGTATCCGAAGACGCCCGGCACATCACCGGCCAGACCCTCGTGGTGGACGGCGGATGGACAGCCGTAAGCCCCTCTCCCTATGAAAAATGACGACCTCTTCCGGCTAGACGGCAAAACCGCCCTGGTTACCGGAGGCGCCAAAGGAATCGGCGCGGCCATCGCGCGGATGTTCGCCAACCGGGGGGCCCGTGTTTTTATCCTGGACAGGGACCGGGAGGCCGGGGAACAGACAGCTGCCGCAATCGCATCCACCAACAGGCAGGCGGCATTTTGTTTCTGCGACCAGGCAGATCCCGAATCGGTTGAAACCGCTATCGAACAGATTGTGGGGGAGGCGGACAAGCTGGATATCCTGGTGAACAATGCCGCCATAGCCCACATCGGGACGGCGGAAACCACCTCAGCCGAGGACATGGACCGGCTGCTGCGTGTAAATGTAGGCGGGGTCCACAACATGCTCCGGGCCGTCCTGCCCCATATGAAAAAACGCGGCGGGGTGATCCTGAACCTGGCGTCCATAGCCAGCGGGCTTGGCTTGCCGGAACGATTTGCCTACAGTTCCACCAAAGGGGCCATCGCCACCATGACACTATCCGTCGCCCGGGACTACCTCCCGTATGGCATTCGCTGTAACTCCCTTTCGCCTGCGCGCGTCCACACCCCCTTCGTAGACGGGTACCTGGCGGAAAATTACCCGGGCCGGGAGGAGGAAATGTATAAAAAGCTCTCCGCCACCCAACCCATCGGCCGCATGGGACGGCCGGAGGAAATCGCTGCGTTTGCCCTTTACCTGTGCTCGGACGAGGCCGCATTCCTGACGGGGTGCGACTACCCCATCGACGGGGGCTTTAAAAACCTGAACACCTGATGAAGCAACCTGAATTATTCAGCCAAAAGCCCAAGCCCGTCCTGGCCCACCGCTGTGAACTGGGTGAAGGCCCGGTATGGGACGACCGCACCGGCAGCCTCATCTGGGTGGATATCCTGGGGGGTACCATCCACGAATTCAATGCGGCCACCGGGAAACACCACCATATAAAAACCCAGGCGCTGGTCGGGGCCGTCGCCTTGTGTACCAACGGCCACCTGCTGGCTGCCCTGGACACCCGCCTGGAATTGATCCACCGGGATTCCGGCAAGCGCAAACCGCTGACGGCCCTGGGACACATCCCCGACGGGATCCGTTGTAACGATGGGAAATGCGACCCGGCCGGGCGTTTCTGGATCGGGACGATGCCCCTTTCCGAAGATCGGCCAATAGGGGCATTGTACTGCCTGGGGCCGGATGGGGAATGTAAGGAACAACTGCGGGGCATCACCATATCCAACGGACTCGCCTGGAACGCGGCGGGTACGACGATGTACTATATCGACACCCCCACCCGGGCTGTCCAGGCCTTCGATTTCAATCCGGAAACCGGGGCGCTTACCAACCGCCGGATTGCCTTTGGCATCCCGGAATCCGAAGGTTTCCCGGACGGGATGACCATCGATTCGGAGGATAAGCTCTGGATTGCCCATTGGGGCGGATGGCAGGTGGCGCGATGGGATCCGGAAACCGGCCGCAAACTCGGGGCTTTCCCCCTGCCCGCCTCCCAAATTACAAGTTGTTCCTTTGGGGGGCCGGATGGGGAAGACCTGTATATCACATCCGCCAGCAAGGGACTCACCCCGGGGGAATTGGAAAAGCAGCCCCTGGCAGGTTCCCTGTTTGTCGTTAAAAACAGCGGTTTCAGGGGGCGCCCCGCCAACCGATTTGCATTTGAAACAAAATTTGATACACCATGAAACTGATTCGTTTCGGCCAGCCCGGTGCCGAAAAACCCGGCTTGTATATCGACGGAACCCGCAGGGACCTCTCGGGACATTTTGCGGATTGGGACCGCGGCTTTTTCAATGCCGGCGGCCTGGAGGAACTCCGGGCACTGGCCGCAAAGGCCGGGGACCTGCCGGAAGTTCCGGAAGACGCCCGTTGGGGTTCGCCGGTTGCCCGGCCGGGCAAGGTAATTTGCATTGGCCTGAACTATTCGGACCACGCTGCTGAGAGTGGGATGGATATCCCAAGAGAACCTATCGTATTCCAAAAGGGTTCCAATACCGTGGTGGGGCCCTACGACGACATTTTGATCCCCCGCGGAAGCGAAAAAACGGATTGGGAGGTGGAACTCGGCATTGTCATGGGCCGGGATGCGCGCTACCTGGCATCCGAATCCGAGGCAGCGGCATACATTGCCGGTTATTGCATCTCCCACGATGTTTCAGAGCGGGCGTTTCAGATTGAAAGGGGCGGCCAGTGGACCAAGGGGAAATCCTGCGACACGTTCAACCCGCTGGGTCCCTGGGTGGCTACCCCGGAGGAAATAGCGGACGTACAGAACCTGGACATGGAACTAAGCGTGAATGGGTCCCAGCGGCAAAGCGGCAATACCGCAACGATGATCTTCAATTGCCGGTTCCTGGTGTATTACCTCTCGCAATTCATGACCCTGGAGGCCGGCGACCTGATATCCACGGGGACGCCCCCGGGGGTTGGCCTTGGGATGAAGCCGCCCCAATATCTGAAGGCCGGGGACGAGGTGGAACTGACCATCGCCGGGTTGGGATGCCAGCGCCAGGTGTGTAAAAATGCCTAGGCCCCGCCTTTGGGGACAGTGATTCAGGAGCCGGGATGCGGAACGCTATCGCATTCAAAACACCGGTCCGGACCCTCCGGCAATTCCAGTTCTTCGGACCCGCTTAGGCGGATTGGTTTGGAGGGCAAATCGCCCAAGACTTCATGGAACCGTTCGGCATACTGCACAATGGAATCCCGCCGGGATTTCAGACGGCTCCGGATTTGGGGGCCATCCAGGCTGTCGACAGCAGGGGGCCATACGGCAAAGGCACCGTCGATAGCGGCGTCCGAAAGCCGCGACTGCAAGTAGCCTGCAGCCTCCTTAAATTCCTCCAGGGAAGCCCTGCCCAGGAAATAGGCATCAAATTCCTGAACCAATCCGGGCAGGTAGCGGATGTCTGATGTGAAGGACTGCACTTCGGGTAGGGAAATCCTGTTGGCGATCAGGTTCGGCAGGATGCCGTCCTGGTCAAAAAATGCGTTGTCCCGGTCGGTGGGCACCGGGGTGGCCCGATAGCCTTCCGGGCCTTTTAAAAGGACCCAGCCCCATTGTTTTGCATGCCGGTCCCAGTCGCCGATAATTAAATCGAACAACCGCGCCCGTAGCAGGGCCTCCCGGTCCAGCCTGAGGGAATCTTTCAATTCGAGCTTGAGTTCCTGGAGGTCTTCCGTGTCGATGAGTTCTATCGCGCCCGGAATCCCGGTCCAATCCACGGGGCCTTCTGATTCGTATTCAAGATAGTAGAGCCGGTTACCGTATTGTTCGTTCAACTCCCCCAGGGATTCCTGGGCTGGTACAAAAACCAGTTGGGGATGCGTGTGGAGGATGCCGGCCGCCTCCGAGAGTTCGGCCACCGCCAGGGCGGCATACGGGTGCTGGGCGGAAACCCCGTCGATGACGATGTTCTCCAGGCCGAGCTGCCGTGCCAGGTCGGGCACCAGTTTTTCCGGGTCCTTGCTCAGGCTGCGAAGGGTAAAGCGGATTCCCTGCGGGTCCTTGAACTCCAGGGAATGGGTTTGTTTGCCCCCGCCTTCCTCGATGAAGGTCATGCCCCCTTTCAGCGTGTCCAGATAGGCGATGGGAACAGTTACCGGGGTGGCCCAGGCGTCGCGGTATTGTTCGCCCTGCATAAATTCCTTCACCCAACTGGCCTCGTAGAGCGTGTTGGCCGCAACCGTCACCGAATCGTATTCCCTGAAATCCAGGGATTCCACATCCCCCATCCCAAGAACCTGGCAGGTCCGGAACTCGTCTTCCGTTTCCCCCAGGGACCAATACACAAGAACCAGAAACAGGCCCAATACGATTAAGAAACCAATCAAATACTTACGCATGGCATTACATTTTTGGTCAGACGGATCAAGCGCTCAGAAACCGACGAGCTTTATGTGAGCGGGTCCCTGCGGAATACTTCGATCAGGTTAAAAATCAGGATACAGAAAAACACCCAGATGAGCCCTGCGATAAACCCGCCAACGATATCCGACGGGTAATGGACCCCCAGGTAAATCCGGCTCACGCCGATGCTCAGGATCAGCAGGGCCAGCAAAAAGATCACCAACCCCTTGAGGGCTGTATGCATTTTGAAATGGTACACCAGATAGATCAAAAACCCGTAAAACGCCATGGCGCTCATCGCATGGCCGCTTGGGTAACTGAGGGTCTTGACCACGACCAGGTGCTCAATCCCCGGGCGCGCCCGGTCTATAAAGCGTTTGAGTATCATATTGGAGATTGAGGCGAGGGCGAGAACCAGGACAATCTGCCAGATGTACTTCCATCGTTTGAATACCAGGATGGTCAGCAGCACACTGATGCCCAGGATCACCAGATACCCGTTTACATCCCCTATTTCAGTCACTGCGATAAAGTAGGATGTCAGGCCCGGGCTCCGGTAGGAAAGCACATAATCCGTGACGCGCTGGTCCCAGGCGGCCAGGGCCTCCGTATGCAGCGTGTCGGTGAGTTCGATAAACAGGTTGATACCGCCCACCACGATAATCAGGGCAGCTATCAGGGTCACCAGGTAGGGCGAAAACCGGGGCAGATGGTCCAGGACGGGAGCCAGAAACGACCGTAGCTTCCGGATCAGCGAATCCATCAGGGCGCGGATTGAAGTCTTCATAAAGCGTCAAAAGGTTGGTATCCTCAGAAAGGCAAAATAGCTAAAACCGATGGGAATTTTGTGTCCTATCAGTAGCCTGGGATATGCAACCCGAGAAAGAGGTCCCGGTAAGCGGTGAGCATCCCATCCTCGGGCCTGGGCGCAACAATGCCCGATCCACCCCGGTTATCCATCGCCTTTCGGTGGGTCCCGGTCAGCAGCGGGTCGTCCTGGAAATGGTAGGAATCCAGGTAATACGGGATGGTATTCGGCTCTTTGACGGTCAGGTGGATATGTTCCGGTTCGCTCCGGCTCGGATAGGCCCCCGGGCGGAAGGTGTAGATGGTGTATTTGCCGTCCGGGCCTGTACGGACCCATCCGCGTATAAAACCATGGTGGCGGGCCCAGCCGGTTTCATCCCCCCTTGTTTCGTAAATCCCCTCCCGGTTGGTCTGGTAAAAATAGAGGATAACCCCCTCTGCCGGGGTCTTACCGTCGGCCTGAAACACCGTCCCGGTAAGGCGGAGTTTGGGTTCTGTTTCCTTGAATTTCGGCAGGGTATCCACGGCATTCAAATGCCTATCCCCGTATTCGAGCAATGCCTCGCATCCCTCACACGGGCCGCCGACCACCCGTTCCTCCTGAGCCCCTTGTTTCTGTGGAGTCGGGTGATCTGCTGAGGCATCCCGGCCTCCCTGCCCCCGGCAGCTCCAGAAAGCCAGCGCCAGCAGTAGCAGTACAGCATTGCTGATTCCCGCGGGGCGACTGGGTATTGCAGCCCCTATCAGATTATCCAACTAACGGGGGTTTGTCGGAAATAAACGGCTGGTTGTAACGCCTCCGGCCATCGGCCTTGTAAAGCGCATTGGCCAGGGCCCCCATAATGGGCGGGAATGGCGGTTCCCCCATCCCGGTGGGGTCCGTGTCGCTTTCCACAAAATGCACGTCAATGGACTTGGGCGCTTCGCTGTGGCGGATGAGTCGGTAGCGGTCAAAATTGGTCTGCTCCGGGACCCCGTCCCGGAACGTCAGCGCGCTGTACATGGCGTGTCCTATTCCGTCTACTGCCCCGCCCTCGGCCAGGTTGGTGGCTGCATCCGGGTTGACGACAATCCCGCAGTCGATGGCGGCGCAAACGCGGTCTACCACCGGCTGGCCATTTTGCATCACCACATCGAGCACCTGGGCCACGTAACTTTCGTGGCAGAAATAAGCGGAAACGCCCCGGTATTTCCCGGGGGTGTCCTGCCCCCAACCGGATTTTTCCCGGACGAGTTCCAAAACGCCGGCATAGCGGTCTGCCTCATAGTCATTGTCCTCCCCCACCGGGTTGTCCTGAGCCCGCTTCAGCAGGTCCAACCGGAATTGGATCGGGTCCTGCCCGGCGGCCTCGGCCACTTCGTCCAGGAAGGCCTGTTCGGCCCCCGCGATAAAGTTGGACCGTGGGGCGCGGAAGGCACCAGTGGTGATATTCGTCTCCAGGGTCCAGTCTTCCGCCAGGTAGTTATCCAATGCCCCGGCCGGGAACCGGTTGGCAAAGAGCGGGCTTTCCGGCACGCCGCCGGCACGCACGTGGAAGGCCGTCAACTGGTTGTTTTCATCCAGGGCTGCCCGGTAGGTAGCCCGGTAAGCGGGCCGGTAGGTGCCCTGGGTCATATCGTCCTCCCGTGTATACACCAACTTGACGGGGGCCTGCACCTTTTGGGAAATGGCAGCGGCCTCCACCATAAAGTGCCCGTAGAGCCGCCGGCCAAAGCCGCCGCCCATCCGGGTCATCATGATATCTATTTTCTCCAGGGGCATGCCGAGCCGGGCCGCGACGGCGTGCTCCATCCACTCGGGAGTCTGGGTGGGGCCCAGAAGTTCCGCCCGGTCTGCAGTCACATGGGCAAAAAAGTTCATCGGCTCCATGGTATTGTGGGCAAGGAACGGGCAGGTATAGGTCCGTTCAATCACCTTGGCTGCATTGCTGAAAGCCGCTTCGGGGTTCCCGTCCCTTCGAACCACGCGTCCTTTCCGCGCCGCGAGTTCCTCCATTTTTTTTGCGTGATCGTCTGTGCTCTCCGCGCCCGCCGGGTGGTTCACCACGATATCGTTCCCAAACAGCGACATGCCGATGGATTGATCGGGAGCCGCTTCCCACTGGGCATTCAATGCTTTTTTGGCCTGGAAGACCTCCCAGGTAGTTTCCCCGAGTACAATGACCAGCTCGTTAAAAGCCGTATGGTCAAAGGCCCCCCGGCTGTAGTCGTCCTCGTAGAGTTTGATGGTGAAGACATCCCGGATCCCCGGCATGGATTTGACTGCCTCGGCATCGTAGGATTTCAGTTGCAGGCCGAAAGCTGGCGGGTGCACCGGGCTCGCTATCAGCATGCCCTCCCGCTGCACGTCCAGGCCGAAAAGGGGTTTACCGGTGACGATGTTTCGCCCGTCCACGTTTTTGCGGGACGTACCGATGATTTTAAACTCGGAAGGCGATTTGAGTTCCACGTCTTCCGGCACCTCCATTTTGGCAGCGGCTGCAGCCATCTCCCCGTAGCCGGCGGAGTTGCCGCTGGCCTCATGGGTGAGCATCCCGGCGTCCGTGGTGATTTCCGCTGCCGGGACCTGCCAGGCCTGTGCGGCGGCTTCCCGCAGCATGTGGCGGGCCGTGGCCCCCGCCATCCGCAGGGCCGGCCAGCCGTTTGCGATGGACCGGCTTCCGCCGGCTACCTGCCAGGAAAAATTCTCCGTGTTGAGCGCCGCCTGTTCGACAACCACGTTGTCCCAGTCCACATCGAGTTCCTCGGCCACGATCATCGGCATGGAAGTCTTTACATTCTGGCCGATCTCAGGGTTCGGGGACATGATGGTCACCACCCCGTTGTCGCCAATCTTTAAAAAGGCGTTCATCTCGAACCACTCCTCCGGCATCTCCAGGGTGGCAATTTCTTCGGTTTGTTCGGGTTTGCAGGAATTCAGCCAGCTGAACCCGAGGACCAGGCCACCCCCGGCCAGGCTGGTGTTCCGGATAAAGGCACGGCGTCCGAATTTTGTCTTAACAAGCGTCATAATAGTGTTTTAGGTGGATGTCTTAGTGAATCGGTGCGCAGGACCCCCGGCTATTCCCCGGATGCCGCCATTTTGATGGCTTTCTTGATGCGCACATAGGTGCCGCATCGGCAGATATTCCCGTTCATGGCCCCTTCGATGTCCGCGTCCGTGGGGGACGGGTTGCTCTTGAGCAGGGCGGCGGCAGACATGATTTGTCCCGCCTGGCAGTAGCCGCACTGGGGGACGTCCACTTCCAGCCAGGCCTTTTGCACTGGATGGTCGCCGTTTTCGGATAGCCCTTCGATGGTAGTCACTTCCTGGTTGCCCACTGCCGATACCGGCAGCATGCAGGAGCGCGTGGCCGTATTGCCCAGGTGGATGGTGCAGGCGCCGCACTGGGCAATCCCGCAGCCGTACTTTGTGCCGACCAGGTTCAGGTGGTCGCGTAGTACCCAGAGGAGCGGGGTGGACGGGTCCACGTCCACTTCCCGGATTTCACCGTTGATGTTGAGTTGGTATGTTGCCATAATTTCTGATATTCAATTAAATATACAATATTTTCTCGCCCATCCAACCAACTTCATGCCGTCGAAAGCGATTTCAAATAGGGCTGGTCGTACAGGCGTTTCCCGGTTGCCTGGTACAGGGCGTTGGCCAGGGCTGCGAAAATCGGTGGGAAGGTAGGTTCGCCCAGGCCGGTTGGGTCTACCGTGTTTTCAACAAAATGGATGTTTATTTCTTCCGGGGCTTCGGACATGCGGATCATCCGGTATTGGTCAAAATTCCTTTTTGCAGGTACGCCGTCTACAAAGGTCAGTTCCCCGAATAGCGCGTTCCCGATACCGTCAACAATTCCGCCTTCTGCCAGGTTCCGGGCGGCATCCGGGTTCACCACCAGGCCGCAATCCAGGGCACAGGTCACCCTTTGAACCCGGGGCACCCCGTTTTCCATCTTCAGGTCCAGCACCTGGGCAGCATAGGAATTGTGGCAGAAATACGCCGAAACGCCGCGGTGGATCCCGGGCTCCTGCTGCCCCCAACCCGATTTTTCCCTTACCAGTTCCAGTACGCCGGCGTATCGCTCCGGGTCGTAATCGTTATTCACGCCTTCCAACGGATTCGTGATGGCCCGTTCCAGCAACTCCAGCCGGAAATCGATCGGATCCTTACCGGCAGCCTCGGCCACCTCATCCAGGAAGGACTGTTCCGCACTGGCCATAAAATTGGAGCGCGGTGCCCTGAATGACCCCACAGTGAGGTTCGTGTCGATCGTCCACTCCTCGGCCAGGTAGTTGTCCACGGCCCCCGCCGGGAAACGGTCTGCCGCAAGCGGGCTTTCCGGGATCCCTCCGGTTTTCACATGGAAACCGATGAGCCGGTTGTCGGCATCCAGGGCAGCCCGGAATTGGGCGTGGTAGGCCGGGCGGTAAATTCCGTCGGTCATATCGTCCTCCCGGCTGTAAACCAGTTTCACCGGGGCTTTCATTTTTTGTGAAATCAGGGCAGCTTCAATGAGCCAGTGCGCATAGGAACGGCGGCCGTACCCCCCGCCAAAGCGCGTCATCTGAATTTCAATATCTTCTATGGGCATGCCCAACCTTGCGGCCAGGGCCTGTTCGGTAAGGTCCGGCTTCTGCAACGGCCCAATCAGATCGGCCTTATCCGCCGTTACATGGGCAAAAAAATTCATGGGCTCCATGCAATTATGCGCCAGGAACGGTGCGGTGTACGTCCTTTCGATAATCCGGTCGGCACGGGCAAATGCCCCTTCGGGATCGCCGTCCTTACGTCTGATTTCAGCAGGTTTTGCAGCCATTTCTGCCATTCGGGCGCGATGCTCCGTAGTGCTTTCCAGGCCTGCCGGAATGGTTTCCTGGTACTGCCGGCCGAAGCGGTCGCGGGTATTTGTGGTAGTTTCAATCGGCACGCATTCCATCTTCAGGGCCTTTTTCGCCTGCATTACCTCCCAGGTGGAATCCCCAACGATGACGGCAACCTCGTTATAGGTGCGCGTATCGAAAAACGTCTTGACATAATCCTCTTTAAAGACCTTAACGGTGAAGACATCCCGGATTCCCGGCATCCCCCGCACGGCCGAATCGTCGATGGATTTCAATTTCAGCCCGAAAGCCGGGGGATGGGCAATCATGGCGATAAGCATGCCATCGCGAACCGTATCCATGCCAAAAAGCGGCTTACCCGTTACGATTTTAAGCCCATCAACATTCTTGCGGGAAGTCCCGATGATGGTAAAATCCTTGATCTTCTTCAGTTCAATTTCCTCCGGTACGGCAATTTGGGAAGCAGCAGCGGCCATCTCCCCGTAGCCGGCCGATTTCCCGCTGGGCTCATGGTGCAACTGGCCCGCGCTTGTGGTAATCTCGCCCAGGGGTACTTCCCAGGCCGAAGCCGCTGCCTGGCGCAGCATGTACCGGGCCGAGGCGCCAGCCATCCGCAGGGCAGGCCAACCGCGCCGGATGGCCTGGCTGCCCCCCAGCCATTGGAACTGGAAGGCATCTGCATTGAGCGGAGCCTGTTCCACCACCACATTCATCCAGTCCACATCCAACTCGTCGGCCACAATCATCGGCATGGACGTTTTTACATTCTGCCCTCCTTCCGGGTTGGGGGCCATAATGGTCACCAGCCCGTTATCGCCTATCTTCAGGTGGCCGTTCAGTTGAAACCACTCCTCGGGTAGGCGGCTCACTTCCTCCTGGGTCATATTGCAGGAAGCCAGCCAGTTGAATGTCAGAATAAGGCCTCCGCTGCCGAGGGCGGATCGTTTGATAAATGCGCGCCTTCCAAAAGTTGTTTTAACTGGGGTCATGGAGTGTTTTCTTAAATTGAGATTTCCTAATAAGATACGAAATTTCAAGGGCTTGGGATACCTGTAATGGTCAAAGCGACAAGCTTTGACGCAAACCGCGCGGGTCTTGAATATCCGGCTATCCGACTATAGCCGGCCGGTCCGTTGCAAACGGCTGGCGGTACAACCGCCGCCCGCTTGCTTTGTAGATAGCATTCGCCAGGGCGCCCGTTACCGGCGGGAAGGGCGGTTCGCCCAACCCGGTCGGGTCGATGTCGTTCTCGACAAAGTACACCTCGATGTTCTTTGGCGCCTCGGCATGACGGATGATTTTATACTTGTCAAAATTCGTTTGGTTTGTGCGACCGTCCGTAAAGTTTAATTCGCCGTACATGGCATTTCCTACCCCGTCCACGATAGCCCCTTCGGCCATGTTGGTCGCGGCATCCGGATTGATGACAATCCCACAATCCAGGGCGCAAACCACACGTTCCACCTTCGGGGTGTTCCCTTCCATGACCACGTCGATGACATGTGCTGCATAACTGTTGTGGCAAAAGTACGCTGCCACGCCCCTGTGGACGCCCCGGGGGGATTGATCCCAATTCGATTTTTCGCGTACGAGTTTCAGAACCCCGGCAAGTCGATCCGGGTCGTAGTCATTGTTTTCGCCAACCGGGTTATTTTTTGCCCGTTCAATCAATTCCAGCCTGAAGTCAATAGGGTCTTTCCCCGCCAGCTCGGCTACTTCGTCCAAAAAAGCCTGCTCCACCCCGGCCATGAAATTGGAGCGGGGTGCCCGGTAGGCACCAATGGTGATATTTGAATTGACCTCCCATTGCTCGGCCAGGTAATTTTCCACCGCACCCGCCGGGAAGCGGTTGGCGAACAAAGGGGTTTCCGGGATTCCGCCCGCCTTTACATGGAAGGCGACCAGGTTGTTATCCGCATCCAGTGCCGCGCGGTATGTGGCGTGATAGGTAGGCCTGTAGATCCCGCAGGTCATGTCGTCTTCCCGGGTATAGACCAGTTTTACCGGTTGGCCCACTTCCCGGGATATCAGCGCGGCTTCTACTGCGTAATGGCCGTAGGCGCGACGCCCGAAACCGCCTCCCATCCGCGTCAATTCAATCTCCACCTTCTCGGGAGGCAGGTTCAATCGGGCGGCTACTGTGGGTTCGGTAAGGACCGGCGCCTGTAATGGCCCGGCGAGCTTGGCCCCTTCTTCTGTTACATGGGCGAAAAAATTCATGGGCTCCATGCAGTTGTGCGCGAGGAACGGGCAGGAATACGATCGCTCGATTACCTGGGCGGCCCCGGCAAAGGCGCGTTCCGGATTGCCGTCTTTACGCGCCGTTGTGCCCGACCCGGCAGCCATCTCCTCCATCTTTGCATAATGGTCATCAGTGCTTTCCAGCCCACCCGGGACTTCAATTTCCATCTCGTTGCCAAACCGGTCCATTTTGAACCGGGAATCGGATATAGGCTCCCACTCCGCCTGTACACTTTTCTTTGCATTCATCACCTCCCAGGTAGATTTACCCACAACGGCTACCAGGTCGGTAAATGCATTCGTATCAAAATACCCCCGTGTAAAGCTGTCCTCCAGCGTTTTGATCTGGATAACATCTACAATGCCCGGCATGGACCGGGCCGCGGTTGCATCAAAGGATTTCAATCGCAATCCGAAGGCCGGCGGATGGATCACCATGGCCGTAAGCGCCCCTTCATACTGGTAATCCAGGCCAAACAACGGCTTCCCGGTAATGATTTTCCGGGTTTCCACGTCCTTTTTAGAGGTTCCGATAATGGTAAAGTCTTCCACGTTTTTCAGGGTAACCTCCTCAGGTACTTCCAGGGTCGCTGCCAGTGAAGCCAGGTCTCCGAACCCGGCCGTATTCCCGGAGGCTTCGTGCGAGACAACACCATTTGAGACTGAGATTTCCCCGATCGGTACCGCCCAGGTTTGAGCAGCGGCCTGCTTTAGCATTTGTTTGGCAGATGCGCCCGCTATACGAAGGCCCTCCCACCTCCGGCGGATGCCCTGGCTCCCGCCGGTGAATTGCCAGCCGTAGGCCTCCTGGTCAAAGTTCGCCTGTTCCACCAACACATCCTCCCAATCGACATCCAGCTCATCGGCTACAATCATCGGCATGGAGGTGATGACCCCCTGGCCGAATTCGGGATTGGGGGCCATGATGGTGACCAGGCCGTTATCTCCGATCTTCAGGTAGGAATTGATCTCGAACCATTCATCCGGCATCTCCCGTACAGCCACTTCATTGGAATCTTTGGGTTTACAGGCATTGAAGATGCTAAAACCAAGCACCAAACCCCCTCCGGCCAGGCTGGTGTTCTTGATAAAGGCACGTCGCCCCATATGCGTTTTTACAAGCGTCATATTTGATATTTTATTTTTATTAAGCCGGGTTATCCCGTGGTTTGCTTAGCTTCCCCCCTGGGCTGCCTGCTTAACTGCTTTCTTGATCCGCACATACGTGCCGCACCGGCAGATATTGCCGTTCATGGCAGATTCGATATCCGAATCCGAGGGGTTCGGGTTTTGTTTCAACAGGGCGCTGGCCGTCATGATCTGGCCTGCCTGGCAGTATCCGCACTGGGGAACATCTACATCCAGCCAAGCCTTTTGTACCGGGTGATCGCCGTTTTCGGAGAGGCCTTCGATAGTCGTCACCTCCTGATCGCCTACCGCCGAAACGGGAAGCATGCAGGAACGTGTTGCTGTATCCCCCAGGTGGATCGTACAGGCGCCGCACTGGGCGATCCCGCAACCGTATTTGGTACCTACCAGGTTCAGGTGGTCGCGAAGTACCCATAAAAGCGGGGTTGCCGGATCCACGTCCACCGCCATGGTGGAGCCGTTGATTTTCAGGTTGAAATTTGCCATATGTGGTTTTTAATCCTTTAAAATTAAATATTCCGGGCTGCCTCGGGCTATAAAATTCAAACATAGCCCCCGGCTGCTTGTTAAACTTTTGTAAAAAGCTCACTCCCGGGTTAAAACCCCATTTCAGGGCTTGCCAGAACAAGGAAAATCAAAAGGAGGTAATATTTCATTTCGCTTTCTTTTGACGGTCCCTGAAAACAGTTGGGGGAACACCTGTGTGCCTCTTGAAAAATGCGCTGAAATTGTTGGCTTCCCGGAAGCCGAGCGACCAGGAAATATTCGCGATTTTCCAATCGGTTTCCCACAGCAGTCGTTTGGCCTCCAGGACAAACCGTTCATTGAGCACCTCCGTGGTGGTTTTGCCTGTAACTGCTGTCAGTGCCCGGTTCAGGTGGTTCACATGAACTTGAAGCACCCGGGCAAAATCGGAAGGCTTGCGGAGTTGCACGGGCGCCTGGTCTCCATCCACGGGAAATTGCTGTTCCAGGTGCTGTTTAAAGACCCGGACCAGGTCCGAGTTCGCTTTACCTTTTCCAGTCAACTGCTTCGTCAATTAATGCGAGATCTCGTGGGTGTCGCGGACACTGCTGAAGGTGAGGGCCAATAATTGCCAATTATCCCCTTCCCTCTTGTAGACCTCAGTGACCGTAAATTCGTTGGATACGTCATTTCCCCGAACGTGGGCCATCAGGGTGATCCGGTTCCACAGGACGGCGGTATCCCCGAAGACTTCCACCGCCACGTCATGTACATCGGCCTGTTTGTACCAGATGCTCCCGGTTTTAATGATTTCGAGCTCCCGATCCTTTTTCCAGGAACCGCTCATGTGGACGAACTTGGACTTCTCGTGAAAAACCTTGTCGAGTTCCTCTGCGTTCTTGTCTGCCATCCACTGCCATTTGGCCTGTGAAAGTTTCTCGATTTCCTGCTTAACAGCCGCATCCTGCGCGAATGTTGTAACTCCTATTACAAATACAAATAGACTGATAAATCTCGTTTTCATTTTCTTATGTTTAGAATTCATGTTGCTCTAATTTTTATTCCATATTTCAGTCAGCGTTCGAGTTGCCGTTCCCAAAAACGCGTGGCCAGGTCCAGCCATCCTTCAGCTTCCGTCCCCGTTCCCAGGCCAAAACCGTGACCCGCGTGTTCATATCTTTTATATTCCACATCCGCTCCGGCGCCTTTCAGGTTGGCAACCCGCCTTTCCACGGTGCGGATGTCGACAATTGGGTCATTCGCCGCCACCGTGATAAAGGCCGGAGAAAAATCGTTCGAATAGGTAGCCTGCCCCGTATAGGCAATAACTGCTGCGGCCGGTTTGGGCAAATTATCTCCCCCATAGGCAGACACGCCATCCCGGGCAATATCCCCCACCATCCGGGCACCGGCCGAGCCGCCCCAAAGCGAATACCCCCCGGTGTCCACTTGTAAATCCCGGGCTTGTCGAAATAGGTAGCTGATGGCGGCCGCTAAGTCTTCGGTTGCCCATCGCCCGCTGCCAATTCGATAGCGTATGACAAAGGCATTGTATCCCTTTTTACTCAATTCACGCGCCAGCGGAAAGCCTTCGTGCAGGGATCCCACATAGGAAAATCCCCCGCCCGGGCAGATGATGGCCATCGGGGCACCGGGTTTTCCCCGAAAATAGAAGAGGCCGGTATTCTTTTTATCCGGGTTTTGCCTTTTTTGGTCCTCGGTATAATAATCGTAAAATATTTTGTTCCCCTCGCCTACCTCATCGATCATATCATTCAAGGCCGCTAGAACATCGTCGGGTTTCACCCGGCTGTGGTAAGGCATCAATGACGCTACATTGCGCAGGGGAACATGGTAATAGCGAGTATTGTCGTCATGCGGCAACAGCAAGCGTCCGAATTCCCCAAAGGCCGTGTGGGCCACAATATCCCCCACCCGGTTGTTCTTATTTAAATGCCTGCTTTGTATATCCGATTGACGCACCTGAGTCGTTTTTTCCGGTTTATCCGCACCATTATTCCGGCAAAATATTCCGGGTATGGAGATACATATGGCAATTATGAAAGCACGGAAGAAGCCGGTTAAAATCATGGCAATTATTAATTTGCTTTTTCAGTTTCGGGTTTTGCGAATTTTCGCCCGCTTTATCACCTTCTCAAATCCCCCTGGTTTGTACTGTTGCACGGAGTAGCTCCATAACTTTCTCAATCACATCCAGACGTTCTTTTCTGGGATCCGGTTTGCCAACCGGGTTGCCGTCGGGTTGGATTTCGAGAATCCTGTTGCCTGCAGGTGTATATTCAGGCCATTGTGGCAGCCCGTTGGCATTGGGGTTACCTGTCCTGGCGAAGTTTACCCAATAGGCATTCATTATTCTCGCAACTTCTTTGTCTTCTGGCGTTGGAGGGGGCGGGGGCGGTCCGAAGCCCCCTACTCCGAGTTTGTTAAAAACAAACGCGACATCTGTTCCGTGACCAGGCCCAAAGGTCATTCGCTCCTTCATAGCCGCCGGTACATACGAAAAGAGAAAAACGTACGCCGGCTGGTCAACGGCAGCAACCGAACTTGCTGCAAACCGTGCGGGCTCCCCCCACACCCAATCCGTATTGAACCGGGTTTGTACCTCGGCAAATTCTTTACTGTTCCCAGGGTCATAAGCAGCTCGCGCTTCATCTTCAAGATCCCCGAACAAAGCGAATAACTCTGCCTTAGAACTGCTCGAGTTAACAAATCCGCCCCCAATCTCCGCGCTGTTATTTCCGATCATCAGCGGTACCTTCGCCTGTCTTCCTGCCTTGTAGGCACTCTCGGCAGTCTCCACAACAAATTCCCCGTCGAGAATGGGGCCTGAATAAATTCGTGGCCCTCCCTGCCCATCATATTCCTGCCCGCCGTCTACAATCTCCTCAACACTCAGGGATCGAAGTTTTTCCAGGGTAGCCGCATCGCTACCTTCTATCCCGTGTTTACGGGCAAAGTTTACGCCGATGGTTTCGGCTGAAATGGGGTAAAGTGCGTCGGCATCGTCCTTTCGTATGGGCCTGCCTGTAAGGACTCCGTCCCTTCCGCCGCTGGAATGACCGATTGCCTTGTGAAAAAGCCCCTGCGCGTCCGGAATGGTCATGAGCGCATGGATGGCCACGCCCCCGGCCGAAAACCCGAAAATGGTCACATTTTCCGGATCGCCCCCAAAGGCGGCAATATTCTTTTGCACCCACTTGAGGGCGGCAATGTTGTCCATAAATGCATAACTGCCTTTGTCCTCATCGGGATGCTCATCACTCAGGGCGGGAAATGCATAATGGCCCAAACGACCCAACCGGTAATTAACCGTAACCAGGATAACTCCCTGTTTTGCAAATTCATCGCCAACCGTCCCTGCCCCGGAACCGCTGCCGCCTGTAAAACCGCCGCCGTGAAACCATACCATTACCGGCAATTTTTCATTAGCCCCGGCATCTGCAGGAGCCCAGACATTGAGATATAAACAGTCTTCAGATGACCCGTCAACAATGGTGCCCGGAGCTCCCCCCCAGCCCGACTGTGCGCAAATTGGACCGTAGTCTACGGCATCGCGCACTCCTTCCCAGGGTGTTACCGGCTGTGGGGGTCGCCAGCGATATTCGCCAATCGGGGGAGCCGCAAAGGGAATTCCCTTAAAACTGGCAACAGCCTCGGCCTGTACTCCCCGCAATTCACCGTCCGCTGTACTGACAATGGGGTTTTGCGCGGTAGCGGTAAGCGATAGAATCAATAAAACAATAGAAAATAGTGGCTTCATAAGTGACTCATTAGGATTTCCTTCGGGGAATTTTGACACACTACAAATATGGATACGAAAGAGCGGAAGCCTAGTATATGAAATACGGTTAGTCATACCATTATTACCGATGGCCAGGCACATCCTGTTGAGAATGACACTGATTGCCTATTTTTGATGGTAAATAGCCGACAATGAAAAACATGGTGGAACTGGAAATGGTCAATGACTACTGCAAGGGGCTGGGATTGTCCGCAAGCCACCCTTTGGTAACCGTCGTGGATTTGTCCAAGGCCGACTGGAAGCCGCGCAAGGGTACCCGCTCGGTGCGCTATCATTTTTACGGGATTTTCCTCAAGCAGGGGCAACAGTGCATCATGCGGTACGGCAGGCAGAATTACGACTTCCAGGACGGGACTCTTGTTTTCGTGGGCCCGGGCCAGATAGTCAACATCGAACATATCGAAACGGATTACCAGCCAACGGGCTTCGCCTTGCTTTTCCACCCGGACCTGCTCCTGGGAACCCAACTCGGGAAAGTTATCGACTCCCATTCCTTCTTTTCCTATGAGCTCCATGAGGCGCTGCACATATCCGAAAGGGAACGGCAAATCGTACTGGACTGTTTTTCCAAAATAGAATTTGAATTGCAGCAGGGAATGGACCGGCACAGCCGGAAACTGGTCACCTCAAATATCGAATTGTTCCTGAACTATTGCCACCGTTTTTACGACCGGCAATTTTTTACCCGGGAACACAAGAACCAGGGCGTAGTAGGCAAATTTGAAAAATTACTCAATGGCTATTTCAATTCGGACAAACCCCGGGAAATCGGGTTGCCGACAGTTGCTTATTTTGCCGGGGAACTGCACTTATCGCCCAATTATTTCGGGGACCTGATCAAGAAGGAAACCGGAAAGTCCGCCAAAGACCTGATCCAGGATAAACTCATCGAAACGGCCAAGGCCCGGACCTTCGACACGGACAAATCCGTCAGTGAAATCGCCTTTGACCTGGGGTTTAAATACCCCCAGCATTTTTCCCGCCTTTTTAAGAAGAATGTCGGTTATACGCCGAATGAGTACCGCATGCTGAATTGACAGCCGCGCACTGATTGCTATTTCTATGTTCATTAAATCTATCCGACGTACCTGTTCAATGGGGATTCTGGCCATATTGTTCATGGTGACCGCAAGGATACAGGCCCAGGACCGGGATTCCACTGCCGTTCTGGACCGGTTTTCGGGCCAGGTTCTACGCGAAGGCATCCAACCCAGTGAACCCCTGCTGGACCATGTTAGCGGTTCCTTTTCCGTGACCAATAATGGCATCTCGCTCATCCCGTCATTTTCCCTGGGCGACCCGGCAGCAATCTTCCTTGGAAAGTTTGCCCGGAAGCGTTTTAGTGTGGAGCCGGATATCCGATTCTCCCTGCAGGGGAGGCCCTGGACCTTGCTTTTCTGGTTTCGCTACCAGGCTGTTGACAATGAGCGGTTCTCACTACGTGTGGGGGCGCATCCGGCCTTAAATTTTCGCACCGCAACTGTGTTGGATAATGGCGTGGAAAAAACCATCAACAGTGCGCGCCGATTCCTGGCAGCCGAACTGGCGCCCAGTTTTAAAATCAGTGAAAAAATTCAGGTCGGGGCCTATTACCTGACCTCCTGGGGCTTTGACGACACCTCGAAACGGGTGAATTTTGTGACACTGAACAGTACGCTGTCCGACCTGGACCTCGCCGGGCGTCTCTATATGGTCCTCAGCCCCCAGGTGTTTTACCTGTCTCAGGATGCGCTGCATGGATATTACAGTACGCTTACTGCGACACTTGCCCTCCGCAACTGCCCTGTTTCGATTTCAGCACTCTTTAACATGGCTATTGATACGGATATCCTCCCCGAAGAAGATTTTATCTGGAGCCTGACGCTAACGTACGGTTTTTAGTCCGTTTCAGCATACACAGAAATTTGAACGCTTTGGGTCTGCAAGAAACCCAGCGGATACTTCCCAGGGAAAACCTCCCGGTTTGGCGCCCCCCCCCAAAAAAAATCTCGCTTTTTGTAAAAGTTGTCATTGTATATTGTAATATTGCAATAAATTAATAATAATGGGATTGACCAAGTCCGAAATATTCACCGAGCAGCAGAATGAACTGGCCCTGATCGCCAAGGTGTTTGCCCACCCGGCGCGCATTGCCATCCTGCAACACCTTTTTCGTGTAGATGCCTGTATCTGCGGGGACCTGGTGGAGGAGATCGGGCTGGCACAACCTACCGTTTCCCAGCATTTGAAAGAGCTTCGCAGTATGGGGCTGATTAAGGGCGATGTGGACGGGACCCGCGTCTGTTATTGCATTGACCGTGAAAACTGGAATGCGATGAAAACGGAATTCAGCCAGTTCCTGGACCAGGATGTCCATTTAAAAGATACTTGTTGTTAAACATTTATGGCAAAAAACGCACCGAAACGCCTCGGTTTCCTCAACCGCTACCTCACCCTATGGATTTTCCTGGCCATGGCCCTGGGGGTGGGCCTCGGATATGGATTCCCCCGGATCGCCTCCGGAATCGATTCCTACAGCAGCGGCTCCACGAACATCCCCATTGCCATCGGGCTGATCGTTATGATGTACCCGCCCTTGGCCAAGGTAAATTACAGCCTGCTGCCCAGGGTGTTCCGCAACCTGAAAGTGCTATCCATCTCCCTGCTCCTGAACTGGATCATCGGGCCCGTGCTCATGTTTGTGCTGGCCGTCCTCTTTTTGGGAGACCATCCCGAGTACATGGTGGGGCTCATCCTGATTGGGCTGGCCCGCTGTATTGCCATGGTCCTGGTCTGGAACGACCTGGCCGAAGGCAGCAGCGAATACGGCGCCGGGCTGGTGGCCCTGAACAGCATCTTCCAGGTGTTCGGTTACAGTTTTTACGCCTGGATATTCATCACCGTCCTTCCCCCCTATTTCGGCTTTGAGGGCGCCCTGGTAGATATTTCGATTGCCACTATTGCCGAGAGCGTTGCCATTTACCTGGGCATCCCGTTTGCCCTGGGCATCCTCAGCCGTTGGCTCCTGGTCCGGGCAAAAGGCGTGGAATGGTACGAAAATAAATTTATCCCAACCATCTCCCCCCTGACGCTCATCGCGCTCTTGTTCACCATCGTGGTCATGTTCTCCCTGAAAGGGGAACTGATTGTCGAAATTCCCGGGGATGTGCTTTTGATTGCCGTTCCCCTGCTGATCTATTTTGCCCTGATGTTCCTGATCGGCTTCTTTGTAAGCCGGGCCGCCGGGGCCACCTATGACAAAAACGCCGCCATTGCCTTTACGGCTGCAGGCAACAATTTTGAACTGGCCATTGCCGTGGCCATCGCCGTTTTCGGCCTGAATTCGGGCCAGGCATTTGCCGGGGTCATCGGGCCGCTTGTAGAAGTCCCGGCCCTGATCCTGCTGGTGCGGGTAGCATTTTGGCTCCGGGATAAATACTACCCCGGAACCCAAACCGCCTGACAATCGATTCCCCGGGAGGTTACAACTGCCACTTAAACCCGCCATTGACGACAAAACCGTCCACCGGGGCGTAAATGTCCCGGAATTGCGGGTCGCTCAGGTCGCCGGTATAAATGGTGTCGAAGGCCGTCTGCCGGGTGTCCAGGAAATTCTCAAAATTCAGGTAAACGGACAGGTGCTCCCCGAGTTTCTTCTCGGTCATCACCCCGGTAATCCAGTAAGCCTGCCCGGTGGTCCCGTCGCTGAGTTGCTGCGGGCTGAAATAATACGCCTCCAGGCCAATCCAGAAATTGTCGTGTTTCTCATACATCAGCACATTGTTGAGCCGATGTTTTGCCACGAGCGGAAAATCGGAGGCCTCCCCGTTGTAGTGTTCCTTCACGTTCGCATAGGTATACCCCACAAAGAGTTTCAGGTCGCCGTAGCTCCACTTGAGGTTGACCTCGGCCCCGTGGGTATCCACATACCCGTCGGGTTGGGTAAACTCAAAGAGGTTGCCGGCCGGGATCAGCAGCAGCGGGTCTGCTATGCGGGTGTAATAGAACAGCACATTGGAGGACATGACCAACCCGGGGGCCAGGGGCATCCGGTGGTTGATATCAAAATTGGCCCCGGCCGATTCCTCGGCTTTCAAGGCTCCCATATCCAGGGGCAGGATGTTCCGGAATTGCAGCCGCTCGGCGTCTTCCGAGAAAACCGTGGGGGTTTTGTACCCCAGCCCGCCCCCCAGGCGGAACGTCCACGCGGAGGCCGGGTCGAACATCAGGGAGAAGCGCGGCAGGGCATACCAGCCATAGCGGTTCTGGTAATCCAGGCGGAAACCGGATTCCAGGGTCCAGAGGGGTGCCAGGTTCCAGGTATTCTGTACGAAGCCGCCCAGGGTGGCGTTGGAATACCCCAGGTCCCGTTCCGGGTCGCCCTCTGATTGGGTGAAGCGGTCCGTCCACAGGTTGAGCCCGGTGATCCACTCGGATTGTTCGCCTCCCCAGGAAATATTCGCCTCGGAAAAGGACGAAAACTGCCGGCCGCCAAAAGCGTAATTCGGAATGGCGATGGACCGGTCGTAAAAATTCAGGCTGTTTTTAACCTGCAGCCTCCCGGTCCCGCCCAGCCCGTGGTCCAATTCGAACTGGGTGGAGATACGGTCCGTTTCGTTCGCTTCAAAATAGGGGTCTGCTACTTCTTCACCTTTTGCAAACGCAATATTGCCCCCCAACCGCTTTTCGGTAACCAGGTTCACCCCGGCATGCATCTTAGTAGCATCGTCAAAATAGACAAACAGCTTGGGGTTCAGCGTAAACCGGTCGAATTCCGGGATGGCCGTCAGGCCGATGTCCGCAGGGTCATAAGGAGTGCCCATGTTATAGGATGCGAATACCGTAGCGCCCCAGTTTCCATATTTCTCCGAATAGAAGCCGCTGGCATCCAGCCCCAGGGCCGACGTCCCGTTCAGCATAAAACTCAGTTCTTCCTCTTCCCCCGGGGTTTTGGTGATCAGGTTTACCAGGCCGGCAATGGCCCCGCCCCCGTACAGCGTGGAGGATGCGCCTTTGATGACCTCCACCTGTTTGAGGTCCAGGGGGGCAATCTGCATCAGGCTGAGCCCGCCCGAAAACCCCGAATACAGCGGCATCCCGTCCCTAAGCAACTGAGTGTATTTCCCGTCCAGGCCCTGGATCCGGATGCTGGAATTATAACTCGTTGCCGAAGTCTGCTGGGTCTGGATCCCGGTACTTTCATTGAGGAGCATCCGGATATCCCCGGGCTTCATGTTGCCTTTCTCGGCGAGCTCCTCCCCGGCGATAAATTCCACCCGGGTAGGGATATCCGCAATGGAACGGGTGCTGCGCGTGGAGGTGATGGTAACCTGTTCCATCTCCTCATGGGCGGGGTGGAGTTCAATTACCGGTTCCGGGTCCCGGGCCGGCAAAGGGAGGTCAAATGTTTGTTCTTGCGGTTCAAAACCGATATAGCTGAACCGGAAGGTATGTGTTCCGTCGGGGATATCGGTCAGCAGGATGGTCCCCGTGGTATCTGTGGTCCCGCCCCGCTCCAGGGCTTCGATCAATACGGTTGCCCCGATAAGGGGTTCGCCGGAATCGGCGTCCCTGATGGTGGCGCGGAAATCGTTTTGGGCAGCCAGCCAGCCTGAAACCAGCAGGGCACACCCTATGAGTATATTCTTGATTTTCATCTTGAAAGTTTTTGGAATTCGTGCAAGGATGCGGAACCGGAATTCGCCCGGTCCACCTGTTGGCGCGGCGATCAGTCTACCGGCGCCTGGTTATAGGAATTCCGTAAAGATGGGCGGTCGCAATGGGCGGTGTCCCGGAGGGGATTGAAACCGGGTGGAGCGGCGATCCGCAATGAGTTGGCGAGCCTCCGGCATTGCGGACACCTCGGGTTCGACGGCCTGGGGTACGACGCACCCCGGGCAGGAGCCGCAGGCGTAGAATGGCGAACACGGGCCTTCCCCGTCGGGTGCTTCCCCGCAAGGCGCATCGGTGTGCCCGGCCGTTTCGGGTGCCGGGGTTTCCGCGCAACCATCCCCTTCCGTACAGCAGGGTACCGCAGACATCAAAAGGGTCAGGCAGGCAAAAAGGCAGGCCATGAATCGCATGGGGTAAAGATACTGGATTTCAGGGAACCGGCTGCCGGATTTTCTATCCCCGGGTCATCTACACAGCAATAGTAAAATGCTATTTAAACAGGGGGCGGTACTTCTCGCGGTTGTCCCAAAGGATCCAGAGCAGGACGGCCCAGACGAGCAGGGCAATCGGCAGGCCGGAAGGCCCCACGAAAATATGGGTAAGCAGGATGCCGACCGCTACCGGGAAGAAAATCAACGCCCCCAGGGCTCGCGTTTTGGGTATAATAATCAGGATCCCTGCCAGGATTTCAGCAATGGCAATCAAGGGCATCAGCCAGGAAATTTCCGTCAAGGCCCCGAAATCTTTGACCATGGCCTCGGGCAGGTCCTCCGGCGCGGGCATGTAGTTGAAGAATTTGTTGAGGCCCCCGTTGAGGAGCAACAGGCCTAACAAGGCCGAGAGGATATTCAGTGCGATCCGCATAGTATCATTTTGCATTCACCAGTTTATATACGCAGGGAATAATCACCAAATTCAGCACCGTAGCAGACAGGAGCCCACCCAGGATTACAACTGCCATCGGGCTCTGGATTTCATTGCCCGGCTCCCCTCCCTTAAGGGCTAGCGGGATCAGGGCCAGGCCCGTGGTAAAGGCAGTCATCAGGATGGGATTTAACCGGTCCAGAGCACCCGTCTTCAGGAGTTTTGTTCCATCCATCCCCACCTTCCTTAAATCTTCATAGCGCGATACCAGCAAAATACCGTTACGCGTGGCAATTCCAAAGAGGCTGATAAATCCGATGGTGGCCGCGATACTTATGATCCCTGAAGTGAAGTAAACGATCAGGATGCCTCCTATAAGTGCCAATGGCAGGTTGATCAGGACAATGAAAGACAGTTTCACATCCCTAAACTCAAAATAAAGCAGGAGGAAGATGACCAGGATGGCCAGGATGGCAGTTATCAACAGTAAGCGGGAAGCTTTGGCCTCGCTTTCAAACTGTCCGCCATAATCAATGCGATACCCTTCCGGAAGATCAATGGATCCTTCTATGATCTTTTCTATATCATTGACCACCCCCCGAAGGTCACGTCCCTGCACGTTGGCAGCCACCACTATTTTTCGCTGTACTTCCTCGCGGCTAATGGTATTGGGGCTGCTAACGGAACGAATCTCAGCCAATTGATCAAGGGGTGCCTGCCCGCCACCCGGAAGGCTGATCAGGGCAGATTCAATGGCCTGAATTTGGTTCCGCCATCTTTTCTCGAAGCGGACGACCAGGTCAAAGTACCGCTGTCCTTCGTAAATCTCCCCTGCCTTTTCGCCTGCGAAAGCCACATCTACCTGCTCCATAAGATCTCCTACTGTCATGCCGTAAGCTGCCAGTAGCTGCCTGCGAGGGGTAATGCGAAGCTGGGGCACTTCAATCTGCTGGTCCACGGCCACATCTGCAATACCATCCACCGACCCGATGGCCGATTCAATCTCCTTGCCCAGTTCAAATAACCGCTGCAGGTCATCCCCGAAAATTTTGATGGCAATATTGGCCCGGGTCCCGGAAAGCATATGGTCAATGCGGTGGGCAATAGGTTGTCCGAGGGTAATATTCACCCCCGGAACAACACTCAGTTTGGTTCTGACTTCCTCAAAAAATGCTTCTTTGGTCTTGCCGTCCAGGGTAAAAGGCACGTCAATCTCCGCGGCGTTCACTCCCTGGGCGTGCTCGTCCAATTCCGCCCGCCCCGTCCGGCGGGTTACCACCTCTACCTCCGGCATCTCCAGCAGCAGGCGTTCGATCAGTTCCCCGTTTTTATTGCTCTCTTCCAGGGACATGCCCGGAACTCCCACAGCGCTGATCACCAGGGACCCTTCGTTAAATTCCGGCAGGAAGCTCCGGCCCAGCTGGGTAATTAGGGCCAGGCTAAGCAGGAATATCCCGGCGGTTATGCCAATAGCCATTTTGGGAACTTTCAGGACCCGGTCCAGCAATCGGGTATAATGCTCCTGCAACCAGCGCTCCACCCGGGTTCCCCCGGCCTGTTTTGTGAGCACGTCTTCCCTTCGGAGTAAATAGGAACACAATACGGGGGTAACCGTCACTGCCACCAACAGGGAGGTAAGCACTGAAGTGATAAAAGCGATCCCCAGTGGCCTGAGCAGCCTGCCCTCCATCCCGCTCAGGAAAAACAACGGAATAAAGGAAACAATGATGATTAAAGTGGCAATGATAATGGAGCTTCGGATTTCAATGGAAGCATCTTTAACCACCGTTAAAACAGGGAGTCGTTCCCCTTTTGGCCTACGGATATTTTCCCGGAGCCTCTTAAATACGTTCTCCACATCGATAATCGCATCGTCGACCAGGGCTCCGATGGCGATGGCCATCCCACCGAGACTCATGGTATTGATCGTATATCCCAGCAGCTTGAGAACGATAATGGAAACCAGCAACGATATCGGTATGGCTACCAGGGAAATGACCGTTGTGCGCCAATTCATTAAAAAGATAAACAGGACCAGGACGACAAAAAATGCCCCTTCCAGCAAGGTTCGGTTAAGGTTGTCAATTGAGGCATCGATAAAATTGGCCTGCCGGAAAATATGGTTTTTAATTTCCACCCCAGGCAAGGTCCGCTGCAGGTCCGAAATAGCAGCGTCGAGCCGGTCGGTGAGTTCCAGGGTATTTACTTCCGGCTGTTTGGAAAGGGTAAGGATCACGGCCGGGGATGCATTCAGGGAACCATCCCCGATTTTATCGGCGGCCCCAATTTGTACGGTGGCCACATCTCCCACTTTCACTGTCTGCCCATTTACCTGCTTCAGGGTGGCCTCCCGAATTTGGTCGGGCGAATGCGCTCTGCCGCTTCCCTTAATAAGGTACTGGTTCCCATGCTGATTGAGGATGCCTCCCGGCGCGTTCCTGTTGCTCTCGGCCACTTTCTGAAGCAATTCCTGCAGACCTACGTTGTAGTACTTCAATTTTTCAGGGTTCGCCAACACTTGGTATTGCTTGTAATCGCCACCGATTACGATCACATTGGCAATGCCTCCGATGGATTTGATCCTGGGCCGGATGACCCAGTCCGAAAGGGTGCGCAACTCCATGGGGGATAAACTGTCGGACCGCACGCCCAGCAACATGATCTCCCCCATGATGGAGGAGATCGGCGCCATGGTTGGGGTACCCACCCCCTCAGGCAGGCTTTCCTGTACCACGGGGATGCGCTCGCTCACTATCTGGCGGGCCCGGTAAATATCGGTGCCCCACTCGAATTCTACCCACACAATGGAAATGCCGCTAGCAGAGGAGGAACGGATCCTCCGCACGTTGGGAGATCCGTTCATAGCCGTTTCCAGCTGGTAGGTAACCAGTTTTTCAACTTCTTCGGACTCCATGCCGTGGGCTTCGGTCAGGATCGTAACGGTTGGGGCAGTCAGATCCGGGAATACATCCACATTCATGGTACGGGCCAGGTAGATGCCCGCTGCACTCAGCAGGGCAGCCCCCAATAAAACCACCAGGCGGTTGTGCAGGGAAAGGGTCAGTATTTTGTTCAGCATAACTATTATTTAATGAGCATGGCCATGGGCGGGGGCCTGCCCCGACATGGAAGCCATTTTCACCTGATAGGCCCCTTTGGTTACCACCACCTCCCCAGGTGCCAGGCCCTGGGTGATTTCCACCTCATTCCCGTTGCGCTTTCCTATTTGTACGTACCGCCTTTCAAAGGCTTCCCCGGAGCGCTGTACGATTACGGAATACTCCCCGTAATCTTCCAGCAAGGCTTGGGCAGGTACTACAGTAGACAGTCCGGGGTTGCCAAAGGCCACCTGTACTTCCGTAAAACTTCCCTCCGGCATTTCCACGCCCTCATTGACCTCGGCATATATGCGGATCAGGGGCTGGTCTGCCTCAACCTCCTTGCCAACAGACAGGATCTTGCCCCCTTTGGCGAGTAGGCTGGACCACGTGCCGGGTGCGGGCTGGTACCATATGTTCCGGATGGATTGGAGCTCCCGGGCATACCTCGGGCTTACCTGAACCTGCAGCATGCTGCTCTTATGGCTCGTAATCGTGAGCAAAGTGGCACCCTGGGCTACGTAGTCCCCATTGACTGATGCGATGGATTTTATATATCCGTCAAAGGGAGCTGCTACCTGGATGCCGTTTCCAGTGTATCCCTGACTCAGGGTTTCATAGTTCGCCTTTGCAACGAGGTAGTTTTGTTCCACCGCTTCAAACTCGGCCCTGGGAACGATGCGGGAGTTCAGCAAAGCTTTCTTGCGCTCATATTCCGACTCCATGCGATTTAACTCCGCCCGGGCCTTTTGAATCTCTGTTTCCAGGTTTTCCCTGGCAAATCCTGAACTGCTCAGGGTCATCAAGACCTGTCCTTTGCTGACCGGACTGCCCTCAGTGAGGGAAGACCGACTGAAATTTACGCGACCATTTGCCGGGGCCACCAGGGTTCGGTAATCGGATGGGGCCACCTGCCAGGTACCGGATGTCGGCAGGGTCTCATAAATTTCTTTTTCAGTTGCCGGGCGGGTCTGAAAATCCATCTTCCAGGCCTGTTCCTTCAGAAAGGAAATATCATTCCCTTCTTCCGGCTTGGGAAGGCTACCCGCGGCTTCAGCCAAACTTGCGAAAACCGGGATATCTTCGAGGGTGATCCGGTCTGAATAGTCTGGTGTATTGATATCAAATACCAGTTGAAAGCTGCCGGCTTCCCCGGGTTGAAGAGCCGGAGTAAAAATCCCTGGAGAATTGGGGCCATCCACCGTATGGCGGATGCCTTTATTCCCCCTGATAAGGCTCACGGTAACACTTCCCTCCCGCACGGGCCTGTGTCCCTGCAAAACCGTAAAATGCGCGGCAAAACGGCTGGTTTGCCCAACCACCAGGGCCGGGAACTCCACAAACAATTCCGTTTTTTCTGTCCAGACGGTAAATGCCATGGCCGGGGTTCCTTCCCCTTCATGTGAATGCTCCCCAGCCTCATCATGGCTGTGGCCCTGGTCTTCCGAAGACCGGCACCCCGCGGAAAGCAGGATCAACAATATGACTAGATAACGCATCGTTGCGCGGTATTAAAATTAGTGATCGTGATGAGTGGTTCCGTCCTCATGGGTATGGGTGGAGTCTTTATCCACTTTTACTGAATCCGCTTCCAGGGTGAAGGATTCCTGCTGGTGATGCTCCCCCTCATGTGAATGCGTTTCTTCGCCTTCATGGCTGTGGCCGTGGTCTGCAGCCTCCGCCTCATGGGAGTGCTCATGGGTTTCGGCACCGTGTTCGTGTCCATGTTCGCCTTCTGCATTTTTGCCTTTGCAGGAAAAGACAACTACAAGGGTCAGTGCTAAAATAATTTTAGATATTTTCATGATTTTGGTCTTAAAAGGGTTATAACTTGTGTTTTAATAATTCTGCTTGCTGTCGGAACAATTCATATTCCATCTTAATCATGGAATCGTATGCATCCCGGTAAAACTGTAATTCTCTGTAATAATCCATAAAGGAAATTTCGCCTAGCTGATAGGCCTCCATTAGCAGGGATTCGCTGTCCATACCCGAAAGGGTCGTTTGATATTCACGATACCGCGACAGCATCATCTGATATTCGTTGACCTGCTTTTCGAACCGGGTGCGCGCCTCCTGGGTTTTTCTGGTGGAATTCACCTCCTGAAATTCCAGGTGAGACCTGGCGGATTTTACCTTGTTACGGTTGCTCCATAACGGCAGGCTTATCCCTGCATACAGTCCGGAATAGATCGCTCCCGGCACCCCCTGCTGATTGTACCCGGCAGTCAGGTTGGGCAGGGATTTATTTCGGGATACTGCCAGGGCTTGCGCAGCAATAACTTCCTCCTGCCGGATCAGGACCAGATCGGCATCATGCACCAGCCTGTCCTGCCAAAGTACGTCCAGGTCTGCTATGTCAAGGGTTCCGCTAAATTCTGAACCTTCTATTTTCAGGGGGGTACCGCCGTTGAGGTTTTGGAGGAGAAGTCGGACATTCCGCCTTTCGTTTTCAAGCTGCTGTACCTTAAACTGATCCTGTAGCCAGGCCACTTTGGCTTTGTTGAGCTCCAGTATCCCATTCTGTTCGCGCCTGTAAAGTTCTTCAACCTGATCCATCACAGTACGGGCCTGCTCCAGGCGTTCTTGTTCGGTTGCGATGCGCTTGTTGAGATAGATCAATTCCAGGCCGTGCCCTTTGGCCCGTAACAGTATTTCCTGTCGTCTCGATAGATACTCGAGCTCCAATTGGGTTTCCTGTTCTTCGATCAGGGTACCCCTGGCGCCGTAGACAGTTGGAAACTCGATGGTTTGGCTTACCTGGAATTCCGTGTAATCGCCCGTGGAGTTATCTCCATTGGGAAGGTAAAAGAAGCCGAATTGCGGATCAGGCAAGTTATTTCCTGATTTTAATTCCAGTTTTCTGCCCTCCAGATATGAGGATATTGCCTGTAGTTCCCGGTTGTTCTGCTCAATCTGCTGTAAAATTCCGTCGATTTCCGGGGTTTGTGCAAAGACTCCGGAAAGGAACAGGCATCCGCAGATCGCGAATACAAAATGCTTTTGCATGGTATTGGCTTTGGTTGAATCAATGGATGCGACAGAATAGCGAAATCCAGGCATTCAGGCCTTGTCGCTTCCTGTCGTTGGTAGAATCAACACAATACCGGAGGAGCCCGGAGGGAAATGGATAGATAAATGGCTAGTTGACCACCGGAATCATCGTCAACAAAAAAAGGCTCCCTATCAAAATTCGTTAGGCAGGGGCGGAAATAAAACCCCTCTGTCAGGTTAAAGTAGTTGAGCGCTTGTGTTTTATTCCGGGTAACAACCTCAACCGTCCCCGGCATGTAGTCATGGGAATGGGAGCCGTCGGAATGGGCTTCAAGCAGGAACCCCAGCAGATCCCTGGAGGCCTCCTTCTCTGCAGGTTGTTCGCCATGGTGGTGATGGTCTCCATCGTGATGGTGGTGTCCGGACGGCACTTTTTCCGAAGTTGACGGGTCATGCCCGTGATGATGTTCATGGGCAAAGGCATTGTGCGCCATCATGAGCCCCATGATAAGCAGCATCATTCCCGCCTTTATTTGTTTGAACCTGTGCATCCGGAAACAAAAGTAATGATTTCGAGGGAAGAATAAGGACCTCCGATGGTTGAATCACAGATATCCTCCACTCAATACAAACTACAGCAGTGAAAGACCTGATAGTTAAAAGTCTGCGCTCAACAGGTAAATATGTATATCCCGGCAATTTAGTCGGTTCGATTTCACGGATTAAAAAGTCCATAGCCGGACTCTGGCCCGCACGGCTTAAAACCAAAAAGAGCACAAGGATTTCCTCGCTGCGCTCGGCAATCCGTTCCATCCATTCTTGCAAATAGAGGGCCGAGCGGTTACACAAGGTCCGGTGGACCTTGTGTAGCGAGGAGCCAGGTGGTGCGTGGGCGGGTCTGGCGCGTTCTTCCCTTTTTATTTTCCGACCCACTTTCGAAAGCGAGCTTTCGACGCAATTGGATTTCGCCGCCTTTCGGCGACGCAATCCATTTTATCCCTCGGTGCAAATAGAAAAACAAAGCGCCTATTCGGCGCTTTACGCTTTTTATTTTCCCCTTTGCCTACAAAAGCAAGCTTTTGACGCAAGGGAAAATAAAAAGCGGTTTGCTCTCGCAAACCGCTTTTCTGCTTGGTCGGGATGACAGGATTTGAACCTGCGACCCCTTCGTCCCGAACGAAGTACGCTACCGGACTGCGCTACATCCCGAAACCGGTGGGCAAAGATAAAACTTTTGATCGGTTGCAGCCAAATTGTTCACAAACATCTCTGGGCATCAGACCTGAAAATTTTACCGGTAATCCATACCATTTACACCTGTTCAAACGGTTGGGCTTAAAGTGTACCAGGAACTTCACCTGCTTTTCCGGACGCTTCACCCCCGGATTGGGACGCTTCGGTTAGAAAAGCGTCCCGGGAGGCCCTACCCCGCCTTACATTTGTCCTGTAAATCATTGCAAACCCCATTATCAATACTATAGCAACCATGAAAATTTCAACAATTCTTTTAGGAGTCTCCCTGCTGGGAGGAACGTATATAAGCCAGGCCGCCGACAGCTGCTGCCACAAAGGCGACCACAGCGGAAGCACTGAACTGATCCGCGAGATGAACCGGGAGTTCGAAAGCCACCTCCGGGAGCAGGCCGCCGCGGTGCACCTGGACCCCACTTCCCTGGAAGTCCCCGAAACCGACCCGGTGATAGAATTCGACTTCGATACATCGGCCTATCTGCCGGTGGGCTTTGACCCCTACGCCGGGAAGATTGCCCACTATGAAGAACTGGATCGGCTGAACCTGTACACCGACGAAGAGGCCATCGACCTGGGCTTCGACACAGACGCCTACCTGCCGGCGGGTTTCAACCCCTTTGAAGGCATGGAATCCCCCGCAGGAGCACTGAGGACGGCGCGCAAATAATCAGATCAGTTGATTGATGAAGAGGCTTTCCGGCCTCGACAGACGGGCTTTCAAGCAAACTTGGGGGCCCGTTTTGTTTTTCGCCCAACCCCCCGGAAAACCCCTGCCCGAATATTCCGGAAAAACGCCCCCGCCCAAAATGTATTACATTTATCTATCAGCTAAGACGCGCCTTACCATGTCCAGAAAACCGGTCAAGCAAGCCACCCTGCTGCGGGTTTCCCTCCTGCTGGCGATCCTTGCATCCATCCCGCGCAATCTGTTCCTCTACAGCCTGATCAGCAGCGGACGGATGGACTCCTCGGGCATGTGGATCGTCGATATCCTTTTCCGCATCACCTTTATGGCCCTATTCGGCTGGTCCATCCTCCACCTGAATGCCAACCTGGCCTATACCCGGATCAACTGGCCGCCCTACCTCCGTTTTGGCGCCCTGATCCTCCTGGATATCGGCATGCTGATTGCCGCTATCCTCTTGTGGGAATACCTCCACGGGTTCCTGGACGAATCGGCCCTGACCCAGGAAGACTTCCAGTTCCTGCACTTCCGGTATGCCATCCTGCTGCTGGTCCTGTTTTTTATCGCCCGGATCCTGCGCCTGCAAACGGACCAACAGGAAAGCCTCATCGAAAACGAACGCCTTAAGCAGCAAAACCTGCAAAACGAACTCGCGGCCTTTAAGAACCAGGTAGACCCGCATTTCCTGTTCAACTCCCTGAATTCGCTTTCCTCCCTGGTCCGCGACAACGAACAGGCTTCCCAGTTTGTGCGGAAGCTCTCCCATATGTACCGGTATATCCTGCAGAGCGGGGATACCGACCTGGTATCGGTGGCCGACGAACTGAAATTCCTGGAGAGCTATACGTTTTTGATCCGTACCCGGTATCGCGACCGTTTTGAGATCGACATCCGCATCGACCCGGAATTAATGGAGGAATGCATTCCCCCCCTGGCCTTGCAGATCCTGGTTGAAAACGCGGTAAAGCACAATGAAATTTCCGAGAAAAACCCGCTGAAAGTGGAGATTTTCAACGAGGGGAAAACCCTGGTGGTCAGCAACAAGGTGCGGGAGAGGAGCTCCCTGCCGGACCGTACCGGCTATGGTCTCACCAATTTGCAAAAACGGTTCTCCCTTATCAAGAAAACAAAGGTTGCCATCCGGCGCACGGACGATGCCTTCCGGGTGGAACTCCCCTTAAAAGCTGCCTCGTGAAAGTAGTCATCGTAGAAGACGAATTGTCCGCCAGCGACAACCTCACCTACCTGCTCCGCGGCATCGACCCGGATATCGAAGTGCTGAAGGTCATCGATTCGGTAAAGGCGGCCGTGTCCTATTTTAAAACCCGGGACGACGCCGACCTGGTGTTTATGGACATCCACCTGGCAGACGGCCTGTCTTTTGAAATCTTCGAAAAAGTGCGGCTCACCATCCCGGTAATCTTTACCACCGCCTACAACCAGTACGCGCTGAAGGCCTTTAAGGTCAACAGCATTGACTACCTGCTCAAACCCATCGACCCGGACGACCTCCAGCAGGCCCTGCAGCAATACCACCTGCAAAAAGACGACGCCGGGCGACGCATTGATCCGGGTTCCGGGGAGCAGGCACCATCCGGGGAATCGGCACCATCCGGGGAACAGGCACCATCCGGGGAACAACGGGGGCAAGGGATCCGGCCCGAACAGGTATCCGGCCTGCTGGAGTTGCTCAACCAGGAAACGCGCGCCTACAAATCTACCTTCCTGCTGGCCCACCGCGACGAGCTCGTCCCGGTAAAAACCAACCAAATTGCCTATATCTACATCGATACGGGGGTGGTAAAGGCGATGACCTTTGATAAGCAGGCCTACGCCATGGACCAGAAACTCGAGGACGTGGAGGCTTCCCTGGACCCGAAACGATTCTTCCGGGCCAACCGGCAGTTCATCATCCAGCGCGACGCCATCAGCAACATCAAATACTACTTTAACGGCAAGCTCATCCTGCAGGTAAACCCGCCGTCCGCCGAGCGGATTGTGGTGAGCAAGGCCAAGGCGCCGGAGTTTAAGGAGTGGATGAATTCCTAGGGAATCCCGATACTGCCATCCCTTTGCGGACCTCTCAAAATCCATCGGGTTAAACCGCCAAATTGCGAGAAACAGCAATTCCTGTTGCGATATCCGCAAATCCTCCTGCTAACGTGCAGTTCGTCGATAAAATCGTGGATAACTATTTGAAAACTGGTAGCTTCAGGGTTCGGTTGGCTGCCGCATTTTGCGTAATCTAGCCTAAGTAATCAACCCTCGAGAACACCACCCCATGCTCCACAATCTTGGTTTGCTATCCGAGACCTATTTCCTTGTTCCCATAGTGGCGATCACCGCCTGGGCGATCAGCATCCGGATATTCCCCGTGATTATCTACGTGGTCCAAAAGAAAAATCTGATGGACGACCCGGGCGAAAGGAGTTCCCACAGCCAAAAAACTCCTACCCTGGGAGGCGTGGGCATGTTCCTGGCCTTCTGCATTACCCTGATGCTCTTCGGGATCTTCCTGGAATTCTCCAACGCAGACCTGATCAAGCTCATTTCGATTGTCGCCACTACCACCATCCTCCTGTTCCTGGGGATCAAGGACGACCTGATTGTACTGGCGCCCAAGAAAAAATTCATGGGCCAGATCTTCTCGGCCGGCATCGTGATCCTGCTCACGGACATCCGGATTACGGGTTTTGGCGGGATGCTGGGCGTCTGGGAGATGCCCTATTGGGTTTCTGTGCTTTTTTCCCTGTTTGTTTTTATCGTCATCATCAACGCCTTCAACCTCACCGACGGCATCGACGGCCTGGCCGGTTCCCTGGCCACGCTGGCAAGCCTGATTTTCGGGGTGTTTTTCCTGGTCAACGGAAACCTGCTGCTGGCGGTCACCTCCTTTGCGCTTATCGGGGCCATCCTGGGCTTCCTGGTTTTTAATTTCGCCAAGCGGGACAAACTCTTTATGGGGGATTCCGGCTCGCTCTTCTTGGGCTACCTCCTGGCCTACCAGGGGATGAGTTTTATCATGGTCAACCACGAGCCGTTTGCCGCATTTACAATGCCCCATGCGCCCACTGCCCTGCTCGCGGTCCTCTCCTACCCAATCATCGACAGCCTGCGCGTCTTTACAATCCGGCTGATAGAAAACCGCAGCCCGTTCAGCCCGGACCGGAACCACATCCACCACCGCTTTATTGCCCGGGGTTTCAGCCACATACAGGCCACTGCGGCCATCATCCTGAGCAATATCCTGCTGGTGGCCGCCATCTGGCTCATCAACGACTGGAACCCAACCCTGCAGTTGGTCATTGGCTTTGTCCTGGGTTCCCTGCTGTACAAATACCCCTTCCTGATCCCGGAAAGGCGTGAATCCGCCCCCGGGGTTGCGCCCATCCCGGTTAAGCGGCCCCAGGCAGCGGATGCCCGCCCCCTGCCGGTAACCGAACCCGTTGCAGAACGCTACACCTATTCGGAAACCAAAGAGCTGCAGCAAAAGCGCACGCACGTCTTTGCAGAGGCAAAACGCCGCTTTGTGGTGCACCGCACGCGGCAGGAACCGGAAAAGCCGGCAGATGAATACCCGGATTCCCGGGAACGCCAAGGGGAGTCTCGCGCTGGCGGCAAAGTCCCCGCCGCCGCCCACGAAAACGGGCAACCTGCCCCGGAGCGATCCGGATGGGCCAGGAGCCCGGATTACCCCCGTCGCAAAACCGAATGAGGCCCGCCGGCAAACCGAAACCGTATTGAGTTCCCCCAACCCAATCACTAGTTATTCGTTTAAAGCAAAGCCCGATGCGCATGGAACATGAAGAAAAGAAAAAAGTAGCTTTTATCACCGGGGTTACCGGCCAGGACGGGGCCTACCTCAGCGAATTCCTGCTCAATAAGGGGTATATTGTACACGGGTTGAAGCGCCGGTCGTCCCTTTTTAACACGGAGCGCATCGACCACCTCTACCAGGACCCCCATGTGGAGAACCGGAATTTTATCCTCCACTACGGGGATATGACGGACAGTTCCAACCTCATCCGGCTCATCCAGAAAATCCAACCCGACGAAATCTACAACCTGGCCGCGATGAGCCATGTCCGGGTTTCTTTTGAGATCCCGGAATACACGGCCAATGCGGACGGCACGGGGACCCTGCGGATCCTGGAAGCCGTGCGGCTGTTGGGGCTGGAACACAAAACGCGTATCTACCAGGCCTCCACCTCGGAGCTCTATGGGAAGGTGCAGGAGGTGCCCCAGACGGAAACCACCCCGTTTTACCCGCGGAGCCCGTATGGGGTGGCCAAGCTGTACGCCTACTGGATTACAGTGAATTACCGGGAGGCCTACGGCATGTTTGCCTGTAACGGGATTTTGTTCAACCACGAATCGCCCATCCGGGGGGAGACCTTTGTTACCCGGAAGATCACGCGGGCCGTGGCGCGGATTGCCATGGGGCTGCAGGACACGCTCTACCTGGGCAACCTGGACGCGGAGCGGGACTGGGGGCACGCCCGGGACTACGTCCGGATGATGTGGATGATCTTGCAGGCCGAAGCGCCCGAAGACTGGGTGATTGCCACCGGCAAGACCACCCGCGTTCGCGACCTGGTCCGGATGGCATTTGCGGAAATCGGTGTGGAACTCGAATTCAATGGCCAGGGTGAAAACGAAACCGGGCGGGTGGCTTCTGCATCCCACCCGGATTACCAGGTGCCCATAGGCCAGGTAGTGGTGCGCATCGACCCGAAGTACTTCCGTCCCACCGAGGTAGACCTCCTGGTAGGCGATGCCTCGAAAGCCTATGAAAAACTGGGCTGGAAACCAACCTGCTCCCTGGAGGAAATGGTCCGGGAAATGATGGCCAGCGATTTGCTGCTGATGCAGAAAGACCGCCACCTGAACCACGGGGGCTATTCCACCCCAAATTATTACGAGTAGGCCGTGGAAAAAAGCGACAAAATATACATTGCCGGGCACCGCGGGATGGTGGGCTCCGCCGTCTGGCGCGCCCTGGAAGCCGCCGGTTATTCCAACCTGACAGGCCGCAGCAGCAGCGAGCTGGATTTGCGGGATGCGCGGGCCACCTCAGCGTTCATTGCCGACGAGCAGCCGGCAGCCATCGTGGACGCCGCGGCGCGTGTTGGGGGGATCCTGGCCAACAGCCGGAACCAGTATGAGTTCCTCCTGGAAAACCTCCGGATACAAAACAACCTGATCCAGGCGGCCCATGAAGCCGGCGTACCAAAATTCGTCTTCCTGGGCAGTTCCTGCATCTACCCGAAAATGGCCGAACAGCCCATCCGGGAAGACGCCCTGCTCACCGGCCCCCTGGAACCTACCAACGAGGGGTATGCCCTGGCCAAGATTGCCGGGGTACGCCTTATCCAGGCACTTCGGGATCAGTACAGCCGCGACTACGTGAGCCTGATGCCCACCAACCTGTACGGCCCCAACGATAATTTTGACCTGGAGACCTCCCACGTCCTGCCCGCACTAATCCGCAAATTCCACGAGGCCAAACAAAACGACAACGCCCCGGTAACCCTCTGGGGCAGCGGCTCCCCCCGGCGGGAATTCCTGCACGTGGACGACCTGGCCCGGGCCGTGGTCCATGCCCTGGAAAACCCGTTACCCGACCACCTGTACAATGTGGGCACCGGGAGTGACATCACCATCAAAGAACTCGCCCGTATCGTACAGCGCATCGTGGGCCATACAGGCGAAATCCGTTGGGACACCTCCAGGCCGGACGGTACGCCCCGCAAACTGCTGGATGTCTCCCGTATGCATGCCCTGGGCTGGAAAGCTGAGATTGGGTTGGAAGCTGGGATTGAGAGGGCTTATCGGTGGTATCAATTACAACTCGGTTAAACCATATGGAGAACGCTATTGCCATATTGACGTCTTCGGTTTCCCGCAATGCCGGAGGATTATATGACGCAATTCGATGCCTCGCTTTGAATTTGAACGCTCCGGTAGAAATCTTTGGTCTCCAAGACGAGTACACTGAAACCGATCGATCCGGTTGGGGCGAAATAAAGCTAAATGCCTTTGAGACGAGCCTGTTCCGTTCATTTGGTTATGCGCCCGGGCTTTATACAAGCATTCATCAGAAAAAGATAGAAGTCCTTCATTTACACGGGCTCTGGATGTACCCGCAATGGGTTACCTACAACTGGCAAAAAAAACATAAAAGCCCCGTGATCATTTCTACCCACGGTATGTTGAACGCCTGGGCATTGGAAATTTCCTCGTGGAAAAAATATTTAGTCGGCAAAGCTTTTGCTTATAAATCACTAGAACGGGCAACCTGCATTCACGCACTTTGTTACTCCGAATATAAGGCAATTAGAAATTTCGGGTTAAAGAATCCCGTAGCTATTATTCCCAATGGGATTACCATACCAAAGAGGTCGAATTCTAAAGCTCCTACTCAGGAGAGAAAAACCCTGCTGTACCTCGGAAGGTTACACCCTATAAAGGGTTTGGACTTGCTAATAGATGCACTTGGGATTATCAAATCGGGAAACACAAACTTCTTTGAGAATTGGCAGGTGAAAATGGTTGGAGGCGGAATCCCAGCACATCGCGAAGCGCTTGAAAAAAATGTCCGAAATCTTGGTTTGGAAAATGACGTTTTTTTTCTGGGGCCCCGCTATAATTCTGCAAAGGAAGAGGCCCTCAGAACGGCAAGCGCCTACATTCTCCCAAGCTACAGCGAGGGCATACCTGTATCAGTTTTGGAAGCCTGGTCATACAAATTACCCGTTCTTATGACGGAAAAATGTAACCTGAGTGATGGTTTTGAAACAGATGCTGCCATTAAACTGGAACTGAATAAAGAAAATATTGCGGGACAAATTCTCAACATGGGGAGTTTTGACAGAAAGCAACGTGAAACTATGGGCGAGAATGGATTCCGATTGGTCCAATCCAAATACGATTGGAAGAAAATCGCCGAAAAATTTGAAAGAACCTATCGGTGGCTGATTGATGGAAAATCAAAACCCGAGTTTATCTATACCGATTAGTCGGGTTGCATTCCCTAGGGAAAAGTATGAACCTACTGGATACTTTATGATTGACCAAAATAAAATTGCGACCCGGATTTCCGATCTCTTTAAAAAGAAAGATCGAAACTTCGTTGTCGCCTCTCAAATATTTGGTGCCCTCATAGCCTTGATAAGCGGCAAATTGATCGCCTTATACGTTCATCCAACGGACTTTGGAACGTATGGGTTGCAGTTTGCAGCGTTCACTCTGTTTTCCTCCGTTCTAATTTACCCGGCCATTCAGTTCGTCAAAGCCAATTATTCCAAACTCGTTCCCAAACTTGGATTCAGACCTTTCACAATAGTCCTTATTAGTGTAATCCTTATTGCATTTTGCGGTTTGATGATATTCTTCCAACTCTATCTTGACACCGTCGAAATGGTATTATGGGGACTCTTATTTATTTACATGGTATTCAATGCCATGAACATGCTCCTTAACGACTTCCTGAACGTTCAGAACAAGTTGATACTCTTCTCCAAGATAGGTATGGCAAGGGTAACTGCCTCACTTGTTTTTATCGGGATCTTCTTTTTCTGGCATTTCGAATTTATGGATCATGTGCAGGCACTTTGGGGTATGCAGGTTGCTGGTTCCCTTGTGGGCATTCTATTTTTCTACAGGGCATATAAGTCATATACCCCAAAAATAAAGGTGCATTTCAAATCCTTTCTAAAAAGATATTTTCATTTTGCATGGCCTCTAGGCTTTTCCGCTCTTTGGATATGGATTAGCAATTATTTCGATCGATACGCAATTGAGTATTTTCTGAACATACAGGAAGTGGGGGTTTACAGTGCAAGCTATAGTGTTGGTTCCAAGTTTTTTCTGGTCATCAGTCCTGTATTTGTAATCTTGTCTACTCCTATCGTTTTTGGGAATTATAAAAAACAGGAAAAGAAGAAGCGCTTAAAAACCTTCGGATTTTATTATTCCTTAATCGCCCTTCCTACCTTAATACTTATCTATATTTTTCAGGAAACTATCGGATTCCTCCTCCTTTCTGAGGATTATTCGGATGGGTTTTTCTTAATTTTTTGGATTGCCCTGGCCTTTTTCCTTATTACGCTGGCGCAATTACTTGAACTCTATTTTTATTCGGAACAAAGAACACGTGTGATATTAGCAAGCAATATCGCTGCGGCGTCTACCAACCTATTATTGAACGTTCTTCTGATACCTTCATTAGGGATTCTGGGTGCTGCAGTTGCCACATGTTGTGGATTTACCGCATATTTCATTTGCACGTATCTGTTTTTCAACCAAAATGAGATATTGAGCCCCTTGGATGAATAGGATCGTTAAAAATATTGACTATATCCTTTTGATGGCTATATTCCTTCCCTACATACCGAATGGAAATGGGTTAAGGGTTGAGCATTTGGTTGTATATTCCATATTTCTAATCCTCCTGCTTTCAGGGCGTTTCCAAAAACTCAGAATCTTCCCCCATTCCTCCGTTGTGTTTTTGTACGGATTCCTCTTTATCCATGTTTGCATAAGTACCATTGTTAACCAAGTCCCGGTTGACTTAAAATTTCTCGCAAATTTTGAGAACTACACCGAGACTTTTGTATTGCTATTGATTTTGAATAGCCTGGTAGTGCGCAGAAGTTTTTTTACGAGGGAACGAATGTTCAGACTAAACCGGGTTTTCCACATTCTTCTGGGATTGAATACGGTGCTCATCCTATTAGAGATTTTCACCCCCTACTCGGACTCCATTATCCAGTACTATGTACAGAATAGTTCGGACGGGTTCAGGGAAGACACCAACTCCATGGGGCGCTATACGGGTGTATTCGACATTGTATTCGCCGGGGGGTTTGCTTATTCCCTGGGTTTGATTACATGGGTTTACAACTTTTCCCTTAAGGGACGTAAAAATTTCTTATTCCAGGTTATTCTTCTCGTACTTATTTTAATCGGCGGGTTTGCATCCGTATCGAAAGTCTTTTTTCTAGGCGGAATATTGCTGGCTTCCTGGCTATTCATTAACATCGGCCAGGTGAGGCCAAAAATTGCACTGGCTGTTCTCGCCTCAATCACGCTAGCTTTGGTGGCCCCGTATTTTATTGAGGATTGGAAGGGATTTGGCCTTTTTGAAGAATTTTATTCTCGGTTTGTTGAAGGTTCCGCTATGGAAGCCCTGAGTTCAGGGAGGTTGGGGAGCGACAACGGAATATACAGTATGGCCCTCAGCAGTGAAGTTCCTTTATTTTTCGGGCGTGGATTTACCATGGGGAGTTTACCCTTTTTTGACAGTGAACATGTGCAATTTTATTTCCAGGGGGGCGTTGTGGCAATCTTTGCATATTTCCTAATTTACTTCAGGAACTACCAGCTTACCTTCCAACTCGGCAAATACCTGAGAAATGAGCGATTCCTTTTTGTGGCCATACTATCCCTGGCCGTTTTTACTGCATTTGGAGGACCTGTATTTTTTATGAACCGCGTGAGGATATTTTTCTTTTTACAGCTTTTCTTCTTATACCGGTTATGCGCTACTAAATACCCAATTAAAAAGGTCAGTGGTACCACCATAGGCCGATTAGAAGATTATAAAGTCCAGAAATTCATTTAGGAGTTGATGACGAATAAGCGCATAAATATTGTTGTAATCGGGGACCGGGCTGTGGATATTGGTCTTCACGTAACTCTCTATTCGTTACTTTCAAACTCCTCATATGATTATCATCATATTTACTATATAACTCAAAATTTTACAGAGTCCGTAAGAACTAAACTTGAATATACCCTACATGACTTTTCCAAAAAATACGAATTAAATATCATTGAAAATCAAGCACATCAATTCACCGAGTTAAAAAGTTTACACGGCAACACATTTACATATTCCAAACTACTCTTGGCTGAACTCGTACCCTGCGACAAAGTATTATATCTGGATATTGACATTGTGGTTAACCTTGATATCAAAGAATTGGATCCTTTTTTACTAGATCTGGATGATTATTTGATAATGGCAAATGTTGAAAGAGGAGTAAAGGAGTCCCTAGAAAAAGAATTTTTCATTCAGGATCTTAAGCTGAGTAATATCAATTATTTCAATGCTGGGGTTCTTCTTGTCAACCTAAGTAAATGGAGGAGAATAGGTCTCACACAAGTATTATTGAATTTTGCAAATGAGCATCGGGATAAACTAAAATGTGCCGATCAGACAGTTATTAATGGGGCTATAGACGAACAGGAAATAGGATGCATTCCTAATCGATTCAATTTTAGAGTAGAAAACAATTTACCTAAAGGCACATACGATAATAGTACGAACATACTGCATTTTTATGGCAGACCTAAACCATGGGATATTCTAGCGGAACTTATTCATCCTCACCATAAGCTCTTTTCAAATATTTTAAAGAAAACCTATTTCAAAGACTACAACTCCATTCGAGATATTAGCTGTTCTTCTATTGCGAAGTTTATCCGGACTTATCGGAGCTATCTTAAGGTGTTATTTAGGATTAAAATGTAGTTTCATGGAACAAAAATTAGATAATGTAGATCCATATCCATATACGCTCTCAGATTATTTGAAGCGCTTTCTTTGGAGTTTAATTCAAAGTACTATTTGGAAAATATTACCTCATCGAATACCGTCACTTCGAATGATAGTCTTAAAGACTTTTGGAGCTAATGTTCAAATATCTTCCATGGCTTTTGGATCAACATCAATTTTTCGTCCGTGGGAGTTTAGCATAGGCAAATTGTCTACTCTGGGTCCAAGAGTTCGAGTTTATAATCTCTCTAAAATATCAATAGGCGATAATACAGTAATATCTCAAGACACTTATTTATGTGGTGGCACTCATGATTACTCAAAATCAAACCTTCCATTAATACGCCAAAATATAACAATTGGGAATAGTGTCTGGATTTGTGCCGGAGCATTTATAGGCCCCGGAGTTACCATTGGTGAGGGAGCAGTGGTAGGAGCCCGTGCAGTAGTAACATCAAATGTTGAACCTTGGACAGTAGTGGCCGGTAATCCAGCAATTCTAATCAAGAAAAGAATCATTTCTGAGTAATGAAAGTATCCGTAGTCATTCCTTTATTCAATCAAGAGAGATTTATTCAAAGATGTATAACTTCTATACGTAATCAAACCTATACGGACATTGAAATAATAGTAGTAGATGACGGTAGTACAGATAACAGCAAAGGTATTATTGAGCATAATTCCATAAGTGATCGCCGAATAATATTAATCCAACAAAAAAATAAAGGCACACTCCAAGCAAGGAAGACAGGAATTCAGGAATCAACCGGTGAAGCTATTATAACTGTTGATTCAGATGACTATCTAAAGGTTGACGCTATTTCTCTATTGGTAACAAAAATGACGGAAACAAATGCCGATATAGTAGTTGCTGACCATTGTATCCATAAGAATGGTAGAGTTATTAATAGGAAAAATGAGGTACCTAAATCATACGACAAGAAAGATGCTCTTCGGTTTCTCTTACTTGGTAAAATTTCCGTTCATGTCTGGGGACGCCTATACAAGCGCGAGTTGTTACAAAGCTTGAATCTACCGGTAGAAAAGGCAATAACCGAAGATGTTTTAACCAACTTTTATCTTTTCAGCACTTATAATATTAAGTTTGCCAAGGTTGATAAACCGCTATATCATTATATAATTCACCGCACTAATATTTCAAGGTCAAACGACCCAGAAGCGGTGGAAGGTTTCTTTCGAGAATTTGATCATGCCTTGGAAATTATTGGTCCGAAAAACAGGTATGACTTAGTAACCGAAATTTCCTATTACAGATCAAAAGACTGGATAGTCTATTGCCGTAAAGGTGGGCAGTTATCTAACAATAGGAGTTTCCATAGCAACTTTTTTAATGACCATTATTTCCGGGCAAAACATCTGCTGCCATGGTACTTGAGACTGGAAATGATTTTATTCAATATGAATTTAACCATTGCCAAGCTATTATTCCCAGTGATGAAATTTGGAGCAAATGTTACATCTTTTTTCAGGCACAAATTCATTGCTATTATTCCCCTAACTGCACTACCTGTAAAAAATGGATAGTGAAAAGCACAATATTAAATTGTGCGCCTTAATCCTCACTTTTAACGAGGAGAAAATCCTCCCTGAATGTCTCAGCGCCCTGAGCTTCACGGATTCGATTTTCGTGTTCGATTCCTACAGTACGGATAGTACCCTGGAAATTGCCAAAGATTTCGGCGCGAGCTGTATACAACGCAAATTCGACAATTATGCCAACCAACGGAACGCTGCCCTGAGTTCCATCCCCGAAGGGTTTGAATGGATTTTGATGGTGGATGCGGACGAACTAGTGACTCCGGAGTTGCAGGGCGAGATTCTGTCTGTCATACAATCCGGGGGCCATCACGATATGTACCGGATTCGACGGAAAGATTATTTTCAAGGTCGGTGGATTCGATATAGTAGCGGATATCCCACCTGGTTTCCGAGGCTCTTTAAACGAGGTAAGGTGCGGGTAGAGCGGGAAATCAATGAAGAGTATGTCGTGGAAGGTACCATTGGAAGCCTGAACAATCACCTTTTACACTATCCTTTCAATAAGGGATTGGATTGGTGGTATGAGAAGCACAGGCGATATGCAAAAATGGAGGCGGAAAAAATGTGTCTTGAAGTAAATGACTCCCTGGAACTAGGAGCTTTGTTCCACACCGATCCGGTTACGCGAAGAAAGGCCCAGAAAAGGTTAAGCTATCATATACCTTTTCGTCCTGTTTTTGTATTCTTCGCGTTTTATGTCCTGAAGCTTGGATTCCTGGATGGCAAACCCGGACTTGATTTCTGCAAGTTGAGGTATCGCTATGAATGCATGATAGATCGACAGTATAAATTGCTGAAAAAGGGATGAAAATTTCACTGATTACTGCGACCTATAACAGTCTGGATACACTTCCCAGGTGTCTTGAATCTGTTGCCTCACAGGATTACAAAAATATCGAACACCTGATCATTGATGGGGAATCTACAGATGGGACGTTGGAATTTGTACGGAAAAAATCCGAGGAGCTATCTACGCTAAGGGTACTTTCCGGGCCTGATTCCGGCATTTACGATGCGTTGAACAAAGGAATTTCAGTATGCAGCGGTGATGTCATAGGCTTTGTCCATTCCGATGATTTTTTAGCCTGTCCCGACGTGCTTTCCAAAATCGTCAAAAGTTTCAACAGCCCTGCGGTTTCAGGAGTTTATGGCGATTTACAGTACGTCCGTAAAGATAACCCCGGAAAAGTGGCCCGATATTGGAAAAGCAGCAGATTCAAATCAGGATTATTGCAACGGGGCTGGATGCCGCCCCATCCGACATTGTTTCTGAGAAACGGCGTTTATCAAAAACATGGAAAGTTTGATCTCGCATACAAAATTGCCGCTGATTACGATTTCATGCTTCGGGTATTCAAGGATCGCAATCTGCAGTTTGTTTATTTACCGGAAGTAATCACAAAAATGCGCTTGGGAGGAGCCAGCAATAGAAGTTTGAAAAACATCCTATTGAAATCAAAGGAAGACCTGCGGGCAATGCGATCCAACAATTTACCAATGCCTTTGATTGCTTTACTATGGAAAAACTTTTCCAAATTAAGTCAGTTTTTGAATCGCTAAATCGCGCCCGTTCATAATTTAATTGATAGATGAAGATACCAGGTAAATGGGTTAGCGGGAAAAAATACCGTGAGGATATCGATGGCTTGCGGGCAATTGCGGTAATAGCAGTCATTGCATTTCATTTTGGCTATTTACCTGCCGGTTATTTGGGAGTCGATGTGTTTTTTGTGATCAGCGGATTCCTGATTACGGGGATCATATACCGCGGATTTATAAAAGGGCAGTTTTCTATCCGGGATTTTTATTTACGTAGAATTAAACGCATCATTCCACTTGTACTCTTTATCTGCCTTGTTTCTTTATGCCTGGGCATGATTTTTATGTTGCCGGACGATCTTGAAAATTTAGCCCAGAGCGTTATCGCTACCAACTTCTTTAACAATAATACGCTTCAGATACTAACCACCAAGAATTATTGGGATGTTGTCAATGAATATAAGCCGCTAATGCACACCTGGAGCCTGGGCATAGAAGAACAATATTATTTGATCTATCCGTTTCTCTTTGTTCTTGTGGGTACGGTTCGAAAGCATTGGATCGTGTGGATTCTTGCATTATTGACAATACTTTCATTGGTGCTGTATTTCGCACCCTTTCCGTCTTATTTAAAATTTTACCTGTTGCCGTTTCGATTCTTCGAATTATCCATTGGAGGTATTGCCGCTATTCTGGTTGGACGAAATTTAATTCGCCATCGTCTCGCATTTCACTTGGCCTTACTTTTGCTGATTGTTCTTTTCGCCGGGCTAAATTTTCTCTCAGACCAATGGCTTTTATTTTTCACCATCGTAATTACCTGTGCAATACTCATATCCGCCAACCACGAAAACTCGTGGTCTTCACGGCTGCTTGAAAATCGGTTCATGGTTTTTGTGGGGAAAATCAGCTTTAGTTTATATATGTGGCATCAGGTGCTGCTGGCGTTCGGGCGCTATGTGTATTTCCAGGAGATGCAATTCACAGATTACCTGCTTGTTCTTTTCCTGACAATTGTCCTTTCCGTCCTTACGTATTACTTTATTGAAGAACCTTTTCGAAGACGCTTTTCCACGAAGGTTGTATTAATTGTTTTAACCGCTGTATTCCTGTTGACAACAGGCGTATCATGGCACATCTACACACAAGCTGGAATCCTCAAGGATGTGCCGGAACTCAGCCTGGTAAAGGAGCAGGGGGAGCGAAATATGCATGCCAGGTATAATGATCGCATAAATCAATTGAGTCATTCCTTTTCGAATAATAATCGCATAAAGGTTCTGGCAGTGGGGAATAGTTTTATGCGCGACTGGTGCAATGTTTTACTGGAATCTCAATATGCAGACTCCGTGGAAATTAGCTATTTTAACGAAACAACCCCTGTTAGTGAACTGAGAACCCCTGCCGAAATGGCTGAAATAATCTTCATCACCGATTTGGATAAATCCTTTATGGAGCAGCTGAATGTTTCCAGGGAAAAGGTCTGGTATGTCGGCACAAAGAATTTTGGTGTTAACAACGGAATTTTTTACAATCAATCCGGCCCTGACTATTGCAGCCAGAGAACCCACATGGAAGAAGGATATCTGGAATTAAATAGCAGACTGAAAAATACATGGGGAGATCGATACATTGACCTTATCGATCTTACGTTGGACCAAGAGAAGACCGTCCCTGTATTTACTCCGGATTGCAAATTCATCAGCCAGGATTGCCGGCATTTCACCAAAGCCGGGGCCAGTTATTTTGCCAGTCTAATTGAACCCAGAATAGCAGAAATACTTTATCATTAGATTCTAACGCCCTAATAGGATGGACTTTTAACATCTACACGAGTTATGCCTTTTTTATTGTTCTTACTTTTACCCCTTACCACGCAGTAGAAAATGTCTTATCAGGATTTTGACATAGAAAATGATTCAGGGAACAATACGTTCGATCTGAAAAAATTGATCGGGAAATACCTCCGGTATTGGCCATGGTTTCTTATTACTCTGATTTTAAGTATTGGGCTGGGTTATCTCTATATGCGATATGCCCCGATCACCTATCAATCAGTAGCAAAGATTGAGCTTCTCCACGATACGGAAAAAATGGATATCTCATCCGAAGCGCTTGCCGTTCTGGGCCAGGCATCTTCCTTCAACTTAGAAAATGAAATAGAGGTGCTACGTTCCTATCGGATATTGCGTCAGGTTGTTGAAACCTTGAATCTCGATATTTCATATTTCGTGATGGGACAGGTAAAAACAACTGAAATATGGAATCCGCCCTTTGCTGTCACAAAAATCATTGCGGAAGATAGTCTGACATCCACTAAATCCTACGAAATATTCTTCGAGGGTACGCAGGTTCAAATTCAGGATGAGTCAGAACGAAACTACAATGCCTCGCTTATCACTCCGGATACCTCAGGAGTTGATAAAGGGCTGCCTTTTGAGGTAAGCCTTCGACCCGATACGGATCTTTCAAATTTCCCGGGGAAACATTTTCGAGTTGTCCTTACCCCTGAAAAGCAGGCCGTCCTGAATTTAGCCAGGAAATTAAAAGTTGAACCGATTGATGAAGACAGCGAAATCCTGGCCCTGTCCATCCGGGGCCAAAGCGTGGAGCGTTCGGAGGCCATTTTGAACGAGCTGATCAATAAATTCAATCAGGACGGGATTAAGGACCGGCAGCTGGTTTCCAAGCGGACCCTGGATTTTATCGACGAGCGGTTCCTGAGCCTCTCCCAGGAACTGGACTCCATCGAGGTGGGGAAAGAAGACTTTAAACGCACCAACGACCTGTCCTACCTGGATTCGGACGTGGATTTTTCCCTTCAGCGGCGCGCGGTGGCCCAGGACGAAGTCACCCAGCTGGAAACGCAGGTCTCCCTGGCCGACCTGCTCAAGAAGGCGGTTACGGCCCAGTCGTCCTACGGCTTGCTGCCGGTGGACGTGGGCCTGGAAAACAGCGGGCTGAACTCCATGGTGGCCGAATACAACCAGATGGCCCTGGAGCGGGAGGAATTGCTGACCAATGTGGGGGAAAGCCACCCCACGCTGATCGCCATTTCCAACCAGCTGCAGAACGCCAAGGTGAATATCATGAAGACGCTGAACATCTACCAGACGCAGCTGAAGCTCTCCCTGCGCCAGCTCACCCGCGAAAAAAACCGGGCCAATACGATGTTCTCCCGCCTGCCGGAGAAGGAAAAGATGCTGCGCTCTATAGAACGCCAGCAGGACATCAAGGAAAACCTCTTTATCCTGCTGCTCCAGAAACGGGAGGAAGCCGCCCTCAGCTATGCGGTTACCGCCCCGTCCATCAAGGTGGTGGACTACGCGCTTACGGATACCGAACCCCTCTCCCCCAAAAAGCGGATTGTCTACCCGATGTCCTTCATGATTGGCCTTTTTGTGCCTTTCATAGTGCTGTACCTCCACTTTACGATTAACGGGAAGATCCAGGACCGGACGGACCTGGTGCGGCTGAGCCCGGAGGTCCCGATCCTGGCAGAAATACCCACCTTCAAAAAATCGCGCAAGGTGATCAACGCCGCAGACCGCTCTGTCTTGGCAGAATCCTTCCGCATTGCCACCACCAACCTGGATACGCTGCTTTCCGCCCGTGACGGGGCGAATGGCCGGGGTGCCGGGGGTGCAAGCGGATCCAGCGGTGCCGACGGGGCCGGGAATGCAGCGGACGCCGGGAATGCAGGGGATGCAGGGGATGCTGCCAGGGGCAAATGCGTTCTGGTAACCTCCTCGGTAAAAGGCGAAGGCAAGACCACCACCGCCCTGAACATGGCCCAGGCCTATGCGAGCATGCACCACAAGGTCCTGCTGGTGGGGGCCGACCTGCGCAACCGGGAGCTGATGAACTACTTTAAGCCGGATTCGTTTTCCTTTGGCCTTTCCGAATACCTGAGCGAATCCCGGGTAAAATGGGAGGATGTAATTGCCGGCGGTTTTGACAACCTGGATTATTTAAAGGTGTGTTTTGGCGGCAAGATGCCCCCGAACCCCACGCAACTCCTGTCCGGCAAAGGGTTCGCGCGGTTTATTCAGCGGGCCGTTTCCGAGTTTGACATCGTGATACTGGACTCCCCCCCTTCCCTCTCGGTGGCCGATCCGCTCCTGTTGGCTAAACACGCGGATGCCACGGTCTACATTACGCGAACGGGCATCACCGACAAGAATATGGTGCGCCACGCCAGGGAACTCCAGCAGAAAAAGCAGCTGCCGAATATGGCCTTTGTCATCAACGACGTGGGCTCGCTGAATTCCCGGAAATACCAGTACTAGTCTTAGCGTTACGGCTTATTGCGCGGTTGCATGGTTTTTGGCACAGTTCAGCCGGGATACGGGCGCATCAGCTCCCATCGGTTTCAACACTCAGCATTCGGGTTCGGGAAGTTGTCGGACTGGTCCTCCACCGTGTTGTCCAGGCAGGCAAAATCCTTTTCCACCAGCACGGACAGGGCCCCGGGGTCGTTCCAATCCGCCGAGTTGCTGTACCCAACACGGGTGTCTTCCAACCAGCCCTCCCGGGCCGATGCCGGCAGGGTTACCGTGACGGCTCCGCGGGTAAAGTCTGCCTTGGGCTCTGCCACGCCTACCTCCGCCCGGAGGATGTAGCGAAACACCCCGGATGGGAAAACGGTTTCCTCCTCGATATTCCCGATCTTGCAAAATGTTTCCACCTCGGCCCGCGTGAGCCGGTAACGCACTGAATTTCCTTTAATCCGTATTTTCATCTGTAGCAATATTGTAGTTGATCGTAACCCGGGTTCCCTCCCCCGGGGCGGAGTTGATAAAGAGCTTCCCCCCGATAAACCGGATGCGCTCCTTCATAAAGATCACGCCCATGCCGCCTTCGCTCCCCTGCCCCCGGGTGTGCTCCAGCTCCTCCGGGTCGAAGCCCTTGCCGTTATCTTCCACCACCACGCTCAACAGGTGCCCGTTGCGGTTGATGGTGAGGCGGATAGAGGCATCTCCGGCATATTTGATGGCGTTGTTGATGGCTTCCTGGGTAACCCGGTAGATATTCGTCTCCGCCAGGGATTCCAGCCGGATGGCCCCTTCGGTATTGTTGAGGAATTCAATCTCGCGCCCTGTGAGCTTGCTGAGTTCCGTTGCCATCTTTTGCAGGGCGGGCACCAGGCCGTGGTCGGTGAGTTCCGGCGGGGTCAGGTTAAATGTGGCCGTGCGCACGCCCTTGATCAGGTCGGAGGAAAGGCTTTTCAGGTAGGCGATTTTCTCCCGGGTTTTCGCTACCTGTTCCGGGTTGATGGATTCGATATTGAATTTCAGGGCCGTCAACATCTGGCCGATCCCGTCGTGGATGTCCCGGGCAATCCGTTTGCGTTCCTCCTCCTGCCCCTCCACTACCTGGCTGGCCCGAAGCTGACGCAATTGCATGCGTTCCTCATAATGCCTCCGCGTGAGTTCCTCTACCTTGGCCTTGGTCCGTTTCCGTTCGGTAATATCCGAACACATGATCAGGATGCTCTGTTTCAGGTCGGGCTCGTGGAACGGGATGATGGAGACTTCCAGCCAGAGTTTTCGGCCCCCGGGGCTTTCCACCTGGATTTCCTCTGTCCGGATCACCTTCCGCCTGCTGGAAAACAACTCCCTCAGGTATTGTTGTTGCCCGGGATTCCGGGTGAGGAGTTCCGGGAAGGTCACATTTTTGGGTACCTCGGACAATTCGAGCAATTCCAGGAATTTCCGGCTGATGGTCACAATCTGTCCGTCGTTCCGAATATTGGCAAAAAGCGCGGCATGGTTCAGCACGTAATTGAGTTCCTGTAATTCCTTGAGGGTCTTTTCCTTTTCCCTGAAATGCCGGTTGGCTTCCTCCAGGTGGGTTTCCGAAGCCGCTTTGCTCCGCACCAGGTTGGCGATGGTCTCCCGGATCTGCAGGGAGAGGGGGCGAAAGATCAATAATACTTCCAGGGCCAGGATCATCAGGGATACCGCAAGCAGCAGGTACTCCTTGTATTTGAGCTCCTGCAGGCGGGCGCGGCTCCGGGCATCATACAGGTTGACGATCGCGTCCATCCGGTCCAGGAATGCAGCTTCCTCCTGCAGGACGATGTCGAGTTGCCAGCGGAATTCCGGGGAATCGGCAGCCAGCGTATCGTGGCGGACCAGGTAGGCGGCCGCCCCAGCCAAAGCGTCAAAGCGCGGCTGGATGTCCCGGAATCTTTCCAGGATGTCCGGGTCGGTCTCCGGCGGCAGGCCGATACTGTCATTCCCCGATTGAAGCCCCCTGTGGGAAACCTGCCAGTCACCCAGGGTGCGGCGCAGTGTACGGACCTGTTCCCGCCGTTGTTCCGTCCCGGGCATGCTCTGTTCCAGAAGCAGGACCTCCTTGGTCAGTTTCTGGCTGAGCGCCCGCTGCCGGCCGGCCACATTGATCACCTTGGAATCGTCCAGCTGGGATTCCAGATGCAGCTGGATGAGGATTTGCGCAACGATAACCGTTACCGCAATGGCCGCTACGGCTATCAGGTACCATTTGCGAATCCGGAGAAAAGCCTCCGTTTCCAGGGGGATCTTATCGGGTCCTGTTTTCATGGCTTCCGCATGGTGCTGTGGGTTACTCCCCGAGGGCCTTCGCCAACAGCGATTGCACAGCCGGCGGATGGTCCATGGCCTGGGCCGCCCGGTGTCCTTCCGGCGACATTTTGCGCCAGGTCTTCCTCAGGATGTCGATGACCTTTTCTTCCGGGTGTTTGGCCGCAAAATCCTCAAAATAGTGCTCCAGGAAGACCAGACAGATAACATCCTCGAGTGCCTGGGTTTCCGGATCCCGCTTCAGTCGCTTTTTCTGCAAGAGAAATGCAACCCGGTCGATCATTTCCTGTTCATACCCGATTTCGGCCAGGACCTCCGAGGCTTTGTCCGCGTGGAATTTCTTGAGCTCTTGCCGCCACTTGAGGTAGCCGGGGCGGTCCATCGGATAGCGCGACCTGGGAATTTCCCATCGACACAGGTGCTGGCACCTCGCGGTAAGCTGCAGGGCCTCCGAGGCGTCCGGCCGGAATGCGTTCAGGGTTTGTGTCATCCGGCGCCCGTAGATCCATTCCCTGGGCTGGGGTTCCCCGTCTACCATTTCGGTATTCGGGTCCCGGGCATTGAGCTGGTCGAAGCGGTTAAATGCCGCATGCAATTTCTTGGGTTGGCCCATCGGGTTGGGATTTGTCCTAAAGCTATTCAGAAAAACCTATATACACAAAGCCGTCCTCGATTTTAACCGGGTAGGTGGTAATGGCCTCCAGGTCCCCGTTCAGGTTTTCGCCCGTCCGCAACGAAAAGGTGTTCTTATGGAGCGGGCAGGCCACCTTGTCGTGCCCAGCATCCTCGCCGATCATCCCGCGGGAGAGGACCATTTCCATTTTATGGGGGCAGAGGTTCTGGCAGGCATACCAGCGGCCTTTCCGGGCGAAGTTGAATACGGCGATCTGTTTGTCCCCGTATTTGACGCATGCCCCGCCGTTCCGGGGGAAGCGGTCGACGGGAGCAGCGCGGAACCAGGTGGTTACCGCGTCGTAATCCAGGGAGTCCGGTGTTGGGAAGTCGGTCATACGGTCTTTATTTGAGGGGTTGTCATGTCCAGGCCTTCGGCATTTTCTGCCCGCGCATCGGGACGAATTCCAGGTTGTTGTCAGGGTCGTCGGAGTTCACATAGTGGGTGTAGCGCGCGCGGATCTCCGGGGTTTCCACGGCTTCCTTCCACTCGCAGGTATACGTATCCGCCAGGCGCTGCATATCGGCATCCAGTTCCCCGGCGATCCCCAGGGAATCGTGGATCACCACATTCTGCAGGTAGGTGATCCCCCCTTCGAGCTTCTCGAGCCAGGCGGCCGTTCGGGTGAGCGGGGGGGCGGTGCGGATATAGTACATCAGGAAGCGGTCCACGTAGCGTACAGCCGTTTCCTTGTCTACCTTTTCGGCCAGCAGGACGGCGTGTTTCGGGTTGGCGCCCCCATTCCCGCAGACATAGACATTCCATCCGCCTTCCACCGCGATAAACCCGAAATCCTTGCAGCGCGCCTCGGCACATTCGCGGATGCAGCCGGATACGCCGCCCTTGATCTTGTGGGGGGAACGGATGCCCTTGTAGCGGTTTTCCACCTCGATGGCAAAGCTCACGCTCTCGTCCATCCCGTACCGGCACCAGGTAGAACCCACGCAGCTTTTGACGGTCCGCAGCGACTTGCCATAGGCGTGGCCGCTTTCGAAACCTTCCCGGATCAGTTCCTCCCAGATGAGCGGCAGCTCGTGGAGTTGCGCCCCGAACATATCGATGCGCTGCCCCCCGGTGATCTTGGTATACAGGTCGTACTTCATCCCGATGCGGCCAAGGGCCATCAATTGCCTGGGGGTGATCTCCCCCCCGGCTACCCGGGGGACGACGGAATACGTGCCGTTCCGCTGGATATTTGCCAGGTAGCGGTCGTTGGAGTCCTGGATGGTTTCCTGCCGGTTGGCGGTTTCGTTGTAGATACTGGCGAAGATTGCGGCAACCGCCGGCTTGCACACCTCGCAGCCGTGGCCGCTGCCCACCAGGTCCAGCAACTCGTCGTAATCGCGGATGCCGCGGAGTTTCACGATATCGAATAACTCCTGGCGGGAATAGTTGAAGTGCTCGCAGAGCTGTTCTTTGACCGTTTTCCCGAGGGCTTTGAGGCTTTCAGCCACGAGGTCGGCAACCATCGGCTTGCAGCCGCCGCACCCGGTGGTGGCCCGGGTGGCCCTGGCAACAGCCTTGACGCTCTCATTCCCGTCTTCGGTTACCGAACAGCAGATCCCGCCTTTGGTCACTGCCTCGCAGGAACACACCACGGCTGAATCCGGCAGGTCCATGACACTGCCCAGGGCGGCACCCTCCCCCCGGGCCCCGAGGATCAGGTCTTCCGGGTTTTCAGGTAGCGGCAGGGCATTCAGGTACAGCTGCAGCAACATATTGTAATCTTCCGCATCCCCTACCAGGATGCCCCCGAGCAAACGTTTCCCGTCCCGGGAGACGTTGATCCTTTTGTAGATCCCCTGGTACTTGTTCTCAAATACGATGGTATGGGCGTTATCCCCGTCGGCAAACGCATCGCCGAAACTGGCAACGTCCACCCCGATGAGTTTCAGCTTGGTGGAGAGGTCTACGGAGGCGCTCATCCGGGTGGGCTTCCCGAGGATCTGGTCGGCAGCCACCTGAGCCATCTCGTAGCCCGGGGCCACCAGGCCGTATATCATCTGGTTGTAAAGGGCTACCTCCCCGATGGCAAAAACCGAAGGGTCCGAGGTACGCATGGAGGAGTCCACCACAACCCCGCCCCGGGGCCCCACTTCCAGTCCGCATGCTCGGGCCAGCTCGTCCCGGGGGCGGATCCCGGCAGAAACTATCAGCATGTCCACGGGCAGGGAATCCCCATCGTCGAACTCCATCCCCTTGATGGACCCGTTGCCGAGGATGCGCTGGGTGACCTTGTTCAGGTGGACCCGGATACCCAGCGACCCGATCCTGGCCTGCAGGGCTTTGCTCGCCACCTCGTCGAGCTGCCGGGGCATCAGCCGGGGGGCAAACTCCACCACATGGGGTTCCAGGCCCATATCCCGTACCGCCTTGGCCGCCTCGAGCCCGAGCAGGCCGCCCCCGAGTACGGCCGCCCGGCCCGCGCCCAACCGGCGGGCAAAATCCTGGGTGGCCTCCAGGTCTTCGATGGTCCGGTAAACGAATACTCCCTGTTTCTCCACGCCTTCGATGGCTGGCACAAAGGGGGCGGACCCGGTAGCCAGGACCAGGTAGTCATACGCGAATTCGAGGCCAGCATCGGTAGTCACCTGTTTTGCCTGCAGGTCGATCCGCTCAATTCGCGAGCGGGTATGCAGCACAATCCCCTGGGTTTCGTACCAGGACCTCGGGGCGAGTTCCAGGCGTTCCGGGTCCCCGTCTTCAAAGAATTCGCTCAGGTGTACGCGGTCGTACGCCACGCGAGGTTCCTCCCCGAAAACGGTTACTTCAAATCCGTCCCTGTTGGGGTGGGAAGCGAATTTTTCGCAGAATTTATAACCCACCATCCCGTTGCCAATTACAATGATACGTTCCATAGGTTTCGATTTACCCTGCAATATTACGTATTTTTACGTATTTAACTACTGAGTATTTGAAAATAATTACGTAGTGTTTTTGCCAAATTCACAATATAATTTCCCCGGGATACCTCAACCTCCCACCCCAGCTATTCTGTTGGCCCCACCCATTTCACAACTCCGTCCCTGAATAACGAATTAATCGGGATGGCATATATACAAGGCAATACAGCGGCATGGAAACAAAAATTCCTCGATTCGTCTTGCTTACCTCCTGCCAAATTCCCAATCCCATCCCGCCTGAATCGCCGATTCCTCAATGGGGAGCGGTTGATTTTTTGAATTCCTAAAAAATACGTAGAGCATGGGGATATTTACATCTAAAATGTACGTATATATACTTACTTATTATAAGTTTGACCAAACAAAACCGCAAATCATGAAAACAAACCCAGCACAAAAAGCCACCTCCCTGAAGCTCACCCGGATCCGCACAATCCCCATCCGGACGTTCTGGATCACCTCCATCGCATTTTTCACCTGCTTCTTTGCCTGGTTCGGGATTGTCCCCTTTATGCCCGATGTGGTCCGGGACCTCGGCCTCACCCCGGACCAGAAGTGGAATTCCATCATCCTCGCGGTAAGCGGGACCGTATTTGCCCGGTTGCTGATCGGGAAACTATGCGATCGGTATGGGCCGAGGATGTGTTATACCTATTTGTTGATCCTGGGGGCCATCCCGGTGATCCTGCTCGGTTTTGTCCAAACCCCCCTGCAATTTTTGCTCTGCCGGTTCTTTATCGGCTTTATCGGGGCCTCGTTTGTCATTACCCAATTCCATACGTCCATCATGTTTGCCCCCAATGTGGTCGGTACAGCCAATGCCACATCGGCGGGCTGGGGGAACCTGGGTGGGGGCGCCAACCGCCTGGGCATGCCGTTGATTGCCGCGGCGGTCGTCAGTTTCGGCGTAGCGGAGGAAATGGCCTGGCGGTATGCCATGGTCATCGCCGGGGCGATCTGCTTTTCGATGGGGCTCGTCTACTACTTTTTTACCCAGGACACGCCGGCGGGGAACTTCAATGAACTGCGTAGAAGCGGCAACATGCCCGATTTGAAGAAGGACAAGGTTTCCTTCCTCTCCACGCTATCGGATTACCGCGTCTGGATCCTGTTTGTGGTCTACGCAGCCTGTTTCGGCATGGAACTCACCGTCTACGGTACCATGGACGACTATCTGCAAAACACCTTCGGGCTCAGCCGCACCAGTGCCGGCAACCTGGTCCTGTCTTTTGCGCTGATGAACATCTTTGCGCGCACCCTAGGGGGGATATGCGGGGACCGGTTCGGCCGCCTGCGGGGACTCCGGGGGCGCGTCCTGTTCCTGGTGCTCATCCTGGGAGCCGAGGGCCTGATGTTGTCCCTGTTTTCGCTTACAACCAGCCTGGCCATCGGGATGGTCTTCCTGATCGCCTTCAGCCTCACCGTACAAATGGCGGAAGGAGCCACCTTTTCGGTGGTGCCGTTCATCAATAAAAAAGCGATTGGCTCCATTTCCGGGATCGTGGGCGCCGGGGGGAACGTCGGGGCCTTCCTGGCCGCCCTGTTGCTCAAGTATAAGTCCGCAAACGCGGAGACCCGGGCCATCGAAGCCAGCGAAGGGCTGGGCGAGCAAGCAGTTGCCGCCGCCCAGGCAGCCGCGTCGTCGGCTGCGGTATCCAGCGGGTATTTCACCATCGGGGCCTTTGTGATCGTGTCGGCCCTGGCCGCCATGGCTATCCGGTTTTCCTCTGCCGATGAAAAACAGATTGCACGGGAGATGGAAGGCGAACCCGTACTTGCCAATTCCTGAAAGGCCCTAAGCTGCCGGGGCCCGGATTCCATTCCCCGGGCCCTTCCTTAAATAGCAACCTGTAAACACTTACCATGAAAAAGCTACATTCCACGTACCTGCTCACCGCTTGCCTGTGGGCCGCCAGCCTCTGCACCCCTTTACTCGCCCAGTTTACCCTGGACGGCGAATTCAGGCCCCGGGCCGAGTACCGGCACGGTTTTGGCAGCCTGATTGCCCGGGATGCAGAACCGGGTTTTTCCATCGCCACCCGTGCCCGGCTCAATGCCGCCTACAAACAACCGGGCTATACCTTTTACCTGAGCATGCAGGATATCCTGGTCTGGGGTGAAAACCGCCAGATCCTGCCGGCGGACCAGAACAATTCGTTTTCGGTATTCCAGGCCTGGGCAGAAGTGAAACTCGGCGAGAAATGGGCTACCCGTTTCGGGCGGCAGGTGATCAGCTATGACGACCAGCGCATATTCGGCGGCCTGGACTGGGCACAGCAGGGACGCAACCACGATGCCGCGTTGCTGAAGTTTACGGACAGTACCTTCCTGGCCCACCTGGGCCTCGCCTTCAGCCAGGACCTGGCCAGTCCGGGGGGATACCAATCCGTGGGCAATGCCTACAATACAACGGGTTTCTTCACCTATAAAACCATGCAATACCTGTACCTGAAAAAAACCTGGAAGTACCTCACGGGCAGCCTCATCCTGCTCAACAACGGCTTCCAGCGCTTCGACACGGCTGACGAGCCGGATGGTGCCGGCTACCTGCAGACCCTGGGCACCCACCTGGAATATTCCCGGGGCCGGGTAGGCCTGGCGCTGAATGCCTTCCTGCAGGACGGGGAGCGCCCCGGCGGGCTGCAGGCCCGGTGGGCGTACCTGCTTGGCCTGGACCTGACCTACCGGCCGGAAACCGGGCCGGGGCTCGGGCTCGGGATGGAATGGATCAGCGGTGACGACGCCGCGAGCCCCGGGGAGACCGGTGCCTTTTTCCCCCTCTATGGCACCAACCACAAATTCAATGGGTTTATGGATTATTTCTATGTGGGGAACCACGGGAATTCAGTAGGCCTCGTGGATCTGCATGCCAGCGCAAACCTGCGACTGGGAAAAAATGCCGGGCTGCTGGGCCGGATCCTTTATTTCAGGGGTGCAGAGGCACTCCCGGACGGGAACCGCTCGCTGGGTACGGAGGCCGACCTGGTACTGACCCGGAACTTTGACGGTTTCAGCCTGAAGGTCGGGTACTCCCACATGTTCCCGGCCGAGGGGATGTTTACCCTCAAAGGCGTCGACCGGGCATCCGCGGCGGACTGGCAGGACTGGGCCTGGTTGATGCTGGTGATAAAACCCGGCCTGATCCGCTAAAATATTTCCGTACTTTTGTCGGTAGCTAAACCGCATCCATGCCGGAACCTACATCCATTGTACTTGCCGACGACCATGCCCTGGTGCGCGACGGGATCCGTGCGCTGCTCGAGGAGCAGGAAGACCTGGAAGTCATCGGGGAGGTATCCAACGGCCTGGAAGCTATCGAAATGGTCTCCCGTATCCGGCCCGACCTGTTGGTCATCGACATCCGCATGCCCGAACTGGGGGGGATCGAAACCGTGGAGCGCCTCAGTCGGGAGGGGCATCCCACCCGGTGCATCATCCTGTCCATGCACGATTCGGAAGAGTACATCCTGAAATCCGTGGCGGCGGGGGCCAGCGGCTATCTGCTCAAGGATACCGACAAGGCCGAATTCCTCCGAGCCATCCACACGGTCCGCGACGGCGGAAAATATTTCAGCGGGGACATCTCGGATGTACTGGTCAACAACCTGCTGGGCCAAAATTCCCCACGGGCCGCATCCCGGCCGGCACCCGCGGCCTCCAACCCCTTTGACCTGACGAACAAGGAACTCCAGGTACTCCGCCTGGTATTGTCCGGGATGACCAACAAGGAGATCTCCCAACAGCTGAACAACAGCAAGCGGACCATTGAAACGCACCGCTTCAACCTGATGAAGAAAATGGAAGTCAAGAACCTCATCGACTTGTCCAAAAAGGCCCAGGAGTACAACCTGGTCTGATTTCAGGGATTCGCAATCAGGCGCCCGATAATTGTCAAAACCGCATTAATCCTCCGTACTTTTACCAAATTATAACTACGTATTTCTACGTAATAAACTAACTTTCGGCCATCATAGAACCCGGATTCGCATGGCTGGAAAAGAATCATTCGACACGATATGCTCCTATTGCGGCGTCGGCTGCGGCATGACCGTCAGCAAAGACCGGAACAACCAGCTCCAGGTATCGGGCAACGCGTCCTACCCGGTAAACCGGGGGATGCTCTGTAGCAAGGGCAAGACGCTCAACTATGTCGCCCAGGACACCTCCGACCGGATCCTCTACCCCACCATGCGCTGGAGCCGGAACCACCCCATGCAGCGGGTTTCCTGGGATACGGCCATGAAACGCGCCGCGGCTGTCTTCCGCAGCCTGATCGACCGACACGGCCCGGACAGCGTGGGGTTCTACGTGTCCGGCCAGTGCCTCACCGAGGAATACTACCTGGCCAATAAACTGGCCAAGGGTTTTATCGGCACCAACAACATCGATACGAATTCCCGCCTCTGTATGAGCAGCGCGGTGGTCGGATATAAAAAAACGGTGGGGTCGGATGCCGTGCCAATCGCGTACGCGGATATAGAAAAGGCCGACTGTTTCCTGGTGGCCGGCGCCAACCCCGCCTGGTGCCACCCGATCCTCTTCCGGCGCCTCGAAGCCCACAAGGAAAAAAACCCGGAGGTGAAACTCCTGGTGGTGGACCCCAGAAAAACGCAGACGGCTTCCCAGGCAGACCTCCATCTGCAGATCCTGCCCGGCACGGATGTGTACCTGTTCAATGCCATCGCCCGGGTACTCATCGAGAAACGGATGATCGACCGGGATTTTATCCGGAAACACACGGAAAATTTTGAGGCCGTCCGCCAAAGGGCTTTTGAATTATCGGTTCGGAAAGCGGCGGAACATTGCGGGGTATCCGCCCAGGATATCCGCCTGGCTGCGCGGTATATCGGCAATGCCAATGGCTTTATCAGTATGTGGACCATGGGCCTCAACCAGAGCGTGATCGGGGTGGATAAGAATGTATCCCTGATGAACTTGTCGCTGTTGACCGGGCAGATCGGGAAACCGGGCAGCGGTCCGTTTTCCCTGACAGGCCAGCCAAATGCCATGGGGGGCCGGGAAGTGGGTGGTATGGCCAGCCTTCTGGCGGTTCACAGGGACCTTGGCAACCCCCGCGACCGTAAGGCGGTCCAGGATTTTTGGGGGGGCAAGCCCATCAGCGGGGAACCCGGCCTTACGGCCACCGAAATGTTTGAGGCCCTGGAAAGCGGCAAGATGAAAGCCATCTGGATCATCTGTACCAACCCGCTGGTAAGCCTCCCGGATGCCCGACGGGCCGAGGCAGCCCTGAAAAAAGCCCCCTTTGTAATCGTACAGGATATATCCCATCGTTCGGAAACCACGCGTTTTGCCGACCTGCTGTTGCCCGCGGCCGGCTGGCTGGAAAAGGAAGGCACCATGACCAATTCGGAGCGGCGGATCAGCTACCTGCCCCGGGTTATCGACCCCCCCGGGGAAGCCCTGCCGGATACCGAGATCCTTTGGCGGTTTGGCCGGGAGATGGGATATCCCGGTTTCAATTACGCCTCGGCCTCCGAAGTCTATGACGAATACTGCCTGATGACCCGGGGCACGGATATGGATATCTCCGGCCTCTCACACGCCCGGCTTCGGGCAGAAGGTAGTTTTCAGTGGCCGGTGCCCCATGCCACCCACCCGGGCACCCCCCGGCTTTTTACAGACCGGCAGTTCCAGACCGCTTCCGGCAAAGCCCGGTTCAATGCGCCCGGACACCTGGCCAACCGGTCGGAAGAAACGGATACGGAATACCCCCTGGTCCTCACCACCGGGCGCGTGCGGGACCAGTGGCACACCCGTACGAAAACCGGGAAAGTCCGCAGGCTGCTCACCCATGTACCCGGGCCCTACATTGAAATGAACAAGGTAGATGCCTATGTGAGGGGGCTGAAAGACGGGGATATCGCTACGGTGACAAGCCGTCGGGGGGACGTACGGGTACGGGTAAAGGTAAACTTTGATATCCGCGAGAAGGTGGCCTTTATGCCCATGCACTGGGGCAGGGTACTGGGCGATGACTTCGGCCGGGCCAACAACCTGACGCAAAACCTGCTCGACCCGGTTTCCAAGGAGCCAGACTTCAAATACAGCGCTGTCCAGGTGGCCGCCTATCGCAAACCCTGGCAACGGATTGTGGTTGTTGGGGCCGGGGCCGCCGCCTACCGGTTTGTAAAGACCTACCGGGAGCAAAACGAAACGGACGATATCCAGGTTTTTTCCCGGGAAAACTACCCGTTCTACAACCGGGTCCTCCTCCCCGAATACGTCAATGAGGACCTCCCCTGGGAGGCCCTCCAAAAACTGAAGGCCGGGGAAGTGGCCAAACTGCAGATCGGGTTGCATCCCGGCAATGCCATCAGCAATATCGACCGGGAACGCAAAGTGGCTATCGACAGCCAGGGAAATGAACACCCGTACGACCTCTTAATACTGGCAACCGGCAGCCGGGCATTTGTTCCCTCCGAGGTCCGGCTGGACCTGCCCGGCCAGTTCACCATGCGCGAACGGGGAGACGCAGACCGGCTCAGGTCCTACCTGTCGGCAACCGGGCTGCCAAAGGAAGAACAGCATGTGGTAATTGTAGGCGGGGGCCTGTTGGGCCTGGAGCTGGCAGCCTCCCTGCGGAAAATTGGCATCAACATCAGTATCATCCAGCGGGCACCGCGGCTCATGGAGCGCCAGCTCGACCCGCTCTCCAGCAAGCTGCTGGCCGATGATGTGGCCGATCGGGGAATCAACCTGTACTTCGATAACGAGGTCAATACGGTGTTCCCGGACCGGGAAGCGGCCCACCGACTGCAGGTAACGTTGAAAACCGGCCGGACCTTCCCCTGCAATGCCGTGGTATACGCCATCGGGACACGACCCAATGTGGAACTGGCCCGGATGGCCGGCCTGGATACCCGCCGCGGCGTCGTGGTGGACAACTACCTGCGTACCAGCGACCCGGACATTTTTGCCCTGGGCGAAATTGCGGAGTTCGAAAACACGCTTTACGGGATCACCGCTGCCGCCGAGCAACAGGCAGATTCCGCCGCCCGTTTTATCCTGGGCGATCTGGGGAGTATCTACCAGGGCTCCGTGCTGATGAATATCCTCAAGTTCGAGGACCTGGACCTGTGCAGCATCGGCATGGCGAACGCCCCGGCAAACGACCCCTCTTATGAAGAAATCCTGCTGATGGATGTCAGCAAGCGGTATTACAAAAAGTGCATTGTCCGGGACGATACGCTCAAAGGGGCCATCCTGATGGGAGACAAATCAGAATTTGCGGAATTCCGCCAACTCATCGAGCAGGAAATCGAATTATCGGAAAAGCGAGAGGAGCTCCTGCGGGGCAGCTCCCCCGGGGAACCCCTGGAGGGCAACCTGGTCTGTTCCTGCAGCCAGGTGGGCGACGGCAACCTGTTGAACGCCATCCGGGGCGGATGCGACGATTTCCAGGATCTTTGCACCCGTACCGGTGCGGGACTGGGATGCGGCAGCTGCAAACCCGAAGTGCAGGAGCTCCTGGCAAAGACCTTGCAAACCACCTGATAGAAGCGTTATGAACGACGACCTGTACCGCATAATGATCCAGGGGGGCGTCACCTCCCCGGGCGAACTCAAGGAAACGATTGCCCTGCTGGAATCCCTGGGGCTCGATACCGTTTCCCTGGGGTCCCGGCAGGACCTGCTGTTTTCGGCGCCCGGCGAAGGGGTGGCAGAGGATAACCTGACTTCCGGCAGGGAAATCGTCCGCGACCGGCGCTACCAGAATATCGTCACCTCGTATGTTTCCTCGGACATCTTTGACAGCACGCATTGGCTCAAGGGGTCTACCTACCTCTACCTGATCGAGCAATTCGATTACCTGCCACGGCTCAAGGTCAATATCACCGACCCCCTCCAGCGACTCGTACCCGGCCTGAACGGCAACCTGAATTTCCTCGCTTCCCCCCACGAGGACTACTGGTATCTGAACATCCGGCTGCCCCATTGGGAGCGGGGGGAGTATTTCCCGGTACTGGTCTACAGCTGGGACATCACCTCCCTGTGCAGGTATGTCGAAAACCTGGAGGAACCCCCCGAAAATGCGGAATCACTTTTCGAGGACCTCCATTCCAATCTCGAACTCAACAGCCGGAGCATGGAACGCCCCCCCGAGATCCCCTACAAGACTTTTCCGTATTACGAGGGGGTCAACCGGATGGGCTTCGACAAATACTGGCTCGGCCTCTACTGGCGAAATAACCTGTACGACCTCCCGTTCCTCAAGGAACTCTGCGGGTTTTGCCTGGACAACAGTATCGGCAAGATCTGTATTACCCCCTGGAAGTCACTGATTATCAAGGGAATTTACGAAAGTGCACGTCCGGCCCTGGAACGGATGCTCGGCCAGCGCGGGATCAATGTGAGGCATTCGCAACTGGAAATGAACTGGCACCTCCCGGTAGCCGACCCCGGCGCATTGCAGCTTAAAAACTACCTGGTGGGCGTATTCCACGAGCGGGATATCAGCACCTACGGCCTGACTTTCGGCATCAGCAACGACGTGGGCAAGCGGACGCACTTTGCGGCCATTATCATCGAGAAGAACCCGGTTCCCGGAACGGCTTCCGGGGCGCTTTTCCGCCCGTCGTACAACATCCTGTACTCCAAAAATTTCGACCCGAACAGCTGCCGGTACATCCCCTTTGCACAGGACGTGGGCCGGGAGGTACTCCCTGACCTGCTTATCGAACTCAGCCGGATGTATTTCGGCCAACAGGACCAGGAGGAACCAAAGGCACGGCAACCCCGCCCGGATGCCGGGGAGTTCAACCTCCGCCATGTGTACCAGTGCCCGTCCTGCCTGACCATTTATGACCCGGTTTCGGGCGACCCCGACTCCGGAATCGCGCCCGGTACCCCCTTTGAGGAACTTCCCGCGAACCATAGCTGTACGGTCTGTTCTGCCGACGGTTCGATTTTTCAACCCCTGGAACTGAGTATTACAGAAAAGTAGTACATTAGACGCTGACAAACTTACCTGCACCATAACCTTTATCTGCTCATGTTAGGTTTGAGGGAGAATACCCCGTTAGAAATGCTCAGGCAATTCGCAGTTTACCTGGATGCGGAGGTCGTCGAATCCCATGGTTCCGGTCAACTGATCCTGGACAACGAAAAAGGCCAGGGCTCCATCAAACTTTTTGAGCTGTATCCCGGCCTAACTGCCTGGGTCTACAATATCCAATTTTTTGATGATCTGTCCTGGAAGGTTCAGTTTAACGGTGAAAGGAATTACTACCTGGGATACCACCTGAAGGGGCGGCAACGCCATAAATTTGAATCGGAAGAGCATTTTATTGACATTCAGCAATGGCAGAACTTTTTTATTCTGGGCACCGACCATACCGTTGCCGATTTTGTAATACCGGGTGGTGAACCGCTGCAAAGTTGTTACCTGATTCTGAAAACCCACGTGATCACGGAGGCCGATTTAAAAATAAAAACGCAACTGGAGACACACCTGGAAAACCTGTTCCGGGTGGGGCAAAAGCAGCTCGCCTATCGCTATTTGGGACAAATAGACACACAAACCGGGCATTTTGTAGAAACGATTATCAAAAACGAGCGGACTGACCTGGTGGGGCGCCTGCTTACCGAAGGCGCCGTTATGGGGATGCTCGCCTCCCAACTCGAGTCGCACCAACAGGAGCACCTGGGTACAGTTAAACGACCGGAACTCAGTATCGCGGATTTTGAGAAAATTAAAAACCTGACTGAGACTATCCGGGATAACCCGGGGGAAAAGATAGCTGTTGATGACCTGGCCGCCCGACTCGGGTTTTCCTCCCGGAAACTGCAACGGGGAATCCGCATCGTATACGGGTATTCCGCACACGAATTCATTACGAATGTGCGCATGGAACTGGCCCGGGAACTGATGGAAACCACCGACATGAATGTCTCGGAAATCTGTTACAACATCGGCTATTCCAGCCGGAGCCACTTCTCCAAGATGTTCCGCGCCCGTTTCGGGGTGGTACCGAGTTCCTACAGGAAATCGACCTAGTCCAAGATATTTCAAGGTCCAGGTTGCCCCCTAGTTCCTGTCGAGGAATCTCAATTCCTCCTGCAGCAACCCGGGCTCCGTCCGGATCGTTTCATCGATGACCAGGATATCCCCCGACCCGTACTGGTAGTGTTTCCAGGCCGGGAGTCCCGGCCCGTTCGGGTTGCCGGTTTTGGCAAAATTGAGCCAATAGGAGGAGAGTGTATCTTCCACCTTCCGGTCATACGGCTGCCAGGGCCGGTCCCAGGTATGTAGCGTATGGAGGGTAAAAGGCACTTCGCTGGTATGGAAGGCCCCGTAATTCGGGAAATCTGGTTTGTCCGGCGGCACATGCCCAAACTGGTAGAGGTAGCTTGTCCCCCCACTGGCTAAAGCCATCCGGTGCGCTGGCAGGCCGGCAAACCCCAACAAGGTTATCAGGCTCCTGGATTCCTGCACCTCTTCCCCGGTACTGCCCGGGAATAGCTCCAGGAAGGCGCCGGCGCGCTCCCCGTAGAGGCTGTCGGCCTCCCGGCGGTAGGCCTCGGGGGTCATGGCGTTGGACCCCATGAAATTCCCGTCCCCGGTTACCCAGCCGGCAATCACCGGTACCTGGTTATGACGCCCCTCCCGGAAATAGGCCCGCATATCCGTGTCGGGTAGGAAGTGCCCGTCCAGGGTGACGCCAAAGCGCCCCACGCCCGGAAGGTTGCTCACAGCCTGGATGCTGTCTGCCGGGAGTTCCCGCAAGACTCCAAGGGAACGCACCCCGGCTTTTTCCATAAAACGGACCCCGGCCGCTTCTGCCTGTTCCAGGTCCTGGCTGAGCCGGCCGGAAAGCAACCCGCCGCTCTGCAGGATTGCTTTGTGGAACAAGCCTTTTGCCAGGGGGGATGCAATTTGCGCGTTTACGCTGAAAGCCCCGGCAGACTGGCCGGCAATCGTGACATTGTCCGGGTCGCCTCCGAATGCAGCGATGTTGCGCCGCACCCAATCCAGGGCGGCTGTCTGGTCCATAAATCCATAATTTCCGGAGGCTCCATGCCCGGATTCCTCACTGAGTTCCGGATGCGCCAGAAAGCCCAGTACCCCCACCCGGTAATTCAGGCTTACAAATACGACGCCCTTCGACGCCAACTCCGCTCCATCGTAAATAGCGCAATTCGCCGATCCGCTGTTAAGCCCGCCCCCGTAAATCCAGACAAACACCGGGAGTTTTTCGTTCCCGCTTTCAGCAGGTGTCCAGACATTCAGATACAGGCAATCCTCGCTCAGGGGTTCCGGTTGGGCGATAAATTCCTCACTCCAGGCGTAAAAAGGCCTTGGTTCATTCTGGATGGGGCTGGCCGAAAATTCAGTGGCTTGCAGGGTATCCGTCCAGGCCCTGACCGGTTGCGGGGCACGCCAGCGCAGCTCTCCGACGGGAGGTGCGGCAAAGGGGATGCCCTTGAAAACGCGCAGGCCGCGCTCGGAATCGGTGGTGCCGGAGACCCAGCCTTTGTCGGTTTTTACCAGGGTTGCCTGGCCGCGGGCGACGCAGCAGCCGATCAGCAGGGCGATACCAAGTATCAATCTTGTCATCTGTGTGAATTTGAAAGCGTTTAAATTACACATAAAATTGATCGCACCCGTAAACAAAAAGAAAGCCAGCCTCTGGGGGCTGGCATTGTGCAGATTTTAGGTGCTTCGCGGATCCCATCGTTCCCGGCGTCGGACGGTCGGGGAAATGGGCCGAGGCTGCGGCTGGCTGATCTGTCGGTCCGCCGGTTCGGCGGTCAGGCCCGGAATTCCCGGGGGGCCCAGACCGAGCACATCATGCCCGGGGACGCTTTGGCCGGGTTGGCGCAGTCGTCCCGTTCGTATCTCTGGCAGCTGGTGCAATCCCGGTGGTCGGTCAATTCGGCCTTCATTTCAAAATGGTCACAGGTATAGTGGCTGGCCACCTTCACCCCGTGGACTTTACACATGCTGTCGCTCATCATGTTGTCGCAGTTCATGCAACTGCTTCCTAATCGTATCGCCATGTTTTTCTATTTATAAGTGTATTTTGATTTGTCGATATGTCCTAAAATACAGGCAAAGCGCCATAGAATCAATTTAAATAACTGGTTTTCAATTATTTAAATTTAGATTGATTTAAGATAATTGCAGGCAGGGCAAGGGGAAATATCCGGGCCGGCATTCTGTGGCGTGCCGTTTTAAGGTTTGGAGCCGCCCCTGTCTGCCCATTATCCGCCAAATCGGAATTCCGCCGATGGGGTCCGGGCTTCCCGGAGGATCTTTTCCATCTCCGCCACCACCTCCGGGTGGTCCGAAGCGATATTCTGCGTCTCCCCGAGGTCTTCGGAGAGGTCGTACAATTCAACGGGGCCGTCGGGATGCTCGAGGACTTCGTACCTGACCGCCTTCCAATCGGCTTTACGCACCGCCTGCCGACCTCCCTGTTCATGGAATTCCCAATAAAGGTAGGCGTGCTGTTCCTGTCCGTCCCCGGCCAGCAGCAAGGTGGGTAAAAAGGAAATGCCGTCCATTTCCACAGGGGGGTCCACACCCAGGATCTCCGCAAACGTCGGGAAAACATCCCAGAAAGCCGAGATGTGGTCCGTCCGGGTACCCGGTGGAATCCAACCCGGCCAGCGCACCAGCATCGGCACCCGGATCCCGCCTTCGTACAGGTCGCGCTTGTAGCCGCGGAGCGGCCCGTTGCTGTCAAAATAATCCGGATCCGCCCCGCCTTCCAGGTGGGGCCCGTTGTCCGAGGTAAACACGATGAGCGTATTTTCCTCCAGGCCCAGCTCCCGGACCTTCTCCATAATTTCCCCCACCTGCCGGTCCAGGATGGATATCATGGCTGCAAAGGCCGCGCGGGGTTCCTGTTGGGATTCATAAGGGCCCTTTCGGTATTGCGGCCCGTGGTCCGTTCCTTCATAGGGCTTTTCCGGCGGGTACCTGCCCCGGAAGCGCTGCAGGGTTTCCTCCGGGGCTGCCAGCTCGGCGTGGGGTATAATGGAGGCCACATACAGGAAGAAGGGGTTCTCCCGGTTTTCCTCGATAAAATTGAGCGTTTCCCGATGGATGAGCTCCGGCGCATAGCGGCCTTTTAATTTGCCCGCATTCTCCTCCAGGACGATGCTGTCCCGGTTGTACCACAGATGGTGGGGATAGTAATGGTGTCCCATCCGCTGGCAATTGTATCCAAAAAAGGTGTCAAACCCCTGGGCATTCGGATCGCCCTCAGATCCCGGGTATCCGAGGCCCCACTTGCCAAAGGCCCCCGTGGCATAACCGTTCTCCCGGAACATTTCCGCCAGCGCATAGGTGGAGTCCGGGATGGGGTGCTGCCCCTCCGGCTGTACTTCCCGGTTGCCCCGAACCACGGTGTGCCCGGTATGCATCCCCGTCAGCAAGGCGGCGCGGGAAGGGGCGCAAACCGTGCTCCCCGAATAGTGTTGGGTAAAGAGCAAACCTTCCTGGGCCAACCGGTCGATGTTCGGGGTGTTGAATTTTTCCTGCCCGTAGCAGCCCAGGTCGCCGTATCCCAAATCGTCGGCCAGGATGTAGATGATATTGGGCGGGACCGCGGGTGTCTGCACGGCGGCATTTTCCCTTTCCCCGCAAGCTCCCAGCAGCAGGCACGCAACGATTGGGAAGGCGATAAAAAACCTGTTCCAATGCACGGGAACACGGCTCTCCAACAGGGCTGCACGGCCTTGCAACATGGCCACCCGACTCTCCGGCAGGGCAACCCGGCTTTCCAACAGGGCTGCACGGCTCTCCAAAGGGCATTCATCCATGGGAAAAATATACGGGTTTTTCCCCGGTGTAATACGATGTTTTATATTTACAGGAGACCCGGTGCCGGCAACCGGCCCGGAAATTTCATAAAACCAACCAAACCTGAAACGATGAAACATCTCCGGTGGATAGCGGCCATCGCGCTCCTGGCGATCGCCTGCAAACAAGAAAAGAAAAACATTGCAACGCCACCCCAGGCACCTGACAAATTACAGGCCCTGATCCTGGATGGGCAGAACAACCACTATGTCTGGCCAAAAACCACTGTGATGATGCGGGATTACCTGGAGGAAACCGGGCTCTTTGACGTTTCCGTGCACCGGATGGACTCCGTGTGGCTGGGCATCAAATACAACGAGTCCCGGCCGGAGCCGTACACCTCCTTCATCGAAAATTACCCCCTGGATTCCACCGCCCGGGCCATCTCCCACGACCCGATCGAAACATCCGATTTTTCCATGGATTTTTCCCCCTACGATGTCATCATCTCGAATTTGGGTGCCTCCTCCCCCCTATGGCCGGAAGCCACCCGGAAGGCCTTTGAGCAATACGTGGCAAACGGTGGCGGCTTTGTGGTGGTCCACGCAGCCAACAACCCCTGGGGCCACTGGGAGGAATTCAACCGGATGATCGGTTTAGGCGCCTGGGGCGGCAGGGATGAAACAACCGGGCCGTATGTCTATTACAACGATGCCGGGGAGCTCGTCCGGGACGATTCGGAAGGGGTATGCGGCTCCCACGGGCCGGAGTATGAATTCGCGCTGACCATCCGGGCGCCGGAGCACCCCATTATGAAGGGCCTGCCTGCCACGTGGATGCATACCCAGGACGAATTGTACGAGCGTATGCGGGGGCCCTTTGAGAATGCCACCGTCCTGGCAACCGCTTACGCCGATGTGGAGAAAAACGCCCCGCCCTGGAACCCCGAGGTAGTCGGTATCGGGCAACACGTACCCCAGCTCATGGCCATCGAATACGGACAGGGGCGGGTCTTCCATTCCACCCTGGGGCATTTTGACTATTCCATGGAATGCGTCGGGTTTATCACCACGCTGCAACGGGGCGCCGAATGGGCAGCCACGGGGGCAGTCACCCAGGAAGTTCCGGCCGATTTTCCGACAGCGGAGCAATCCGCATCCAGGGAATGGCAGCCCTAACTCGCGCAATCGGAAAACCTGATTATGCATAGACAAACACTATGGATAATTCGCCGGGATATAGATATTCTTAATTATTCATAAACTTCCCGAATTTTCGTTAAACTCCTCTTAACGAATGAAACTTTTTTCCCTTAAATACGTCCTAGTAGTGCGTGCAATTTAACAGGGCCTATTGCCCTTATCACGCTAAACCAATTACAACTATGAGTCGTAATAAAAACACCGCAAACGAAAGCAACACAGGGGTGGACAGGATGCTGTCCCGCCATATGAGTTGGAGGAATACGCGTAGGTTTACCGGATTGAAACTCATCAGGTTTTCCTAGCAGTCTAACACATGTTGCAAAGCAGAAAAGGGGGCCTCGGGTCCCCTTTTTTATTTCCAGGCGGCTACCACGCCCTTCACCAGGAGTAACACGGCTGCACCTGCCAACAGGCCCACTATAAAATCCCGGAGCAATGCGGGCAGGGAGTGGAGGAAATCGTGCATAAAATCCAGGTTGTGCGTAAAGATGCCCCCCGCCACCAGCAGCAGGGCAATGGTCCCGATTACGGCGAGGCTCTTAATCACGTACGGAAGCGCCTGTACGAGCAGGTTCCCGACCTTGTCCGAAAAACTATCCTGCCGTTCGTTCAGGTCAATGAGCCGCAGGCCAAATTCATCCATCCGGATAATCAGGGCCACAATGCCGTAGACCCCCACCGTAGCCAGCAGGGCAATAGCCGTGGTAACCAGGATTTGCGTGAGCAGCGGCTCCTCCACCACCGTCCCCAGAGCGATAATTACAATCTCGACGGAGAGGATGAAATCCGTCAGCACGGCCGATTTGATCTTTTCCTTTTCGTAAGCCAGGATTTCCTTTTTGGAGGCGTACTTTAAAGGGACTTCCTCTTTGGCATGGGGGTGCGGGAAGAAGTATTCGTATATTTTTTCCGCCCCCTCGTAGGCCAGGTAAAACGCCCCGATGACCAGGATCACCGTGACGGCCACCGGCAGGAAAGCACTCAGGACAAAAGCCACCGGCAGGATGATGACTTTGTTCAGGAAGGATCCCTTGGTTATGGCCCAGAGCACCGGCAATTCCCGGGAGGAGATAAATCCGGAGGACTTTTCCGCATTCACCGCCAGGTCATCGCCCAGGATGCCCGCTGTTTTCTTGGCGGCCACCTTCGTCATGGTTGCCACATCATCCATCAGGGTTGCCACATCGTCCAGCAAGGCGAATAATCCGGATGCCATATTCCAATAATTTTTGATTTAGGGAGCAAAATACTAAGAAAACGGGTACGGGCCCGGCTGTATATTCTTCAAATGGATCGTTTTTCCTTTGCGTGGGATGTAAGCATTTGCAAGGAATTTTATTCCCTTTTCCTATATTTAGGTATCCAACGACTATGACAAGAACCCTTCACTTCTTTTGTTGCATTGGCCTGTTGGCGCATTTTGGTTTATATGCCCAATTCCCTGCCCATACCGATAACCCGGTTCTCGATAGTTTGCAGCAGGTTCTGGAGCAGCAGGAAGGCCTGGAGCGTGCCTATACCTACAGGGAGATCTTTTTGAACATGAGGGCCTACGATATCCAGACGGCCAAAGCCTACCTGGATTCCGCGGCAGCAATCAATGCGCAGGTTCAAAATGACACGCTGAAAGCCCGACTTTACGAATCCAGCGCAAGGTACCACTACTACATATCGGATTATAAGGAAGGTGCTGCCCAACTCCAATTGGCTATTGAGGTAAACCGCGAAATAGGCAACCGGCAAGACCTGCCAGTTAATTACAATGCATTGGGTATTTTCTACAAGTACCTCGGCAAGCCCGGCCTGGCGCTGGAATCGTTCCAGAACGCATTGAGGACCAGTGAACAACTGGGCCAGCCAAGCAGTGCCCTGGCTCCGGCCCTGATGAATATCGGCAAACTCCATGCGGAACTGGGCGATCTGGAAATTTCGAATACCTATTACCGCCGGGTCGAGGCGATTTGTGGGGAATCCGGGGTGGAATATTGCCTGGCTATTACCCGTTCGAACATGGCCACCAACCTGGCCGAGGCCGGCAACTACAGGGAAGCCCTGCAACTGTATCAGGAGGCCCTGCCTTACTTTGAATCCGAAAACCTAAAGACCGAATTGGGGGAGCAATACAACCTCATGGCGTCCGTTTACCTGAAAATGGACTCGCTGAACACTGCCAGGACCTACCTGGAAAAAGCCCTGGAGATCAACCGGGAAACCGGAGAACTCAGGGAATTGGGTATGGCCCATCGCGGGTTGGGGGATATCCATTTCAGGGAAGGGGATTACAGGCTGGCACTGGAACGCTACCAAACCGGCCTGGGCTATTTTGAGCCATCCAACAGCCTGGATGCTGTGGAGACCTACCTGCGCATATCCGAGTCCTTCGATAAACTGGGCAACATCCCCCAGGCGTATGCGTTCCATACGCGCTTTTTTTCGGCTTATGATTCAATATTCAGCCAAAAGAACCAGGACAAGATAAGCGCGCTCGAAATCCAGTACGAATCGGAAAAAAACCGGCAGGAAATCCAAATGCAACAACAGGAAATCGCCTTGTTGCAGGAGAAACAGAAGGCGGACCGCCTGCAGCGGATCGGGTTGATTTCCGGCCTGGTCGTTGTCCTGTTTTTTGCCGGCCTGGGCTATTATGCCTTGCGCCAGAAGATGAAACGCAACCGCCTGGAGCGGGAGCGGGTCAAGGCCGAACTGGCCTTCAAGAAGAAGGAACTCACCACCCACGCCCTGCACCTGGCCAAGAAAAATGAAATCCTGGAAGACCTGAAACAACAGGCCAAATCCCTTAAGGAAACTGAAGACAACAGTACGGCCTACAAAGCACTCCTGCGGACCATTTCCGCCGACCAGCAGGACGATAAGGCCTGGGAAAATTTCACCCAGTATTTTGAAGCCGTACACAAGGATTTTGCGCGGAAGGCCACCGAGAAATACCCCGAGATAACCCGGACAGAATTGCGACTGATGGCCTTGATAAAAATGAACCTTTCTTCCAAGGAGATTGCCAGCATCCTGAATATTTCTGCCGAAGGTGTAAAAAAAGCGAGGCACCGGTTGCGGAAAAAAATGGAATTATCCCGTGCCGATTCCCTGGATACGGCCATCATGTCCTTATAGCCACCTCCTTACTACATCGCCCCGGGCCCTCTATTTACGGGGCCTGCACCCCCTGTCCACTTTTTGTCCCCCCTCCTGCCGGACCCTGTCCCCTTTTCGTCCCCCATGCTTTTTTTCGCCCTAATAATCAGTGACTTAGGTTTGCCTTGTCATGCATTTGACACAGCAGTTTTGTGGTCTTGCCCGGGTATGGGTTTCTGATCCGGGCCGGGTAAGTCACACAAACAAGCTGGAGAAGTATCACCACAAAACAAAAGCATTATGGAAGCCAAGTACAACACCGGTTGGAAAACCACAAACATTACCCCCCGCATCCTCCTCTTTTTATTGGCAGCGTTCCTCCTGGCTGCCTGCAGCAAGGAAACCGCGCTGGAGCCTATCGGCACGGATACCTGCCAAACCAACCCATGCGGCAACCCCGACATATGCCCGGATGCCTGTACAGGCACTCCCCCCGCAGAAACGGTTTTTGCGCTTACACGTGACGATCTCACCCCGGAAGGCAATATTACTGAGACCGAAGAAGGTTACCTGCTGGAAGGAACGCTGACCATGGAAACGGCATCCGGCGAATCGGTTGAATTCCTGGATGCCAACCTGGACGTGCGGTTTGATGAAGAGGGTTCGCTAAAAAGCATCAGCGGATCCGTACAAATCCCCTCCCCGAAGCGATACTTTGAATTCACCGAACCCCTCCGCGCAGATATCGGATATTTTAGCGGGGCATTCCTGAATGAAAACCGGGATTTTGAAATCCTGCTGCTGGATGAGCACTCCTATTTTGTTTTTGCCATCGCGGCCTCTTTTGAGATGAAAGTAGCCACGAACGACGATCCGGATGCTACCAAGCCGTTGTCAGTAAAACCCCCCATTGGCGGGCATATCACCTACATCGCCGATTATTCGGACCCCATGTTTTTCTTCTCCAGGGGGAAGGATGGCGGCCTTGGGAACGACGGGGACGGCGGGGACGGCGGAGATAGCGGCTCGGAAATAGTAACGGGCAGTTTCGGCTATTCGCACAAGGGTAACCTGCTGTACGAACCCACACAGCCGCTGGAGGAAATCGTGCGCTTTGATGCCTATCGCGTCTACGGGGGTACCTTCCCCTTCTGGAATGTATTCGAAGCCAGCGGGTTGCGATACGAAACTAAGGGGTTCAGCGGCTCGATATTCCTCGAGGAGCTGCTGGAAAGCGACCTGACCTACGATTACCGCATGGGCATCAATGGGGAATTAGAATTTACCCTGGACATCACCTCCTTTATATCCTTCGGGTTCCCCATCGGGGCGGGCAGTACGGCCGTAGTGGCCGAAGCCGGCACGGACGGCACGCTACTGGCCAAAGCATTTGTCAACGGTTGGGTGGATCCGGATTTGAGCTGGTGGCCGGAAATGATCCCGGTAAAGCCCGGGGGACAACTCAAAACAAGCGGGTATGCCGACCAGACCGGGAAATTCGAAATCGGCCTCTCGGGCGGGTTTGAAGTGGAAATGCCCTCCGGGAAGCAGGGCCTGGAAGGGACCCTGCAGGCAGATAATGAGGCGCTTACCCTGGACGGGCAGGTGACCATCGATGATGCACAGTGGTCGGCCCATGCCGAATTTACCAAAGAGCAGACTCGTTTAATAGCCAGTCCGCCCGAGAATTTTGCTTCCGGGATCCCGGAGATGGTTACAAAGCAAATTGACGATGCCATCGCATTGACGGAACAGGCCCTGGAGGATCTGGAGGCCGCCAATGAAGCCTATGAATTTGAGCTGAGCCTGCGGGGGCTTCGGACGGCCATGCCGGCCATTATCGACCGGGCCAGGGATGCCATTGACGATGCGGTGGATGACGGGATAGAAAGCGGACGGGAAGAGGCGGATAAAATATTGAAGGAACACAACCGGGTCCTGTGCGACGACAATATCGATTCCAAGGTAAAAGGCCTGGTCAAGCCCTACCGGGACGCCCTGGACCGGCTCGAGGAAGCCGTGGCTAATTCCAATGACAACGCCCAGACCCGGGCCGCGTTGGAGGACGCCCTGCGCGACCTGGCCGGTCTCAAGCGGATCGATAAGAGCGTGACGGTAAAAATCGAACACGGCAGTAAAACATTCGGGTGCGGCTCCGCGTGGAAACTCACGGCCAACCGTACCATCCGAGTTACTAAGACCATCCTGAGCTCCAGCGAGGTAGACAAAATCCTGGAGGCGGCGGACAATGTACAATACATTGCCGAGGCGGATGGCATCCGGTTCGATGCACAACAGCTCGTAGACGAATTGCCGGTACTGGAGGAGTTGGAAAACCTGAAAAACAATGTGGAAGCTTGTGTTTCTGAGCTCACGGAAGGCATCGGCGACGTGGGGTTTGAATTCAACCACGCTACCCGGGAATTCCGTCACTTCATGTTCATCAATGGCGAGGAAAAGGAAGTTGGCGCTTTCAATATCTTCAGTGGCGACCAGTTGATTTCAAATGCCCGCCTGGAAGTAGGCGGCTGTACGGCTACAGAAGAATATGCCAAGCTGATGGGTCGGATGAAATAGTCAGGCGGACCCGTTGCCCGGGACTGCCCCCATAAACAGGAGAAGGCTGCGAAACACGCGTGGTAATCAATAAAACAGCCGGCCTCAAGTTGTTAAATCTACAACCTGAGGCCGGCTGGATTATGCTCCCTGGCGTTCGCGTGATCCAGGGTTGGGGCTTTCTCAGGAAGTTACCTTTTCAATGGCAGCCGGTATTTCCTCCCCGCCGGAGCTCATCTCGATGGTTTTCCCGTACGTCTTTTTATTTTCCAGGACCTGGAGGATGGTTTCGGCTACGGCCTTCCTGGGAATCTGGCTGCTCACCTTTCCCGGATCTACGGACATGGTAACCTTGCCGGGCGAGTCTTCATCCGTCAATTGCACGGGTCTTAGGATGGTATAATTTAGTTGGCTCCGTTTCAGGGCCTCATCGGCGTAGTGCTTGGCGATGTAATAAGGCTTCATCCCGTCCGATTCGCCCCATGACGAGCGGTCATCGGCATGGGAGGCGCTCACCATCACAAAACGTTTTACGCGATGTTTTTGGGCCGCCTCTATGGTTTTGATGGCCCCATCCAGGTCGATCTCCATGGTTTTGCCCGGACCGGTTTTCCCGCCTGAGCCGGCTGTGAATACAACGGCGTCATGGTTCTTAATGACATGCTCCAGGGCTTCGGGCGAATTTTCCAGGCTCTCTACTGCTACCTGGATGCCCTTATCCTCAAAATACGAGCGCTGCTCTTCCTTTCGGATAAAAGCGATGGGGTTATGCTTTTCTGAATTCTTGAGTTTATCGCAAACCATCCTGCCGATTTTTCCGTTGGCTCCTATAACTAATACTTCCATTTCTTTCTTTTTTTAGAAGTATCGCCATTTAATCCCGCCCCGGCAGGCTTTATCCATGAATCTTTTAATGGTTTTACTCCGGCAGTCGGGTAAGCCTGGCGGCTGGATTACGCTCGCTGGCACTCGCGTGATCCAGAGGTGGGAGTAACTGAAGCAAACCCCGACAGCGCTTTGCGCTGCTCGGTTTTGTATTTCACGCCCCTTTGGAAAGCGAGCTCTCCGCGGGGCTTTGAAATACAAAACCCCGACGGATTCTCCGTCGGGGTTTGCTTCGTCGGGATGACTGGATTCGAACCAGCGACCACACGCACCCCATGCGTGTATTCTACCAGGCTGAACTACATCCCGGACCGGGGCCGAGCGAAAAGAAAAAGTCCAGTGGACATTTTCCGCGAGGAGCCAGCCGGCGCGCGGCCTTTGGCTTCTCAAAAACTCAGACCTCGTTGGTAAAAAACGAAAGAAAACCAGCCTGGGATTTCTTTCGGCTTGCAAATATAAAATAATCTTAAGATTTCCCCGGCGTAATCCGGGGTAAAAATATGCGCGCCACATGCGGCCCGCTTCAATCGGAAAGGGAAAATTGCAAGGTGTCCAGTTCCCCGGCCGTCCAGGGCCGGATCTTCCCCTGGGTCCGGAAGCGGATCCCGGTGACCCTCCCCCGGCTGACAGGTTGGTTACTGTGTCCCCAGGCATTGCGAATATAGGTGGCGATTGCCGCGATATCCCGGTCCTGAAGGGTGGAAAAAGAAGGCATACTCGGGAGGATGTCCGGGATGTCGTATCGTTTGCCGCCTACCTCAACGGGACCCTCCATCCCGTGCAACAGGATCATGGCCAATTTATAATCCTCCCCGTTGACCCATTCGGAATCCTTCAGGGGCGGCGCAAACCGGCGCATCCCCTCCCCTTTGGTCCCGTGGCAATTGGCGCACAGGTTCAGGTATTGTTGCCGGCCCAGGGCCATTTGCTCCGGGTCGATTTCAAAGGAAGCGCCGGAGGGTTCGGGTTCAATATCCGGTTTCCCGGGCCAGGTAAACCGATGCTGTAAGGCGGCCACCAGTGGGTCGGTATCCGCGGCTTCAAACAAGGTCGGATTTTCTGGCAGGGCGATGGCCGGCAGGGAATCGTGCTCCCGGGCATTGAGCATCCCCTGGACCACGGTGCTGCGGAGCCAGTCTCCGTGGGCATCCCGGGCAACGGCCAGCAAATGTCGGATATCCCGGGTTTTTCGGGAATTGACGATTGCGGTGACCAGCATTTCGGCAAATATCTCCTCGTGCTGGACCCCCGGGGAATCGCCCCGGTTGGCGAGCAGTTGTTCGAACAATTCCATTTCCCTTCCTTCCAGGCTGCTCATGGCGACATCCCGGGCCACCGGTAGCTCCCCGTAGTCCTCCAGGAAATGGCGGGTGGCCGGCAGCGCCACATCCGCGTCAAGCGCATCGCCTGCCAGGACCATCTGCATTTGAACGAGGGGCGAAGCCCCGGCGAATTCGGATTGGACAAATCGCCCGACCGCCTCCCGGACGGTGCGGTCTTCCCGGCAAATCGGTTCCAGGATTCGCAGGGCAGCCTGTACCACCACCGGGTGGTTCGAATTAAGCGCCTCCAGGTACACCTCCGGATCGCGCCAGCCCATCCCTTCCAGCGTCCAGAGGGCGTGCAGTTGCCCCAGGGATGACCCCTGATTGGCCATCTCCCTGAGAGCCGTTGCAACCGGGGTTGCGCCTTCAGATAATTTCTTATTCCCGCCACGGGCCTGATTGGCTCCATCCCCGCCCCCGGGAGAATGACCCCAGGCCACCAGCAGCCGCTGGGCCGTATCGCGGGTCCAGCCGTCCGGGCTGTCCAGCATGCCCACCAGGGCAACGAGATCCAGTTGATCCAGCGGAACTTTCGCCCGATTGATTCCCGCGGCACTTTCCCCTTCGCTGCCACCCCCGGAATTTTCGCGGGTTATCCGCCAGATCCTGCCCATGTGGACGGGCTGGTCCAGTTTCCGATCCAGGGTGACTTCCCGCAGGTACTCCGTCATATAGGGCCCGTGCTGGATAATCCCTTTATACATATCCACGACGTACAGGGCACCGTCCGGGCCCGGGGCCAGGGAAATGGGCCGGAACCGCTCGTCCGTGGAGGCCAGGAATTCCCGGTCCGGATAGGTGGGCTGCGCCTCCAGCATAAAGCCGCTTTCCACGATATCATTTTGTTTGATCAGGTTGGCCGTGGGTTCGCAGACAAAGGCATCCCCCTGATAGGATTCCGGGAGCGCATCCCCCCGGTAGATCAGCGGGCCGCAGGCCGAAGCGAACTCCAGCAGCCTGCCTTCTGCGTCCAGCGTCCCGGGCACATAGCCCCGATTTACCGCCGTATTGCTCCGGATCGGGAAAATGGTCCGGTCCAGGGTCAGGCCGTGGTCGATGCCGCTGCCCGGGGTGTGGTTCGGGTTGTCGTCCAGGCTGTTGGGCGGTACCAGGTCTGCATGCAGTTGCGACCAGTTGTAATTATATACCAGGCGGCCTGCATTGTCGTGGGCAATGCCCCATTGCCCGCGGAATTCCGTTTCGTCCTTGATCCACTCCCCGCCTTCGCGGCGGTAGCGGTACTGGGATTTTGCGTTGTAGATCCAGTTATCCATACCGCGCCACAACCCGTTGGCGGAGTGTTCGGGCATGCCGCTCCCCCCATAGGCGGAATCCACCAGGGTTTTCCGGTCGGCCACAAAATCCCCATCCAAATCCTCTGCAAACCACAGGGGGATGCTTTCGGCAACCAGTACGCCACCGTCTACCAGGCCCACTGCCCGGGGCAGTACCAGGCTGTCCAGGAATATCGTCCGCCGGTCCATCTGCCCGTCCCCGTCGTCATCGAATAGCACGGATACGCGTCCCACCGGGTCCTGCTCCCCCGTTCCTTCAATATCCTGCATAAAACCCAGCATTTCCACCACCCAGAGGCGGCCCCCGGCGTCGAAGGTGATGGCTACCGGGTCCTGCACCAGGGGCTCCGAGGCCACCAGCTCCACGCGGAGCCCCGGGTCTGCGAGCTCAAAGCTTTCCATGGCCTCTTCGGGGCTGAGCGGGGGCGATGGTTCCACCCCCTCCGGATCCGATGCGCAGGATGTCATTGCCAGGAAAATGCAGGTGCCCGCCAAAACCCACCCGGTTGCCCGGCCCCGGGAGGTGGGCGGGAATTTTACGAGTCGGCTTCCGGGCGGGTTACAAGGCATCATCCATCGGGTTATAAAATAAAAGAAGCTGCAAATACGAGCAGGGCCGCAAAAGTCCCTACCACCAGGGTCCCAAGCGTATATACCCGATATCCGGTTTTGACATCGATGCCGGAGAACTGGGTGAGAATCCAGAATCCGCTGTCGTTGGCATGGGACACCACCATGGCGCCCGCCCCAATGGCGGAGACCACAAGTGCCTTGTCGATGGCTGTCTCGAAGCCCAGGGACCCGAGCATGGGCGCGATGATGGAGGCTGTGGTAATCAGGGCCACCGTGGAGGAGCCCTGGGCTGTTTTGATGGCGGCACAGAGCAGGAAGGGCAGCCAGATCCCCAGGTTTGCCGTGGAGAGCGAATCCGCCAGCGTACCGGCTATCCCGCTGTTTTGCAGGATGGTGCCGAAGATCCCACCGGCGCCCGTAATGAGGATGATATTCGAAGCGTCCCCCATGGCCTTGCCGACCCAGCCGGAGGTGGAGAGCAGCTTGCGGTCGAATTTTTTGGGCAACAGGAAGGAGATGAGCATCCCGATTAACAAGGCCACCACGGGTTCCCCGATAAAGAGCATCAGGCGTACCCAGGCGGCTCCCTCCTGGCCTTCCGGCAGGTTGAACTCGAGCAGGGACTTGCCCACGATGAGCACAATCGGGACCAGTATCGGCAGGAAGGATTTCAGGGCAGAAGGCGCCTGCTTGATTTTCTCCTGGATTTCCGCCTCGTCTATATCCGGATTTGGATCGATGTAATAGCGTTCGCCCAGTTTTTTGCATAAGATAACCGCCAGTACCAGGGCCAACCCGCCGATAATCAGGCCTACGAGCATCACCAGGCCCACGTCGGCCCCAATGATCCCGGCTGCCGCAATGGGCCCCGGGGTGGGCGGCACCAGTACGTGGGAGATCATCAACCCGAGGATCAGGGCGGTGGCCGTCCCGACAATGGAGAGTTTGGCCCGCTTGGTGAGGCTTTTATTCAGCGGGTTCAGGATGATAAAGCCGCTGTCCGCAAATACGGGGATGGAGACGATAAACCCGACGATCCCCATGGCAGCATGTACCCGCTTGCGGCCGATGATCTTCAGGATGATCTCGGCGAGCTTAAAAGCGCCCCCGGAGTGTTCCAAAAAGGCGCCGATGATCACCCCCAGCACGATGACGATCCCGATTTTCCCGAGGGTGCCCCCGAACCCGTCATTGATGGACTGGATGACCATTTGCAGGGACATGTCCGAGAACAGGCCGAAAAACAGGGCCGCCCCCAGCAGGGCCAGGAAGGGGTGGACATTGAACTTGGCGGTCATCAGGATGATCAGCACGACGCTGAGCAGCAACAGGAGGATGGCTATCATGTGGTTTGGTATCGTTTGTTATCTATTGGTTTAATGGGATTCCCGGTTGACCTTGTCCCCGGATTTCCCGACGAGGAAATCCAGGTCGGCACCCAGGTGGGCCTGTTGCACGGTGGAGGTATACAATTTGACGTAACCCCGGTCCGTATGGGGTTTCGGGGGCTTCCAGGCCTGCCGGCGTTTCTCCAGTTCCGCGTCGTCCACCTCCAGGTGGAGCGTCCGGTTGGGCACGTCCAGCACAATCGTATCTCCGGTTTCCACCAGGCCCAGCACGCCGCCAATGGAGGATTCGGGCGATACGTGGAGGACCACCGTCCCGTAGGCCGTGCCGCTCATGCGGCCGTCGGAAATGCGCACCATGTCGGTGACGCCTTTCTTGAGGAGTTTGACGGGCAGGTCCATATTGCCCACCTCGGCCATCCCGGGGTAGCCCACCGGGCCGACGCCCTTGAGGACCATGATGCTGTTTTCATCTATCTCCAGATCCGGGTCGTCTACCCGGGCGTGATACTCTTCAATAGTCTCAAATACCACGGCCCGGCCTTTGTGGGTCATCAGTTTGGGTGTGGCTGCGGAAGGCTTGATCACGGCGCCGTCTTTGCAGAGGTTTCCGTACAACACGGCAATACCCGCGTTCTCCAGGAAGGGTTCCTCCAGGGGGGCGATGACCTCCCGGTTGTAGCACTCGGCGTGCTGGTTGTTCTCCCCTATGGGGTTCCCGTTCACCGTCAGTGCATCCGCGTGCAACTGGTCCCGCAGCTGGTTGATGACCACCGGCAGCCCGCCGGCATCGAAGAAGTCTTCCATCAGGAATTTGCCCGAGGGCATCAAATTCACCAGCAGGGGGATATTGCGGCCCAGGGTATCGAAATCCTTGAGTTCGAGTTTTACCCCGATCCGGTTGGCGATGGCCGTGAGGTGGATGATGAAATTGGTGGAACCGCCGATGGCGGCGTTTAATTTGATGGCATTTTCAAAGGCTTCCCGGGTCAGGATTTTTGACAGCCGGAGGTCTTCCCGCACCATCCCGACAATGCGTCTGCCGGACAGTTGGGCCAGGGTGCGTTTCCGGGCATCCACGGCGGGGATTGCAGCGGCCCCCGGCAGGGTGAGCCCCAGGGACTCCACCATACACGCCATGGTCGAGGCCGTCCCCATGGTCATGCAGTGCCCGGCGGAGCGGGCCGAGCAAATCTCTGCCTCTATCTGGTCTTCCTCGGTAAATCCCTGGTTTTTAAACCGGTCTTTTAACGACCACAAAAAGGTGCCGGATCCGATCCGCTCCCCCTTGTATTTCCCGTTGAGCATCGGGCCGCCCGGGACCACTATTGTGGGGAGGTCCACGCTACAGGCCCCCATTACGGTGGAGGGGGTGGTCTTGTCGCAGCCGGTGAGCAGCACCACCCCGTCCAGCGGGTTGGCCCGGATGGTCTCCTCGGTATCCATACTCGCCAGGTTGCGGAACAACATGGCGGTGGGCCGCATGAGCGTCTCTCCCATACTGGTTACGGGAAACTCAAAGGGTACGCCCCCGGCCTCCAGGATGCCCCGCTTCACATACTCCGCAAATTCCCGCAGGTGGCCGTTGCAGGGGGTCAGTTCCGACCAGGTATTGCAGATCCCGATAACGGGCCGCTTGCGGAAATAATCGTCCGGGTAGCCCTTGTTGCGCAGCCAGGATCGGTGGATGAACCCCTGGATTTCATCTTCGGGGGTAAACCAGTCTTCGCTCCTCAGGGGCTTGCCGGAGGCGTTTTTTTTCTCGTCGGAATCTTTTGCCATTTGCTCGTAATTGGAATTGGTCCGGACGCCATGTCCGATTTGTTTTTTCGTAAATTTTAAACAGTTAAAGTATCATCTTTTTAAAATCCATCAAAATTCTCAACGATATTTGTTATCAACACACTTAAAACTGCGGATTCCACAATGGGGATTTTCTTTTTGTATATTCGGAATCGCACAATTGCTGAACATGGAAACAAAATGGGAGACCAAGCGGGCCCTGATTACGGGGGCCGCCAGCGGCCTCGGGCTCGCACTCGCCAGACGCCTCCTGAACGAGGGGACACACCTGGGTTTGATAGACCATAACCCGGAAGGGCTCACCGCGGAATACCGGGAGACTGCCGGGCGTTTCAAAACGTATGCCCTGGATGTTACTGAGCCCGGGGAGGTCCAAAAGGCCGTGGAGGATTTTGCCGGGCAGGCCGGTGGGATTGACATCCTGGTGAATTGCGCCGGGATTACGGGAAGGACCGGGATAAAAAGCCACGAGGTGGACTTCGGGGATTTTAACCGCGTCCTGGGAGTCAATGTCCTGGGGTCCTTCAATACCTTTAAGGCAGTTGCCCCCTGGATGTTGAAACAGGGTGCGGGCCGGGTGCTGCACGTGGCCAGTATTGCTGGCAAGGACGGGAATGCAGGCATGCTTGCCTATTCGGCTGCGAAGGCGGCCGTCATCGGGATGATCAAGGTACAGGGGAAAGAGTATGCGGAATCGGGAATCCTGATCAACGGCATTGCCCCGGCCGTAATCCGGACGCCCATATTGGAGAGGCAACCCGAGGAGCAGATTCGGTACATGACGGATAAAATCCCGATGAAGCGCTGCGGTACCCTGGAGGAATTTGTGGAAGCCGCCTGCTATATCATCTCGGACCAAAACAGTTTCAGTACCGGGTTTACCTTTGACCTCAGCGGGGGCCGGGCGTTGTATTAACCGCGGCCAAAACCTAACGCGCCGGGCAATTAATTAAACAAACTATGGAACGCAGGACATTTTTAAAACGTACAGCCACTACCGGGATCGCCCTTTCGATGCCCGTTTTCCCGTCGTTTCTGACGGCGGGGTCCGACAACCGGTTTGGGGTGGCCGAGGCGGGCTACTATATGCGCTGGTACCGGGACCTGCCGAGCACGGCCTTCCCGCCATTTGAATCCGCCCTGGAAATGATGGACCACTGCCATGCCCTGGGTTTTGGGGGCGTACAGGTAAACGTCCGGGGCTGGGACCGGGAGATGGTCCGCGAGGTCCGAAACCGGCAGGAGTCCCTGGGGATGTTTGTGGAAGGACAGATCCGCCTGCCCCGGGACGATGCAGATGCGGATCGGTTTGAAAAAGAAATCAGGGCCGGCAAGGACGCCGGGGTGCGAATTTTTCGCACGGTTTGCCTCTCGGGGCGGCGATACGAAAACTTCAGCGACCTGGAGAGCTTTGAAAAGTTTCGCAGGGAATCCCGGGAAGCTATCCGGAGGGCGGAGCCCATTGCGGCGAAGCACCGGGTGAAACTGGCGGTGGAGAACCACAAGGACTGGCGCGCCGGGGAAATGCTGAACCTGCTGTCGGAATTCGACAGCGAATGGATTGGGGTAACCCTGGATACGGGCAACAACATCGCCCTGTTGGAACGGCCGATGGAAGTGGTCGATGCCCTGGCCCCGTATACTTTCTCCGTCCATTTAAAGGATATGGGGGTGGAGGAATACCCGGATGGCTTCCTGCTGTCCGAAGTCCCCCTCGGGGAAGGGTACCTGGATCTCCAGGGGATGATCAACCGGATCCGGAAGGAAAACCCCTCCGTCCGCTTCAACCTTGAAATGATAACGCGCGACCCGCTGGAAGTCCCCTGCCTGACCCCGGGATACTGGGCCACTTTTAACCAGATCGGCCCGGCGGAACTGGCAGAATTCCTGCACCATATCCGCGAGCACGACACGGGCCAACCGCTCCCGCGGGTTTCCGGCTTTTCGGACGACGTCCAACTGGCCCTGGAAGTGGCCAACAACCGGGAATCCCTGGTGAAGGCCCGGGAACTTTACGGCTTTAGCTGAAATACGAAATACACATTTATCAACCCAATTAAATTCAACAACACCAATGGCAGAAACATCCCTACCCGGAATTAAATTATTCGAAATGCACGGCAAGGTCGCACTGATCACCGGAGGTTCCAAAGGCCTGGGGTATGCGATGGGTGCCGGCTTTGCTTCGGCAGGCGCCCATGTGATGCTCGTCAACCGGAACCTGGAAGACGGGCGGGAATCCGCCAAAGAGCTTTCTGAAACCTACGGGGTAACCGCCACGGCCTATTCGGCAGACGTCACAGATCTGCCGGCCCTGGAAAAAGTGGTGGCAGATATTGTCAAAACACACGGCCGCCTGGATGTGCTGGTCAACAGCGCCGGGATCAATATCCGGGGCGCCATCGACGAACTGAGCCCGGAGGAATTCAGTAAGGTGATGCGCGTGAATGTGGACGGTACCTGGAACGCCTCCCGGGCCGTCACCGCGCAAATGAAAAAGCAGGGAAGCGGGAAAATCATCAACATGGCCAGTACGCTGGGCCTGGTAGGCCTGGCCAACCGGACGCCCTATGCCACCAGCAAGGGGGCAGTGGTGCAGATGACGCGCGCCCTCGGGCTGGAGCTCGCCCCGTTCAACATCAATGTGAACGCCATCTGCCCGGGCCCCTTCCTCACCGAGATGAACATCCCGATCGCCGAAACCGAGGAGGCGAAAAAATTTATCGTCGGGGCTACGGCCCTCGGCCGCTGGGGGGAGCTGAAGGAAATCCAGGGCGCAGCCCTGTTTTTGGCCAGCGACGCGGCCACCTATATGGTGGGGTCCATGCTTACCGTAGACGGCGGGTGGACCGCAAAATAAACGCCTGCCTGGCCCAGGGCTAAAAAACAGGCCCAATCCAGGTGGCGGCCCCGCCGGGACGGATCCAAAATAAAACCGGCACCCGGGGAAATCCCCCGGATGCCGGCACCAACATGCTCCACATATCGCTGGTTATCTGTACAGGGTAAAATGCCCTACATATTGTTGTTTTTCATTGTCGTTGGCGTTCACCACATACCAGTAATCGCCGGTGGGTAATTCGGTCCCCTCGTAGGTGCCGTCCCAGTTCTTCACCTGGTCCAGGATGGCCACCACGCGGCCGTACCGGTCGTAGATCTTGATTTCGATATTAGGGAAGAATTCCCGGTTGCCCGGCGACCATTCGTCATTCATGCCGTCCCCGTCCGGGGTAAAGTAATTCGGCAATTCCACCATGCCCTCAAAGTCGAAAGGGAAACTGATTTCCACCATACAACCCATCTGGTCCACCACCCGGATCCGGACATTCGCGTCGTAATTGATCGTAAACACGTTGTCGCTGCCAAACGAATCCCCGTTAAAGTAGAATTCGTATCCGCCAAACCCGCCGCTGGCTGTAGCCGTGATCTCGTTCGGGCCCGTCTGCATGGCATCCAGGGTCAGGGGCTGGTAGTCGTCGATGGTAAATTCCTCAAAGATCGTACACCCGTTTTCGTGGTAGATATACACCGTGTGGTCGCCGGCGGGCAGGTCGCCCCAGCTGCGGACATCCGTGGCCTCTGCCGTGATGGCATCCGTGGGGTCTGCAGGGTCCAGCGCAATGAGTACCTCGTCGTACAGCCCGCTGTCTGTCAGGGTTACCTCCACGGAATTGTTCGGGAAGATGCCGTCGCAGCCGTAGCGCACGTCCACATTGGCCGTCAGGTCCACCCCAATTTCAATGGGGATGACGATGTTGGCGGTACAGCCGTTGGCGTCCCTCACAAAGACCACATAGGATTCCCCGCCCAGCAGGTTGTCGTAGAACAGCGCATCGTTGCGCACGTAATCCACATCTGCAGAGGAATTCAGGCTGGTCTCGTAGTACGGGATGCCCGATCCGTCCACAAAAGGCGTCCCCCCGGCGATGGTGAGTTGTGCAGAGCCGTCCGCGGCCCCGATACAGGTCTCGTCCGTTGCGGTAAAACTCAGTTCAATAGGCTGGGGTTCCACCACGGAAATGCTCGTGAGCTCACTGCACCCCTCGGCATCCTGTATCAGGATATCGTAAGACCGGCCCGCGCCGGGGGCTCCTTCAAGGTCCGTGAAGGTATATACGCCCGGGGTAGCCGGGTCGCTGAAGAATTCGTTGAAATTCGGGGCGATCGCGAATTGGATCAGGCCTTCCCCCCCGCTGGTCACCTCGATGGTGATGCTGCCGTCTTCTTCTCCGGCACAGGAAACCGGGGTAGCCGAAGCCGAATACACGATGGGTGCCGGCCGCATGATAGTGAGCGGACCCTCCACGTCCCCGCAGGTATTCCCGCTGGTAACCGTTACGTAGTAATCGTTTCCGTCTGTGAGTTGCTCAAAAGTCCCGTCGGGTTGCGGTCCGCGGACTACCACGGCGCCCGGCAGCGGGTTAAACGGATCCGGGCCCGGGTCCCCGCTATACAGGATAAAGCTGTTGTCCCCTACCCCGCCGCTGGCGAAGGATTCAATCCGGCCGTCTATCTCGTTGGCGCAGGAAATGTCGTCCGGCAGGTTCACCACCAGGTCCAGATCCTGGGCGTCGATGAGGGTCAGGCCATTGGCGCGCACCACGTCGCAGACATTGGAGGCATTGACCTTGCGCACGTCGAACTGGTAGAAACCGGGGCCCCCGGAAATCAATACCGAGGTGTTGCCCACCCCCATCGAAATAAACGGGTCGGAAGGCAGGGCCGTCACCGAGCGGTATTCGTATTCAAAGCCCGGTTCCGGGTTCTGGACGCTCAGGCGCATCTCGCCGAGGCCACCGCAACCCGGGGCCCGCACCTGTACCAGGCTCGGGATAATCGGGGGCGGGGGATTTACGAAATAGGGTTCGGTAATACCCACGCAATCGTAGGTGGACGATACTTCAATAGCATACCAGCCCGTGCTGATATACCCTTCGCCCCCTGCACCTGCAAATACCGGGGAATCCTGCAGGCCGCTGCGGGAGAGCTCGTCCAGGATGTCGTTGCTGCCCAGGTAGATGAGCTGGTATTTGTAACCCGCTCCCGGAACGCCCCCTGAAGCACCGGTAAGGGCCGTAAGGGCATCGCCCGTTGCCGGGTCATAGGCTTCGAGGATGGCATTGTTCCCGCCCGGGCAGATCAGTGCCTGGGGTTCCCGGATGCCCACCTGGATGGGCGGGATCGGATTTAGGGTGATATCCACGGTGGCCGTACATCCCTCAACGTCCCGGACTTCCACGCGGTAGTCCCCGCTGCCCAGGTTTTCGAAACGGTCCGTAGCGGAATAGGGCGCAACCTCCGCATAGCCGCTCCCGTCGTCGCGGAGCAGGCGGTACTCATACGGGGCAATATCCCAACCGCCGGTTGCAGAAGCCACGATGATGCCCAGGTTGTCGTTACAGGACACGTTGCCTTCCTCCACCGCCACGGGAAGCAGGGGCCCGTTCGGGGCCCGTACGGTGGCCACATTGGATTCGGCCGGGCAGCCCGGGGTATCCTGGGAAACGATGTCCACGATAAAATTGCCCCCCGGCAGGCCGGTGATCCGGGCGGGATCGCCGCTGACATCCGGGAAGTTATTCGTGTCAAAGCTGCCGCTGGCCAGGGCCGGCATGATGCGGTTGCCGCCGCTGTCCACCTGGTAGACCTGGTAATCGTACACCCCGGTGTAGTCCGCAACCTCGATAAAGAGCGCCCCGTCATTTCCGGGCACTGCACAGCGCACCGGGTTTGCCTCGCTGATGGTCACCGCCGGGTAGGTGGGCTCAAAGACCTCGTGGAGGGGGAGCGGATAAGAACAGCCGCCGATATTGTCCGTGATCTCGAGCAGGTACCCGCCGGCCAGGGGCAGGTCCATCAGCACAAAGGAGTCTCCCGGGTTGTTCGTCACCGCAGCCGGGCTGGCCGGCCCGCTGACCACGGAAAGGGTGAAATCCGTACTTCCCACCACATCCACGCGGATCCGCTCGTCCGTGGTACACGTCAGGGCTGCCTGCAGGGACAGGGTCGGTACCACATCCGTAGGCGGGTTCAGGGTGGGCAGGTCAAAGGTGGCCTGGCACCCGTTGGCGTCGATGGCGTAAATTGTAATATCCTGGGGGGAGCCGTTGTCGACAACCTCAAAGGTCGGGGAACTCTGATAGTTTCCAAACCCGGTAATACTGTACTGGTATCCCGGGGTGCCCGGGTCCACCACGTTGACCGTTACAATCGTCGAACTGTAGCGGTTGGCGCCCGGTTCGCAGGCAAAATCCGGGGCGCTGGCCGTGATGGAAAATGCCGGGGGCTCGGAGATTTCGATGTCGTCCTGGCGGGTTTCGCAATTCCGGCTGGTCACCACGGTAACGTCATAGAAGCCGGGTACCAGGCCGGTAAAGGACCCGGAACCGTTTTGCTGGACGATGGTGGAAGTCCCCGCCTCGTAAAGCGTATAGGTAATCGGGCTGTCGGCATCCGTGCCCGCCTGCAGGAAGACGTCGATGGCCCCGTCATCGGCCCCGTTACAGGAAATATCCGTGTCGATCACCGCGCTGATCACGGGCGGGATGGCCGCATCCAGGGTAATCCCGTCCACCAGGAAGAAACAATTGATCACCCCGTCATTCACGATATTGTCTGTAACAAGCACCTCGTAATCGCCCGGGGCATAGCCGGTAAAGACCCCCGTGGTATTGTCGTCAATATAGGCCCCGGCCCCCGTGCGCAGCTCAAAGGTAAAGTCCCCGCTACCGCCCAGGGTGGAAATGGAGATTTCCCCGTCGGCCGCGTTACAGGTCGGTTCCGTGGTAAAGCCGCCGGAGGCGCTCAGGAACTCGTAGACGGTGGCGGTGCCCTGGCTCGTACAGCCGTTGGCGTCTACCACGTCCACCACATAGTCCCCGGGGGTCCCTACCGTATAGGTGTATTCCCACACCCCGCCGTTGAGTACCGGGAACTGCTCGTCCCCGTTAAGCGTAAAACGCGGCGTATCTACCGTCGAAGGGATCTGTACCAGGATATCGAAGGAGGTGACCGTGTTGTCGCACTGGTTCTCCACCACAAAGGTGGGTACGGGCAGGTCCGGTTCCAGGTTGATGATCTGGGCGATGGCAAATGAGGTACATCCCGAAATATCGCGCACATAGACGTCGTAATTCCCAGCCGGCCCGATAAAGGTGGTTGCCGTATCGAAATCTCCCGGCGTGGGCGGTACGCCGGCATCCATGAAAGCAAATTCATAGGGGCCGCCGCCACCCCCGGATCCCTGGACCGTAAACTGGCCAAAGGCATTACAGTTGGCGGGCTCCTGGGCGATGATATCGATATTGGGCGTATTCTGGTCGATGACCACGGCAGTGGCATCTGTACAATTATCGGTAGATTCGGTAACGATCACCTGGTAATTCCCCGGCAGGGTTTCATAGGCTCCGGAATACGTGGGACTTACGTTGGTCGGCGAATCAATGGTGATCCGCGTCCCGTCGTCCGTGTTCAGAAGTTCAATCAGCAGGTCAGAGCCCGGGGTAAACCCGGTAACGTCGTATAATATCTGGCCAAAGCGGTTGGCGTCACAATAACCCGGGGTGCTCGTGGCGGTCACTTCCAGCGGGTTGGGTCCGTCCACGGGCGGGATTTCGTCCAGGTACACACAACCGGTGCCCAGGTCGGTGACCTCAACAGTGTACGTTACGCCAAATTGCAGGCCGTTGAAGGTATGTCGTCGAGGCGGGCTGTTTACCGGGACCGGCGGGTTCGGGTCGGTAGCCAGGCGGATCTCGAAGGGGCCCACGCCCCCCACGATTTCCACTGTATTGGTAAATCCGCCAGCGGCGCAAACCGGTGCTGCCACCGGATCCGGAACCACATCCACGGTGGTCTGGTCCACGGTCACCGTATCCTCATCCCGGCAACCCAGGGCGTCTAGGGTTACCACCGTATAGATACCCGGGACGATATTCGTAAACGTTTCCGCTGTACTGGAAGTGGGCCCGATCCGGTCCAGTTCCACGCCGAACTGGTCCTGCAGGATATATGTGTAATCGGCGGTTCCCCCGGCCACAGAGGTTACCTGGATACTGCCTTCCACAAGGCCGGCCGAACAGGTAGCCGTCACCGGCGCAACCGTTGCATCCGGCGGGGGCGTGCCGTCCAGGGGAATGGTTACGTCCTGAGGCACGGTTTCGCACCCGCGGGCATCCCGGACGATTACCGTATAGGTCTGGCCGGCGTTCAGGTTGGAAAAGACGGACTGGGAACCGAAGGCCCCGCCGTCAAAGCTTATTTCGTAAGGCGGAATGCCGCTGGTGGCATCCGGGGTAACGGTGACAATGCCGTTGTTGGTCTGCCCGCAGCTCGCAGGAGTGACCGCGATGCTGGCCGGGTCAATATTTACAGGCGGGTTCAGCGTAATCGGACTGGACACGGCCACGCAACCCCGGTTATCCGTTACCCGGAACACATAATCCCCGGGTACATTCGTGTTGTATACAAAGTTGTTGCTCGCCAGGGGTACCGGGGCGCCGTAGGTAGCCCCGCCATTAGCGCTCACCTCGTACTGCTTGGCCCCGGCCCCGGCCAGGTACCCGCCCGTCACCTGCACGCGGATCCCCCCGTCGGCACCGCCACACGGGATTTCCGCATCGATACTCGTGTTCACCCGCAACTGGGAATTAATCGTCGCGGTGACCGCATCCGTACAATTGTTCCCGTCCACCACTTCGATGGTGTAATTTCCGGGGTTCAGTCCGGTAAATACAGGGCTGGCCTGCAGGGGGCCTCCGTTGATCCGGTACTGGTGGGAAGCCAGGGGGGCCGTCCCCGCTGAGGAGCTCACCGCCAGGGTGGCGCCGGTACCCGGCACATAACAATAATCCGAAGCGCCGGCGTCCAGGGTAAGCGTCGGGGCGTCGATGGGCGTCAGGCTGAAGTTGAAGGTAGCCGTACATCCTTCGGCATCTTCCACCGTGAGGATGTAGTTGCCGCTCTGGGTCAGGTTTCCAAACGTCCGCCCGCTTTTCGGGCCGCTGACAAAGCCGTTGGGCATCTCCAGGCTGTAGCGGTAGGTACCCCAACCGCCACCGGCCGTTGCCACCACCCGTCCCGTATTCCCGTTGGCACAGGTCATGGCGGTTACATTCCCCGACAGGGTCAGCGGGCTGGCCGGCTCCTCGATGGTAATGCTTGCAGTGTCCGTACATCCCGTATCCGCATCCGTAACGGTAATGGTGTAGGTACCGGCCCCGGAAAGCGGCAGGTCTACTTCCGCGTCGTTCTGGGGTGCGCTCTCCGGCCCCCCGTTGATATTATAGGTATAGTTGTTCGTAAACCCGTCGATCAGGAAGGTCCCTGTACCGTCGGCTGCACCGGTACATACGCGGGTATCCCCGCCGGATTTAACCCGGGCGCGGATGGTGCTGATGACCGCGGGGGTAAAGCTCTCCGTATACGTACATCCATTGGCATCCGTAATGCGGAAGGTATAGGCTGTGTTGACGCTCAGACCGGAAAACGTATCGCTCCCGCCGTTATTGACCGAAATGGGGCTGATGACCTCGTATAGGACAATCGGGGCGTTGCTCGTGGGGGTGAGCTGCACGTCCGAAGTGCCGGCCGCGCAATTGATGGCGCTCTGGGCAAAGGCCAGGTCGGTAGGCGGATCCACATCGGCAATGGTGATGGCCGTCAGTTCCAGGCGGCAGCCGCCGGCATCCCGGATGATGGGCGTATAGGTGCCCGGCGCCAGGTTCGAATAGGTTTCCTGGGTACTGAAATTCACCCCGTCGATACTGAACTCATAGCCGCTCCCGGAACCCCCGGAATACGGTCCCTGGAATTCGATGATCCCCCCGTCCACGCCGCCGGCCCCGTCGCAGAGCCGATCCTGGATCTTTACGGCATTGCCGGTGATGGCCCCTACATTGGTCACCGAGATGGAAGTCGGGATCGTATAGATACAGCTGAAGGCCGCCTGCTGGTACTGCACCTGGATCTGGTTGTAGGTCCCCGTCGGCACGGTGAGTACCGGATTGGCCGACCAGGGGTCGGCGGGATCGGCGCGGAACAAGAGGTTGTACCCCTTGGCGTCGATGATGTTGATGTCGATGCGGGCACCGTTGTTGCAGTCGCCGTCCGTCCCGGAAGCGGTTACGTCCGGGGGGGTGAGTTCCTCCACGCTGGCCGTTGCCGTAGTGGTACAGCCGTTGGCGTCCGTGATAAAGAATTCATAGGTCCCCGCTGCCGTGACGTTGTAGGTAGTCTGCCCGGTGTATGTGCCTCCGGAATTCCCCCCGTCGCTCACCGTAAACGTATACGGGCCGGCCCCGCCGGATGTCCGCACGATGATATCCGCATCGTTGGCCCCGCAAACGGGGTCCGAACTCAGGCTTTCATTCACCTCCGTTGAAGCTGAAAGGGCCACCAGGCCGTCACCGATAACAATGGGGTTGCCGTTAATGTCCGTGGACTGGCGGGGGGGCGGGATACCGTTCCCCGGGTCGCCCGTACACTGCTGGGTCTCCACCTGTACGCTGTAGGTACCGAAACCAACGGCGGCAAATGTATAGGGGTTGTTCGGGATAAAGGTGGTGAACTCCTGGGGCACGCCTGAAGCGTCCAGGAGCGTGTATTTGAAAGGGCCCGGCACGTTGTTCACCGTTACGGTGATGCTGCCGGTCTCCCCGAAGCACTGGGCATCGGTGAATTCCACATCGATGTCGATCTCCTGTTCCTCGATGACAATGGGTTCGTACGGGTATTCACAGGTGTTCGAAGTATTTTGCAAACGCGCCTTCACCACGTAGGTTCCCGGGTCCAGGCTGCCGAAGATCGGGGAGGTTTGCCAGGGGCCGAACCCCGTGCCGTTGTCGATGCTGAATTCGTAAGCACTCGAGAGGTTGGTGATCTGGATCCGCCCGGGCACCCCGCAGATAAAATCCCGCTTCACATAGGTCTGGGTAATGGTACTTTTCTTAACCTTGAAGTAGTAGTAGGATCCCCCGTTGACCCGCACGCGAAATTCCGCCCCGCTGGAGGCCGGGATGGAAGCGGCATTCAGGGTAAGGGTGGAAGCCCCGGAAATCGTCTGCCAGTACGGGTTGCACTCGCTCCCGATAATGGGCGGGCAGTCTTCGTTGACGTCAAAGGTACAGCTCCCACCGGGTACCAGTTGTTGCCATTGATAACTGCTGTGGCTTCCGCTTACCGAAATAATCCGGTCGTCGTAGTCCCCGCAAAGGTTAAAGCGCGCGATGGTAAACCCGTTGTCCGCACAGGTAACTTCCTCGTCTGCATTCTGGATAATCGTAGAGAAGAGTGCCGGGGCGGCCGGAGCAGGGAAATCCGTGGTTCCTGTTGCAATACTTGCCGCAGGGTCGATGCCGACAACCCCCCGGGGCTGCTGGCTATCGGAAATTACGCTGTCGATACGGGACAAAAATCCTCCCAGGGTACCGCCAGCAATGGCTGAAGAGCTGATGATAGTGGCCACTAGCATCAACAGGGCATACCAGAGATGCCTGTTCTTTTTTGGGAGCATAGGTTAAGTCTTGTGGTCGATACCCGCGATTTGGGAAACGAATAGCGGCCGGGGTAATTATTTATCTTATAAAATCTCTTTAACTTAGGCGATAAGCCTATACTTCTTTATTTCCTAACGACACAACATGCGAAATAGTATTGTTTTATCCGCTTTTTTGGTCATTTTATCGATGAACTCCTGTGCGCAGGACCCGGAAAACCAGGCAACTGTCCCGGAAACCGTTTCGTTCACCCCCGAATTGGTGGTGGAGGACCTGGACATCCCCTGGGGAATGGCCTTCCTGCCCGACGGCTCCCTGCTGATAACCGAAAAAAGCGGGGAGATCCTTCTTTACCGCGGGGGGTCAAAAACGGAAATTTCCGGCGTCCCGGAGGTATACAACCGCGGTCAGGGCGGCCTGCTGGACATTGCCCTGGACCCTGACTACCCGGACAATGGCTGGATATACCTGACGTATGCGTCCGAAGAGGGCCCGGGGTCCGGCGGGCACACGGCCCTGGCCCGATGCAAGCTCAGCGGCACCACCCTGACGGACCTGGAAGTACTCTACAAAGCAAGCCCGAATACCACGGCGGGGCAGCACTTCGGGTCCCGGATCGAATTCGACCGGGACGGCTACCTGTATTTCAGCATCGGGGAACGGGGCGAGCGGGACGTGAACCCCCAGGATACGGGGCGGGACGGCGGCAAGGTTTACCGGTTGAACCCGGACGGCAGCATCCCCCCGGACAACCCGTTTGTCGGCTCGGACGGCCTGGACGCCATCTATTCCTACGGACACCGCAACCCCCAGGGCATGGCGCTCCACCCGGAATCCGGGGAAATTTGGGTGCACGAGCATGGCCCGCGGGGCGGTGACGAAATCAATGTGGTAAAAAAAGGCGCCAATTACGGCTGGCCCGTAATCACTTACGGGATCAATTACAGCGGGACCCCCATCACGGACCAGACCGAGATGGAAGGCATGGAACAACCCATCCACTACTGGGTCCCCTCCATCGCGCCCAGCGGTATGGCCTTTGTGACTTCCGACAACTACCCCGGATGGGAAGGCAGCCTGCTGGTGGGTTCCCTGTCTTTCCAGTACCTGGAGCGCCTGGAAATGGAGGGTAAAACCGTATTGAAAAGGGAAAAACTCATGGAGGATGTAGGCCGGGTGCGGAATGTCCGCCAGGGCCCCGACGGACTGATCTACGTGGCTGTCGAGGGTGAGGGAATCTACCGGCTCAACCCGGATCGATAACGACTGATCCTATTTCAGTGCTTCCAGCGCTTTCTGCACGGAACCATAGCGTTTGAGGGCTTCCCCGGCCGCTTCGTATTCCAGGCCAAGGCTTTCCATCAGGTACCGGGTCCCCCGGTCTATCAATTTGTTATTGCTCAATTGCATATGGACCATCTTGTTCCCCCTGACCCGCCCGACACGTACCATCAGTGCCGTGGAGATCATATTGAGAACGAGTTTCTGGGATGTGCCGCTTTTCATCCGGGTACTCCCCGTGATAAATTCGGGGCCCACGTCAACAGCTATCGGTATTTCCGCCGCTTCCGCCAGGGGCGACCCTGGGTTGTTGGTAATCCCCGCAGTAAGCAGCCCTTCCGAGCGCGCTTTGCGTATGCCCCCCAGGACATAGGGGGTGGTCCCGGAAGCTGCGATCCCCACCACAGTATCCATGGGCCCGATTTCGTATTCCCCTAGGTCTTTCCAGGCCTGCTGCTTGTCGTCTTCTGCGTGCTCCACCGCTTTGCGGATGGCCCGGTCGCCGCCGGCTATCAGCCCGATGACCCGGTCGTGGGGCATGCCATAGGTAGGGGGGATTTCCGAGGCGTCCAGGATGCCCAGCCGCCCACTCGTGCCGGCTCCGATATAGAACAAGCGGCCGCCACTTAGAAAACGGGGTTCCAGGGCCTTCACCAGCCGGGAAATTTCCGGAATACAGGCTGCTACGGCCGGGGCCACCTTTTGGTCTTCCTCGTTTATTTTCTGCAGGAGGGAGACGGCGTCCAGGTCCTCCAGGTTATCGTGCAGGGAGGCCTGCTCCGTGATTTTCTTGAATTGCGACATATTATGCGATATACTATTTGATAGGTGAGCTTCTATAAAAGATGAATTTCCCGGTCGCGGAACGGGTTGAGCCGGTTGTGGTCCGGCGGTAATTCGGTGACCAGGGTATTGATCGCACTGATATCGCAGGTGCGATACCGGTGCTGTGAATTCAGTTTCTCGGAAATACAGAGCAGAATGGCCTTCCGGGAGGAGGCGATTACGGATTTTTTGACCTGCACCACCTCCCAGTCAAACTCAGTAAGCCCGTGGAGGGCATCCACATACCCGGTTCCGATAAAGCCGTAGTCCACACGGATATCCGACAGGGCGTGGATGGCGCTGGCCCCGGTGGCAATCTGTGCCTCCCGCGAAATTTTCCCGCCGATCAACACCACCTCCACCCGTGGCTTGGCCAATAGTTGCAAGGCCACCGGCAGGCTCAGGGTAAAACAGGTCAGGTTCAGGTTCTCGGGCAGTTCCCGGGCGAGTTCCAGGCAGGTGGTCCCCCCGTCGATAAAGATGACCGAACCGTCCCGGAGGAGGCTCGTCGCTTTCCGGGCGATGGTGCGCTTTTCCTCCAGGGCGTAGGTATTTCCACTGCCCGTGGCCGGACTTACAAATCCCAGGGAAACGGCACCGCCGTGTACTTTGCGCAATTTCTGGTCCGCATCGAGTTCCTTGACATCCCGCCGTACGGTATCGATGGATACCTCGAGCATTTCGGCCATATCCGTAAGCTGGACCCGGTTGTGGAGGTCCACTTCACTGAGGATGATGCGCTGTCGTTCTTCCTTGAGCACGTAAGGCGGTTTTCCGGCAAAGATAGTAAAATCCTGAACCTGCTGTTTTTTGTTGCAGATATTTAATAAATAGTTAAATATTGCATTTAACAGCATAATAAACTGCAAGAAACTGCAATTATTGGAATTTTTTCTTATTTTTGTCCCCGCAAACAACATAAAACTACCCATGACTGAAATTGCAAGCACCGCACCCCACGGCACCATCCCGACGGATGACGAATCCCGGAAATTCGAAAAAATCCCCACCCGGATCTACGACAATTCCGATACGGCCTCCTTCCAGGTAGCCACGGAAATTTCCCAGCTTATCCGGCAACGCCAGAAGCAGGGCAAAAAAGCCGTCATTGGCCTGGCCACCGGGTCTACCCCCACCAAGGTGTACGATTTCCTGGTACAATTCCACCGGGAGGAAGGCCTGAGCTTTAAAAATGTGGTCACCTTTAACCTGGACGAATACTACCCGATGCAACCGGACTCCATCCACAGCTATGTCCGGTTCATGAACGAACACCTTTTTGACCACATCGACATCAAAAAGGAAAATGTCCATATCCCCGACGGCCAACTCGACAAGGAAGACGTCCGGGATTTTTGCCGGGATTACGAGGAGCAAATCCGCAAGGCAGGGGGGCTGGACATCCAGGTGCTGGGTATCGGACGGACCGGACATATCGGTTTTAACGAGCCGGGATCCTCCCTGAAGAGTGTTACGCGGATGGTCCGCCTGGACCGGGTAACCCGCCTGGATGCGGCCAGCGATTTCTTCGGCCTGGAAAACGTACCCACCAAAGCGATTACCATGGGGGTTGGGACCATCATGAAGGCCCGGCGCATTGTCCTGATGGCCTGGGGGGAAGGCAAAGCGGGCATTATCCGGCAGGCCGTGGAAGGAAAGATCCGGGAATCCGTGCCGGCCACCTTCCTCCAGCACCACCCGAATTGCGAGGTAATCGTGGACCAGGCGGCAGGGTCAGCCCTCACCCGGATGGCGACGCCCTGGCTGGTTTCGGAATGCGAATGGAACGACGCCCTGATCAAACGGGCCGTGCTCTGGCTGTCCGAAAAGCTGGATATCGCCATCCTGAAGCTCACCAACGAGCACTACAACGAATACGGCATGGGGAACCTGGTGGCGGAGATCGGTTCGGCCGAACATATCAACCTGCAGGTATTCAATGCCCTGCAGCGCACCATTACCGGATGGCCGGGCGGGAAGCCGAATGCAGACGACAGCAACCGGCCGGAGCGCCGGGAGCCCTATCCCAAGCGATCGCTGATCTTCAGCCCGCACCCGGACGACGACGTCATCTCCATGGGCGGGACGCTGCTGCGGCTGGTAGACCAGGGGCACGAAGTTCACGTGGCCTACCAGACATCGGGAAATATCGCCGTGTTTGACGACGAGGTGATCCGCTTCCTGGACTTTGCCACCGACGTCCAGAAAGACAACCAGGCACTCATGCAGCAGTTTAAAGAGGTACGGGAGTTCCTGGCCAACAAGGAGCCGGGGGCAGTGGACAGCCGGGAAATCCAGGAGTTCAAAGGGCTCATCCGAAAAGGGGAGGCACTGGCCGCCTGCCGCTACTGCGGGGTGGACGAGGCCAACGCCCACTTCCAGAACCTGCCGTTTTACGAAACCGGCACGGTTAAGAAAAAACCGCATTCCGAAGCGGATATTCAAATCACCTACGACCTGCTGCAACAGATAAAACCCCACCAGATCTTTGCGGCTGGGGACCTCTCGGACCCGCACGGGACGCACCGGGTTTGCCTGCAAATTATCTTCCAGGCCCTGGAGCGCCTGAAGCAGGAAGGGGCGGAATGGTTGTCGGACTGCTATGTCTGGCTCTACCGGGGCGCATGGCAGGAATGGGATATTGCAGATATGGAAATGGCTGTCCCCATCGGGCCCAAAGACATGGAGCGGAAAAAGAATGCCATCTTCAAGCACCAGTCGCAAAAGGACAGTGCCATGTTCCCCGGCAATGACGAGCGGGAATTCTGGCAACGGGCCGAACAGCGGAACAAGGAGACTGCCCGGAAATACAATGCGCTCGGGATGGCCGAGTACGAGGCGATGGAAGGGTTTGTCCGCTACCATTTCATGTAACCGAACCGGGATATTCCCCCAACTGAGCCCCGGGCCTTCAGGGTCCGGGGCTATTTTTTTATGCAACCCGGGACATGTCGGACATTTCAATTAAATTCGGGCCATGACGCCAAAAGACAAACGGGCCTGGCTATGGGTCCCCACCTTGTATTTTACACAGGGCCTCCCCTACGTCCTGGTGGTCACCGTCTCGGTGATCCTCTATAAAAACCTCGGGGTCAGCAACGCGGATATTGGCCTGTATACCAGCTGGCTCTACCTGCCCTGGGTGCTGAAGCCGCTTTGGAGCCCCTTTGTGGATTTGCGCGGTACCAAGCGGAAATGGTTTCTCTCCATGCAGCTCATCATTTCGGCAGCCTTGCTGGCTGCGGGGCTCAGCCTCCCCACCAACCAGTTCCTGGTAACCTCCCTGGCCTGTTTCTGGATTGCTGCCTTTGCCTCAGCCACCAACGACATCGCCTCGGACGGTTACTACATGATTGCCCTGAGCCAGAAAAAACAATCGTTTTTCGTCGGGATGCGGAGTACTTTTTACCGCCTGGCGATGATCACCGGCCAGGGCCTGATTGTTATCCTGGCGGGATTCCTGGAAAACTATTACGGGGATAATTCCAGGGCCTGGTCCGTTACCCTGACGGCCACGGCCGGGCTGATGCTGCTGATGACCCTCTCCAACTATTTTGCCACCCCGGCCTACGAAACCGCCCAGCCCGCCGAGGGCGACCGCAGCTTTTGGGCCATTTTCAGGAGTTTTTTCGAAAAGCCGCATATCGGGTGGGCGCTGGCCTTTATCCTCACCTATCGGCTCGGGGAGTCCCAGCTGGTTAAAATGGCCGCGCCTTTCCTGTTGGACGACCCGGATTCCGGGGGGCTGGCGTATTCCACGGAAGCCGTGGGAACCATCTACGGAACCGTCGGGGTGATCTGCCTCTCGGCAGGGGGCATCCTGGGGGGGATCCTGATTTCCCGGGACGGGCTCAGGCGCTGGATGCTGCCAATGATCCTCTCCCTGAACCTGCCCAATGTGCTCTATGCTATTCTCGCCATTACCCAGTCCGACCAGACCTGGGCAGTTGTCGGGACGGTGGTTGCCGAACAATTCGGATACGGATTTGGGTTTGCCGCCTTTCTGATCTACCTGATCTACCTGGCGGACGGACCGTTTAAGACCGCGCATTACGCCATTGCCACGGGTTTTATGGCCCTGGGCATGATGCTCCCCGGCATGATCAGCGGCTACATGCAGCAGTGGCTCGGGTACGGGGGGTTCTTTGTCTGGGTGGTGATCGCCGCCCTGCCGGCCCTGCTGATGCTTTCAAAAATTCGTTACCCCGCCGACTACGGCAAAAAATCCGCTTCCGATGCCTGACACCCGCCCGGTAGAACACATGCTGCGCCACACTACCCGGGAAGAACAGGTGGGCCAGCTCTTTATGCCCGCGGCCTTTATCAACGATACGGAGGAGGCCATAGTGCGCCTGGAGGAGTTGATCCGGGAATTCCACATCGGCGGCCTTTGCTTTTTCCACAGCCCGGCCAGCGCCGCCACCAATTTTGAGGGAAAAAAGGAAATCCCCCACAACCCGGACAGCCTGGGGACCCTGAAAGAACTGATCCGCCGCTACCAGCGGGCTGCCCGATACCCGCTGCTGATCGCCATGGATGCGGAATGGGGCCTGGCCATGCGGGTCGAAAACGGGGAGCCTTACCCGTACGCCCTCTGCCTGGGGGCCCTGTCGGATCGGGACCCGCTGCTCTACCAGGTAGGACTGCGAATGGCCGCCGACTGCCGGGATGCCGGCATCCACTGGAACCTGGCCCCGGTTGCCGACGTGAATTGCAACCCGGGGAACCCGGTGATTGGCTACCGGGCCTTCGGAACCACCCCGGAGGGGGTCGCCCGCCGCGCTTCGCTTTTTTACCGGGGCCTCAAAGACGGGGGCATCCTGGGTTGTGGGAAACACTTCCCGGGCCATGGGGATACCGCCGTAGATTCCCACCTGGCGCTTCCTGCTATCGATAAAGGAGCGGCGGAACTGGAATCCACGGAATTCGTCCCGTTCCGACGACTTGTGGCGGAAGGGGTTGACGCCATTATGACCGGGCACCTGGCCGTGCCCGCCCTGGACCCGGAAGGCCTGCCGGCCAGTTTATCCCCCGCCGTCATCGGCCAGGGCATCCGGCAAAATCTGGGGTTTGACGGGGCAGTTATCAGCGATGCCCTGAATATGCACGCAGTGAGCAAAAATTATCCGGGTCCCGGGGAGGTGGCCTGGCGGGCCTTTGCCGCCGGGAACGACATGCTCTGCTTTGCCGAAGACATCCCGGAGGCCCACCGGCGGATATGCCGGGAAGGGGAAACCGACCAGATTGAGGCTTCCTTCCGTCGGGTCTGGCAATTGAAAGAACGCGTCCGGGAAGTCGGATCCAAGCCGGTACAACCGGCCCATTCCCCGGCCGGGCTCCGCCGGGAACTCGCCGCAAAATGCCTGACGGAGGCTCGCGCAGATGGGGAACCTGCCGCCTTCCTCGGCGAAGGCCCGGTCACTGTCGTACTTGCAGGCAGGGACCTGCTGCCTTTTCATGCGGGGATCCGGGATCAATTCCAGGCGGATTTCCTGGAATGGGACCTGGCCGCAGACCGGCCGGAAGCCCTCCCCATGCCGGGCACCCAAAAAATCCTGATCGCCCTGCAACCCCCTGCCCTGAAACCTGCAGGAAATTTTGGCATCTCGGCTGCCGCCCTCCGGGCCCTCGATGCATTGATGGAGAATCACCGGGTCTGGCTCTGCCACTTCGGGAATCCGTATGCCCTGAATCTGTTGCAAACAGACCGGGTTGCAGGGATCCTGGTAGCCTACCTGCCGTTGGCGGAATTTCAACAGCAGGCCCTTGCTTATTTTCGGGGGGAGGCACGCCCGGCAGGCGAGCTGCCCATCCAACTGAAACCGTCCCGGAACGGTTAAACAACACGGCGTAAACCAATTAAATGAACTGGCATGAATGACTTTCGCATACTTGGCATGATGTCCGGGACCTCCCTGGACGGCCTGGACCTGGTCCTTGCACACCTGACCGAATCGGAAGGCGCCTGGGGGTTCAAAATCCTGGCGTCCGGCTGCCTGGATTACGAACCAAAAATGCGGCAACGGCTCCAGGCTGCCATTGAAATGGACGTGGGCGGGCTCCTGGCTTTCCACACGGAATACGGTAAGTGGTTGGGGGATCAGGCAGCGAAATTCCTGGCAGCGCAGCACGAACCGGCCGATGCGGTGGCGAGCCATGGGCATACGGTACACCACCGACCGGAAGCCGGTTTTACCTTCCAACTGGGCTGCCCCCAGGAGGTGGCCCTGCGCACCGGGGTTCCGTGTATCGGGGATTTCCGTTCCCTGGATATCCGGCTCGGCGGGCAGGGGGCACCCCTGGTACCCATTGGCGACCGGTTGCTATTCGGGTCGTACGACTTCTGCCTGAACCTGGGGGGCATCAGCAATATTTCCTTTGAACGCATGGGCAAACGCACCGCTTTTGACATCGGGATTGCGAACATGCTGCTCAACCACCTGAGTAGTGAATCTGGCCGGGCCTATGACGCCGGCGGGGCCCTGGCCCGGAGCGGAAAGGTGCTTCCCGACCTGCTAAAGGCCCTGGACAACCTGCCCTATTACCGCCAACCCTTCCCAAAATCCACAGGTTACGAGTGGTTCCGGGACCAGATCATCCCGCTATTGAATGCGCACCCGGGCTCACCGGAAGACCGCTTGCGTACAGCGACCGTCCACGTTGCCGGCACAGTGGCCCGGCAAATAGACGAACTGGCCGGGGGAAGCCCCGCTACGGTATTGGTCACCGGCGGTGGGGCGTACAACGATTTTCTCATGGAACAGATCCGGGAGGGAATGCACCCGGATATCCGGGTACATATACCCCACGACGGCCTGGTCGAAAACAAGGAGGCGCTGGTTTTTGCCCTGCTTGGGGCGCTGCGGCTCAGCGGTTCGGTAAATGTCCTTTCGTCCGTAACGGGTGCCCGCAAGGATTCCTGCTCGGGGATACTTTACCTGCCGGAGGTGTCCGGCGGCCAGCGACCGCCCGGATCCGGTATTTTGGGGGGCTAGAGCGGGATGTTCCCGTGTTTGCGTTTTGGGGCGTCCACCTGCTTGTTTTCCAGGGAAGCAAATCCCCGGATGAGTTTACGGCGGGTCTCCCCGGGCAGGATGACCTCATCGATAAACCCGCGGCCTGCGGCCCGGTAGGGGTTTGCAAATTTTTCCGCGTATTCCGCTTCCTTCTCAGCCAGCTTTTTCTCAGGGTCTTCCGCCTTGGCGATTTCCTTCCGGAAGATGATCTCACTGGCACCCTTGGCCCCCATCACAGCTATTTCGGCCCCCGGCCAGGCGTAATTCAGGTCGGCCCCTATGTGTTTGGAGTTCATCACATCGTAGGCCCCGCCGTACGCCTTCCGGGTGATCAGCGTAATCCGGGGGACGGTGGCCTCGCTCAGGGCATACAGCAACTTGGCGCCGTGCACAATGATGCCGTTCCATTCCTGGTCGGTCCCTGGCAGGAAGCCCGGCACATCCACCAGGACCAGGAGCGGGATGTTGAAGCAATCGCAAAACCGCGTAAAGCGGGCTGCCTTGCGGGAACTGTCCCGGTCCAGGACACCGGCCAGGGAGAGGGGCTGGTTGGCGACAATCCCCACGGTCTTCCCGGCCAGGCGCGCGAACCCCGTAAGGATGTTGTCTGCGTATTCCGCATGGATTTCATAAAAGGATTCCGCATCGACAATCCCTTCGATCACCGCCCGCATATCGTAAGGCTGGTTCGGGTTGTCCGGCACCAGGCTCCCCAGGTCTTCCCGCCATTCCGACCCGAGTTCAAAGGGAACGGACGGCGGGAGTTCCCGGTTGTTCTGGGGCAGGTAGGTGAGTAATTTTTTCAGGTCCTGCAGGCAGGCCGCGTCGTTGGGGGCCGTGCGGTGTGCCACCCCGGATTTCGAGGCATGGGTACGCGCCCCGCCCAACTCTTCGGAATCCACTTCTTCGTTGGTGACGGTACGGACCACGTTGGGACCGGTGACAAACATGTAGCTGGTCTGCTCCACCATCACGATGAAATCCGTGAGGGCCGGGGAATACACCGCCCCCCCGGCGCAGGGGCCCATAATGGCGGATAGTTGCGGCACCACCCCGGAGGCCTGCACATTCCGGTAAAAGATATCGGCGTACCCCGCCAGCGAACGGACGCCCTCCTGGATTCGCGCTCCCCCGGAATCGTTGAGCCCAATCACCGGGGCCCCGGCTTTTACGGCCAGGTCCATGAGCTTACAGATCTTCTCCGCGTGGGTTTCCGACAGGGAGCCGCCAAAAATGGTGAAATCCTGGGCGTAGACGTACGCCAGCCGGCCGTTGATGGTCCCGTACCCGGTCACCACGCCGTCTCCATAGTACTGTTGGTCGGCCATGCCGAAGTCCGTGGTCCGATGCGTCACCAGGCTGCCGAGTTCCTCGAACGACCCGGCATCCAGCAGATAGCGGATGCGCTCCCGGGCGGTAAGTTTCTTTTTCTCGTGTTGCTTTTCAATCCGTTTTTCACCCCCTCCTTTCAGGGCCTCCGCCCGGCGGCGGTTCAATTCCTCATGGCTTTCTTTCATCGGTCAGTGCGTATTGGTGCTTAAGTGTTCGAGGTGTTTCAGATAGGCGTTCAGGGCCACGCGCGCGGCAACGGATGCCTCCCGGTCCAGGTCGGCTTCCAGGGCTTCCGGGGAATAGTGTTCCTTGACAAAATGCGTGGTGAAATCCCCGCTCGTAAAGGCGGGGTGCCTGCACACGAAATCCCCGAAAGGCAGGGTGGTGGCTACCCCGGCCACCCGGTAATCCGCAATGGCTTCCCGCATCCGCCGGATCGCGGCCGGCCGGTCGGCCCCGTAGGTAATCAGTTTCGCGAGCATCGGGTCGTAGTAGATCGGCACCTGCATGCCCTCTCGGTATCCGTCGTCCACCCGGATGCCGGGGCCGGATGGGGGACGGTAAATCTCCAACAGGCCCACGCTCGGCATAAAATCCTGCAGGGGGTCCTCTGCGTATACCCGGAGTTCCAGGGCATGTCCGCTGATCTGAAGCTCCTCCTGCCGGACGGGCAGCGGCTCCCCCCGGGCCACGCGGATCTGCAATTCCACCAGGTCGAGCCCCGTGATCAGTTCGGTAACCGGGTGTTCTACCTGCAGGCGCGTATTCATTTCCAGGAAGTAGAAATTGTGGTCGGCATCCAGCAGGAATTCCACGGTGCCGGCCCCCAGGTAGTTGCAGGCCCGCGCTACATCCACGGCTGCCCGCCCCATGCGTTCCCGCAGTTCCGGGGTCAGCACCGCAGACGGGGCCTCCTCCACCACCTTCTGATGCCGTCGCTGGATGCTGCATTCCCGTTCAAAGAGGTGGATGGCATTGCCGTGCGTATCGCAGAGTACCTGGATTTCAATATGCCGGGGGGCGGCTACGTATTTTTCAATAAATACGGAACCGTCCCCGAAAGCCGATTTCGCCTCGCTGGTTGCCCGTTCTATCTGGGCGTGCAAATCGGCCTCCCGCTCCACCACGCGCATGCCCTTTCCGCCGCCGCCTGCAGCCGCCTTGATCAGGATCGGGTAGCCGATTTCCGCGGCGATCTCCCGAATCCTGTCCGCGTCGCTGACGGGTTCATCCGTCCCGGGCACCAGGGGGATGTCGTAGGGTTGGACCGATTTTTTTGCGGCGAGTTTATCCCCCATGGTTTGGATGGCGTCTGGTTTCGGGCCGATAAATACGAGCCCGGCTGCCTCGACGGCCCGCGCAAATGCCGCATTTTCACTGAGGAACCCGTAACCGGGATGAATGGCATCTGCCCCGGTTTCCCGGGCTGCTGCCAGGATTTTTTCCTCCTGCAGATAGGACTCGGACGACGGGGCGGGGCCGATACATACCCCCTGGTCCGCGGCCAGTACGTGCGGGGCGTCCCGGTCGGCTTCCGAATACACGGCTACCGTGGCAATGCCCATTCGGTGGGCCGTGCGCATTACCCGCAGGGCGATTTCGCCCCGGTTGGCAATCAAAATTTTCTCCATGGTGCAATTATTCAAATTCGACAAGTACAGCCTTCTTTTCCACCGCGTCCCCTTCCCGCACGGCCACATGGCCGATGACCCCGTCTGCCGGGGCCAGGATGGCATTCTCCATCTTCATCGCCTCCAGGACGAGCAGGGGGTCCCCCTCGGACACCCGGTCCCCCTCGGACACCTGTACCGAGAGGATCAGCCCGGGCATCGGTGCTTCGATCCGCGAGACCCGCTGGGCGGATTGCAGTTCAAAACCCATCCGGTCTATCTGCAGGTCCAGGTCGTCTGCCAGTCGGACATCAAAAATGCGGTTGTTGACGCCGATGCGGTAGTACTTCTCACCCGGTCGGGATTCCAGGATCCGGATGCGGCTGGAATGGTGGTCCTCGAGCAGGTGCCACTCCCCACTGCCGGCCGGGACCAAATCCAGGCGGCGCGCTTCTTCGGCGTCCAGTTCAAAGGAACGGGACCCGTCGACGGTGGCGCGAAAGGCATTTGTCATAGCAGTTCAATAAATGGTTCCCGCTAAAAATAAGCTTTCATTGGCAAATCAGCAGGCCGCATTGGGAATTTTCCCCGCTGTTGCAGGCCTTCGGGGTACCTGCGCCAGATCATGCCGGGTTCATGGGTCGAAAACCGTGTAAATTCCTAATTTTGTGCAAAACCAAGCACCATGCTGACGATCGGAATTGCGGGGGGTACCGGGTGCGGCAAAACGACCGTGGTCAATCAGATTACCGGCCAGTTGTCCGATTCCGAGGTCGGTGTCATTTCCCAGGATTCCTACTACCGGGACCTGTCGGAACTGAGTTACGAGGAGCGCTGCAAGATCAACTTCGACCACCCCAGGGCCATTGATTTCGAGCTGATGCGCAGCCACCTGGAAGCCCTCCGGGATGGCCGGCCCATCGAACAGCCCGTGTACTCCTTTAAAGAGCACAACCGCACGGACGAAACCATTCGCACCGAGCCCCGCAAGGTGATGATCATCGAGGGCATCCTGATATTCACCCACCCGGAAATCCGCGACCTTTTCGATATCAAAATCTTTGTACACGCGGATTCGGACGAACGGCTCATCCGCCGCCTCCGCAGGGACATTACCGAACGGGGGCGGGACCTGGACGAGGTGATCCGCCGGTATCAGGACACGCTTAAGCCCATGCACGACCAGTTTATAGAACCCACCAAGGAATTCGCCGACATCATCATCCCGAACAATAAATACAATACGGTTGCCATCGATATCGTCCGGACGATCATCGCCGAAAAAATCGCCTTGCCATGAACTGGAAGGAATTGCGACAAAAACCCTGGTTCCGGTTGGCCGGCAATATCTATGTGCTCGTGCTGACCGTCTTTGTAATCTGGATGGTGTTTTTTGACCAGAATTCCCTGTTGATCCACCTGGAACTCCGACGGGAAATCCGCAAATTGGAAAAACAGCAGGAGTTCCTTAAGGAACAGATTGCCAGCGACCGGGAAATAATCGAAAAACTCTCGGACCCGAAGGAACTGGAAAAATTTGCCCGGGAACAGTACCTGCTCAAAAAGAAAAACGAGGAAATCTTCCTCATCGAATTCGACAGCCTCAACGAAAAGAACGATGACCACTAACGACCTCTTCCGGGATTTTGCACCCGTATCTGCCGCCGAGTGGAAACTCCGGATTCAGGCAGACCTGAAGGGCGCGGATTACAACGAGAAAATGACTTCCGACACCCCGGAAGGCATCCGGATCAAGCCGTTTTACACGGCGGAGGATCTACCGGATACAGGTGCCCCCGCCCCCGCCCTGCCGGCTGGTTGGGAACCGGGTATGTACCTGGATGCGGCCGAGGGCGGCGAGCCCGCCGCACGCGGTCGGAAAGCCCTGGGGGGAGGCGTCACGCACCTGGTCGCCCCCATCCGGGAGGCCTCCGGCTGGCTGGAAGCTACCGGGGCGGAGCCGGGATCCGTTTGGCTGGAATGGCCGGATGTCCGCCTGGAACCCGGGGAAGTCCTGCCGGGGGACTTCGCCTCGGCATCGCCGATCCTTCCAGACCCCATCGGGAACCTGGCGGCTACCGGGAACTGGGCAGCGGGCCGGGCCGAAGATATGAAACGCCTGGAGGCCCTGTGCCGCACGTTTCCTGAGCGCGTTTCGCTAACTGTGCGCGCCGACCTGTACCAACAGGCCGGCGCGCATGCCGTACAGCAACTGGCCTATGCCGTATGCCACATGCAGGAATATTTACTGGCCACTGACCAGCACCCGGGCCTGCTACCCGCCCTGGAGCGACCCGTGTTCCGCATTGCCGTCGGCAGCGATTACTTTATGGAAATTGCCAAGATCCGGGCCCTGAGGCGTCTCTGGCACCTGGTTGCCAACGCTTACGGACAGTCCGGAGAATGCCGTGTGCTGGCCATGCCCGGGCTCCGGAATAAAACACTCTACGATTACAATACGAACCTGCTGCGCAGCAGCCTGGAGTGCATGGCTGCGGCCGTTGGCGGGGCCGACCTGATCTGCAACCAGCCCTACGACGGACTCTACCACAAACCAAACGATTTTGCCGACCGGATCGGGCGAAACCAATTGCTCGTATTGCGGGACGAAGCCCACATGGCACGGGTGGCCAACCCGGCCGACGGGGCTTATTACCTGGAAAGCCTTACCGATCAGCTCGGGCGCAAAGCCCTGGCATTACTCAAATCCCTGGAAAAAGGGGGCGGCCTGCTGGCCCAGCTGAAATCGCACAAGATCCAGACGAAAATCCGGGAGGCAGACCGGCGGGAACAGGCTGCATTTGACTCCGGGGAGCTCCAGCTGGTGGGCAGCAATGTGTTCCCGAACCCGGACGACCGGATGGCCGGGGAAATCCAGAAGGAATTGCAACCCGGGCGGCCGGTGAAGACGCTCATTGAGCCGCTGCCCCTGCGAAGGCTGTCGGTCCGTCAGGAACTCAAAAGACTCAGGGATGAAGCGAAATAAGGTTCAGGAACTGGAATGGCCGGGCAAACCATCGACTTCAACCGGGCAGAAACCGGGGGCGGGCCACCCGGCGACTCCGACCAGCCGGGAAACGGGGGCAGACCCGGAACGCGAAACCGGGAACGACCGGCAGGCAGGGTACCGCACCGTGGAAGGCATCCGCCTGAAACCCCGGTACAGCCGGGAAGATTCCGGTGACCTCAGGCACCCGGGCTTCGGGGCCGGCGTCCCCCCTTACCTGCGGGGTCCCTACAGCAGCATGTACGTGCAACGGCCCTGGACCATCCGGCAGTATGCCGGTTTTTCCACGGCCGAAGAGAGCAACGCATTCTACAAACGAAACCTGGAAGCCGGGCAAAAAGGGCTTTCTGTAGCTTTTGACCTCCCCACGCACCGCGGTTACGACAGCGACCACGAGCGGGTGCCCGGGGATGTGGGCAAAGCAGGCGTCGCTATCGACACCGTTGAGGATATGAAACGGCTCTTCGACGGCATCCCCCTGGACCGCATGTCGGTTTCCATGACGATGAACGGGGCCGTTATCCCGGTAATGGCGTTCTATATCGTCGCTGCCGAGGAACAGGGCGTCTCCCCCGCCGCCCTTTCCGGGACCATCCAGAACGATATCCTCAAGGAATTCATGGTCCGGAACACCTATATCTATCCCCCGGCACCTTCCATGCAGCTGGTGGCGGATATTTTCGAGTATACGAGCCGGGAGATGCCCAAATTCAACAGCATCAGTATTTCGGGCTACCACATGCACGAGGCCGGCGCCCCGGCACATATGGAGCTGGCCTACACGCTGGCCGACGGGTTGGAATACATCCGCACCGGCCTCGAGGCCGGTTTGGGGGTAGACGAATTTGCCCCCCGCCTGTCCTTCTTCTGGGGGATCGGGATGAACCATTTTATGGAAATTGCCAAAATGCGGGCCGGCCGCATGCTCTGGGCGCGGCTCGTCCAGCCTTTCGGCCCGGAAAACCCCAAGTCGATGGCCTTGCGGACGCACTGCCAGACAAGCGGTTGGAGCCTGACCGAACAGGACCCGTTCAACAACGTGGCCCGGACCATGGTAGAGGCCGCCGCCGCGGTATTCGGGGGAACCCAGAGCCTCCATACCAATGCCCTGGATGAGGCCATTGCACTGCCCACGGACTTTTCGGCCCGGATCGCCCGGAACACCCAACTGGTCCTGCAACGGGAAGCCGGCGTAACCCGGACGGTAGACCCCTGGGGGGGCAGCCACTATGTGGAACGCCTGACCGCGGAACTGGTCGGGAAGGCCTGGGAGCTCATTCAGGAAGTGGAGGAGCACGGGGGCATGACGGGTGCCATCGAAGCGGGTATCCCCAAGATGCGCATCGAGGAGGCAGCAGCCAGAAAACAGGCGCGGATCGATTCGGGGCGGGATATCATTGTCGGGCTCAACCGGTATCCGAGCCCGGAAGACGACATGCTTCAGATCCTCGAAGTAGACAATACCCGGGTACGCCGGCAACAGATTGAGCGGCTGGAGGCAGTACGTGCAGCGCGTGACGGGGCGGCCACAGAACGGGCGCTGCAGGAACTCACCGCCGCCGCCCGCAGGAAACAGGCCGGGGAATCCCGGGGAGCAGCCGATAATTTATTAGCTTTAGCCGTCTCGGCAGCCCGCGCGCGGGCCAGCCTGGGAGAAATCAGCAAGGCGCTGGAGGAAGCTTATGGCCGCCATCGCGCCAGCGTTCAATCCATATCCGGGGTGTATTCAGAAGAAATCCAGCAGGACCCGGCCTTTGAAAAGGCGCGGAAGATGACCGATGCGTTCGCCGCCAGCGAAGGTCGCAGGCCGCGCATTATGATTGCAAAAATGGGCCAGGACGGCCACGACCGCGGGGCACGTATCGTTGCGACAGCCTACGCGGACATTGGGTTCGACGTGGACATCGGCCCGCTGTTCCAGACCCCGGAGGAGGCCGCCAGGCAGGCAGTGGAAAACGATGTGCACATCCTGGGGGTATCCTCCCTGGCCGCCGGGCACAAGACCCTCGTGCCGGCAGTCATCAAGGCCCTGGCTGAAATGGGCCGGGAAGACATCCTGGTGATTGTCGGAGGCGTCATCCCCAAACAGGATTACGAATTCCTTAAACAGGCCGGGGCAGCAGGGATTTACGGCCCCGGTACCCGTGTGAGCGAAGCCGCGATAGAAATTCTCGGATTGCTGAACAGGGGGGAATAGGACCCCGGCGGCAGGACCTGCCGGGTGGTTCCCGACCAACTGCACCTCCGCAATGCCCCGGTAACCGGAAAGTTATCCACGCCATGTTAACAATTTCCGTTTTCCCGGTACCCAAATAATCGTATTTTTAACCCCTAACTCAAGTTGCAGATGGGCAAGACTATTGCTATAGCGAATCAGAAGGGCGGGGTCGGAAAAACGACCACTACGGTAAACCTGGCCGCCGCGTTGGGCGTGCTGGAAAAGAAGGTGTTGCTCATCGATGCGGATCCACAGGCAAATGCCACCTCGGGCCTCGGCATCGACGCGGACAACATTTCCCTGGGGAGTTACCAGTTACTGGAGCACACCCGGGCCGCCTCGGAGTGCATCATCCCGACGAATTCCCCGAACGTCGACCTGATACCCGCACATATCGACCTGGTCGCCATCGAGATAGAGCTCGTAGACCAGGACCGCCGGGAGTCCATGCTGAAGGTCGCGCTGGAAGAGGTACGTCACCAGTACGATTACGTGCTGATCGATTGCGCACCGTCCCTGGGGCTGCTGACCCTGAATGCCCTCACAGCTGCCGACTCGGTGATCATCCCGATCCAGTGCGAATACTTTGCGCTCGAAGGCCTCGGCAAGCTCCTCAATACGATTAAGAGCGTCCAGCGCATCCACAACCCGGACCTGGACATCGAAGGCATGCTGCTCACCATGTACGACGCCCGCCTCCGCCTGTCGAACCAGGTGGTGGAAGAGGTCAAAAAACACTTTGGCGACATGGTCTTCGACACGATCATCCAGCGGAATGTCCGCCTGGGCGAGGCGCCGAGTTACGGGGAGAGCATCATCAAATACGACGCGAGCAGCAAAGGGGCTGCCAACTACCTGAACATGGCCCACGAATTGCTGCAGAAAAACAGGCAAACCGTCTAATGGCAAAAGCGACCAAAAAACAGGCACTCGGCCGCGGCCTTTCCGCCCTGCTGAAAGATCCGGAAAACGACATCCAGTCGGTATCGGACAAGCACGCCGACAAGGTGGTGGGCAGCATCGTGGAACTCGACATCCGCAGTATCGAGGTGAACCCTTTCCAACCCCGTTCCAATTTCAACGACGAGGCCCTGGACGAACTGGCCTCTTCCATTAAGGAACTCGGGGTTATACAGCCCATCACGGTGCGCAAGCTCGGGTTCGACAAATACCAACTCGTTTCCGGGGAGCGGCGCTACCGGGCCTCCCAACGTATCGGGCTGGAGAGTATTCCGGCCTATATCCGCATCGCCAACGACCAGGAAACCCTGGAAATGGCGCTGGTGGAGAACATCCAGCGACAAGACCTGGACCCGGTGGAAATTGCACTTTCCTACCAACGGCTGATCGACGAGATCGGGCTCACCCAGGAAAAACTCAGCGACCGGGTGGGGAAAAAGCGCAGTACGGTAACCAATTACCTGCGTCTGCTGAAACTCGACCCCATCGTCCAGACCGGGATGCGGGACGGGTTTATCAGCATGGGGCACGGCCGCTGCCTGGTAAATGTGGACGACCGGGGGGAACAACTTCGCATCTACGAAAAAATCCTGGCAGACAACCTTTCCGTCCGGCAGACGGAAGCGCTGGTGCGCTCCCTGGGCAACAAGCCGGCATCCAAAACGGCCGCAAGGAAAGAATTGCCCGAATTTGCATCCGACGGTTTGTCCGTCCTGAAATCCTACCTGGATGCCCCGGTAAGCGTACAGGCCTCCGGGAAAGGCAAGGGCAAAATCACCATCCCCTTCCACAGCAAAGAAGAATTCAGAAGGCTGAAAAAACGCATTACCGGTGACTAGAAACCTCCTGATCGGCCTGCTCCTGGCCTGGGGGTCCTTTGGCGCCAGCGCCCAGGAAACGGATTCCACAGCCCTGCAGGCCTCTCCTGAGGCACAACGGGCCAACGATTCGCTGCAGCGGCAGGATGAACAGGCCGTACAGCGCCAGATGGCCGAAGGCGGTGTGCGCTTCGAGCAGGTGGAAAAGCGGGAAATCAACCCGCTGGCCCCCTCCAAGGCCGCATTTTATTCGGCCGTACTCCCCGGGTTGGGCCAGATCTACAACCGCAGGTACTGGAAAGCCCCCATCGTCTGGGCGGCCATCGGGACGGGTACCTACGTCTACATCTATAACGACGATCTCTACGACCGTTTCCGGACCGCTTTCAAGCGGCGCCTGGCCGGCTTTACGGACGATGAATTTTACGACCTCAACCCAAACGACGACATCACCCCTGCAACCCCGGACCTGTCCGACGAGGCCCTGCAGGACGCCCAGGAACGCTATCAGCGAGACCGGGACCTGGCCCTGCTGATCACCATCGGCCTGTACGCGCTGAACATCATCGACGCCAACGTGGATGCCCACCTGAAGCAATACAATGTGGACGAAGACCTCAGCATGGAAGTACAGCCCTACCTGGAAAACAACCCCATCGACGGCAGCCCGCACTACGGCCTGGCGGTTAACATCAAATTTTAAGCCCATGAAAATAGGATTGTTCGGATACGGCAAAATGGGAAAAATGATCGAAGGGCTGGCTCCCGGACGGGGCCATGAAATCCGCGCGCGCATCGACGCGCCCGGCGACCCTGCCCCTTTTGACCAGCTGGATGTCGCCATCGACTTCAGCAGCCCGGAGGCCGCCTTCGACAATATTGCGCGCTGCCTGGAAGCCGGGGTCCCGGTGGTATCCGGCACCACCGGTTGGCTCCACCGGTACGACGCCATCTGCCGGCAATGCGAGGAGACCGGGGGCGCCTTTATCTACGCTTCGAATTTCAGCCTGGGGGTGAACCTGTTTTTCAGCCTGAATGAGTATCTGGCAGACCTGATGTCCGGCCAGGACGCCTACAGCGCTTCCATCGACGAGACCCACCACACCGAGAAAGTGGACGCCCCGAGCGGTACGGCTATTACCCTGGCGGAAGGCATTCTGGAGCGGACCCCCTATACCGGATGGAGCAGCGGTTCCGGGAATGCAGGGGAATTGCCTGTACATTCCCATCGGGAAGGGACCGTGCCGGGCACCCACCTGGTTACCTATGCATCTGCCGTAGACCAAATCGAGATCCGGCATACGGCCCACAACCGGGAAGGGTTTGCCCTGGGCGCGCTGGTGGCAGCGGAATGGCTGATTGGAAAAAAGGGGGTTTTCACGATGAAAGATGTGTTAAACCTCCGTTAACCGTTATATGAGATCGCCTGTATTGGGCGTTATTTGAAGTCAAAAGACACCTATGGATTATACCCAGTGGATCCTGTTTATTCTTCTCGTCCAGGTGATTCATTTCCTCGGAACCTGGAAATTGTACCAAAAAGCCGGCCGGAAGGCATGGGAAGCCGCAATACCCGTCTATAATGCCATTGTGCTGATGCAGATCATCGGCAGGCCCCGCTGGTGGGTACTCTTGTTGTTTATACCGATTATCAACCTTTTGATGTTCCCGGTCATCTGGGTGGAAACCATCCGGAGTTTCGGGAAGACCCGCCTGGCAGATACCTGGCTCGTATTGCTTACCCTGGGCTTTTACATCGGCTACATCAACTATACCCAGGAGGTCACTTACCGGCCAAACCGGGACCTGCACCCAAAATCCGCCTCCGGGGAATGGGTGAGTTCCATCGTATTCGCCGTGGTGGCAGCCACCCTGGTCCATACGTACTTTATCCAGCCGTACGTCATCCCCACCGGGTCCCTGGAGCGGACCTTGCGGGTGGGCGACCTGCTCTTTGTCAGCAAGTTCCATTACGGGGCCCGGATACCCATGACCACCGTGGCAGCCCCCATGGTGCACGATACGCTGCCCGTACTCGGGGTCCGTTCCTACCTGAAAAAGCCCCAACTCCCCTATATGCGGCTCCCCGGTTTTCAAAAAGTCTCCCGCAACGACCTGGTGGTTTTCAGCTGGCCGGCAGACACGGTACGGCAATTTTTCCGGGCTGAACGCGGGGTCGATAAACCCATCGACAAGAAATCGAATTACGTCAAACGCTGCGTGGGTGTGCCGGGGGATTCCCTGAAGGTGGTGGACGGCTACGTGTATATCGGGGGGGAGCGCCTCCGCCTATCCGACCGGGCGCGACCCATGTACGACTACACGGTCTACGGCCAAAAAGGGGTTTCCAGCCGCTGGCTGGAAGAGGTGGGCGCCGACGAATTCCTGCGCACCTATGTGTCCCAGGGGCTCAGCGGCCCCCAGCTCAACGCGCTGCGGCCCTACATCTACAACTTTGACAACCAAAACGGGCAAACCGTCCTGTTGACCCCCGCGGAAGGCCTGCCCCTGGATGCGGTCCGGCAGGCGGGAATTACGCAGATTCGCGAAGTGCCCGCCAGGGAGCGGACCGTGGCCCTGACGGATGCGATGGCCGAAAAGCTCCGGGACTACTCGGGGGTCGATTCCCTGGTCCGGATAGTGGAACCGGCCGGGAAAGCCGGGGGGAATATCTTTCCGCAAAGCCCGCTTTACCCCTGGAACAACGACAACTTTGGCCCCATCTACATCCCCGGTGCCGGCGACCAGGTAGCCCTGACGCCTGAGACCCTGCCGCTGTACAAAAAGATTATCCGGGATTACGAGGGGAATACGGTACGTGTCTCCGGCAACCAGGTGCTGGTGAACGGGGAACCCACCGCTACCTATACCTTCCGCCAGAACTACTACTGGATGATGGGGGACAACCGGGATCATTCGGAAGACAGCCGGGCCTGGGGTTACGTACCCGAGAACCACATTGTGGGGAAACCCGTATTCATCTGGATGAGCTTCGACAACTTCAACCAGGGGATCGCCAACTGGAAGATTCGCGAGGACCGAATATTTACAACGGTGGGCGGATCCGGGGAGCCCAAACCCTATTATTGGCATTTCCTTTTGGCGCTGGCGGCGTATTTTGTCATCGACTTTGTGGTACGCAGGCTTAGGAAGAACCGCAAAAAAGCCTGACGCGCGATGGGCAGCCTGCTGCATCCCGTATATTTCCCGAATATCCGCACCATGGCGCATCTTGCCCGGGGCCCGGTGACCTGGGAGGTATGGGACAACTACCAGAAACAAACGTATCGCAACCGCTGTTACATCTGTGCCGACCGGGGCCGGCAGATGCTCAACATCCCGATCCGACATACAGGGAAGCAAAACGGGCGTCAATTGTACCGGGAAGTCTGCCCGGACAACAGCTACCCCTGGCAGCGTCAACACTGGCGTGGCCTGCAAACCGCGTACCGGTCCGCCCCCTTCTTTGAATTCTACGAAGCGGACCTGGAGCCCCTGTTCACCACCCGCTTTGAGTCCTTGCTGGAACTGAACCTGGCCTCCACTGCGTTGCTTTGCGACCTTCTGGGCCTCGGGATGCCGCAGGAGCAGACCGAAAGCTACCGGGAAGAACCGGAGGGCCTGACCGACCGACGACGCCTGGTGGATGCCAAATCCGATACCGGGTCCGGGCTGCCGCCATACCCCCAGGTCTTTGGCGAGCGTCACGGATTTATCGGGAATGTCAGCTGTCTGGACCTGTTGTTTAACGAAGGCCCGTCTGCCCGCGAATACTTGTTGCAACTACCAATTTCCTGATATGGCCCGGGAACTCGTGCATTACGGCATTCACCTGGGGCTCCCCGTCCTGGTGGCATTCCTCGCCTACCCCGGCAAGAAATGGTTTGCTTTGGCCATCCTGCTGGCCGGGATGGCCATCGACCTGGACCACTTGCTGGCCAGCCCGGTCTTTGACCCGAACCGGTGCAGCATTGGCTTCCACCCCCTGCACTCCTACCCCGCTATTGCCGGCTACCTGCTTTTGTTGTTCTTCCGCAAAACCCGACTGGTAGCGCTGGGGTTGGTAATCCATATACTGGCCGATGGGGCGGACTGCCTGTTACTCGCCCTGGAGGCGTAGGGTCGCCATTACGGGCCGGTGGTCGGACAGGTGGATGTCAAAAATTTTGTGGTGCAGGACTTCCATCCGGGGGTCTGCCAGGATATAGTCGATGCGATAGGGAAGGCCGCGCAGGCTGTAAGTAGCCCCGATGCCGGAGCCCGCCTGCCCGAAACTGTCTTCCAGGCCGGCCGAGAGGATGCGGTAGGTGTGGGAAAACGGCGTGGCGTTGAAATCCCCGCAGATAATGGTGGGGTACGGGGCCTCCTGCTGATGGGCCTTTACCAGCCGGGCCTGACTGACGTGCTGCCCGGCCACCACGCGGAACCGCCTGAGGAACCGCCCCCCGTATTCGCGGTACAATATGCGTTCGCTGCGAATCCGGTACGATTCCAGGTGGACGTTGTAAATCCGGATGGTGTCCCCTTTCACGGCCACATCGGCAAAGATCGCGTTGTTGCTCGTGTCCGGGAAGTCGATGGACCCCGAACGGACGATAGGGTATTCGGAGAAAATGGCCTGGGTGGATTTGCCGATGATTTCCGGAGAGAAGGCCCGGTACGGGTAGCGACTGACATCGAACGAACCGTATCTTTCGAGTTCCTGAAAGCAGAGGATATCCGCATTGATGTCTTCCATGGCCGTTCGAAGGCCGGCCGGGTTATCAGCTTCCGCAAGCACGTTGCCCGAGTTGAAACTGGCAATCCGCAGGCCTTCTGTTCCTATGCGCTCCCCGGGACCGGCCATCCGGAAATACGGCCCGAAGCTCAAAATGGAGGCAATTAAGACAAGACCCGGAAACACGGCTTTCCGGCGATTGAAAAGCAGCAGCAGCAGCAGCACGGCCAGGGCATTGGCTATCACCATATAGCGAGCTGCAATACTCAACAGGTCCAACAGCGGACTGAACAGGTGGAAATAAGAGATACAAGCCAGCAAAACGAGCAGGGCGTTGACCCCGATCAGGGCGTGCGCCGTCCAGCGCAGTAGTTTCCGCCGGCCCACCTTAGTCTTCTTTACCGGCTTTAAAAAGGAAGTCCTTTTCCGCCTGGGTCAGGCTCTCGTATCCGGATTTACTGATTTTATCGAGGATCGTATCGATTTTCCGCTGGCGCGCCTCCTTGTCGTAATCCACTTTTTTCGCCTTGCGGCCTGCCTGCTTCCTGTACACCGTCTTCAAGGGCGCTTTCCTTTCCCTTTTCTCAAAAAGCCCTGCAAACCAGTCGAGCATGCGGGAAAAACCCGCGCCCAAATCGCCGCCCTGGGCCGAGCGGCGGGCATACAGGTAACCGAGCAATGCCCCGCCCAGGTGGGCGATCCGTCCCCCCGGGTTATCGCCGGTGGGGATCAGCACCAGGTCCAGGAGTACAAAGAATGCCCCGATGTACCACAGCTTCAGGTTGAAAAAAAACAACCGGACCTCCTGCTGCGGCAGGTAGGTGCAAACAAAGATCAGTACGGCCATTACCCCGGCCGAGGCGCCGATCAGGGGCGACTGGCTCTGGTAGAAGACCGGGAAGATGTTGTAGGCGGCCAGGAAAAATGCCCCGCCCAGGATCACCCCGAGGAAATACACGTTGATAAACCTTCGCGGCCCGTAGAAATTCAGGAATATCCGCCCAACATAGTACAGCATGAGCATATTGAAAAAGATGTGGAACAGTCCCCCGTGCAAAAACGAATACGTCACCAGCGACCAGGGCTGGACCAGGAAGTCAAAAAAGTCCTTGGGGAGTTCAAACCACTGCTCCAGACTCCGGCCGGGCAGGTTCAGGAGGAACCCGGCGAGGCCAAAGACAATGAATACCGCCAGGTTTATGACGATCAGCTTCTCGGCGATGCTCAGCCGGGCAAATTGGTATTTGAGGTTGCCGTTATTCATCTATAGGTCCCATCGGTTATTGTTAAATTGATTCTGCTTCCAGTACCACATCATCAGGAAGCCGAAAATGGCGCCGCCCACGTGGGCAAAATGGGCGATCCCGGCCCCGAATATGGAATAGCCGGTCAGGCCTGAGAACAGGTCTATGGCAATCAATACCGGGATAAAATATTTCGCCTTGATCGGGATGGGCAGGAAGATCAGGAAGAGTTCGCTATTGGGAAAGGACATGCCAAAGGCCACCAGGATCCCGTAGATGGCCCCCGAGGCCCCCACGGCAGGTGTAAAATAAGATTCCAGCATGCGACTGACCACGTCTCCCGGAGCCATCTGTGCCCATCCTTCATTGTATTTGCCCTGTGCGAGCAGGTTCATGATTTCCGATTCGCTGGCCCCTGCGCTCACCAGGGCTTCCACTCCCTGGTGCACGTGGTAGTAATTGACCCCCGAATGGATCAGGGCGGCCCCCAGACCGGCGGAAAAGTAGAAGAACAGGAACTTCCGGGTGCCCCACATCCGTTCCAGGGGCGAGCCGAAAGCCCAGAGCGCATACATATTGAACAGGATATGCATGAACGTCTGGTTGCTGTGCATAAACATGTGGGAGACGATCTGCCAGATCGAAAAATTCGGGTTTTCCGGATACCACAGGGCCAGCCAGTCGTACAATTGCTCCCCATAGAGCATGGCGGCCACATAGAGGATGATGTTGATGACCAACAGGTGCTTGATGCCTTCGGTGATTCTTCCCATTTAGCTGAGTTTTTTTTCGAGTTCCTCCATGGAGAGGGTCACATAGGTGGGCTTGCCAAACGGGCTCGTCCCGGGTTCCTTGCAACCGAACAGGTCGTTGACCAGCCCGAGTTGCTCTTCTTGTTCCAGGGCCGTGCCATGCCGGACGGCCAGGGACCGTGCCAGCGCCTTTGCAATGCGGTCGCTTTGGGAAAAGTGCACCCCGTCCTCGTGACGCTGCCAGTCCGAAACGATCCCGTCCAGGATGGACTCCGCCTCGGATTCCGGGACCCCGACGGGCAATCCGGTAATTTCCACAAAATCCTCCCCGGTACGCCCAAATCCGAATCCCATGGCCTCGAGGGCCTCCTTCAAGCCTTCGAGGATATGGATCTCGGAAGGGTTCAGCGATGGTTTCAGGGGAAACAGCAAGGCCTGGGTGGCCGGCTCCCGCTGGGTAGTGCTCCGCAGGAAGCGCTCGTAGATGACCCGCTGGTGTGCCCGGCGCTGGTCAATCAGCAACAATCCGGATTTGATGTGCGACAACAGGTATTTGCGGCCCACCTGGAAGACCCCGGCCTGTTCTGGAATTTCCGCGGCATCCGCCCGGAACAACGCTCCCTCGCTTCCCCCGGAAGCCACCGTCCAACCTTCCCGGGTCTCCTCGGAAACCGCCTCCGGGTTGCCCCCGTCGTAGAGGACTTCCCAGCCGGGGCGCTTTTCGCGTGGGGCGGCCGGTTGGGCATGGCGCGCTGCCGGTTGGGAACCGCGCAGGGCGTGTTCCTCTGCAAACGGATTGAACGTTCGGTCTACGCTCACTTTCGGCACAGCCGCGTCTCTTTGCTGGTAGGCATAGGGCGTTTCCAGGTTCGGGTCCCGCTCAAAATCCAGCACCGGGCTGATACTGAACTGCCCCAGGCTGTGCTTCACCGCAGACCGAAGGATGGCGTACAGGCTCTGCTCATCCTCGAATTTAACCTCGGTTTTGGTAGGGTGGATATTGATGTCGATGGCCCCGGCGGGCACCTGGAGGTACAGGAAATACCCCGGATAGGTGTCGGGCTTTAGCAGTCCCTCAAAGGCCGTCAGGATGGCGTGGTGCAGATAAGCGCTCCGGATAAACCGGTCGTTCACAAAAAAGTACTGTTCCCCCCGGCTCTTCTTGGCGAATTCCGGCTTGCAGATAAACCCGTCTATTTCGGCCAGCTGGGTTTCCTCCCGGACCGGGACCAGGCGCGTGTTCATCCGGGAACCAAACAGGTGGACGATCCGCTGCCGGAGGTTCGCTTCGGGGAGTTGGTGGACTTCGCTGTCGTTGTGTACCATGGAAAATGCAACTCCGGGATGGGCCAGTGCCACCCGCTGGAATTCCTCCAGGACGTGACGGTACTCTACCTTATCGGACTTCAGGAAATTTCGGCGGGCCGGGATATTGAAAAACAGGTTCTTGACGCTAATGGAAGTCCCTACAGGGGCCACGGCTTCTTCCCGGGATTGAACGGTATCTCCCGAAATACGGATCCGGGTGGCCAGTTCGGCCCCATCCTCCCGGGTCTGCATTTCCACCTGGGCAATGGCCGCAATGGAAGCGAGGGCCTCCCCGCGAAAACCCTTGGTGTGCAGCCGGAACAGGTCGGAGGCTTCCGAGATTTTGGAGGTCGCGTGCCGGCGAAAACTGAGCAGTGCATCGGCCGGGCTCATGCCGCACCCGTCATCCACCACCTGTACGAGTGCCTTGCCGCCGTCCTTTACAATGAGCTGCACCCTGGAGGCGCCGGCGTCCACGGCGTTCTCCAGGAGTTCTTTCACGACGGATGCCGGACGCTGGACCACCTCGCCAGCCGCAATCTGGTTGGCTACGTGTTCCGGTAACAATTTAATACGATCGGTCATTCGCTCGGAAAAAATATCGAAAGGTCAAAGTCGAAAATGTAAAGGACGATCAAGAGCAATACTGCAAGAATGATCCAGAAACGCAGGCGCAGGTTCCGGTCGCCCTGCTGCTTGATATCGCTCATGGCGTTGTTCCAGCGGGTCTTCAGGCCGCCGGGCCCCTGGGCCGTGGTGCGGTATTTGTCGAGCTTGTGCTGAATTTTAAAGGGGTTTCCCTCGCCTTTGTCGTCGTAATACCGGGGCCTGTAACTGTATTTTTTATTCTTGCGAAGTTTTGAAAATCGTCCCATAACCCGAAACTCAAAAGTACAGAAAAAGCGAAACCCGGCCGCGGGCAGCATGCCAAAAATTGTTAACAGAAAGTGGGGCTCCGGATCGGGGAATTCTTATAGGGCAGCCATTTTCAGGGCAGCGATTGCCGCCTCGGCACCCTTGTTGCCGTGCCGCCCCCCGCTCCGGTCACGGGCCTGTTGGATGGTATCGTCCGTCAGGACGCAAAAGACAACCGGGACATCCTGCCGGACATTCAGGTCTTTGATGCCCGCAGCCGCCGCCTGGCAGACAAAATCAAAATGGGATGTTTCCCCCCGGATCACGCTCCCGATGGCGATGACTGCGTCGGGACGCTCCCGTTCAATCATCCGCTTGCAGCCAAAGGTCAGCTCAAAACTTCCCGGGACATTCCATCGCAGGATACGGTCGTCCGCCAGGCCGCAATCGATAAGCGTATCGTAGGCGCCCTTAAAGAGGGCCTCGGTAATTTCTTCGTTCCATTCGGAAACCACAAGGCCAATACGCATCCCCCCCGTATCGGGAAGCTGCTCCTTGTCGTAGTGGGAAAGGTTCTTCCCGGAGGTCGCCATCTCAGCTGCCTTTTTTGGCCATCCCGATCAGGGCTTCCACCCCGGACGCCTGTGCGGATTGCGGATATTCGTCCCGGATTTGGCTGAAATAGCCGAGGGCCGTATCGTATTCCTGCATCTCCAGGGCAGTGATCCCGGCTTTCTGCAGGTAGAGGGGCGTGGTAAAATTGTTCGTGTCGTGCGCCAGGGCTTTCTCGTAATAGCTCAGCGCTTCGCCCGATTGCCCGAGTTCCAGGAAGGCATCGCCGATGGACCCGAGGCTTACCGCTCCGAGGATGGCATCTTCAGAGGTGTATCCCTCCAGGTAACTAATGGCCTGCTCGTATTGGTCGAGCTGCAAATAGGACACCCCGGCGGCATAGCGCGCCAGGTTGGCGGCTTCCGTCCCGGAATATTCATCGATAATATCCACGAGCCCGTATTTGCCGTCGGCTCCGTTGAGAGCCAGCGTATACAGGGAATCCGCAGCCGTATCGGTTTGCTGAGCCTGGCGGAAATACTGCAGGGGGTAGAACAATTCATTGCTGGCGGCTTCTTCGCGCGGTTGCTGGATAAATTGCTGGTACCCGAGATACCCCAGCACACCCACGGCAATTACCCCGATAACCCCCAGGATATAATTCTGGTTCCGGGCCACCCATTGCTCGGTTCTCGAAGCGCTGCTGTCCAGCGTACTGAATACCTCAGCGGTGGTACTGTCGTGATGCTCCTGCCCGGCTTCCTCGCCCTTGTTTTTGGGCTTGTATCCGCGCTTTTTGTATGTCGCCATTTTTTGTATTATTGGTCGCGCAAAAATACGAGTTTTATCCAAAACCGAAAGGCAAATTATTCCTTATTTTTGAATAATTTCCCCTGAACCTCCCACCCGGGTACCGAGCCGAATACCATGCATTTAAACCGCTTGTCCTTATTGAATTACAAGAATTTCGAGTCCCGGGATTTCAGCTTCGACTCCAAGATCAACTGCCTGGTCGGGCCCAATGGCATCGGCAAGACCAATGTTCTGGATGCCATTTACCACCTGGCATTCGGCAAGAGCTACTTCAACCCGGTTACCACCCAGAACATCCGCCACGGGGAGGATTTTTTTGTGATCGACGGGGTATTCGACAAGGAAGGGGAAGCGGAGCACATCGTCTGCAGTTTTAAAAAAGGGGTTCGAAAAGTACTCAAGCGGAACGACAAGGCCTATGACCGGATTTCCGACCATATCGGGACTGTGCCCCTGGTCATCGTCTCCCCGGCCGACCGGGACCTGATCCTCGAGGGGAGCGAAACCCGCAGGAAGTTCCTGGACGGGGTGATTTCCCAATCGGACCGCGGCTACCTGCAGGATGTGCTGGATTACCAGAAGGTACTTTCCCAGCGAAACGCGCTGCTCAAATATTTTGCAGCCAACCACCGTTTCGACAGCGAAACCCTGGAAGTGTACAACATGCAAATGGCAGCCCTCGGTAGCAGGATCCATGGGAAACGCGCAAATTTTATGGAGGAATTCCAGCCGATATTCAGCGAGCAATACCAGGCGATTTCCGGGGGGGACGAAACCGTGGGCCTGGCCTATGAAAGCCAGTTGGCAGATGCTCCCCTGGAGGAACTGCTGAGGCGGAGCCTGGAAAAGGACCGCGTGCTCCAGTACACCACACAGGGCATCCACAAGGACGACCTCAGCATGACCATCGAAGGGCACCCGATCAAGAAGTTCGGCAGCCAGGGACAACAGAAATCCTTTCTGATCGGGCTGAAATTTGCCCAGTTCCAGTTTATGAAAGCCCGGCGCCCGGGCACCCCCATCCTGTTGCTGGACGATATCTTTGACAAGCTGGATGAAAACCGCGTGGCCCACATCATCAGCCTGGTGAACCGGGATCTTTTCGGTCAGATATTCATCAGCGACACCCATGCCGACCGCACCGAAGCGGTGGTTAAAAAAATCCACCAGAGCTATGCGTTTATCGAATTATAGAAAAATTGAGGCAACCCGCTCCGGGCCGGGGATGGCCTTCTCCGGGGAATGGTCGTTTCCAGGGAGACTCCCGGGGGGGACGGTACGCGCCCTGCTCGGGATAGGGTTACTACTTCTGGCATTTTCCTGTTCCGGCGTCTCAAAGGCAGACCTGCACCACCTGGAAGGTTATTGGGAAATCCGGGAGGTTGAATTTCCGGACGGCAACAACAAGGAGTTCCCGGCGAGTCCCATGGTGGATTACTTCTCGATGCAGGGACGCAGCGGGTACCGCAAAAAACTGCAACCCCGGATTGACGGCACCTTTGAAACCTCGGACGACGCCCTGCCCCTGGAAGTCCTGGAAAGGGAAGGGCTTTGGCTGCTGCGGTATACCGGGGAGGAAGGCGACTGGGAAGAAACCCTCGTCGATCTCGGCCCCCAAAACCTGGCGTTGCGCGATCCGGCAGGGGTGGTGTACCGGTATGTGAGATATCAACCCATAACAAACACCATTCCCGATGGCACGCAATGACGACAAACAGTCCCTGGGGGACGCCCTCCGGGATTTCCTCAAACAACGCGGCCTGCAAAAAGGCATCGACCAGGTAAACATCGCCGAGGCGTGGAACGAGGTCCTGGGGCCGGGAGTGGCCGGGTATACGCTCCGGGTACAACTGCGGGGCTCCACCCTGTATGTCTCCCTCGGTTCTTCCGTCCTCCGGGAAGAACTCAGCCTGGGAAGTTCCCGGATTATCGGTATGTTGAACGAGCGGATGGGCCGGGAGGTGGTTGAAAAACTCGTGCTCCGCTAATTTTTTCCTGCCGCCTCAGTTTCTCCTTATGCGGCAGCCATTTTTAACTGCTGCAATTCCGCTCTCCGTGGCGACTTGTTGTCCCTGCTGCCTGCGCGCGCAGCACCTGCCCCCATCCGGCATCACACTCCATAGAAGTGACAGCATGGAAAATTGAGTTGGCGGTGGGAAATATACAGGTCGCGGATGGGAAAATAGAGGTCGCGGAAGGGAAAATAGAGGTCGCGGAAGGGAAAATAGAGGTCGCGGAAGGGAAAATAGAGGTCGCGGAAGGGAAATAAAAAACCCCGGTCAGGGCCGGGGTTTTAGGCAAGGGCTATAGCCCCTCCCAATAGGGTTGTGCTGTTAGGGTTGTGCTGTCAGGAATAGATTTCCCTTCCTGAGAAGTGGAAAGCCCCTTCGATCTCCGCGTTGGCATCACTGTCCGAACCGTGGATGGCGTTCTCGGCTATATCGGAGGCAAAGAGTTTGCGGATGGTTCCCTCGGCAGCCTCGGCGGGGTTTGTGGCCCCGATCAGCGCCCGGAAGTCCTCTACGGCATTGTCCTTCTCCAGGATGGCCGAAACGATCGGTCCCCGGGTCATAAAATCCACGAGCTCGCCAAAAAATGGCCGCTCCTTATGGATGGCGTAGAACTCCTCGGCATCCCGGCGGCTCAGCTGCGTGTACTTCATGGCGACGATACGGAATCCCGCGGCGGTTATCTTTTCCAGGATCGGGCCAATATGCCCGTTTTCCACCGCATCCGGCTTAATCATCGTGAATGTTCTGTTTCCGGTCATTTTTAGAAATTTTGGGCAAAAGTACATTTTCTTGTTGCAACCACCAACATAAAAGCAACCGACCCGCCCGGTCTTCTCTTTATTTAATTATATCTTTGCACGCATGAATACCGAAGATGCCCGAACGCTGCGGCACTGGTTGTCTACCCCCCAGCGCATCCTGCTGATACCCCATAAAAACCCGGATGGCGACGCCATGGGCGCATGCCTCGGTTTGCAGCAATTTCTATTGGGATTCCAGGATGACGTGGTGGTTGCCTGCCCGAACGAATTCCCGGCATTCCTGAAATGGATGCCCGGTGCAGCGGACGTAATCCTGCATACCAAAGACCCCGAAGGCGTGGCGCGTCAAATCCGCGAAGCCGACCTGATATTCACCCTCGATTTCAACTCCCTGGACCGGACGGGTGCCATGGCGGAGGCGCTGGAAACCACCCGGGCCCGGCTGGTCATGATTGACCACCACCAGAGCCCGGGAGACTATGCACACCTGACGTATTCGGATCCAAAAATGAGCTCCACCTGCGAGATGGTGTACCGCACCATCCAGGCGCTGGAGGGTGAAGGGAAGCTGTCTGCGGACGGGGCATCCTGCCTCTATGCAGGGATCCTTACGGATACCGGGTCGTTTAAGTTTGCATCCACCACCCCGGAAACCCTCCGGGTGGCTGCCAGACTCATGGACTGCGGGGCAGACCATGTGGAGATCCACCGCCAGATCTTCGACACAAACCGTCCCGAGCGACTCCGCCTCCTGGGCATTGCCCTGAATAACCTGAAAATCCTCCCTTCCTTCCGTACGGCCTATATCACGCTGTCCCAGGAAGAGCTGGACCAATGCGATTTCCGAAAGGGGGATACCGAAGGCTTTGTCAATTACGGGCTGTCCGTAGACGGGGTTGTACTGGCGGCGATATTTATCGAGAACCGGGAGGAAGGGATCGTTAAGATATCCCTGCGCTCCCGGGGTGCATTCTCCGTCAATAAGATGGCGCGGGCCCATTTTGAAGGCGGGGGCCACATCAATGCCGCAGGGGGACGAAGCGCGGAAAGCCTGGAGGAAACCGCAGCCCGGTTTGAGTCCCTCCTGCCCGATTACAAACCCGAACTACTCGCTGTATGAAGACGCGGTTTGCCGTTATCGCCTTGCTGCTACTCGCCCTCGGTTGCGGAGAACCCGAAGTCCGTTGGCCCGTGTCCCGTCAGGGCGGCTCCTTCCTGAAGCTTTCGGCCGAGCGGAACAAACGGCTCCTGGAACAGGAGCAGGCACTCCTGGACCGGATCATCGAAGCGGACAGCCAGCATACCTACCTCACCAGCCAAAGCGGATCCCGGTACTACTACCTGCAACAGGCCCCGGGGGATGGGTACACCCCACAACCCGACGACCTGGTGACCCTTACCTACGATATCCGGACATGGGACAACGATACCATCTACCCGGAAACCGAAATCGGGTTGGTCCGGTATAAAGTGGACAAACAGGAATTGTTCCCGGGGCTGCGCAACAGCGTAAAACTTTTACAGGAAGGAGAAAGCGCCGTGTTCTTCTTTCCTTCCTCCCTGGCCTTCGGGTACCACGGGGACCAGGAACGAATCGGGCCGAACCTGCCCGTCCAGAGTACCCTAACAATTGTAAAAATCGAAAAACAATCGGATTCCGAATCATCCAATCCCTAATTCTATGAAACAGACATTCTCATTACTCCTGCTGATCGGCCTGCTGGCCACGGGCTGTAAATCCAATCAATATGCCGATCTGGGCGACGGGCTCTACGCCGAAATGCAGACCAACCAGGGGGAAATTATCCTCCGGCTGGAATACGAGCAGACTCCGGTTACCGTAGCGAACTTCGTGACCCTGGCCGAAGGGACCAGCCCGTTTGTCAGCGAGGAATTCAAGGGAAAGCCCTATTACGATGGGGTTACGTTTCACCGCGTGATGAAGGATTTTATGATCCAGGGGGGAGACCCCACGGGCACCGGCCGGGGTACGCCCGGGTACCGGTTTTCCAATGAAATCGTGGATTCCCTGGTCCACGACCGAAAAGGCATCCTCTCCATGGCCAATTCCGGGGGAACCAAAACAAACGGCAGCCAGTTTTTCATCACACATGCCCCGACGCCCTGGCTGGACGGCATCCACACGGTATTCGGGGAGGTGGTCCAGGGGATCGAAGTAGTGGATTCCATTGCAGCCGTCCCTGTAGACCCCGCCAGCAACAAACCCCTGGATTCCGTGGTGATGGAGACCGTTGAAATTGTACGCAAAGGCCGGGACGCGAAGGACTTCGACGCAGTGGAGGTGATGCGCAACTACTTTGCCCAGGAGGAGGCTGCCGAAGCGGCCCGCCGGGAAAGATTACAGGACTATGTAGCGGAATTCGCAGACCAGAAAGCCCGGGCCGAATCCCTGCCCTCCGGGCTGCAATACCTGGTCCTGAACGAAGGGGAAGGTCCCAAACCGTCCATCGGGCAACGGGTACTTGTCAATTATTCCGGCTGGCTCGAAGACGGGACGCTGATCGACAGTTCGGATGAATCGGTGGCACGGGAATTCGGGGAACTCGACCGTCTGATGCAGATGCACCGGGGCTCGCTGACCCCCTACCCGATGCCCTACAGCCCGGATACGCAACTGATCGCGGGCTTTAAGGAAGCCCTGCTGCTGATGGAAGTGGGCGACAAATGGCGGGTGTTTATCCCCTCCCACCTGGCGTATGGGGACCAGGGCAACGGCCCCGTGCCTCCTGGGGCCGACATGATTTTTGACCTGGAAATAATCGAAATCGAGGGTAGCGAATAACCGCAGAACGGACTGGGCTTTAATCCCTATCAGGGAGCGGACAGGGCGTTAGTTCCTTTCAGGAATATGCGCCAGTACGTCCGTGAGCAGCTTCCAGAATTTGGAGGTTGAAGGGATGCTGGCCCGCTCATCCGGGCTGTGGGCTCCCCGGATGGTCGGCCCAAAGCTGATCATGTCCAGGTCGGGATACTTGTCTTTGATAATTCCGCATTCCAGGCCGCCGTGCCCCGCCAGAATCCGAGGGGGTTCCCCGAAAAGATCCCGGTATCGCTTTGTCACGAGTTCCAGGATGGCTGAATCCGGAGCGGGTTCCCACCCGGGATATTCCCCGCTGGTTTCCGTCCGGAAACCCGCCAGAGTAAATACGGCCTCCAGCTGCCGCACCAGCGCCTCCTTGGCGCCTTCCCGGGAAGACCTGGCCAGGCAACCTATTTGGATTTCGCCCGATCCGGCGGCCACCCGGGCCACATTGTTGGACGTTTCCGTCTGACCGGGGAATTCCGCACTCATCGCGACCACCCCGTTGTGCAATCCCAACAGGCAGCGCAACAGGCGGCCGGCATCGTCTTCGGGCAGCAGGCCCCCGGTTACATCTGCCGGGGACATGGTAATCTCCAGCCCGGGTTCCAACTGCCGGTTTTCCTCCAACAGGGCGGTCCGTTCCCTCTCAAAAGCTTCGCGGAATGCACTTTCCCGGTCCGGGTTCAGGGAAAGGACTGCACGGGCTTCTCGGGGGATGGCGTTGCGCAGGGTCCCCCCGGTAAGGAAGTGCAGCCCGCAGGCCCCGGCATCATAGCAGGCGTACAAAAGCCGGGCCAGCAATTTGTTGGCGTTTCCAGGACCCTTGTGGATGTCCATGCCGCTGTGCCCGCCCTGCAGGCCCAGGAGTTGAATTTCATATCCCCTCCAACCTGCGGGAACCGCTGCTGCCTCATATCGGGAGGTCCCGGTGACGTCCACGCCCCCGGCACAGCCCACACTGAGCTCGTCGTCCTCCTCGGTATCCAGGTTCAGAAGGATTTTTCCCTTGAGCCATCCGGGTTGAAGGCCTTTGGCCCCGGTCATCCCGGTTTCCTCATCGATGGTGAACAGGGCTTCCAGGGGCGGGTGGGCCAGGTCGTCGGACTCCAGGACCGCCATGATGGCGGCAACCCCCAGGCCGTTGTCTGCCCCCAGGGTTGTTCCGCGTGCACGCACCCAGTCGCCATCCCGATACATCCGGATACCTTCATTATCAAAATCGAATTCCGTGGCGTCGTTCTTCTGGTGCACCATATCCAGGTGGGCCTGCAAGACCACGGGCATACGGCCTTCCATGCCCTTGCTGGCCGGTTTGCGGATCACCACGTTGCCCACGGCATCCCGCCGGGTCTCCAGCTCCAGGTTCGCCCCGAAATCGAGGATAAACCGGATCACCCGGTCTTCCTTCTTGGACGGGCGCGGGACGGCGCTCAGGGATTCAAAGTGTTTCCAAACCGTTCGGGGCTCCGCCCGAATAACCAACTCTTCCATAGGGTATCGTTTCAATCCGCCAAAAATACGGAATGCCCCACAGCCTCACGAGCGAATTGGCTATTTTTGCGGGCATGCGCAACCGGATCAAAAATATCCTGGCCCTATCCCTCCTCCTGCAATGGGTGCTGGTGCGCTGGGCAGCCAGCTCCCCCCAATGGGTGGAAAAGTGGTACAGCCGGGGGCTCTACCCCTACCTCTCCGGGTTCTTCCGCCGAATCTACGGGTGGATTCCCTTCTCCGTGGGCGACCTGGTCTACCTCGGATTACTGGCGTTCCTGCTCTGGTGGCTCTTTCGCAAGCTGAAAACTGTCCGCAGGCGTATCCCCGGATTTCTGCGGGACCTCCTTGCGGGGTTTGCCATCCTGCACGGCACTTTCTACCTGCTTTGGGGGCTGAATTATTTCCGGGAGCCCCTGGGGGCGGCCCTGGGGATGTCCGAGGAATACTCCCGGGAGGAACTCCTGCAGACAGCCGAGTGGCTTGCCGCCCGGTCGAATGCCCTGCAGGAGACGCTTGCCGGGGATACCCTCACCCCGGTACGCCTGCCCTATTCGCAAGGGGAAATACGGGAAATGACCGTGGCGGCTTACCAAAACATCTCCGGGGATTTCCCGGAATTTACCTACCGCCATCCCAGCCTGAAAAACTCCCTGATCAGCACCGCACTTACCTATATGGGATACGGGGGGTACCTGAACCCTTTTACCGGGGAGGCACAGGTCAACGGGCGCCTGCCGCTGTTTCGCTACCCGGTGGTCTGCGGGCATGAAGTGGGCCACCAACTGGGCTATTCAGCAGAAAACGAAACCAATTTTATCGGATACCTGGTCACCCAGAAGAATCCGGACCCGTACTTCCAGTATGCGGCGTCCGCCTACGGACTGGGGTACTGCCTGGCGGAAATCAACCGCGTGGACAGCCTGGAGCGCAAACGGATTACCCGCGGGCTCCATCCCGGGGTCCGCTCCAACTACGCCGAAATGCAGGAATTTTGGGGGGCGTACGAAAATCCGTTGGAGCCGGTCTTTAAAGCCGTGTTCAGCAAATACCTGGAGGCAAACCGTCAGGCCGACGGGATCGCCAGCTACAACCGCGTGGTTTCCCTGCTGGTGGCTTACCACAGGCGGGAGCTGGAGGTATTGCCGGGGCCGCCGCCATCGGCCCCGGCTCCTGAAGATTAAAGCCCGCTCTGCCTCGCACGGGCAGGCATTCCTTAACCCGGGCGGGTATTCCTTAAATAATTGTTAAAGTCCCGCGGGCATCCGGGGGGGCCGGCCGATTGTCCTATTTTTAGTCCGCTAATTCAAAACTACCGCACCACATGAAATGGAAATTAACCCTCCTGGCCTTTCTGGGGCTGGGGATGTTCGCTTTTGCCCAGGAATACTTCCCAAAAAACGACGGCGTTAAAGCGACCAATGACAACTACACGGCCCTGACCAATGCCCGGATTTATACGGCACCCGGTCAGGTAATCGAAAACGGCACCCTTTTGGTCCAAAACGGCAAGGTGGTCCAGGCCGGCACTTCCGTGCAAATTCCGGACAACAGCGTGGTAATCGACCTGAAAGGACATTCAATCTACCCCTCCTTTATAGACGTTTTTTCGGGCTTTGGGATGGAAAAGCCCAAACGGGCCCAGGGGTCCGGCCGGACCGCCCAGTACGACGCCAGCCGGGACGGCTTCTATTGGAACGACCATATCCGTCCGGAACAACAGGCCATTGCAGCCTATTCCTTTGACAAGGGCAAGGCCGCTTCCCTGCGCAAAGCCGGGTTCGGGGTGGTGAACAGCCATGTGCAGGACGGTATCGCCCGGGGTACGGGGGTACTGCTCACACTGAGCGAATCGGACGACGATGCACGCCGGGTCCTGGACGACGAATCGGGCCAGTATTTCTCCTTTGAGAAAAGCGTGACCTCCCGCCAGTCCTACCCGACGTCCCTGATGGGCGCCATGGCACTGCTGCGGCAGATGTACCACGATGCCGACTGGTATGCCCGGGGGAATACCTCGAATACAGACCGGTCTTTGGAAGCGTTAATAGCCAACAAAGGGCTTGTACAGTTCTTTGCGGCGGGCGACAAGGACAACGTCCTCAGGGCGGATGGGATCGGCGACGCCTTCGGGGTCTCCTATGTGCTGCTCGCCGGCGGACAGGAATACGAGAATATCGAACAGATCAAGGCCACCGGGGCTTCCCTGGTCGTGCCACTGGATTTCCCGGAAGCCTTTGACGTCTCCAACCCGTACGAAGCCCAACTGGTGAGCCTGGAAGATATGAAGCACTGGAACCAGGCCCCGACCAACCCGAGGGTACTCGCGGAGAACGGGGTTTCCTTTGCCTTCACCCTGCACGGGTTAAAAAACGAATCGGACATTTTCAAAAAAATCCGCAAGGCCATGGCCCACGGCCTTACCGAACAACAGGCCCTGGAAGCACTCACTACCGTGCCGGCGCGCCTGTTGGGTAAATCCGCCGAAATCGGGTCGCTGCAGCCGGGCAGGCTGGCAAATTTCCTGGTTACCTCCGGACCCGTTTTTGACGAAAATACTACCCTGTACGAAAACTGGGTGCGCGGGAAGCGCGAGGTGCTGGAGGATATGAGCCGGAAAGATATCCGGGGTACCTATTCCCTGGCCGCCGGGGGCAAAACGTATTCCCTTGAGATCTCCGGGAAGGCGGCTGCCCCGAAACTCAAAGTGATGCGGGACACGGCCCAACTCAAATCCAGCCTGAGCTACTCGGGCGACTGGGTGGACCTCAGTTTCAACGACTCGGGCGAACGCTACCGGATGACGGCCCGGGTGGCAGCAGGCTCCGACCATCTTCAGGGGAAAGGCGTTCTGCCCAACGGGAATTCCACCCGAATGACCGCCCGGATGACCCAGGCCTTTGAGCCGGAGGTAGCCGAAAAGTCCTCCGCAGAGGAGGATGCCCCGGAGGTACTTCCCCTGACCTATCCGAATGTCGGATATGGCTTCACCAGCCTCCCGACACAGGAAGATGTCCTCTTCCGGAATGCCACGGTATGGACGAGCGAGGATGCAGGCGTATTGGAAAATACGGACGTACTGATCCGCAAAGGGAAGATTGCCCGTATCGGCCAGGGCCTCAATGCCGGAAGCGCCCGCGTAATCGACGCCACCGGCAAACACCTGACAGCCGGGATCATTGACGAACACAGCCATATTGCCGGCGTGTCCATCAACGAAGCGGGCCACAATTCCTCGGCAGAAGTCCGTATGGCCGACGTTCTGGACCCGGAAGATGTGGATATCTACCGGAACCTGGCCGGAGGGGTTACCTCCATCCAACTCCTGCACGGATCGGCCAACCCCATCGGGGGCCAGTCGGCCATTTTCAAACTGAAGTGGGGCCGGCCTGCCGATGAGATGCTCTACGAGGACATGCCGAAATTTATCAAATTCGCCCTGGGTGAAAATGTCAAACAGAGCAACTGGCAGAGTTTTGACCGGTTCCCGCAAACGCGGATGGGCGTGGAGCAGGTCTTCCTGAATTACTTCCAGCGGGCCAAAGAATACCAGGCCAAAAAGGATTCCGGGGAGCCCTACCGGCACGATGAGGAAATGGAGACCCTGGCGGAAATCCTCCGGGGGGAGCGATTTATTTCCTGCCACTCCTACGTTCAGAGCGAAATCAACATGCTGATGAAGGTAGCCGAAAAAATGGGCTTCCGGGTCAATACCTTCACGCACATTCTGGAAGGATACAAGGTGGCCGACAAGATGGCCGAACACGGCGTGGGCGGTTCCACTTTCAGCGACTGGTGGGCCTATAAGTTCGAAGTAAACGACGCGATTCCCTACAACGCCGCCATCATGACCCGTGCCGGCGTAACCACCGCCATCAACAGCGACGATGCCGAGATGTCCCGCCGACTGAACCAGGAGGCCGCCAAGACGGTCAAATACGGTGGGATGAGCGAGGAGGAAGCCTGGAAGATGGTGACCATCAACCCGGCCAAACTGCTGCACCTGGACCACCGGACAGGCAGTATTGCCGAAGGCAAGGACGCCGATGTGGTCCTGTGGTCGGGACACCCGCTTTCGGTCTATTCCCGCGCGGAAAAGACCTACATCGAAGGGATCCCGTACTTTGACCTGGAACGGGACAAGCAAATCCGGCAACGCATCGACCGGGAGCGGAATACGCTCATCAACATGATGCTGCAGGAAAAGGACGGGGGTACCAAGCGGCCCCCCCGTCAAAACCGCAGGGAACGCTTCCACTGCGACAGCCTGTAATCCTCCAACTCAAAAAATGACACGTATGCAACGTATTCAATTCATAGTAAGTTTACTGCTACTGGCCACAGGGAGCCTGGTTGCCCAGCAAACCCCGGCCCCTGCCCAGAGCGAGACCATCAGTATTACCGGGGCTACCCTGCACCTGGGCGACGGCACCACCGTTGAAAATGGCACCGTCGTTTTCGAAGCGGGCGTTATCACAGCCATCGGGGCTGGAGTAACCCCCACGGGCCGGGTCATCGACGCCGCCGGGAAACACGTCTATCCCGGCATCATCGCCCCGGTGAAATCCCTGGGCCTCGTGGAAATCGACGCAGTGCGCCCCTCGGATGACGAGGATGAAATAGGGGGAATGATTCCCCATGTACGCAGCCTGATTGCCTACAACGCCGAATCCAAGGTGGTGGAGAGCATGCGGCCCAACGGGGTGCTGCTCGGCCAGGCGACGCCTCAGGGGGGGACCATCTCCGGCACCTCCTCCATTGTACAGTTCGATGCATGGAACTGGGAGGACGCCGTGGTACAGGCCGATGACGGTATTCATATGCACTGGCCGCGTTCCTTCCGCAGGGGCCGTTGGTGGCTCGGGGAACCCCGTGGCCTCCGACCGAACAAGGATTACGAAAGCGACCAGCAGGAAATCCTTGAATTTATCCGGAATGCCCACGCGTATGGCAAAGGGGGCTCCGCCCCGCTCAACCCGGCATTCGAGGCGATGCAAGGCCTTTTTGACGGTACCCAGCGCCTGTATGTCTACGCCAACGGGGAACGCGAAATCATTGACGGCGTGAGCGCCCTGAAGGAGGCCGGGGTGGCCAAAATAGTCCTGGTAGGGGGCTACCAGGCACACCAGGTAACCGAATTCCTCAAAGAGCACGACATCCCGGTCCTGGTCAACCAGCCCCACATGCTCCCGGAACTGGACGACGACGATTACGATTTGCCCTACAAACTCCCGAAGATCCTGGCCGATGCGGGGATACTGGTGGGCCTGCAAAATGAAGACATGGCCAATTTCCAAACCCGGAACCTGCCCTTTTACGCAGGACATGTGGCCGGATTTGGCCTGGACCGGGAAAAGGCCCTCCAGCTCATTACCGGGAATACCGCCAAAATCCTCGGGATCGACGACCGGTACGGGACCCTGGCAGAGGGCAAGAGTGCTACCCTGTTTATTTCCGAAGGGGATGCCCTGGACATGCGGACCAACCAGCTGACCCACGCCTTTATCGACGGGCGGGAAATCTCCCTGGAAACCCACCAGACGGAACTCTGGAAGCGGTATGCCGGGAAGTACGGGCAGCGGTAAGCTGGGCGGCCACCGTTACGGGACAACCTGAGGGACCCCGTCTCCGGCAGGAGCCCCGGCGACCCTCCGATGTCAGACGCCGAATTAACCCTATATTTGAAACGGAACACCCCAGGGTCGTTCCGTTTTTTTGTTCAGCTATGGACGCAATAAAACATATCAGCAGTATCCAGAACCCGGAAATCCGGCAACTGCAACACTGGAGCCAGAAGTCCAGGGACCGCCGTAAATCCGGGGTATTCGTCCTGGAAGGATACCGGGAACTCGGGCTGGCGCTGCAGGGCGGATACCGCATCCGGATGCTGTACTACTGCCCGGAAATCCTGGGCGATGAGCGGCGGCAGGCCCTGAGCGACCGGGCCGGCTGTTCGTGGGTGAGCCTGTCTCCGGAGGTATACAGCCACCTGGCCTACCGGGGCAAGACGGAAGGGGTAATCGGCCTGGTGGAAGCCCGGGAGCACCGTTTGCAGGACCTGGAACTCGAAGGGAAAAACCCGCTGATCCTGGTTGCCCAGGCCCCGGAAAAACCGGGTAACCTGGGGGCCCTGTTGCGGACGGCAGACGCTGCGTCCCTCGATGCCGTTATTGTGGCCGACCTGAAGGGGGACCTCTATAACCCGAATGTCATCCGGTCGAGCGTCGGTTGCCTGTTTACCGTCCCGGTGGCCCAGGCCTCCACAGAGGAAGCCCTGGCTTACCTGAAGGCCCGGGATATTGCCGTATACGCCGCCAGCCTCGGCGGTTCGGTGCGGTACGACCAGGCAGACTACCTGGGGGCGTCCGCTATCGCCGTAGGAACGGAAGCCACCGGCCTGACGGAGGCATGGACCCGGCAGGCGGAGGCCTGTGTGGAAATCCCGATGGCCGGGGCCATCGATTCCATGAATGTATCCGTGGCAGCCGCCGTTTTGCTGTTTGAGGCACGCCGGCAACGCGGATTTGAAAATATTACCAATCCCTGATTTCATTGCCAACCCCTGAATCTATGACCTCAGAAGCGCTGTATTACCTGATCATCGGCATACTCATCCTGGATTACCTGGCAGATACGCTCCTGGAGTATCTGAATGCCCGGCGGTTCGGGAACCCACCCCCGGAAGAAGTGGCCGACCTGTACAACCGGGAGGCCTATGAGAAAACCCAGTCTTACAACCGGGCGAATTACCGCTTCGGGTTCGCCGCTTCGACAGCTTCGCTCCTGGCTACCCTGGGATTCCTGGTATTTGGCGGTTTTGGCTGGCTGGATACCCTGGCGATATCCATAAGCCAGGACCCTATCGGACAGGCGCTCGTGTTTTTCGGGTTGCTGTTCCTGGGAGGGGAACTCATCGGGCTGCCTTTTTCCTGGTACCGGACCTTTGTCATCGAGGAGCGGTTTGGTTTCAACAAGCAAACGGTTGCCCTTTTCTGGGCGGACAAGCTCAAAGGCTGGGCGCTCGCGATGATACTGGGGGGCGGTTTGCTCGCCCTGGTCATGGTATTCTACCGGTGGGCCGGGCCGGGTTTCTGGATCTATGCCTGGCTGCTTATCGGGGTGTTCACGGTCCTGACAAACCTGTTGTACAGCCGGGTGTTCGTCCCGCTCTTCAACCGGCAGGAACCCCTGGAGGACGGGCCGCTGAAAGACCGGATTCACGAATATGCACGCCGGGTTGGGTTTGAACTGAAAAAGATCTTCGTCATCGACGGGTCGCGCCGCTCCACCAAGGCCAATGCCTATTTTTCGGGGTTCGGGACCCAAAAGCGGGTGACCCTGTACGATACGCTGATCGGGGACCTCGACGAAGAAGAGGTGGTGGCAGTCCTCGCACATGAGGTGGGGCACTACAAACGCAACCATATCCTGTTCAATCTGGCGGCCTCCCTCGCCCTGACGGGCCTTACCCTGTATATCCTGTCCCTCTTTATCAACCACCCGGGTCTGTCCCTGGCCATCGGGGTGGACCGGCCCAGTTTCCACGCCGCCTTGCTGAGTTTTGCTTTGCTGTACAGTCCGATATCTGAAATTACCGGCCTGGCGATGAATTTTATTTCCAGAAAATTCGAATTCCAGGCAGATGCCTTTGCCCGGGAAACCTACGCGGCAGAACCCCTGGTTACTTCCCTGAAAAAGCTCTCCGAAAACCACCTCAGCAACCTCACCCCCCACCCGGCCTATGTTTTTGTGCGCTATTCCCACCCACCCCTGGCCGAGCGGATCCGAAAGCTGCAGCAGGAGGATCGGAAGGAGTAACCGGACGCGACGAGCGGGACAGTATCGGGCGGGACGGTAAGGCGGGATGCGATGGGCTGGACGGTAAAGCGGAATGCGACGGGCCGGACAGTAAGGCGGGATTCGCCTGCAAGACCTGATCCTCGTGCGGGTGCGCCCTTCTTGTGCGGGTACGCCCTGTGAGATCCCTCTGCAAAGTCCGAACCAAGTATCCCGCGAACACCTTACCTTTGCGCAGGATTCCACGGCGAACGGCCCTAATAGATCCTCCCATATATGAAAACGAACATCGAGAACATCGAATTGCAATACCTGACCCTGAAGGACTATCAGGAGCTCAAAGAGGCGATGATCGAGGCCTACCCGAGCATGCAGGAAGATTACTGGCAAAAGGCCGACATCCGATCGCTCATCCGCAAATTCCCGGAAGGCCAGGTGGTGATCAAGATCAACAACTCCCTGGCGGGCTGCGCCCTGTCCATCATCGTCGACAGCGGCGTCCTCGACGGGGCCCACACTTACGAGGACATCACCGGCAACGATTCGTTCAACACGCATACGCCGGAAGGGGACGTGCTCTACGGCATCGATATCTTTATCAAACCCGAATTCCGGGGGCTGCGTCTGGGGCGACGCCTGTACGACTACCGGAAGGAACTCACGGAAAAGCTGAACCTCAAGGGAATTGCCTTCGGGGGCCGGATGCCCAACTACCACCTCCACAGCGGGGAACTTACCCCCAAGCAATACATCGACAAGGTCCGGAGGCGGGAACTCGACGACCCGGTGCTGAATTTCCAGATTGCCAACGACTTCCACCCGTCAAAAATCATGAAGGGGTACCTGAAAGGCGACAACGACAGCAACGGGTTTGCCGTGCTGATGGAGTGGGACAATATCTACTACGAAAAGCCCACCCGGAAGGCGGCGAGCAGGAAGAAAGTGGTCCGCCTCGGGCTGGTGCAGTGGCAGATGCGGCACTACAAGGATCTGGACGGGGTGATGCAGCAAGCCGAATACTTCCTGGATTCCGTATCGGAGTACCGGTCGGACTTTGCGCTTTTCCCGGAATTCTTCAACGCGCCACTAATGGCGGCCTACAACCACCTGCCGGAATCCGAGGCCATCCGGATGCTGGCCCAGCACACCCCGGAAGTGGTCCGTCGGTTTTCGGAGCTCGCCATCTCCTACAACATCAACGTGATTACCGGGAGCATGCCGGAAATCCGGGACGGGCTGCTCTTCAACGCCGGTTACCTGTGCCGTCGGGACGGTACCACAGAGCGCTACGACAAGCTGCACATGACCCCGGACGAAGCCCGTTTGTGGGGGATGCAGGGAGGCGATACGCTCCGGTCTTTTGACACGGACTGCGGAAAGGTGGGGGTATTGATCTGCTATGATGTGGAATTTCCCGAACTCAGCCGCCTGTTGGCGGACGAGGGCCTGGATATCCTGTTCGTCCCTTTCCTGACCGATACCCAGAACGGGTATTCCCGGGTGCGGAATTGCGCCCAGGCCCGTGCCATCGAGAACGAATGCTACGTGGCCATTGCCGGCAGCGTGGGGAACCTGCCCAAGGTCCACAACATGGACATCCAGTATGCCCAGTCTGCCGTGCTCACCCCGTGCGACTTTGCCTTTCCCTCAGACGGGGTTAAGGCCGAGGCGACACCGAATACGGAGATGATCCTCATTGCCGACCTGGACATGGACCTGCTGCTCGAACTCAACCAATTGGGAAGCGTCCGCAACCTGAAGGACCGGCGCCTGGACCTTTTTGAACTGAAAAGGAAACGGTCGCGCCGCCGGGAATCGGGCGAATAACTGCCCAATCAGGCAGATTCACATTCCGGGAACTTTTCCGTACCTTTTTGCTTCATTCTTGCAGGTATGGCAAAACTTACTTTCAATATCAATCGGGAACGACTGGAAACGGATGTCCCTGAGGGTTCAACCCTGCTCTGGGTCCTGAGGGAACACCTGGGGCTCACCGGCACCAAATACGGTTGCGGGATTGCCCAATGCGGGGCCTGTACGGTACATGTCGACAACCAACCGATGCGTGCCTGTATCCTCCGGGCCACGGATGTAGCCAGGGGACAGCAAATCACGACCATCGAAGGCCTGTCAGTCAGCGGCGACCATCCCCTCCAGCAGGCCTGGATCCGTGCACAGGTACCCCAGTGCGGTTACTGCCAGTCCGGTCAGATCATGCAGGCAGCTGCCCTGCTGGAGCAGAACCCGAATCCGACCCGCGATGAAATACGGAGCCATATGAACCCGATCCTTTGCCGGTGCGGTACCTACCTCCGCATTGAGGCAGCCATCGGGCTCGCTTCCGGGATGCGCAAACCCCTGGATCAAGAACCATGAAACAATATTCATCCATACAGGGCGCCCATGAGGGCCGTCGCAATTTCCTGAAAGTATCCGGTGGGTTTACGCTGTATATCGGCGTGTCCGGCATCCTCCCCGGGTTGATTTCCTGCGAAGACCGGAAGACCATTGAGAGGACCCTGGAAGAAAACCCGCTGACCGCCTGGGTCCGGCTCTCTCCCGAGGGTGACCTGACAATCCTGAACCCGGCGGCCGAAATGGGCCAGGGTTCCATGACGTCGCTTCCCCTGATATTTGCCGAGGAAATGGATGCCGACTGGAGCCGCGTGCGGGTGGCATTCTCCCCCCAGGAAACCGAAATTTACGGGTCCCCGGGCTGGGCCCCGGACACCAAGCTCATGTTTACCGTAGGCAGCCGCACCACCAACAGCTATTTTGACGTGATGCGACGAGCTGGCGCCGAAGCCCGGTATATCCTGATGTACACAGCAGCGTTGCATTGGGAGGTGCCTCTGGAGGAGTTAACCACGGAACCCGGTTACGTTTTGCACCCTGCATCGAACCGGCAGATGGCCTATGGCGAGGTGGTTGACAAACTGGAAATACCGGAATCCATTCCGGCAAACCTGGAACTCAAATCACCTGAATTCTACCGGTTAATCGGCCGGGACCTGCAGCGGAAGGAAATCCCTGAGAAAGTGGATGGCAGCGCCGTATTCGCAATCGATGTGCGCCTGCCTGACATGGTCTACGGGGTACTGGAACGCGGAAACCTGCATGGTGCGGCCCCAACACTGAAAAACGAAACGGACATAGCTGCCATGGACGGGGTCCTTAAAATTGTACATCTGGACTATGCCGTTGGCCTGGTTGCCACTACCCTGGAGACTGCCCTGGAAGCCAAAAAACGCCTGCAGATCGATTGGGGGGATGCCCAGGCAAGCGGTTTTGATTCCTCAGCTGCCTTCGGGGATTACGAGCAAATCGTCTCAGCCCCGGAAACCGGTGAGGTTATCGTGGAAACGGGGGACGTCAGCCAGGCATGGGAATCGGCCAACCGTCAGCTACAGGCCGATTTCAGGAACGACTTTATCTATCATGCGCAGCTGGAGCCACTCAATGCGGTGGTCCGTGTGGGGGCTGATGGCCAGGAGGCTGAAGCCTGGGTCGGCAGCCAGCAAGGACCGGACGCCAAACTGGGCCTCCCGGAATTGCTGGGGATCGCGCCTGAAAAAGTCCGGATCAACCTTCAGTACCTCGGCGGGGGTTTTGGTCGTCGCAGTATGAACGATTTTATCACAGAATGCGCCCTGCTGGCGAAGGAAGTCGCGCCGTCCCCCGTCAAGCTTATCTGGACGCGGGAAGACGACGTGCGGTACGGTGCCTTCCGCCCGATGAGCTTGCAGCGCCTTCGCATCTGTGCAGATCCCCGCGGGAGCATCACGGGGTTGTCCCATTGCGTGGTCGGCGACGGCGGTAACCTGGTTGCCAGCGGGATTCACAACGACCACTACAACATCCCGAACCAATTTGCCGAATGGCGGGAAACGCGGCATGGGGTGCGTATCAAACACTGGCGGTCCGTAGGCCATGGGCCGAACAAGTTCGCCATCGAAAGCACCCTGGATTTGATGGCTCGCGAACTGGGGCGGGACCCGCTGGAACTGAGGCGGGAATTGATGGCCGAATCCCCGCGTGCGCTGGCCACACTTGAAAAAGCAGCCGAAATGGCGGATTGGGAAGCCCCTTCACCAGAGGGACGGGCAAAGGGAGTGGCATTTGTAGAGCACGGTTCTCTCGGGACGGGTATATGTGAGATCTCCCTTAACCGGGATTCCGGGAAGATTACCGTCCATCGGTTCTGGTGCGCCGTGGATCCCGGTATTGCCATCCATCCGGACAACATTGTGGCCCAGATGGAGGGCGGGATCCTGATGGGCATGAGCAGTGTGCTCCACGAGCGAATTTCCATCCGGGACGGCCGCGTGGAACAGTCGAATTTCAACGATTACCAGCTATTGCGCATGGAGGATGCCCCGGAGCACATCGATACGGTCATCATCCCGGCACATGCGCATCCGGAAGGCGTAGGTGAAACCGGCACACCCCTGGTGGCGGGCGCCATTGCGAATGCATTTTTGAAGCTCACCGGGAAATCCCTGCGGCACTTACCGTTCACCCCGGAACGCGTGCTGCAGGTACTCAACAACAATAATGCTTAACTGGGTGAAACCACTTCGTAATATGTTATCATTAAAGCATTTATGCGTCCTGCTTCTGGTCCTGGCAATCGGCCTGGCCGGAAACGCCCAGCAGTGGGCTGCATCTTCCGCAACGGATACGCTGGTCATCAACCGGGCTGCCTATGCCGACCGCCTCGAGGGCTTCTGGCTCGGGGCCTGCATCGCCAATTGGACGGGGTTGGTCACCGAAATGGACAAAATCGGGAACATCGGGGAGATCCGAACCGGGGATTTTTATACGCGGGCGGATTGGGGCCAACCGGACCATCCCAGTATATTTAACCCCGACAGCCCGAGTGACCTTTCCCCAACCATCGACTTTGTATTCCGGGGTCCGGACAGTATTTGGGGGGCGGACGACGACACGGACATCGAGTATATGTACCAGTACCTGTTGGCGGAGAGCCCAACCCCGTTGCTCACCCCGGAACAAATCCGCAAAGGCTGGCTCCGTCATATTCGCACCGGGGAAGAGAATTACCTGTGGGTTTCCAACCAAAAGGCGCTGGACCTCATGCAGGAAGGCGTATTGCCGCCGCAAACAAGCGCCCCGAATCTCAACGAGCACTGGGAAATGATCGATGCGCAGTTAACAACCGAAATTTTCGGGTTGTTTGCCCCGGGACGCCCGGATGTGGCACTGCGACTGGCGCATTTACCTATCCGGACCACGGCCAGATCCCAGGCCGCACACATCGCTGAATTCTATGTGGTGATGCATGCACTTGCACCCCTGGCGGATACGAGTAGGCCGAAGGGGGAGGTGGTCTTCGGGATGGCGGAAGCCGCCAGGAGTCATTTGACGGATTCCGGCTATGCCGGGAAAATGTATGATTTTGTGAAGTCCAAATTTGACTCGGGCATTCCCTGGGAACAGACCCGGGATTCCATTTACCAGCGGTATCAGGTTGACGAACTGGATGGCTACCATATCACCTCCCAAAACCTGTACTGCAACGGATGCTTTGCGGCCGGAATCAACTTTGCGGCAAGCCTGGTCAGTCTGTTTTATGGAAAGGGAGATTTTAAAGAAACTATTAAAATCGGAACGCTTTGTGGGTGGGACTCCGACAACCCGACAGCTACCTGGGGGGGGTTGCTGGGCTTCCTGTCCGGAAAAAAGCAAATCGAAGCCCTCTTTGGCCGCAAATTTTCAGATCGTTTCAATATCCACCGCACCCGGCAAAATTTTCCCAGGGATGGCATCGACACATTCCCAAACATGGCGCAAACAGGTCTGGGTATCATCGACAGGGTGGTCCCGGAGTTGATGCAGGGTCACCAGGACGCTGGCGGCAACAACTGGCACATCCCATTGGGTGAATTTCCGGGGATGCCAAAACGAAAAACCGATTGACAATCAGAAAAAAGAACCATAGCGAAGCTATATTCCCGAGGATAGAAAAACTGCCGGAAACCCGCCTGGCAGGTCTCAATTGTAAAATGTCCCTGGTCGAAAACCGGACGCGGGAACTCTGGCAATCCTTTATGCCCCAATTGGGGCAGGTACCCAACCGGATGTCCGCCGAACTTTACGCCGTTGACATCTATCCCGACCTGGCATATTTCCGGGCTTTCGACCCGAACAGGAGGTTTATAAAATGGGCAGCGGTCCCTGTACAATCCTGGGAGGACATGCCCGGGAAATTCGACAAGCTGGTCTTGCCGGAAGGATTGTACGCCGTATTCAGATATAGGGGAACCCCCGCGGACGTGGCCCCATTCTACCGAAGGATCCTGGAGGAAAGGCTGATTTCGTCCACCTACCAGCTGGACAACCGGCCCCACCTGGCTGTGATGGGGGCGGCCTATAAAGGCAACCACCCGGAATCCGAGGAGGATCTCTGGATCCCCGTCCGCCCACATGGCGAGCAGGGTACGATTTCTTGAGGAATGAAATCCCGGTTTCTCATGTTGCCGGCTCCTATATTTCCATCTGCAGCAGATAGGAACTCAGCGTTTTGCCATGCTTATCCAGGGTAGTTGCGGAAGTGACGCCCCCGCTGAGGGCATCATAGAGCACAAAATTCAGGGCGCCGAGCTGGGGCAATTCATAGCGCAGCACGCGGGTGACGCCCCGGGAGGCGAAATGGGCAGCCACCCGGTCGGCTGTCAGTCGCTCCCGGAGCAGGTCATAATTTTCCAGGCGATAGGCTACCACGGAAATATTGGAAATATTTCCTTTATCGCCTGTCCGTGAATGTGCCAGTTCATGTAGTTTCATCATTTCAGATTTCGCGATAGGTTGCCTGGGTGCGGACTGCTGATTTCGGCAGGAGCACCGATGCCACCGACACGAGTTCTTCCACCCGTTTACTCGCGCCCCCTCCGGCAGCCGGTCCGTTGGTATACAATGCCTCAACCTCATTGGCAATCAATTGGGCTAACTGCCGGTCCGGGGTCCTTCCCGCCACCCGCAGCCGGATTTCCCGGGGTGCAGCCCCCTGTGCCGAATCGCCCGCAGGGCCCAGGGAATCCAACCCGATCAGATCGACCCGCAAATCTTCTATCTCCCCCGAATAGGGCCTGAGCCAGCGCCTTACCAGGTCCCCGGCCTGCCGGGCCCGCTCAAGGCAATTGGCTCCGCCGTAACTCATCTGCCCCTCGCCGAGGTATCCGTTGCGGTAGCCTACACTGACCTTGTAGGTATCCGTGGGAGGCATCCCTCCGGCATCGGAAAAAGCAACCCGGTCCTTCCCTGTCGCTTTGAGGCGGACCCTGGAAAAATCGGCGATACAGTCCGGGGTAAGGTAGGCGGAGGGGTCGTGGATTTCATAGAGCATCTGTTCTGTAACCGTTGCCGTACTCACCCGACCGCCGCTGCCGTCGAGCTTTCCGATAAAGCCATTGCCATCAGGGGTTACCTCGGCAAATGGGAAGCCCAGGTCCCAGAGGTTCGGGACGTCCTTTTTACCGGGATCGGCAAAATACCCGCCGCTTATCTGACCGGCACATTCCAGCAGGTGCCCGACCAGGGTCCCCCGGCCCAGCAAACCGTAATCCCGGGTATCCCAGCCGAATGCGTGCACCATGGGTGCCAGGAAAAGGGCCGGGTCGGCCACGCGCCCGGTAAGTATGACCTGCGCCCCGTTCCGAAGGGCTTCCAGGATCGGGCCAATGCCCAGGTAAGCGTTGGCCGATACGATCCGGTCCGACAGGCTTCCCAACGGCTCGCCGGTCTCCAGGATTTCCAGTTCGGGCTGCCTGCGGATCTGATCCAGGACATCGTCCCCGGTTACGGCAGCCAGCCGCATGCCCCGGAGCCTATGTTGTCGGGCGATTGATGCCGCCACGTCCAGGGCCCCGGCCGGGTTGGCAGCCCCCATATTGCTTACCACCCCGATGCGATTTTGGTGGGCCAGGGGCAGCACATGCTCCATCCGGTAGGCAAGCATCGGGTTATAGCCTGCCGTTGGGTTCCGGTCCTTTTCCCGCTGCGCCAGGGCAATGGTACGCTCGGCAAGGCATTCGAAGCCTATGTAATCCAGGTTGCCGTGCCGCATAAGCTCCAGGGCAGGTCCGAGCCGGTCTCCCGCATAGCCTGCACCGCTGCCGATTCGTAGTTTGTCAGCCATATTACAGGGATATTGCGCCGATAAGGAGTGATACAATCAGGATAATCAGGGAGGTCAGGAAGGCGTACGGTATTGTTTTGCGCTGGTGATCACCCAGGTCCACGCCCGTAAGGCCAACCAGTAAATAGGTCGCCCCGGTCAACGGGCTTACGGGAAAACCGGTGGTCATTTGCCCGGTAATGGCAGCCCGGCCAACTTCCAGCGCATCCCCGCCAAAGTATTCCGCGGTCGACCCCAACAGGGGCAGGATACCAAAGTAAAAGGAGTCCGGGTCGAACAGCAGGCTGGCCGGCATGGACAGGACCCCTGTAATTACAGCCAGGTGGTTCCCGACCCATGTCGGCAGGATTGCCACCGATCCCTGGGCCATTGCATCGATCATTCCGGAACCCTGGAGGATCCCGGTAAAACAGCCGGCGGCAAAGAGTATGCCCGCCATGAGCAGGGCGGCTTCCGCGTGTGCATTGACACGTTTGGCCTGCATCTCCAGCTTCGGGTAATTCAGGGTGACTGCCAGGGCAAAAGCGATGATAAAAACCACATGTGGCGGGGCAAAACCGGAAATCAGGAAGCCAACAGCTGCAAGGATCATCAGGATATTGATCCAAAACATCCGCGGGCGCTCCAGGCCGGGTTCCGGCTCGGGTAACTCCAGGGTGCTTGTGTCCGGGAATTCGGCTGCCTCCCTGGTGGTTGCGCCCGCCCGGCGCCCAAAGCGATAGGCCAGCACCAAAACAAACAACAGGCCGGCGAGCACCGGTACCAGCATCGGGTTAAACAGTTCGGTTACAGGTACCTCCAGGGCGGAAGCCGCCCGGATGGTCGGGCCGCCCCAGGGAAGGATATTCATGGTTCCCGCCGCCAGGGCTACGATTGTCGCCAGGGTGGTCCGGGGGAGTTTCATCGTGTCGTATAGCGGCAGGAATGCGGGGACGGTCACCAGGAAGGTCACCGCCCCGGACCCGTCCAGGTGGACCAACATGGCCAACAGGGCAGTCGCCACCGTAATCCGGGCCGGGTTGTTTCCGGCAGCGCGGATCAGCCGTTCAATGATGGGCCGGAAGGTGCCGGCATCCGTGAGGATTCCGAAAAATAAAATGGCGAAGATGAACATGACGCCCGTGGGGGCGATCGAACGGATACCATTAGTCATAAAACCGAAAAGTTCCGTGCCAAACCCTCCCGCAAGCCCCGTGGCCAGGGGAACAAGGATCAGGGCGACAACCGCGGAGGTTTTTTTGCTCATGATCAGGTAAAGGAGGATGACGATCGTAAGGACGCCCAGGAGTGCTAACATGGCCGGTTTAAATTGGCCCCTAAAATAAAGCTTTCCGCGGGTAATGGTGAAACGGCCTGGATTTTTCGCGATATTCCGTACTTTTCAGGACAAACTACGCCATTCGATATCTATGAAGATAAAAATGACCCTCCTGACCCTGTTCCTTATCGCTGCCTGTGTGCCCCTGAGCGCCCAGCCGGACAAGGGAACCGTTGTTGTGGATTCCCTCTATTCCACCCGCCTGGAAAACCCCATGGGCGAGGCAACCACCCGCGCCGTTTCCGTGTATCTGCCGCCTGGCTACAAAACGAGCGGCAAACGTTACCCGGTTATCTATTTCCTTCATGGTTTCATGGGCGACCACACGCTCTATCCGCAGGTAGTGGAAGTGCTCGATCATGCCATCGCCAGAAAAAAGATCAGGCCGTTTATCCTGGTGATCAGCGACCAGAAAACCTCCTACGACGGTAGTTTTTACAGTAACTCCAGGTTGTTCGGAAACTGGGAGGATTTTACCGCTTTTGATTTGGTGAACTACATGGATTCCAACTACCGGACGCTACCGGACAAGGATAGCCGGGGGATAACCGGCCACAGTATGGGAGGATACGGGGCGCTGAAACTCGCCATGCACCACCCGGAAATTTTCAGCAGCGTATACGCCCTGAGCCCGGGGGCACTCGCCATTGTGCGCGAATACGGCCCCAACAGCAGCACCTTCAGGGAACTTGCCCAAATCCGGACGGCGGAGGAGCTGAAAAATTCCTACTTCCCGAAGGTTATGGTGGCCTTCGGGCGCTCCTGGTCACCCAATCCGGACAACCCGCCCTTCTACTGCGATGTCCCCTTTGTCTACGAGGGGGATTCCCTGGTTACCCGGCCGGAAATTCTGGCCAAATGGCAGGAAAACATGCCGGTCCATATGATCGAGGACAACCTGGAAAACCTGCAGCAACTCCGCGCTATCGCCCTGGACTGGGGGCGGAATGCGGGAGAACGGTTTACCCAGCAGTGCGACATGTTCAGCCAACGGCTGGAAAATGCCAATATTGACCATTCGGCCGAAGAATACATCGGCACCCACGTCAGCGGGATTTATACCAAAGACGGCCGGATCCCGAATGATATGCTCCCGTTTTTTGACGACCACCTGGATTTTGGGACCGATTAATACTATCATGGAGAAAAAATTCGCCTCCCGCATCAGTCCCGTACTCGTACTTATACTTGGGGCGGTATTTGTACCCACAACGTATCTGATGATTCGGGACGGCACTTATTTGGGGGTTGCCATCAACCTCTTCGCCGCAATTTTTATCGTCGTGGTCCTGGCAGGCACACGGTACGCGATTACCGGTGATTCCCTGCATATCCACGTCATTTTCCTGGTAAATATCCACATACCCGTAGTTGATATACACCGTATTGAACGCTCCTACAACCCGATAGCCTCCCCGGCCGGGTCACTAAAGCGGCTGGCTGTGCACTATGGGGAACGCAGCACGCTGATTTCGCCCAAAAATGAGGCCGATTTTATCCGGACGCTAAAATCGCTGAATCCCCAAATCCAGGTGACCCTTTAAAACAAAGTAATTTAAAGGCCGGACTGAATGAAATTTAAAGCCGCGAAAAAATTCCTGACCCGACTGGCACTCGGTTCCGGCATCCTGCTAATCCCGGCCAGATCGAATGCCCAGGCCGATCCGGAAATACGAACCGAACGCATTGAATGGGCCCCAGGATCCGGAAGCACTGTGGTTACCGACAGTATTTCAGGCTACCAGATTGCCGATTACCTGTTCCAAATTACAGCCGGGCAGTATATGAATATCAGCATGGCCACCCGGAATGGCGCCAACTACTTCAATATCATGGAGCCCGGGGAAGAATATGAGGCTGTGTTTGTCGGTTCCACTTCCGGTAACCTGTTCGAAGGAGTCGCGGATAAATCCGGGGAGTACCGCATCCGTGTCTACCTGATGCGGAGTGCTGCAAGAAGGGACGAAACAGTCTGGTACCGTCTGGAGGTGATCCGGGGCGAGTAATACTCTGCTGACTTTTCGGTGAACGGCCTTTTCCTGCGGTCTTCAGGCATAGTTTTTGTTGGTATACCAACAGATTTGCACTATTTTTAGTCTATGGCAACGCAGACCCTGATACAGAAAGAAAACAAGGAGATCGCCAAGCAGTACAAGGAACTGCTTCGCATCAGCTACCAGACGCTCTCCGATGAGGACAAGCGCCTGATCCGGCAGGCCTTTGACGTGGCTGTGGACGCCCATAAGGACCAGCGGCGCAAATCCGGGGAGGCCTATGTGTTCCACCCCATCGCCGTGGCCAAGATCGTCGCCTCGGAAATTGGGTTGGATGCCGTGAGCATCGCTTCGGCCCTGCTGCACGACGTGGTGGAGGACACCCCGTACACGCTGAACGACATCGAGCGGATGTTCGGGGAAACCGTGGCGCGAATCGTAGACGGGCTCACCAAGATCGCCCACCTGAAAAAGGATACGAATATTTCCCAGCAGGCGGAGAATTTCCGCAAAATGTTGCTGACCCTGCACGACGACGTGCGCGTGATCATTATCAAGATTGCCGACCGCTACCACAACCTGCTGACCATGGATGCCATGCCGGAGCACAAGCAGGTCAAGATCGCCTCGGAAACCCTCTATATCTACGCCCCCCTGGCCCACCGTATCGGGCTGTACAACATCAAGACGGAACTCGAGGACCTCAGCCTGAAATACACCGAACCGGAGGTCTACAACGACATCCTCAGCAAGATTGAAGACACCAAGGAAGAACAGGGCAAGTACATTGAGGACTTTACCGCCATTATCCAGGATTCCCTGGACCGTGAGGGGTTGAATTACCATATCAAGGGACGGATGAAGTCCATCTATTCCATCCGGCGGAAAATGCAGGCCCAAAATGTGGGCTTCGACCAGATCTACGACAAGTTCGCCATCCGGATTATCTATAAATCGGACCGGAAGAACGAGAAATTCCTCGCCTGGAAGATCTACTCAATTGTCACGGACCACTTTACGCCCAATCCGGTGCGGCTGCGCGATTGGATTTCCTCCCCGAAAAGCACCGGGTACGAAGCGCTTCACATTACCGTGATGGGACCCAAGGGGCGCTGGGTGGAGGTGCAGATCCGTTCGGAGCGGATGCATGAGATTGCCGAAAAGGGCTACGCGGCTCACTTTAAATACAAGCACGGCGACCAGAAGGAACAGGGTATCGAAATCTGGCTGAACCGGCTGCAGGAAGCCCTGGAAAGCTCCAACGGGAATGCAGTGGATTTTGTGGAGGAGTTCAAGCTCAACCTGTATTCCAAGGAAATTTTCGTCTTTACCCCTACCGGCGATCTGAAATCCCTGCCGAAAGGGGCCACGCCCCTGGATTTTGCCTTCCACATCCATACGGAGGTGGGGTTGAAAACGCGGGGGGCCAAGGTGAACGGCAAACTGGTCCCGCTAAACACGGTTTTGAAAAGCGGGGACCAGGTGGAGATTATTACCTCGGAAAGCGCCAAGCCCAACCAGAACTGGCTGGATTACGCCACAACCGGCAGGGCCCGCTCCAAGATTCGTTCCTCCCTGCGCGAAGAGAAGAAAGAGCTCGCAATGGAGGGCAAGGAAATGCTGCGCCGGAAATTGAAATCCCAGAAAGTCACGCTGAACGAGGACGTGGTCAATAAAATGGTCACCTACTTTAAGTTGCAGACCAGCCTGGACCTGTTCTACCGGGTCGGGAACGGCGCCATCGACAATCAGCAAATCCGGGATTTTGCCGCCTCCTACAACAACGCCTTCATCAGCTTTTTCAAAAACAAGATCCGACGGAAGGAACCGCCCAAGGACATCGACCGGGAAGAGATCACCTCCAAATACGACATGCTCGTTTTCGGCAAGGAGGAGGAGAAGCTGGAATACACGCTGTCCAAGTGCTGCAACCCGATCCCGGGAGACGACGTCTTTGGTTTTGTCAGCGTCAACGAGGGGATCAAGGTGCACAAAAAGAATTGCCCGAATGCCATTTCGCTGCAGTCCAATTACGCCTACCGGATCATCTCGGCCAAATGGGTGGATTCCACCCAGCAGGAGTTCACCGCGCAGATCCGCATGAGCGGGATCGACAACATGGGGCTGATCAACGACATCACCGACCTCATATCCGACGAGATGCACGTAAACATGCGCAACATCAATTTCAGTACGGACGGGGGTACTTTTGAAGGGAAAATCACCGTGGTGGTGAAAAACAAGGCCATCCTGAAGAAACTCGTGTCCAACCTCAAGGAAATCAACGGGATCGACAAGGTGGTGCGCACCTGACGCCCCCCGGCCCTAAAATCAGTTGCATCGTGCGGCTATTCCTAATTTTAAGCGTATTTTTGTAGGCGGATGTAGCACCACCTTGT